>JGI20133J14441_1000070_pt1 | contig 93323 bp, 100 predicted proteins | sample RS3BMetagenome_FD_14441 | JGI IMG/M metagenome (IMG submission 14441)
ATTGAGTATGAGGGCACATTTCCACTCGCCGAAGCATTGCTGGACAGGTTTCTGTTCAGATACAGGATGGAATATCCAACAAAGGAGGATGAGCTCAGGGCGCTGGATATATCCACCTCCAGCGAAAGGGCAGTCCAGCGTTTCAGCTCTGAGGAGATAGTGGCTGCAATGAAGATGACAGGCGATGTCAGGGTTGAGGAGGATGTCAAGGCATATATTGTAAATCTCATAAGAAAGACAAGGGAGACTGAAGAGATCTATCTGGGCGCAAGCCCCAGGACATCGGTGAAACTGCTTTCAGCTGCGAGGGCATGTGCGCTCATCAACGGAAGGATGTACGTAATCCCTGATGACATAAGGTATGTGGCGCATGAACTCTTTAACCACAGGCTCATATTGAAACAGGAGTTTCAGTTCCAGGATGGCTATGATCCGGGTAAGATGATAGCCGCAATAGTTGACAGGATAATTGCAGATGTTCCCCCTCCGGGGGTGTAGCCCCATTGATAAGATACTCCACGTACCCGCTTATCGCCTCAGCAATACTGATTTCTCTTGGCTCCTATGTATCGGGCCTCACATATGTGGAGGTTGCAGCCCAGATCTTTATCTGGATAATTATTGCAGATATAATTATATTTCATCGCGTAAGTGTTCGTGCCCTGAAGGCTGTTGAGGTAAAGAGATCAATAGTTTCAGGGAAGAGGACTGTGGAGCTGGCTTTCAGGAATAGAGCATCGACAAGAATACATTTTGCATTCGAAGACAGGAACAATATATCTGGCGAGGAAATGAAAAGAGGGGAGCTGACAATTCCTCCCTATGCTGAATCACTGATCCATTACCCACTTAAGGGTGAATTCTCAGGGAGATGGAGGATAGGGCCAATAAGGCTCTGGACAAGGGATGAGATGCAGCTCTGTCATTTTGGTGAGCAGAGATACATAATCACAGAGATACCTGTAGCAGCATCTCCTGATGTCATCAGGCGGGTGCGTCCAGGAGCAGCACACAGAAGGCGCCAGAGGCTGTCTGCATTGCAGGGCTCTCAATTCTCTTCTGTGAGGGAATATGTGGAGGGGGACGAAACAAGGTACATCGCGTGGTCAATGACAGGGAGAAGGGGGGAGGAGGATCTATATGTAAAGCAGATGGAGCCTGAGACAAACGTTGAGATAGATGTTCTGGTGGATTACAGCATTTACACTCTGCTTGGAGGAAAAAGGAGAATTTATGATGCTGTCATGAAATCGCTCCTCGCCCTCCCGCTGTGCAGCGGAAATGAGAACGACAGCCTCTTTTTGCTTCTATATTCAACAGCTGTCAGAAAGGCTGCAGGACCTGCAAAGGGGAGGATGGCTGTTAGAGCAATATCGACCATATCATCAGAGGTATTTCCCGAAGGAATTTTTGACGCAGGTAGCGCAATGCGCTCATTGCGCTCAATAGAGAGAAGATTGAAGCCTGTGCTCATGATTTCACCTCTCATAGGTGTGCGCTCACTTCCTGATGCGCGGAGCTATCACCACCCCATTGTTCTTCTTGTGCCTGAGGCAAAGAGTTTCCTTACAGAGGAGAGATGGGAACAGCAGTTTCAGAGAATGTTATTGCCCAGGAGGCGTGCGCTGGAACAGGGGTATTTTGTGCTGCATGCAAATGCTGGAGAGATGAGCGAAAAGATGCTTGAGGCATGGGAAATTCTAAAGGGAGGATGGCATTGAAAAGTGATTCGATCAGATATGTCATAGCAGTCGTGTCTGCTATTCCTGCTCTTTATTCCCTTTATTATCTCATACAGATAGCATTCATTCCGCTTCTGCTCCTTACGCTCAGCACACCGTTCATTGAGCGCAAGCTGCCAAGGAGATGCAGGGGACTTGGATATATCGCAGTGGAAGTATCAGTGCTCATTGCAATTCTCGTGACAATAGGGAGCGGACACGGACTTTACCCGTTTGCCTCTGTGCTGGCTTCAGCTCAGACAGGGCTTGCAATTGTGCTCTGCATCGACCTCATATGGAGAAAAGAGACATACGGAGTGCTATCGGACAGCCTCATTTCACTTGCAGTTTCCTCCGAATCAATATATGCGATCCTGTATTCGCAGAAGGAAGGCGTTCCCCTCTACCTTTCATTTATATACCAGTGGTATGAGACAGGCGCGTCTGCTGCAAAATTTCTTACAACAGGATATGCGCTTCCGCCACTGGTCAGCACGCATGCATCAGTGCTCATGTTCCTGCTTGCTCCCTGTGTTTTCATCTCAATTGTTCTTACACTCATCTACAGGATGGCGAGTGAGGGAAGGCTCAGTGCGGAGAGGATGGAGCGTTTTGCTCTCTCAGTAATAACAGGGGGTGTAATGGCTGGCGCAGTGCTCTCCCTTGTTTCCATCTTCCCTCAGTATGGCCTGCTTGCACAGCTCTTGCCAGCTGCCGTGGTCGTGGCTGCAGGCGTGATATACTCAAGATGAAGCCACATGCATGTAGGAGAGGAGTACGAGTATAAGGATTACAGCTGCAACTGAGAGGAGGGAGAAGAAGGAAGTTGTCCTCACACCGAGAGGTATGTAGAGAGAAAGTGCGATGAACGATGCAATCAGCGCTGAAATGTACGTGAGTAAATAGGGCACCACCCCTGCACCCGTCCTTCTGATATGGATTTCAACAGCATCTGAACTCTGAGATGAAGGAAGTGCATAGAGTATGAGGAAGAAGAAGAGGATTGCGGAGAGAAGCAGCATCGAGTAGAGGGAGATGCGCGTCAGTATGGATGCAAGGATGGATGCAGCCATGCCAGTGCAGGCAGATGCCCTCCTCGCGCCAAGAGACAAAAGTGCTGCGCAGAGTGCTGCTTCCGGCAGAACTATATAGTATTTGATGAAGAAGAGCTGAAAGAGTAAAAGAATGGACGAGGCTGCGATCAATGGATAGCGCGTATTTTCAGCCTCCTTGAAGCAAGTCGTAGCGTTTCCACAGCCTCCTGAACACTGTCCCCTTCATACCCTGCAGAGCTGCCGAACTGCTCCAGCTGAAGTATATTGTTCTCCTGCCTTGCACGCAGAAGTTTGAGAACAATGTTGTCGGCTGAACCTGAAATGTTACGCTGGGAGGGGGAGATTAGGGGGACAAGAACTGTCACATCCCTCTGCTCTGACATGAGATAAAACAAATCGTCCCTTGTACTCTCATCCATGACAGGTGACAGGACTACATACTGGGCAAGTGGGTTAAGAAACATGGAGGGGACACGGTGTATCCTGTAAGCAGAGGGGGCAGAGGGCACAACAGCCTCTGTGAGGCACTGCTCCAGTCTCAGATAGTGTCCACGTCCTGTGGAAGGCTTCAATATAGTTGCCTTCTGTGTCAGCACGACAGCACCAACTGAATTTCTTTCAGCAATGCTCCTGTATATGAGCGCCAAGGAGGCGCGGAGTATCCTGTCAAAAAAATGCTGTGTCAGCACCCTGTCCCCCATAACCATCCTTAGGTCGAGGATGAAGATCACTGTGCCGCTTCGTTCAGAGAGGAACTCATTTACCTTCAGCTCCCCAGTTCTGCCAGAGGCCTTCCAGTTTATGTGTCTTACGTTCTCCCCTTCCACGTAATCGCGTATCGCATAAAATTCACTGCCACCGCCCCGAAATGCGGAGACAGTGTTGCCTGGGAAGGGAAGCGTATTCCTTATCTCAATTGATTCTGCCTTGATCCTTTCGAGTCTTGGCCTGCAAATTAGAGTGACTGGAGGACATGTGAAGACAGATTCACTCATCGCAAGCACATCGCAGCATCTCACACTGCACCCTTCAATGAAGTGCATCCCTCTGGGAACTGAGTGTATCACAACCTTAATTTCCGCATGCCCCCGTACCAGAAATGTTCCTGTGGCGCTTCTATCATTAAACTGTTGAGGAAAGGCCATTTTCAGGTTACAGAGAGCAACACGATTTTTTTTCAACTGTATATTGTAGACGAGGATGGCGTCATCCCCTTCCCTGAGCTCAATGCTGTCTGACTGCACTGAGATGTGAGCTTCATCTGCACCACTGAATTGTGGGGATAGCACAGCAGCTGTGAAAAGGAAGAGGAGCAGAAGGGCTGCGGACACACTCTTGAATAGAAGTGAAATGGAGAGGAGTGCTGCACCTGCAACTAAAAAGGCCGGGACTCCCCTTCCCTGCATCAGGCCACCTTTGGCACAGGAATCTGCTTGAGTATCTCAGCTATGATATCGGATGACCTGACGCCGCGGAGATAGGGCTCAGGCTTCAATATCAATCTATGCGCGAGCGCGGGTATTGCTATTTCCTTGACATCGTCCGGGATAACATAATCCCTGCCGCGCATCGAGGCAATGGCCATTGAAAGCTTCAGCAGTGCAAGTGTTCCACGTGGCGAGGCACCAATCTCAACAAATGAATGTGCTCTCGTCGACCTGGCTATTTCGCTTATGTAGGAAAGAAGCTCATCAGTCACATAGACCTCCTCTATCGCCTTCTGAAGTGCAATGAATCTTTCCCTCTCTACAACCCTTGTAACTTCAGCGCTGTCCTTCTTCCTCGCAAGCCTCAGCCTGAGTATCTCCACCTCCTCTGCTGCTGTTGGATATCCGACAGAGGTGCTTATCATGAACCTGTCAAGCTGTGCCTCAGGAAGGGGGTATGTCCCCTGGTATTCTATCGGGTTCTGTGTTGCTATCACTATGAAAGGCTCCTGCATATGCATCGTCTGCCCCTCCACAGTCACCTGTCTTTCCTGCATTGCTTCCAGGAGCGCTGACTGTGTTTTGGGTGGCGCCCTGTTGATCTCATCAGCAAGCAGTATGTTTGTGAATACAGGCCCCTGCCTGAATTCAAACTCATTCGATTTCCTGTTCAGGACAACAGAACCTGTAATATCTGAGGGAAGCAGATCAGGGGTGAACTGTATGCGCCTGAAATCGCATCCCAGTGCCTCTGAGATTGATCTTGCTATGAGTGTCTTTGCAAGCCCTGGATAATCCTCTATGAGCACATGCCCCTCGGAAAGCATGGCTGCAATGATGTATTCAAGTATCCTCTTCTTTCCAACTATATATCTTGAGAGCTCATCTATTAAACTGGTTGAAAATGCCCTGACATCATTCGAGTTCAAAGTATCACCTTAATGACTCAAGCTCTGATGTTATTTTTTCCACTACTTCAATAAATTTCCCCTTCTCCATCGCCACAGGGACATCGCCCTTCCTCTCCATGATCCTGTTTTCAAGCAGCAGCCTGCACATACTGTTCTCCGGCAAAAGCGCTGAAAGTGCTGAGGGATTCCCCTGTTTTCTGTAAATGAGTGCCACGCGTTCAGCGCACAGTGCCCTGAATTCATAAAGCAGTCCCTTCTGGCTGTACGCCCTTTCCCTCAGTGCACTGAGTGTCTTTTCTCTGAGAAGCTGAACAGGTGTCGAACGCACAACTTCCCTCTCCTCTCTTTCATAGACAACATTTATGGCTGCAAGGAAGAGGTATATGTCAAAGGCAAAGAGAATTGCTGCAATGGAAATATCTATGCTCATCGGGAATGGTAAGAGAGCGATGACAGGGAAGAGAACAGCAGTCACGCCTATGCCTGTAATTGCACCTGCAATATTCAACTGCTCCCCTCAGCCAGAAAGTTCTAGCTTCATCCTTTCAAGCAGCGACATCGCACGCTCCATATCCTTTCCACCAAGCTCGTGAGTGCTGTAGTGTGCCTCCTCATAGAGCAATGTGAGTTCATGCACTGTCTGAACCCTGAAGCCAAGGATCCTGCTTGCCTCCTCCTCAAATTCACGCGGTGTATACCACTCCCTGTTCAGCACACCCGCCCTCTGAAGGAGTGAGACCATCTTTGTATATGCATCCATTATGGCTCGCCTCACATCCCCGGTGGCCATCGCAGTAGAAATAGCCTCCTGCACCTCCCTCCCCATTTCTTCCCTGAATCCCCTGTAATTTGTCTGCCTCGTTCTGAACACACTGAATAGGGCCACTGCGAGTAGAAGCAATACAGTTGCTGTAATCGCAATGAAGAGCAAAAGGAAGGAAGCGGCAACAGTCCTTATCACAGTGGCCCCTGGCGAATTGCCCGTTGATGAAGTCTGAGTTATATTTGTTGAATTTATCTTCCCTGTGAAGGGCCTGGGGAATAGAAAGTGGGGGTGGAGAAAGAGCACAGCAAGTGCAACAACAGCAATGAAGGCAAGCATGGCTATCAGCGCATAGTTTGGATTTGAAACATTCACATTCTTTGAACCACGGCTTCCAAACTCAGGGGGACCCCTTAAAAGGAGGGAAATGAAGGCTGCAAGAAGTGCTATGAAAATAGCGACGAATATGACGCTGACAGCAATCTGAAGCGAATAGGATGCAAACGTGAAAGGCACGTTCAGTGTATGTGAATGGCCCAGACCTGAGTTAAAGGAATTTATATAGATAGCAATTAAAAATATTGCGGCCACAATGAGAAGCAGGGAACGTGTGAAACGATTGAGAGATGCTGGCAATTCTGGACCTCTGTTTCACTAAGTATTTCATCAATTAGTAATTTACCATATCTGGCATGGATATAATTGTGATAGGCGGAGGCTGCTACGGCACACTTCAAACGCACAGGCTGCTGAAGGCAATGGAAAGGGGAATAATACCTGAAGCGCGCATTCTGATTATAGACAGGAATGTGGAGCCAAAGGCTTCAATTGAATTCTCAGCACAGAGCAGGGTGCACATAGTGAGGGGGGAATGGAGTGAGTTTCTTAAGTCCTATTTCAGAACATACAGAGAGGACGGCTCCCAGTTGATACCTGCACATATAGCCCCGCATCTGCTGCTCAATGTATCTGCTTCTTTGATTTCGGAGTGGAGTCATACGCGTTACAGGACAATGGCTGTTGATGAGAAATTCAACCTCCCCTTTGAAAAGAGTGTGAATGGTGTCAAGTACATAAGTGCTGCCGCCTGGCTCTGCCCCTTCTCCTGCATTGAGCCTCACATCTGTCCTGCAATCTCCAGGGAGAGGACATGGGACTTGAGCAGATTGGTGAAGGAAAAAATGAGTGCTTCAGGTAAACTGACTGCTGTTTTCAAAACAGAGCACTATGCATGGGGTGTGGGCAGCATTCAATCTGATGAAATAAGCAGAACCCTCCACGTGCTCGCGGAGCGTATAGGCTCAGCTGGAGGGGGCTCAGTTGCTGTGGCTACGACAAGCAACTGCCATGGCGTTGTTGGGCTGATAGAATTCAGCTGATGCCCTCATCGCAGATATGACAGCTCTCTATCTCCACATCCTGGTCAATCTGCCTGTGCATTTCACACATGAGCCTGTTCTTTCTTATGAAGCCGGTCAGCTCGTTGAGCTTCTGCGTGAGTATGCGCCTGTCTGAAATATTTGCCTCATCAGCAACAATCTCCCTTATCTTCGCAATTATCTCAGGCGTATCAAGGAATGAGGTGCTGCTTCCCCTTGCGCCGGTGATGTAGTTGCTTATTGATGGCTGAGAAACGCCCAGAAGGGATGCAATCTCGGACTGTGTCATCCGTTTCTGAATAACGAGTTCCCTGGCCAGCATTGCTCTCAGCCTGGGGATGACAATCATTGCTTCGAGCTCAGAAGGGAGATGCATATTTACATTAGTGATTCAGTGGACTATTAACCTTTCCACTTCTATCTTCCCCAGAAGGGGTTCTCTTTTCTCTTAATAAGAAGCAGTTCATTGAAAATGGCTGCCTCGTCATCTGTCATGCCTGCATCCCGCAGCTGACGTGCATGAGCTTCGGGTATGTCCACATAAAGCACATCCCCCTCATTTATCTGTCTGCCAACAGTTGGACCCTCAATCGCAATGGCCACCTCTTCCCCGGCCATTGCAACATTCCTTGCAGTCTCCCCCACCCTGATGCTTCTGACCCTCCCCACCTCCCTTCCATCCTGTCTCAAAAGATTTGAATTCTGCACAAGCCTGCCTCCAAGCACACGGACGCCCACTATCGCAGGCTTGCTGACCCTGAAGACATGCTGTGGCAGTATCATTATCTTGCAGGGAAATGTAATCTCTCTTCTCTTCTTCTCCTCTTCCTCCCTTCTCTTTTCCTCAAGCCACTTCTGAAGGTTGTCAAGCAGATTGTATATCACATCGCCTGATATGATCTTAACATCGCTCCTTGAAAGCTCTTCTTCCGCTTCAGGAAGAACGGCGACATTGAAGGCAAGTATTGCTCTTTCAAATGGAGATTGCTTCGCAGCCCTTTCAACCACATCACGCCTGCTCACAGGGCCCACATCCCCTCTCTCTACTGCTATATTTCTTGCATGCGCCTCAAAGAGGAGCGCCTCGAGTGCACCCAGGGCATCGGCCTTGATTGCAATACCCGTCCTGTCAAATTTGAGTTCGGGCTGCGTCTCCTCTTTTATTCTCGATGCAACCTCGCTTATGTTCTTTTTATAAGCAAAGAGTGCACAACCTGCACTCACCCCCTCAGTTTCCTGCAGGAGCAGCCTGACGCCTGCAGCTGCAGACACCTCATCCACGAAGATAAAGTGCTCCCTGGGGTCCTTGGTCTCGTGAAGCGGCCTTGCCTTCAGTATTCCCCTGACCTTTGTTTCAAGCACACCCTGTCTTCCTGCTATAGCGACGCTGTCTCCAACATGCAGCGTTCCAGCGTAGATGATTGCATCTGCTGTAACGCCCAGCCCCTTCTCCTCTTTCACCTCTATTATGGTTCCTTCAGCAGGGCCCTCCTCTGTATCAAGCCTCTGTTCAAGAAAGCGCTGTGCAAGCCCTATGAGCACGAGAAGAAGATCAGGGATGCCATCCTTTGTCTTTGCACTGACAGGCACTATCGCCACATTCCTTGTGAAATCAGAAATACGGTCGTAGCGTTCAGCCGAAAATCCAAGGGAGCTCAGCTCTCCGGAGAGGCGGTAGATGGCATCGTCAAGCGCAGCAAGAGCCTCCTCACTCTGCTTTTTGAGCAGGGAAACAAAGGGTTCGAAATTTCCAGTTCGCCACCCCTCAATGAGGTCTATTTTATTTGCAGCAATCACAAAAGGTGTCTTCCATCTTCTGAGGAGACGAAGTGATTCTGTAGTCTGTGGCATCAGCCCCTCCCTGATGTCCACAACAACTACAGCGAGATCTGAAAGTGCACTCCCCCTCGCACGCATGGATACAAAGGCATGGTGGCCGGGCGTGTCTATGAAGAGAAGGCCAGGAACACTGAATTTTCTGTTGCCAATCAACCCCTCGCACAGCTTGATAACCCTCTCAATAGGAACCTCTGTGGCACCTATGCCCTGGGTTATGCCACCCGATTCCCCGGCAGCCACATAGCTGCCCCTTATGGCATCGAGCAGTGTTGTCTTTCCATGGTCGACATGACCGAGAACCGTTACTATGGGCTGTCTTACTGGCATCTGCTTTCCTCATTCTGTCAACCATTTTGCATCAACACGTTCGAACTCCATCAGCTCATAATCGTTGAATATGAGTTTTATCTCTCTCATCGCCGATTCTGAGGAATCGGAGCCGTGAATTACATTTCTTCCTGGATGAAGTGCAAGATCTCCCCTTATGGTACCAGGAGGGGACAGGGAGGGGTCTGTCTTTCCCATGAGTGCCCTGACGGCCGAAACAGCCCCTTCCCCCTCCCATATCATGCATACCACGGGGCCGGAGGTGATGTAATTGATGAGCCCTTCAAAGAACTGCTTCCCTTTATGCTCTGCATAGAAGCGCTCCGCCAGCTCCCTCTGTATCCGGAACATCTTTATGGCCACAGGCTTCAACCCCTTCATCTCCAGCCTGTGTATTATCTCCCCCACAAGACAGCGCTGAACCCCGTCTGGCTTTATCATCACGAAGGTGCGTTCATTCATCTGACTCAGCCTTTTCTACCTGCTCCTCTTCCTTCCCCGCCCCTTCCTGTTCAGCCTGGGCCTCCTCCTTTTCCTCCTTTCTGGCGACCCTTTCGGGCATGTATTTCCTCGCAGCCCTCTTCTTTCTGGGGCGTTCCTTCCATTTCGAAGCAGAGGGGTTCAAAAGCGTCCACTTGACTTCCCTTGGTACGCGCTTCAGTTCGACAAAATTCTGGAAGCATTTGTGCCTGTCGAAGAAATAAACTGTGCCGTCTGTCCTGACATACATCCTGCCTGTGCCTGGCTCAATCACGTTGCCACAGAAGTTGCAGTTCCTTCTCTCCACCAATTGAACCACTACCTTATAGACAGTTTCCTTGCCTCTCTCGCTGTTTCCCTGAGAATCAATATATCTCCAACTTTAACGGGGCCCATCACATTCCTTGTGATGATCCTGCCCTTATCCTTACCATCCAGGACCCTCACCTTCACCTGTGTTGCCTCCCCTGTCATTCCAGTCCTGCCAATGATCTCAACAACCTCTGAAGGAATGCTGTCATCAGGCACCTGTATCACCCCTACTTCCTTAGCTTTTTGATACTCTCAATCAATGCGTCGAGCGTCTGCTTTGCCTTGCCAGCATCTGTTATTGCAACGGAGGCTGTGGGCTTGTCAAGGCCTGCGGCATTTCCCAGCTCTGCCTTTTTTGGGACATATGCATAGGGAATTGATTTCTCCTCACACAGCATAGGTATGTGCGCGAGTATCTCTGGAGGATCGACATCTTCGGCCATGATGACGAGCTGTGCCTCTCCCCTCTCTATGACTTTAGTCACCTCATTCGTACCCTTTCTCAATTTCCCCCCATCTCTCACCAGTTCCACTACCTGATAGAGTTTCTCTGAGAGTTCCGGGGGCATTTCAAATCTGACATACAGTGCCTTTGCCATTGTAACACCTCATTCAGATGCCATGCATCTTCATCAATCACAGGCATCCGGCTGTGCTACCACGATTCAACCTGAATATAAATATTTGCAATGGAGGCCTGGCACAGGTCAATTACATTATAATCAAGTCGTGCAGTTAGAGCATTAAATGTCCAAAATCACTGCAGGCTCGCTGCTCGCAGGAGCTGCAGCACTGGTCTGGGCCTCATACTATCCGTTGCTCTATATGATTCAGGGGATAAGCCCAGGGCTTCTTTTTGCCCTTCCGACAGCAATAGGTGCAGCCTGTTTCATCCCTTATTTGAAGAGGAATGTCATTTCCACAGGGGCTGTTGCCGCGGTCCTTTTCGCAGCGTCACAGTTTTCCATAATATTTTCGACGGAACTCAATGGAGTTGTGCTGACATCAACATTTGTTTTATTCGGCGATGCAGTGCTCTCGCCTGTGCTGATATATGCACTTGGGAGGATGCAAGAAAGACCTGCCATGAATATATTCTTCCCAGGTGCAGCATTCCTTATTATATCCTCCTTCCTTCTGACATATTCCAGCGCTTCAGGGCCCTCAGGGTTTCCGGGCATTCTTGCGCTAGTCCTCACGCCATTGCTCGTGTCAGTCTATTTCATATATCTCAATGAGGGCATAAGGATGAAAGGGACTGGTGTGCTCTCTACTACCTTTCTGCTGGCAGCACTGTTTTCCCCTCCCCTCCTTTACATCTTTCCTGTGGGTGCTGTCAGCCTTAAGACGGTGGCCATCATGGTGATAATGGGTGTGACCTCAATGTATGCGGGGTACCTTCTTTTCTTTAAAGCGGTAAAATATACTGGCTTCGTTCTTTCCTCTGTGCTTATGTCACTCATACCTGTCTTTGCGGCTCTGCTTCAATTGATAGTGAACCATCGTGCCACACACAGTGAAAGTATGCTCCTTGTCGTTGCAGCATGTGCAGGTGCTGTGCTGTGCGCGTTCAGTTTCAGCAGAGATGAGGGGATGAAAAATGCAGCATGAGAATAGCGAAAGGTACAGGATACCTGCTGAATACATAGACAGAGCGATTGAATTCCTGAGCGGATTGGGTTTCACAGTTACAAGGGAGAAGGGCATTACAAACCTCAAATCCAGGGGGTGCACCCTCTCCATTTACGATAATGGAACTGTAATTGCTCATTGTTCCGGAGTGCTTGAGAAGGTGGTCAGGGACTACATACTCTCCGTCCCATTTTCATATGAGGATTACCTGAAGAGGGAGTTTGGTATTGAGGCAAATGAGGAATGGATGGGGACGGATGAAGCAGGGAAGGGGGATTACTTCGGTCCCCTTGTTGTCGCCTGCGTCTGTGTTACGCTTGACGAAGCTGAGATGCTGTACAGGCTCGGCCTCGCCGACTCCAAAAGACTTGCGGAATCAGAGCTATTTAGATTCAATTCAATCATAGAATCTATGGTTCGACCCTCCCACAGGGAGATCATAAACATATCGCCTTCGAAATACAATGAACTCAGGGAAAGTCTGGGGAATATTAACTCGATACTTGCCTGGGCACACAGCAGGGCAATAGAGCAGGTTGCAAAGAGAAGCAATGCACGCATGGCAATAGTGGATAAATTTCTTTCAGGCAGCAACGAAGGCATCAGGGTGCAGGGCGTCTTTGTGCACGAGTTCAATAAAGCGGAAAGGGACATGGCTGTGGCCTCTGCCTCAGTGCTTGCAGCAGTGAAATTCAGGGAGGAGATGGATGAGATATCAAGGCTCTGTGGTTTCAGGGTGCCCAGGGGTGCAGGTGCTGACGCGTCTGCTCTCGCAAGGAGGCTGAGAGAGGAGAAAGGGGAGGAGTTCTGCAGACGTGTCTGCAAGATGAATTTCAAACTTTAATTCTTGCGTAAAGCTCAGCTGCAGGCAACCTTGCCTCCTCGCCACTCATCATGTTCCTCAGCAGAACAACACCTTCGTCTTTCTCCTTCTCCCCAATGATCAATGCAAATCTTGCCCTCCGCTGGGAGGCGTACTTCAGTGCTTTGCTGAGATTTCTGTTCATCAAATCAGTTTCGACAGAAAGACCACTTTTCCTGAGCATCCCAGCAATTTCAAGCCCCTCAGTGTAGCTTACACCGGGCAGGGTTATTACGAATGCATCCAGAGGCGGCTCCTCGGGAAGCGCCCTGCTTCTTTCGCATGCTATAAGGAGCCTGTCGAAACCGAAGGCGAACCCTGTTGCCGGTACGTCAGGTCCGCCGAAGAGATGCGATAATCTGTATGCTCCCCCACCGCATATCTGTTTTTCAGCTCCAAGCTCTGGAAAATCCACTTCAAACACTAGACCTGTGTAGTAGTCCAGACCACGCACCACACCAAGGTCCACCCTGTAGTTGTGCAGTCCGCCACTCTGCGCTATCTCCAGCACAGAACGGAGGTAATCAACTCCTTCAAAGTCCATGCCATAAAGTACGGACAGATCCCCTTTCACATTGCACACATGCATTATCTGCTGCACATCCCCCCTGCCCACATCAGAGGAAAGCAACAGTGCTTCTGCCTCATCCCTTTTCCCCTTGTCGATGAGATGAAGGAACTCAGGCTGCCTCGCTTTATCCAATCCAGCAGCATCAAGCAGCCCCCTCACTATGCCAACATGCCCTATCCTGTAACTGTAATTTTTCAGCCCGAGTCTGCTGCAGACCTCGTTTGAAAGAAGTAACAGCTCTGCGTCGGCTGCCGGTTCGCTGGAGCCTATGATCTCCACGTCGAAGTGGAAGAACTCCCTGTACCTTCCCTGCTGGGGCTCCTCATATCTGAAGCAATTCGAAATGCTGAAGAACTTCAGTGGAAGCGGGGAGTCCTGGAGGTCGTTCACAAAAAAACGTATGATCGGTGCTGTGAGCTCAGGCCTGAGTGCAATCTCCCTGTTCCCCTTATCCCTGAAGGAATACATCTCGTTGAGCACACCCGGCCCTGACTTCGCCACAAACAGCTCTGCACTTTCCATGACAGGCGTCAGCACCTCCCTGTATCCGTAGGCCCTTGCCAGATCCCTCAGCTGCAAAGCAAGCCAGTTACGTTTCCACATCTCCTCCGGCCCGAAATCCCTGGTGCCCCGGATCCTTTGGATCATAATTTTGAGATGAAAGGATGGGAGTATAAAATAAATTTCAGGGTTGCGCGGAAACATGGCTCTCAATGCTCATGAAGAGATTGCGGAGAAAAGAAGTTAAAAAAATACAGGGTTATTGCAGGCGCGTGATTGAAGAGCAAGGCAGATGTCTTTGCCTGAATCAGAGGACGGTTGTTACTTGACAGCACATGAGCTCGCCGCACTCCTCATCTTCCTGCTCACATACGGCCTGATATCATTTGGAAGGCTGGGAAAAAGCAGGATAGAGATGCCCTCGGCTGCGCTGCTGGGAGGGGCTCTGATGCTCATATTTGGATTGCTCTCCCCAGCAGAGGCTCTCAGCGACATAAACTGGAATACAATCGTGCTGCTGCTCGGCATGATGCTCACAGTTTCTTCAATGGAGGCATGCGGTTTCTTTCACTGGATATCGGGGCTGATAGTGAAGGGGGCTCACAGACAGTTTTCATTCGTTGTATATACATCACTTCTGACTGCCTTTCTATCCGCACTCATACTCAATGATGCAGTCGTGCTCATATTCACGCCTGTTATAATCATTGCAGCGAGACGCATAAATGTCTCCCCCGTCCCTGCGCTCATAATGGAGGCAATAAGCGCCAACATAGGCAGCGCTGCAACAGAGGTTGGCAACCCCCAGAATGCATATATTGCGAGTGTTTCAGGGGTTGCATTCCGCACCTTCTCATTTTATCTCCTTCCTGTAACTGTGCTTTCCCTGCTCGTTGCGCTCATCATCTCATATTTCTTCGCTGAAAAAAGGGATGCGGGTGCTGACACAGGTGTGAAGGAAGAGCGTGTCAACAGATTGCCGCTCATTTACATAATTGCGTCCGTGACTGCAATCTTTGCAGGCTTCTTCACAAGCTCTGAGACTCACATACCCATAGCAACTGTTGCATTGATTGGAGGTGTCATCAATTTCTTCGTCACACCGCTTATAACAGGAAGGAACAGCCAGGAACTGCTTGTGAGGATAGACTGGGGCATAATACTCTTCTTCATAGGCCTCTTCATACTCATCGGTGGGATAGAGAGCTCAGGTCTGCTCTCGGGTATAGTTTATGCGATAACATTTGCGCATCCAGATGCACTTGAATCCATTGCAGGGCTCAATGTGGCGACTGCCATACTTTCAAACCTTGTGAGCAATGTCCCCGCAGTGCTTCTTCTTTCACCTGTGATAAAGGGAGGCGCAACCACAAAACTGTGGGTGACACTGGCAGGAAGCTCAACACTTGCAGGAAATGCCACAATAATAGGTGCTGCAGCCAATGTCATAGTCGCAAGATCAGCCTCAAGGGAAGGCGTCAGCATAACGCTGAGGCAGTTCATGAAATACGGTCTTCCAATAACTCTCATTTCGCTGCTGTTCAACTATCTCCTGATAGTGCTACTTCCTTGAAACTATTGTCAGTATATCTCCATCCTGAACTGTATGGTCGAGGCCAACTGTCTGGCCTGGAAAGCGAGAGCTGGGCCCCCACACAAGCGCATACCTGAATTTGCGTCGCATATCGCGATGAAGATATTCGCATACATCCCCCACAGTGCTGCCTCCTCTGACAAGCAGCGGTTCCTTCATGTCCGCCTCCTTTCCGGGCGGCTTCAGGAATACACGGATGAAGTTGAGACTATCGAATATCTTCTGCTTCAGCTCCTCCAGCCCAATGCCCTTTTCAGCAGATATTGCTATGGGATTCAGATGCGCGAATCTGTGCAATAGCTCATTCCGTGTTGCTTCATCCACCAGATCAATCTTATTGATGCACAGAAAGCCCTGAACATAGACCCTGTTTCCTGCAAGCACATCTATCAGCCTGTCCGCATCTACATCCTCCCTGATCACCACATCAGCGTTGTAGTAGCCAAACTCCCCCAGTATAGATTTTATGTCTGCTTCGCTCAGCTGCGGGTTCTGCACAGTGTAACTGACGGATATGCCACCCCTGGAACGCTTTGTAATTGTCACCCTTGGCGGCCTTGAATTGAGCCTTATACCAGAGGCCTGGAGCTCCTGAAGCAGTATGTCCACGTTGTTCTCAAACACATCCACCATCAGTATGATGAGGTCTGAGGAACGGACAACCGAAAGCACCTCCCTCCCCCTTCCCTTCCCCTTTGATGCATCCTTTATTATTCCAGGGAGATCGAGTATCTGTATCCTGGCCCCTCTGTATTCAAGTAGACCTGGAATCACTGTAAGTGTGGTAAATGCATATGGTGCCACCTCGCTTGTCGCATTGGTTATCTTATTCAACACAGTGGACTTGCCCACTGATGGGAAGCCCACAAGAGAGACAGTGGCATTACCTGATTTCTTGACTGCATACCCCTCACCTCCGCCTCCCCCCTTCCTCTTTTCTGCCTCGATACGGAGACGTGCAAGCTTCGCCTTAAGCAGACCTATGTGGTGCTGTGTCTTCTTGTTGTAATCTGTCCTCCTTATCTCCTCTTCAATTTCCCTGATCTGCTCCTCTATGTTGGGCATCCTGCACCATCCATTATTTCACAGTTCCACATTGTGTTAGATTGAAATAGCTTATTAACCTAAAGAGTTATGAAATCGAATGATGGACGATGGTGTCCAGCAGGACAGCACGATAAAGCTCCGTGGCACACTATATGGTGCGCTCCTGGGAGCTGCAGTAGGACTGTTGATATCAGCTGCGCTTCTTTACTTCCTCCCCGGTTCATTTCTGAGCATACTCATACCGCCCATAATAGGCTTTATACTCCCCTATTACATGGGAATGAGGAACTGGAAACATTACCTTCTTTACAGCATTGTCTTCATAGTGGTGCTGTCAGCAGTGTTTGATGCGAGTTACACGCACTATGTATTTTCATCCTCGCCAGGTGTAACACAGGATCAGAGCTTCAACACAACTGCAGGCTATTACTTTGGCACAGGCAATGTTACGCCCAGAACGGGTAACACTGCGACACGCTTCCTGTTTACAGTCAGCTTTTATCACCCTGCGAATGGCAATAGAAGCATCTCTGTATTCGTCGTTCTGAGGGCGCTCACTGCGAATTACATTGTAAACGAAAGCATGCTGCCTGTATCCAATGTCACAGTGAATGGAGAGGTGAAGACAACCTATTCATATGCGTCATCACTCAATGAGAGCAACATATACCTCATGGAATACCAGGCGCAGGTCGGGCGCACATGGATCAACAGCACTGAATCTGTTGGAGCGCTGACAGATACGCCATCCCAGACCTATGACATCCTCCTCTATCCGAGCTTCATATTTGTCCTTCTCTCCATAGCACCACTCTATGTGGGCGTCATACTCATAGCAGTGCTTATAATACAGGCCAGAAAGAGAAGAGAGCTATTGAGGAAAAAGGCAAGTGAGCTTGGAGCACCCCATAAGAAACAGGTGGCAGTTACAAGGGCTGCCAAGAAGGAGAAATTCGTCTGCTCAAACTGCGGGTCAGAGGTGGGAAAGGATGATGCGCGCTGCCCTACCTGTGGTGAAAAGTTTGAATAGAATTAATAAGAATGCCCGTCCATATTAGGAGTGGATGGGATGACATCAATAGCAGAGGAGCTGGGTAAGAAGCAGAAAGAGATCTCCGTTTCTGAATTCTTTGAAAGAAACAGGCAGATCCTTGGTTTTGACTCACTTTCAAAGGCACTGATAGTGGCTGTGAAGGAGGCTGTTGACAATTCGCTTGATGCATGCGAGGATGCATCAATTCTCCCAGACATCAGGGTAACAATTGACAGGCTGAACCAGAATGAGTTTAGGGTCTCAGTTATGGATAATGGACCTGGCATTGTAAGGACGCAGCTTCCCAATGTGTTTGGAAGGCTGCTCTACGGTTCAAGGTTCCATGCCATAAGGCAGTCGCGCGGCCAGCAGGGAATAGGGATCTCTGCTGTTGTCATGTACGCGCAGATAACAACAGGAAAGCCTGCCCATATACGCTCAAAGATAGAGGAGAATGATGTATCAAATGACCTTCTGCTTACAATTGATACCAAACGCAACAGACCCGTTGTGGTTGAGGAGAATCACATCATATGGGAGGAGGAGGGCAGGAGGGTCAGCCATGGCACTCTCATAGAGTTTGATATTGCAGCAAGATATGTCACCGGAAGGCAGTCGGTGTTTGAATATCTCAGAAGCACTGCTGTTGTGAATCCGCATGCACGCATCACATACAGGGATCCAGAAGGCAGAACCACTGCGTTTGAGAGGGCAACTCAGACAATGCCCCCGAGGGCAGTGGAGATAAAGCCACACCCCTACGGTCTTGAGATAGGCACCCTTATGAACATGCTCTCAGGCACTGAGGAAAAGAGGCTTTCCTCCTTCCTTAAAAATGAATTTTCGAGGATAAGCGACAGGGTCGCAAAGGAGATATGTGAAAGGGCGATGATCTCCCCCGATAAGAAGCCCAGGGAAATAACGCTGGAGCAGGCAAGGGCAATACTGGATGCCATCTCCAGCACTAAAATAATGGCACCGCAGACAGACTGCCTCAGCCCCATAGGGGAGACGCTCATAAAAAGAGGGTTGAAAAATGTGCTTGGCTCCCTGCGTCCAGAATTTTACGCACAGCCTGTGACAAGACAGCCGGCAGTGTATAACGGAAATCCATTTCAGGTGGAGGCTGGCATAGTCTATGGCGGGGAACTTCCTGTTGATCAGCCCGTCACCATAATGAGGTATGCGAACCGCGTACCGCTGCTTTACCAGCAAGGTGCTGATGCAATAACGCAGGTGATAGAGAATATGGACTGGAGGCGTTATGGCCTCGAGCAGCGCGGCGGCACAGGCATACCGTACGGCCCTGCCGTAATACTTGTTCATGTGCTTTCTACCAAGCTCCCATTCACATCGGAATCCAAGGAGGCCATAGCACCCATCCCTGTGATAATGGAGGAGATAGAACTTGCGTTGAAAAGCTGCGCCAGGAATCTGAAATCGCATCTGAATAAGAAGGAGACGAAGGGGAGGGCAAGTGCAAAGTTCGACATAGTCTCAGAGGTTATTCCAAGGATTGCGGAGAAGGCAGCCTCCGTACTCCAGAAGCCTGTCCCTGACATATCAAGGACTATAATGAAAATAATGAATGTCATCTATGTGGACGATGAGCTCTCCTATGACCAGAAAAAGAGAGAGATAAGGGGGAAGGTAAGGCTAAGAAACTATACTTCAAAGAAGCAGTCACTCAAGGTGCATATGATGCTCCCTCCTGAAAATCTGGATCTGAAGAGCATCGAGCCAGGACCGGCATCTGTGGAAGATGGAAAGGTTGTGTGGGAGATAGATAAGCTTCAGCCACTGCAGACAGTGGAGCTCTTCTTTTCGCTCAGGGATGTGGAAAAGGATGACTATACTGAGAATGAGATATACGTCAGCGACATAAACCCGCTCCTTGTGCTCGGTGCTGAGCCGCTTCCAGGCGACTGGGGGATCAGGGCATTTGAGGTTGAGGAAGAGGAAAAGGAGGAAGATTACGATTCTCAGGCGGAGGGGGAGCTGAGTGAGGAGTGAAGGTGAGCCTGTAAAGAAGCTGACGGAAATAGCTGAGCAGATATACGGGCAGATAGAAGGGGGAGAAATCCCAAAAATGGTGCTCCCGCTGCGCACAAAATCAAACATAAAGTTCGACAGCAAATCAAACGTCTGGAAATATGGAAAGGCAACGGGTGTCAGGAGTGCCAAGAAAACAGTTGGCGCATATATGCTGCTGCGAACAATGTACATGCTTGAATTCATAAATTCAATGATAAAGGAGAAGAAATCCTCAACACTGAGGGAGATGTATTACATCTCTGAAGGATGGGGGAAGGCAAAATTTTCTACTCAGGATGAATCGGACAAGCTCGCAGAGGATCTTGAGATAATAACGCACTGTCTCAGGGAGGACTTCAAGCTCAGGCCTGAGGAGGATGGGGCTAGGGTCATAGGAAATATCACAATAGAGGAGACAGACAGAAAGGGGAAGAAGAAGAGGATAAACTGCAGGGACGATGTTGGAGATTCAGGATACAGCATCCCCTATAATGTTGAGAAGGAGAAGGTGCGCTTTGTCTCAGTGGACGCAGACTTCGTGATTGCGATAGAGACAGGAGGTATGTTTGACAGACTCGTGGAGAACGGTTTTGATGAGGACTTCAGGGCAGTGCTTGTCCATCTCAAGGGCCAGCCTGCTCGAAGCACGAGGCGCTTCATAAAAAGGCTTAACGAGGAACTGAAGCTTCCTGTCGTCACATTCACAGATGGAGATCCATGGTCCTTCAGGATACATGCTTCTGTCGCCTATGGGGCGATAAAGACAGCACATATCTCAGAGTATCTCGCCACCCCAACAGCAGAGTTCATAGGCATCACTGCCTCTGACATACTGAACTATGACCTTCCCACAGACAAACTTTCAGAAATGGACATAAGGGCACTGGAAGCTGAGCTCACAGACCCGAGGTTCAACGATCAGTTCTGGAAGAATGAGATAGAGCTCATGATGAAGAACGGAAGGAAGGCAGAGCAGCAGGCACTTGCAAAATACGGTCTTGATTATGTCACAGATACATATCTGCCGGAGAAGCTCACGCAGGCGGGCATCATCTGATCTCTGGCTGAGGGGAGATATGTGCACCTATCAGGCTTGAATTGCTCTTTACAAAGACGCCCTCGCCCAGCACCGTTCTCTCAAGCATCACATTGTCCCCAATCCTGCAGTTTGGGGAAAGGATTGAGTTCCTTATATCACACTTCTTGCCTATCTTGCACCCCTCCAGCACAAGGCTTTCAGCTATCCTTGTCTCTGCACCTATCTGCACTCCATCGTAGAGACAGGAGCGATCGACAGTGACACGGTCCTCCAGCACCACATCCCTGCCTATGAAGGAGGGACCTGTGATCTCAACATCATTGCCGCACGATGGTGAGGAGAGGAGCATCAGTTTTCCAGAGGCGATGCAGCCATTGACCTCCATCTCCCTTCCATATTTTTCGACAAGTGCTGCATTGGCCCTGTAGAGATCCAGGGGGCGGCCTATATCGAGCCATGTCCCCCTGAGTCTATGGGCCCTGATGGTGTATCCCTTTTCAAGGAGTAGAGGAAAGAGCTGCCTTGCAAAATCGTACTGGGCGCCCTCAGGCACCAGCTCTATGGCCTCCCTGCTCATCACATACACACCTGCATTTATTAGATTGGAGAAGGCCTCTTCCTTCCTTGGTTTTTCCTGAAAACGCCTTACAAAGCCTTCAGCATCAACATCCACAACACCAAATTCGCTTGTGTCCTCCACCTCTGTTACAGCCATTGTGACATCTGCACCGCTCCTTTCATGCTCTGTGTAGAGAGCTCTGACATCTATATCCATTAGTGTGTCCCCGCTCATCACTATGAAGGGTGTCTCCAGAAATGAGGAGATGAGCCTCACTGCCCCGGCTGTCCCCGCTGGCTTTGACTCAAATGAATAGAGGATGTGTGCACCAATATCGCTGCCTGCCCCAATGCTCCTTATCAGCTTATCTGAAAGGTAGCCTGTGGTTATCACCATATCGCGCAGACCTCCATGAACAAGGGAGCTTATTGCATACTCAACACACGGCCTTCCTGCCACAGGGATGAGAGGCTTGGGTATTTTTTCGGTAAGAGGCCTCAATCTCGTCCCCTCGCCTCCTGCGAGTATCACTGCCTTCAAAATTTCACCTCAGGCTGATCTTACCCTTCTTCAGCAGCTCCTCGAGCTGCTTTTCCACCTGTCTGCTGCTTGCCTCATCATCCAACAGCAGTTTCCTTGCTGTTTCATTATGCTCCTCTATTGCCCTTCTCCCCTCAAGATATGCCTCCTTCCTTTCCTTCCTTATTTCTAAAATCAGAGAGCGCATCTCCATTGCTTCCCTGTGTGCTCTGTCAGCCTCTTCCTTTTTCGTCAGATAATCCCTGTGCTTTCTGTCCGCTTCGCCGGTGACAATGGAGGCCTCATCCAGCTTCTGTTTCATCCTTTCCTCAAGCCCCCTGATCTCCGAGTAAAGGGAGACGAGTGCTTCATGCTCCTTTCTCGCTTCTGTGAACAGAGTGTCTATCTGCACATCCAAATCTGTCAGCTTTCCAGCTATCTCCTGTGATTTCCTGGAAATATCCATGAGCCTGCTCCGTTCATTGAGCAGCGTTCTCATCCTTTCTATCAGCTTATTTTCCTCGGCAATGCTCATGCTCTCCGTCTGCTGCCTTAGCTCGAGCTGCTCGAATTCCCTGGTGAGACGCTCCATCTCCCTGAATGCATCTGTACCAGGCGAGTTCTTTGATAGCTCCTTTTTCAGCGCTATGAGCTCCTTTGCCTTCCTGTTGTATTCATTCCTCTTCTCCTTGTGCTCATGAAGTACTGCTGCCTTTTCTGCTATGCTCTTTCTAATCTCAAGCGCTTCATGAAGCAGGGAGGATTTCTGCGCATTGAGCATATCCCGTACCTTTCTAATTTCCAGCGCTTCGGCGTTTAACTTATCCCTCTTATCGAGCAACGCCCTGTACTTCTCTTCGGCCTTTCTGAGGTCGCTAATCTTGCGGCTCATGGTAAATTCTTCCTTAATGCATGACGCAAGTTCTAATTCCCATTGCATCTGCATGTAATTAAACAATGTGTTTCAATCGCCAACATAAACTATCCTGCTCCCCTGATTTTCAATGCGTATGTTCTCTTCCCTCATTCCCTGAAGGGCCTGCTTGACGTTCTCCCTTTTCTCTGGATCTACGAGGAACAGGAAGAAACCGCCTCCGCCTGCACCTGTAATCTTTCCGCCGTATGCACCTGCAGCAATTGCCCTTTCATACATTGCATCAATTTCAGGAGTTGCTATACCATTCCCCATCTGTTTCTTTATGTTCCATGATTGACCAATAATCCTGCCTGCAAGCTCTATGTCCCCGCTCTCAAGCGCTTCATAGCAGCTGTAGGCCATCTCCTTCATCTTTGCATAGTGGGCCATTACCTTCTCAATGCTTGCAATCTGCTCCTTCATTATTTCCGTGGAACGCCTCGTTATCCCCGTGTACATGAGCAGCAGACTCCTCTCAAGCTCATCCCTCGCGGAAGATGACATCATCACATAGTTGACATGCGTCTCACCATCAGGCATGAACTCTATCAACCTCAGGCCGCCATAGGCCGCAATATACTGATCCTGCTTACCGCCTGGATCGCCAACGAGCTCCCTCTCTATCAGGCACGCCTCCTCTGCAAGCTGTTTGGCCGATGCGTGCTCCCCCACCCACACATGAAGCGCATTGAGCAATCCGACGGTGAAGCTGCTCGAGGAGCCAAGCCCTGTCCCCTCGGAGGGTATGTCAGAGATGCTGAGTATCTCTATTGCTCCCTCTATGCCCAGGAGCCTCAGCGCCTCCCTGACTATTGGATGCCTCAGCTCCTCTGGCTTGGTAACTATCTCAGTCTTTGAATAGGAAACCCTTATCTTATTGTCAAATTTTCTATTAACTATTATATGAATATATCTATTAATTGCAGCTGAAACAACTGCGCCTCCAAGCACGCTGTAGCATTCCTTTATATCAGTTCCCCCACCAACAAAACTCACCCTCAAAGGAGTTCTGGAGATGATCATAGGGCCAACCATGACAAACCCCTTACTGCATTGCTTGATTATTTATAAAAATAGCTGACACTGGGCACTGCTTATTCAAGTGCCTCTCCATTTGGATTGAATTAAATGCGTGAGAGGTCTCTGAGCAGGCTGCGCTGAATACTCAGAGACCCAGCAGATATTCAGGTCTGACAGGCGTTTCCCTTATTCTCCTGCCTGTTACAAGTTCTATGGCCCTAACAAGCGCAGCCGGGACGCCTATGGTGGGCGATTCGCCCAGCCCCTTTGCACCGTGGGGAAGAGAGGATCTGCTATCTGCAAGCTTTATCACAAAGCGGGGAGCTGTAGTTGCTGTCCTCAGACCTGCATCCGATATGCTTGCAGTGAGCAGTTGCCCCTGGCTATCGTACGCAATCTCCTCGCTCAGCACCTGTCCAATGCCCTGTATTGAGCCGCCGATGATCTGTCCTTCTACCATGTCTCGATTCAGTGGGACACCAACGTCATAATATGCATCGACCTCCCTCACATTAACCATCCCCATTTCGTCGACTTCAGCAAAGACCATGTTTGCGCCGAGGGAGTTGAGCGGGCGTTCATGTTTCTGGAAATTGTAGACATCATATCTGTTTGAGAGCAGCAGCTCCGGTGTGTATCTTCCAAGCTCCTTCTCCGCCTGATCCCTTATCTTTCTTGCAACAGATACAACAGCATCACCTAACACCATTGCTGATCTGGACCCCCATGCACCAACGCCCTCCTCGAGCATGTCAGTATCTCCGCGCTCAACATCTATTATCGACTCAGGCACCTGCAGCTCCTGTGATATCAGCTTCCTGACAAAGACATCGTGCCCCTGGCCATGCGAGTTGCCGCCAGTCCATACCTTGACCCTGCCATCGCGCACCACTATCCTGCAGCTCTCTCCTGGCTGAGTTGCTGGCACTAGAACAAAGCAGGCAAATCCCGGCTTCTCCCCCTTCCTGGAGCTGTAATTGAGCTCGGATGCTGCGCGCTGTATGAAGCTCCTTGAATCCTCAAACTCAACACCGAGCGGTGATTTGAATCGGTCATCTGCAGCATTTTTGATCCTCAATTCAACAGGGTCCATGTGCAGCTCATCCGCAAGTCTGTCCATCATCCTTTCAATGAAAAATGCTGCCTCTGGCCTTCCTGCCCCCCTGTACGGACCTATGGGCACCTTATTGGTAAAGACACTGACTGCCCTGACATGCGCCTTCTCAATTGCATATGGCCCCGTCATCTGCATTGCAATGAAATTGGAGGAGAACTCAGCCATGCCGCCGGAGTAGGCGCCACCATCCACGATCACCTCGCCCTTTAGGCCAAGTATCTTACCATCTCTGTCTGCATACAGCTTTACCTTCCCCTTTGCGCCCCTTCCAGGCCTGCTCGCCATGAGATGTTCTCTTCTTGTTTCTATCCACTTCACCGGCCTCCTGAATTTCATTGCTGCATAAGAGGCGATGACATATTCAGAATAGAGACCTCCCTTGAGGCCGAAGGCACCTCCTGTATCTGTCTGTATAACCCTCACATCCCCGGGGCTCAGGTTCAGTGCGGAGCACAGACCTTCTTTTATGGCATGCGCGGATTGCGTTGATATCCACACAGTAAGTCGGCCATCATAAGATGCAACTATTCCCCTTGTCTCGATAGGATTGGTCGCCACTCTTTTGTTGTAAAACTCATCTTCAAGTTCAACAGGCGCACTGATCTCGAACGGCTTGCCCCTCCACCTGTCACTGATTATGTTGGAGTTTGTGTAAGGGTGTATTGGAGGTGAGGAGAGCGCATCATCGATAGTCACCACAGGCTTGAGCGGTTCATACTCCACCTCAACGCCTGACATCTCATCCTGAGCCTCATAGAGTGTTGAGCCAAAGACTGCAGCAACTGGCTGGCCAAGATAGTTGACCATGTCCACAGGCAGCACTGGCTCAATGGTACGTGCAGCCCCTTCCGTCGCCCCTTCGCCCACTGATTCAAGCGTTCCCTTCAGCTCTTTACCGTTAATCCCTCCTTTAATGCTCAGTATTTTGGCCCTTGCAAATGGGCTGCGCACGACAGCCATGTGAAGCATATTTAGAAGATTTATGTCATCAACAAACCTGCCCCTGCCCCTTACAAACATATCCACTGTGCTGAGTTCAGACATCATTTCCTCATCCTCCTTGATGCCTCCTGCACTGCCCTGACTATATTGACATAGCCTGTGCATCTGCACAGATTTCCTGAGAGTGCATCCCTTATCTCCTGTTCACTCGGATCAGGTTTTTTGCTGAGCAGCCAGTATGCAGTCATTATCATACCTGGAGTGCAGAAACCGCACTGCAGCGCATGTGTGTCAAGAAAGGCCTGTTGAACTGGATTGAGCTTCTCGCCGTCAAGCCCTTCGATTGTGGTCACTTCCTTTCCATCTGCCTGGACTGCCAGCACAGTGCATGACTTGACTGCCCTTCCATCGAGCAGTACAGTGCACGCACCGCAGTTGGTTGTATCGCACCCTATATGTGTCCCAGTGAGACCGAGTCTTTCGCGAATGAAATGGACAAGCAGCATCCTGGGCTCCACCTTTTCCCTGTACAATTTTCCATTGACCTTTATTGAAACTTCCCTCTCCATTCACTGACCCCCTGCTCTCCTTATTGCAAGCTCAATGGCCTCTTTGGTCAATTTCTTCACTACATATCTCTTGTATTCAGCAGTGCCGTAGAAATCTGAGGATGGGCGTGCCTCCATGGACGCTTCCGAAGCAGCTCTTTCAATAAGAGATGCATTGAGCTCATTTCCTCGAAGCATTTCCTCAGCCTTTGCTGCGCTCAGAGGCACAGGACCAACTGAGGTGAGACCTATACCACACCATCTGCACAGGCGACCATCCATATCAAGCGCAACTGCAACACCTGCGACTGAAAAATCGCCTGCGCTGCGCTTCTGCTTCAGATAGGCACTGCCAGAATGCCCTGGAACAGAAATGGAGGAAAGTATCTCTCCCTCCTTCAGTGCTGTGGTGAAGGTATCGAGATAAAAATCCCTCGCATTTATCCTCCTCGAGACTACGGTAGAAGTGACGGTGAATACTGCATTCATCGCAATCATGACTGCAGGCAGATCATTGCTCGGATCCCCATGTGAGAGATTTCCACCAACTGTGCCCATATTTCTGACGAGTGGATCCGCTATGATCCTTGCTGCATCTGCTATTGCATGATATTGTCTGACTGAAGGCGCATCATTCAGTTCAGCCACCCTCACCATTGGCCCAATATGAAGGGTCCCGTTCTCCTCCCTTATTTCAGAGAGACCAGGGATCCTTGAGATATCAACGAGATAGGAGAGGGTTGTAAAACGCATTTTGAGTAGAGGTATGAGGCTCTGCCCTCCTGCAAGCACCCTTGCCTCTCCAGGATGCGACTCAAGCAATCTGCATGCCTCCTCAAGCGTTGACGGAGAAAAGTACTCAAACGAAGAAGGAGTCATGTGTTCTCGTACTCAATTCAGATATATAAGGAAAATTTTACTCAAGCGGCCAGAAGCGGGAGAACGCGCGCTTTGCCCTGTTGAGCGCCTCCCGTCCTATGCAGGACAGATCCTGCACTTCGCTATATCTCTCAACATAGTGCAGCTGCTTCGTCGCTGCATACAGCGCACATATGACATCTGAAACTGCGAGCGGATTGTATCCACCTTCTAGCAGTATGCACGTTCTGAAATTTTTGATTACATCGAGCAACATATTGCAGTAACATTTTGTTGAAAGGGACAGTGTTGCAAGCGGATCTGTGTAGTGTGCGTCCACTCCCAGACTGATTATCACTGCATCAGGTGAAAATGCCCTCAGCACCGGCATTATGATTTCATTCATAGCACATTCGTATGTTGCATCACCTGAGCTTGAAGGTAGGGGGATATTGAGATTGTATCCCGCCCCCTTTCCCGCACCTGTCTCCTCAACCCTTCCCGTACCTGGATATATGTGCTCCTGATGCGTCGATATATAGAGAACGGTGTCATCGTCATAGAATATATCGCTCGTTCCATTACCGTGATGCACATCTATGTCAAGGATCGCATACCTGCCAGGGATTTTCCTGCAGGCAATGGCTGCGTTATTGAAATAGCAGAAGCCTCCGCCGCGGGATGGGAATGCATGATGCCCCGGCGGACGGGAGAGGGAGAGCGAATTTATCCCACTTCTGCATAGCTTCAGTGCATCAATGGCTGCACCCGCAGCTGTTGAAGCTACGAGATAGATGTTTTCATGCACAGGCGTTTCATCATCCACCTCACTTACCCTTCTGTGCTCAATGGAGGAGATGTATGCGTCCTCATGCACCAGCAGCAGGTCGCTCCTCTCTGCCCTGTGGGGCCGGATGAAGGAAATTGAAGGGTCGAGTGCACTGAGCTCCTTCGCGCATACACTCACCCTCTCTGGCCTCTCTGGATGCTCCCCTGGATGTCTGTATGCAGTGAAGACGCCATCGTAGATGATATTCAGTTCCCGCACAGTATATCCCTCACCCTGATTGCATCCTCTTCAGTATCCACATCTATCAATTTCATTGCATCGCATTCAATACGCCTTGCCTGAGTTAGCAGAAACTGTGCCCCCCTGTCACCGCTCAATTCAGTTATGCGCTTAAACATAGATGATGGGAAGAGGACCGGGTTCCTCGGAACTCCCTCTGCTGAATAGCATATTGCCTCAGATTCAAATTTTTCATGCATCCCTATCAGCGCGTCCAGCATCTCAGCATTCACAAGCGGCTGGTCTGCGAGAAGGAGAATTGCAGCACATGCGCCCTGAGGCAAGGAGGAAATGCCAGCCCTGATGGAATCTGAGAGTTGTCCAGATGCATAGCACACGTTGAACCCACTTGGAACAAGCGATAGATCTGAAGCGCTCCTGAGCACAGCAACTCTGCCAGATGCACTGCATTCAGACGCAGCCTTCATTGCATATGAGCCGAGAGGTCTACCGCATATATTCACATGCAGCTTGTTGCTGCCAAAGCGCTCTGATTTCCCGGCTGCCAGCACCACTATATACACACTGTGCATCGCCATCAGGTAACACTTTTTTTGAAAGATGCTATGAGCTCATCTATGTATCTTTGAGCGGCACCCTGAAGCATTCTGTTTCCAGCGGAGGCAGCCAGCCCTCCAATGTCAACGGTGCAGAACCATCTGACATTTGTGGAGCCATCTTTTTCTATTAAATCGCAGTAACCCTTGAAGGTGGCTGAACTGCCTGCGCCTGTGCCGCTCCCATCTATTTCCACATGCTCCGGTTCCCTTTTCTCTTTTATTCTCAGCCTTATGTTGAATCTTCCCTTGATGAAGGAGACGCCTATCCTTACAGTTGCCTTATAGGTCTCTCCATCAGCCACCTCCACACTCTCAACCCCTGGCAGTATCGTGGCCATCCTCTTTCCGTCTATGAGGAGGGAGTACACCGCCTCCCGTTTCGCTTGCACAGTGAATTCTCCTGAAAAATCCATGGGTGAAAGCACATGCAGAAGCGTGTAAATAATTTTTCAAATGACAACGGATAAATAAACATAGAGAGTTGAAAAGACGAATGAGGCAGTTTGAATTCGCAAGGGTGATGAATGAACTTACAGAGCAGGGGAAGAAATTCGCAGTTGCCACCGTTGTAAAGATTGAGGGCTCCTCTCTCGGCAAACCGGGGTTCAAGGCAATTATAACCGAGGATGGTGACATAATGGGCACACTTGGAGGCGTGTGCCCTGAAGCTGCCATAATCGACACAGCTCAGAAGGTGATGACAACTGGCAATCCGAAGATTGTTCGCGTTTATCTTGAAAGCGTGGAGGATGCACTGAAGGGGATGCAGAAGGCAGGTGAAGATGAAATACATGTTGAAACATTCTGCGGTGGAACAATGGAGATTTACGTTGAACCCTATCTGCCCCCGAGCAGGCTAGTGATAATAGGACAGGGGGGAAAGGATGACGTGGAAGACGCACTTGTCTCAATGGGAAAGATGCTCGATTTCAAGGTCATAGTACTTGACAGGACGCCTGTGCTGAGCACTGAACCAGATATGCTCTTCAGGGACATCAGGGAAGACCTTTCCAATTTTGAATTCAGGCAGGATGACTTCGTAGTTCTTCTCACAAAGGGAGCCTACGACATACCCGCGCTTGAGACATTATCAAAAATAAGGCCCAGATATGTGGGCCTCCTTGCAAGCAGAAAGAGGTCAAAGGAAGATTTTGAGCAGCTTGAAAAGAAAGGTGTCGATGTGGAGTTTCTCAAGAGCATACATACACCTGTGGGTCTGGACATAGGTGCAGTGACGCCTCAGGAAATAGCTCTGAGCATACTCGCTGAAATAATAAGTGTAAAAAGGCAGCGTCAGAGTTCATAGATCATTCTGGTTGTTTCCCCGCTCGCCTTTTCTATTTCCTTTATTTTATTCTTTATAAGCTGCTTCACCTGCTCATCTTCAGAGCGGATTGAAAAGAGCTGTATCATGTGCTGGAGCTCGCTATCCAGTATCTGCGAAAGATGGCGAAGCCTTTCCACCTTATCCTCAGAGAGATTCTTTCTTTTAGAAGAGATAAAGCAGTCCAGGTGTATGGAACCGCCCTTGGTGAATGTGAATTTTTCCCCGGATTTGACTGTCTTTCCGCACTCAAAGCACGTAAATTCTGCCATAGAGGGTGGTAATGCATTTTTGATTAAACAGTTTCGCCCTTTCTGCTGTGCTGGACAATGTGCCACCTGACTGCTCCGTGCAGGAGTGCCACAGGTTTAAGCAGTGCTTCCACAACAGCAAAAGGGTGGTTAACTCTCCTCCTTCTCTCACCAATCCTCCTGCGAATCCAGCCGTTCTTGACCATCACGGTCGAGGCGCCAACAAGATAGTCATATCTCTTCTTAATCAAATTCCAGTAGGTTGAAGGAATGCGCTGATAATGTCTGACCAGCGCTCCAGGCACATACTTTCCCCTGAAACCTGCGGCAATGGCCCTCATCTCCAGATCATAGTCCTCAGCCTCTCCTGGAGCACGCACAAGGCGCAGGTCAAACTGGAGCTTCTTCAGTATCTCTGTCTTCCATGCAGTGTTTCCCAGTGGCATGTAGGCTATGCCATGTTTCAGATCCTCTTCGTATATGTGCTCTTCAAGCAGCCTGTAGTAAGATGTGAAAAAATTATCTGCGCCTATAACGCTCATCACCCTGCCACCTGTGAAATCTGCTTCGCCGCTGAGAATGGGTTCAGTCAGCGCATGCAGCCAGCCTTCCACAGGCACCTCATCTGCATCCAGAAACACTGTGATATCCTCCTTAAGGTCCTTGATGGAAAGCTGTCTTGTAACTGTCTGTGTGCCCGGGTATTGCTTCAAATCTATGCTGAGCTTTGAAAGTAATTCATCATTCTTAACCCTGGAAATTAAAGATTTGAGATATTCCTCCGAAGAGCCTCCGTCTGCAATGAGGACCCTGTCAGGGAGTGGTTTCTGCAAAGCAATCCCAGTTAAGCAGTCCACAAGCCTGGGGTCATTGAGATTGCATATCTCAACAACAATTGAGCTCATCTCTTCCTCTCTAGGACATAGATAATGAGAAGACCTAATATGCCAATGGCGAGTAATGGAGCATATTCAATATATGGCCTCTCGAAGGAGCCCACCTGGTGCTGGAAAACAGTGAGCAGTGCAAATTCACCGAGGAGCAAAAGGAAGATGAGAGCAAACATGATAACAAGTGCAATACCCTCAGTGTTTTCTTCCATTCTTTTTCACACTCTGAGAAAAGTGCAGCGCCTCTATAAAAATTGTAGCCCACGGCGTGACGCCGTGGTAAGACAGTTTAACCTTCAGTTATCTTGATTGCACTTGTAGGACAGACAGGCACACATGCCATACAGTAGACACATTCCTTTTCCCTGACAGGGTCGCACTTGTCTGTCCTGTATTTCTCCCAGAGCTCCTTGTCCTGGGAGGTGATCTTCTTATCATTTCCAACACCCATCTGCCCTGGGTTCAGAGCCCACTCATAGAGTGTAACAGGGCATACATCCATGCATTCTCCGTCTGCAATGCATGCCTCCCAGTCAACCGCAACATTGGTTCCGTGTATGCCGAGCTTTGTCGGATAAGGCTTCCCATCTGCATCATATCTCTGAATTCCTTCTGCACGGACCTCATGGTCATTGTGTGTCCCTGTTACAGGATAATGCTCCGTGTCATTCAGGAAGTTCTCATCGATGGGTTTTGGTTTGTAATCGAGACTCTCGAGTTCTACCATTCAAACACCTTACTGGCTGAAGTAAAAACGAAATGTGATATTAATATTACGTTGTTTTCTGCGGTAAATCAGCGCTCTTCTCTCTGCACAGGGATGTATGAGGGGCAGTGATATCAGACCATCTCAATAATTGATAAGCCCATCGCCCCTGGGATCAATGCCTTTCAAAACTTCGCTTCCGACATAAATGGAATGCGCATGACCGAAAAGGCTATCATATCGCCTCAGGGACTTTGCACCGCTCAGTTCGAGACCCTCTTCCGCATAAAGGTCTGATGATGAATAGATGGAGGCGGGATTGGCAAAACGGGGGGCATCGACAGCCTGCTGTATACCCATACCTCTGTCTATCACATTGCAGATTATCTGCACGTTGACCTGAGGCTGTACATCACCGCCCATGGTCCCGAGGTATATCCTTTCTGGCCCCTTTGCAAAAATTGTCATAAGCGTATGGAATGTCTTCTTTCCAGGTGCCAGGGAATTGTGATGTGAGGCATCAAGTGTGAAATAGGAGCCCCTGTCGTTGAGGTTGATGCCTGTTCCAGCGACCGTGTGTCCTGAACCGAAGCCNTTGTAATTGCTCTGTATCACACTCATGCCGTTTTCGCCATCAAAGACACTGAAAGCGGTTGTATCGGATTGAGACACATATTTGCGAGGGGCNGTTTCCTCGTAAATTTCGTCGAGAAAGGTCTCACTGAAATTCAGATATCTGGGATCAGCAATGCGACGAGCTCTCCAGCGATATGCAACATACATGCTTGATATAAGCGCACGATAGTAATCAGTCATGTCCGCTCCATCAAGCCTTCTGAGCCAGTAAAGCGCTGTTGCACCCTGACTGTTCGGCGGATTCGTGTAAAACGTGTAACCCCTGTAATTTGTGGAGAGGGGAGATTCAATGGTTGCGGTGTAACCGTCGAGATCGCTGAAGCGCAGCAGGCCACCCTTTGATATCATATCCCTCTCAATCGCCCGCGCTATTTCACCGTGATAAAAGGAATGACCATTGTCTGAACAGATCGAACGGAGTGTTTTAGCTAGGTCACGCTGATAAAGAACATCGCCCATGTTTCCATAAATTGAGTTCCAGTCGCGATCTGCACCTCTCATTCTAATTGCAGCATTTCTCAGCGCATCGGATGGTCTGAAGCCCTGTTCTGCATAGTTTATTGCTGGTTCCAGAAGATGCCGAAGCGGCATGGTTGCACGTTCTGCCATAATTGACCATGCTGAAACCATGCCTGGCACCATGAAGGAGGAAAGCGGTCCTCTATCAGGGATCTGAGTATATCCTGATTTTACAAAGAAATCAATGTCGGCAAGTGCGGCAGCATAACCACTCGCATTGATTGAAAAAGGCTTCCCTTCATCAACCAGAGCAAAGAGATCTGAGCCAAGTCCGTTCAGATGAGGCTGAACAACTGTCAGCGCCGCGCTTGTGGCGATGGCAGCATCATACAGATTGCCTCCCTCAGCAAGCATCTGTTCACCTGCCCTCATGGCAAGTGGATGGGCTGCAGCGACTGCGTACTTATTTTTCATGGCAGATATGCCTGTAAAATATGGTTATCCTAATAACTGTTTATGTTTCCAGTGCATTGATGAGAATGGGTAAGTTGCCTTTCTAATTCAGCCAGACTGATGATGCACACAAAACAATTGCAGGTAGCCACAGGAGCAACATCTGCAAAGGAGCATTTGACTTCTATGTAATCAGCTCATATGGAGCTGTGTGCTCAAATGTATGTAATTAGGGAGGAGCACAATCAATACATGGGCAGTTGGTCAGAGGCATATGAAAACAGGAAAGGGAGTCAATGAGCACATGCAAAATGTAAACTGGGTGGGGGCCGGAATGCAGCAAAGACAAAAGGGAATGGGGAAATAATTTTACTGTTTGCTTACTACATCTCGCATCAAAGCATCTATGCATAAGACAGAGCGGCAGGTGCATAAATAATGGCAGTTTAAATATATGGAGACATTGAAGCAAGAAGGATAATATGATTATAGGAAGATACAGATTGTCATTCAATGTTGACTTTGAAAAATGTAAATATTCATGCAGAGAAACGATAGAACTGGATTTTGCTGCTGAAAAGCTGGAGCTCGATGCAGTCGGCTTGGAAATAAGGAGCGTGAGTGCAGATGGTCGTTCAATTCCATACAGCTACAACAGGGAAGCAGGCAAACTGACAGTAAATGCAGGAGGGGTAAGAAAATTAACTATTGATTTTGAGGGGAAGGCCGGGGAGGGTGCCCTTCATGGATTTTACAAAGCAAGATATGGACATGGATACTTTCTTGTTACACAGCTCGAACCAAACGGCGCAAGATCCGTATTTCCATGTATGGATGAGCCGGAGAAGAAGGCCACATTCAAGCTTGATGTGACTGTCCCGAAAGGATTGCAGGTGATCTCAAACACACCAGGTACTGCAGATGAAGTGGAAGATGGCATCCGCTTCAGATTCGAGGAGACGCCACCGATGTCCACATACCTTTTCTTCTTGGGCATAGGAAAATTCAGCGAGACCAGGAGCGAAGGTAGACCAGAGATAATAGTTGCCTGCTCGGAGGAGCAGAAGGGAAAGGAGGCATTTGCACTTGCGGAGGGAAGAGCGTCTCTTTCCTTCTTCGAGGATTTTTTTGGAATAAGATATGTGCTCAAGAAACTCCATCTGGTGGGCGTCCCTGAATATGCGGTTGGAGCAATGGAGAACTGGGGGAGCATAACATTCAGGGAGAGCCTCCTGCTTGTCAATGAAAACACATCACTGAATGAGAGGAAGAGCGCCTCTCTCGTTATAGCGCATGAGATTGCACATCAGTGGTTTGGGGACCTTGTAACAATGAAATGGTGGAGCGACCTGTGGCTCAATGAAAGCTTCGCGACGTACATGGCCTCAGTGGCTGTCTCTCAATTACACAGTGAGTGGGATATCTGGTCTGAATTCCTGCTCTCTGAAACTGATGGCGCACTGCTTGGCGATTCACTATCCTCAACACATCCAATCGAGGTTCCGGTAAAGAAGCCTGAAGAGATTGAGGAGATATTTGACGAAATAAGCTATGGAAAGGGGGCATCAGTGCTCAGGATGATTGCGAATTACATATCAGAGCGCTCGTTCAGAAAAGGTGTTCAGAGGTATCTGGAGGAGCACAAGTATGGGAATGCNGAAGGAAGGGATCTCTGGAATGCACTTGAGGTAGAGAGCGGGGTGCCTGTGAGATATCTCATGGAAAGGTGGATCTCACAATCCGGATACCCCGTACTGATTGTAGAAAGGAATGGGGATGAGCTTTTGTTAAGTCAAAAACGGTTCACACTGTCTCCCTCAGATGAGGACACTCTCTGGCCAATTCCAGTTGTTTCAAGGCAAGGAGAAAGGAAGGAACAGTTCCTGATGGAGGGAAGAGAGATGAAGATGAAGTTCGGGGAACTGGCCATAATGAACGCTGGCCAGAGTGGGTTTTACAGGGTTCTGTATAAGGAACCACTTTACACCGAAATAATCAAAAATGTGGCTCATTTCAATAACATGGAAAGGTGGGGTATACTTACAGATGCCTTCAGTTTCATGCTTGCTGGTATGATTTCACTGGAGGATTACCTAAGAGCTGCTGAAGCGCTCAAGAGGGACGAAAATTATCTGGTTGCAAGCCTGCTGATAAGGCAGCTCGCGCTTCTCACAGAAATGAATCTTAAAGGGAGGACGGAAGAGATGCTTAAGGAGGTCTGCCATTTCCATCTTTCACGCATAGGCCACTCAAGGAAAAGCGGGGAGAATGAAAATGACACTTCGCTTAGAGAAAGGATCTACAACAATCTGGTGCTCTACGATGATGAATTTGCACGGCAATGTGCTGAGAAATTCAGCGAATGGGACAGGGCAGAGCCAGAGCTAAAGTTTGCCATAGCATGCGGATACGCAAGGACAGCGGGGGAAAAGGCGTTGCCGGTGATAATGGAAAAATTGAAGCATGCAGATGGAGAGTCGCTGAAAGTCAGGTTATCATTAGCGCTCATGTCCTTCAAGCAATCTAAAATCACTGAAGAAGTCCTGGCGCGCCTGTTCTCCGGCGACTTCAATCTCGGCACAATAGCATACATGGTGAATTACGCCAGCAGCGTAAGAGAGTCCAAAGCAACTGTCTGGAAATGGTTCGTTGATCATGGGGAAGAGCTGTTCAGGGCATACAGTGGCACCGGAGTCAATTCATTCCTTGTCGAGACGCTGATCTCCAGGGCAGGTATGCACGATCCTGTTAGCGTGGAAAAATACGCTGCATCCCGTTCTTTTCCCGCGGCTGAAAGGGCTAAAGAGAAGGGGCTCGAGTTGCTGAGGTGCTATCAAAGATTGATGAGAACATACAGTTAGAAAGGGATATATCTGAACAGAGTAATTGAATTTCATGGCTGCGCACGAGCTGGAGGAAGGGGAAAAGGCCCCTGATTTTGAGCTCATGACGCATGATGGAAGAAAGTTCAGGCTATATGAGGAGCTGAAATCAGGCCCGATAGTGCTTTACTTCTATCCAAAGGACTTTACCCCTGGATGCACGACTGAAGCATGCGAATTCAGGGACAGATACGACACATTCGTCAAGAATGGCTACAGGGTTTTTGGCGTTAGCTCTGATCCTCCCGAAGTGCACATGCGTTTTGCGGAGCAATACAGACTCCCTTTCACACTCCTTTCAGACACCGAAGGAAAAGTCAGAAAACTATTCGGCGTGAAGCCCACCTTCGGACTGTTTCCTGGAAGGACTACATTCGTGATTAAGCAGGATGGGACAATTGCAGGCAAATTCAGCTCCCAGTTCAGGCCAGCCGACCATCCTGAGAGAATAGCAAGAATAATTCACTCATAGAGCATATGGACTGTGCTGATGCATGGCGGTGGCTGTGTATACAATAACATGTCTGCAGCGCATGCAGGTTATCTGACATATGTCGATATCAATCTGATTCTGAGAGTAAGCATTGCGCAGCTCCTTTCTGACTCTTTCTGGAAATACGCAGTCGCAGGTACACTTCTCGTCGCTGCAGAACTTGCACATGTGTTGAAGTAGATGACGCATAGAAATAAACCTTTTTATCCTCTGAGCTGCACAGTGCCCTTTGCAGGGCTGGTGAATCGATATGAAAGCGAAAAGGGATTTATCTCATTAGCAAAGAGTGCGCTGCGCGGATTATAGGTATCCTGTAATCCAGTGCAATGACGTTCAATTATGTTCTGGCGTATCTTGAGTCGCAGAATGTAACCATCTGAACTGCTGAGCTGTGTTCTGTTGTCACAGGTAGATACTTAATCTGGTTCATGGAGAGGTGGAAGACATGGAGGAAGTCATCAGAGACCATATGAGCTAGGAGTGGCAAGAGGGCCTCTTTCGCAACAGACAGATAGAAGGGCAGGGGCAGGCAGTAAGAGGGGCAGTGTCGAAAATATCCCCTGCTTTCTGTGAGAACACAATGCCAGTCGTATAGGGCAAGGTTTGCAATGCAGGTTAATGAAGATCATCATGGATATATTGTCTGGGTATATGCACGATTATGCCGGCTTCGCAAGCACATAGAAGAAATAGCTAGGCATGTTGACATAGTAGTATGTGCCACCGATGTCTAGTTCTCCAGTGTAATTGGATTGATAGATTGTTAAATTGAACACAAAACCATGTGGATACGCATAAAAAGGTGGGCCATTTGCTGAACCATAAGTCGCATAGGAAAAATTGTATGAATAGCCTATGCTCGAAAATGCAAAAATTGCACTTATTGCCGAACCAATCTGATCATTCAGAAGTGCAATGGTTGAAGCAATATCTGCTGTCTCGCTTCCTTTGGGCATGATGCTTGAAGCATCCATTATATCGAGACCGAGACCAAGTGCAGATTCAAAGACACCCGAAGCATCGAGCGCTTTTTGGAGCGCTGATGAAGCGGCAGAATAACCTGTTGCCTGTAGAAGCAGTGCGGTCATGTTCAAGACTTGTGCAGGTTGAACGTTGGTCTGAACGAATGGAGACATCCTGAACACATTCTGCACTGACCAGTCCCAATATGATTCGTTGGTGCCCAATGCGCGTAGAGGAAAATCGGTCATATTAACTGTCGCTATCTTGATTGTTGTCTCATATCCAAGGAATTTGTCATAGCACTGAGCGTTTTCTTCCCAGACATAGTAGACGGCATAGTTTGTGACGTGAATTGTAGTATTCGGAATATATATCATCGCTATCTCATCATTGTTTGTTGCCCACTCGGCTGCATTATCATTATCTACGGTGAAATTTCGTGTGCTGTATGATGGGTGCTCACTCATCTCTATGGTTGAATTGCCGTTATTGAGTGCACCTGGGAGCTTCGTTACACTGTTGAATGAATAGCTTACAACTTCACCCTGAAGCCACAGGGTAAGAATGCACTGACATGCTGCAGTTGAATTGTTGAGATAGAGGAGAACAACTGGATAATTCCCTGTCACAGTTGATGAGTTCCATGGCTCCATTTAGTATCCTGGATTGCACGGTAGATTGGGCCCTGACATTGATATGGATGTAAGTTCGTTGAGAGCAACAACTGTATTGGGATGGGATATATTGATTGAGAATGCCACATTGAAATGCATGTTCGCTATAGATACAAATGGATTGTATGGTATGTTGTCATAGTAATAATAGCTGTACAGTTCGCCATTGCTGATATATCCGTATTCAGCATACAGTGAGATGGAGACCATTGAACCTCTGTGTGTCATGTTTCTCCATTCGTACACTATATTGTTGAATGTGACTGGAAGATTGAGGGAGAGTGTGCCTGCACTCCCTGTTATGCCATGGTAGAGCATCACTTCATAGCTTTTGTTCGTTGCATTCAAATCAGATAGATTGACTGCATATGGAAATTGAGATTTCAGTGCATTTGGCACAGTTGACATGAGTGTAACACTCACTCCCTGAAGTCCTGTTTGAAGATATCCTCCTGATAGTTCATCACCTGTTGCATATGCAACTATGTGCAGAGGAACACCTGTGTTGTGTGTCCTGAATGCATATGCAAACATGAAAATGCCAGCTGCAACAATCACAATTGCAACAACAACTGAAAGGACACGTGTTCTTATGACATTCTTTCCACTTCTCATGGTGGAAATTCTGCCCCTGTGCGTATGTGTTTTTGATGCAATGTAAAGTTTGCTAATATAAGGAAATGGGAAAAGGCAATCGTGGAGCATATAAATTGAACCCATGAATGTTCCAGCAGATGCATTTACAATCCGTGTTGCATTGAATAAGGGTTAGTTATTGGAAACGCAAAGGAAAACGACTGATGAATACAGTAAGCACTCACAGGGAAACAATCTGTGGCCTGCAACAGGCCATAGCAATCAGTGAAATTAAAAGGACATTGATGATGGCGCTGTATCTTCGCAGATAGAAGTGCAACGCCCTCTGTGGCTCAAGCGAAAAGTAGCAGACTAGGCTGTGTAGAGCACCCTCCCTTCACCAATTACAGTCGAAGGCCAGGATTCGAGCGAAAATGGGTCTGCAGTCCATACAAGAAGGGAGGCCATGCTTCCATGCCTCAACACACCTATGTTGTTGAGGCCGAGTATTTCAGCTGTCCGTCCGGAAACACAGGCAATTGCCGCTTCCCTGCTCATTCCAAATCTCCTGAAGAAACGGAGCTGCATGAAGAGATTGCGCTGAAGGACGACAGGATGATCCGTCATCAGGCCAAATTTCACTCCTGATTCCACTAAATACTTGACATTTGTCCATCTCTCATGCTTCAGCTCCACCTTGTAGGAAAAGGCGTCAACTGGACCGTATATTACATCAAGGCCTGCCTCCTTCACCTTACGCCACAGTTCGGGTGTGTGCACGTCACCAGCATGATGTATCACAGCCCTGAAGCCAAACTCATGCATCAAGCGGATAAGGTTGACTATATCGTCTTCCTTGTGAACGTGTGTCATCAACCTTTTCTTCCCCTGCAAAATCTCAATCATTGCTTCTACATGTGGCTCCAGTTCCGCCTGAACCTTCTTACCTGTTTGCAGCAGCTCAATTGCCTTTCTCGCCTTAATGAGCTCAGAACGGAGCACAGAAATAGCGCCCATCCTTGTGTAAGGCCTCTCACCCTTCCAGTCTGTGGTGGATCTTGGATTGTAGCCCAGAGCTGCTTTGATGCCAGGTGTATCTATCAGCGCCTCCTGTATATCCCTTGCAAAATTCCTTATCAGGACTGTCTGGCCGCCTATGATATTGCCGCTCCCTGGCAGGACATGAGAGTAGAGCACACCATGCTGTATACTCTCCTCAAATGCGAAATCATCCATATAGATTGAATCAAGTGCATTCACGAGCGGAAGCATAGGGGACATTCTCTCATTGGATTCATCTTCAGATGAAGGCTCACCGCTCCTTGACATACCTATATGCGAATGACCATCAACAAACGCAGGTGTGACAACACCTTCAGCGATTATTTCACAATCAGGTCTTCGCTCACTTACATCCACAATCCTCTCTCCCTCAAATGCGACATAGACATGCTTTCTCACAGGCGCGGCAGTACCGTCGTAGAATTCAGTGGCCTTGACAGCTTTCATATGCAAGAATAAGCCGGAATTCAATATAATATTTCACCTTGCAGTGCGGCTCTGAAAAAAAAGGTGGTTTGTGTTTAAATCGTTCACAGTAATAGGCAAAATTAAGAATTGTGTACAAAAAACATAATATATTTTGAACACTATTCCAATTATGTAGACAAATGTGGTATAATGGTTTTTGAGGGAAGACCTGAAGAGATTCTGGAGCAGGAGTACAGGAAATTTTTTGAAACACATGGCAGGTCTCTGGAAACATGGAAAAGGGCTGTACAGCTGACGCCCCTTGGAGTGCACAGCAACTACAGGCTCACAAGGCCGTTTCCTGTCTATTTTGGAAAAGGAGAAGGGGCATATCTGACTGACGTTGATGGGAGGAAATACATAGATTTTAACATGGGTTTCGGCGCGCTTGTTTCAGGGCATTCGAATAAAGTCATTGTGCAGGAGCTTATCTCGAGAATTGAAAACTCGACCATCTTCGGTTTTGAAGATGAAGAAAGCCTGAATGCTGCTGAGCTAATTAATGAAAGATTTGGAACAGAGATGGTACGATTCTCCACAACAGGGACAGAGGCAACAATGCATGCGCTGCGCATTGCAAGAGGATATACAGGTAAGACGAAAGTGTTGAAGTTCGAGGGGTGCTACCATGGCAGCAACCAGGATCTGTTGTTCAGCGTGAAGCCAAAACCAGACGAGGCTGGAGAGGAAAGGAGGCCAAGACCAGTGCCTGCAGGTCTTGGCATCCCTGATTTCATGAAACAGGGGATAGTTATCTCTCAGTTCAACGATACAGCATCCACCGAAGAGCTTCTTGATGAATACGGAGAAGACATTGCTGCGGTAATACTCGAACCGTTTCCAATGAACATGGGTGTCATAATTCCTGACAGAGAATTCATAGCAATGCTCAGGAGAAAGTGTGATAGTATTGGTGCAGTGCTAATATTCGATGAAGTGAAGACATGCGGCAAATTTTATGGTGGAGCTGAAGAGGTGCTTGGAGTCAGGCCTGACATGAAGATACTGGGAAAGGCAATAGGTGGCGGTATACCTGTTTCTGCAATAGCAGGAAGCTCAGAGATGCTGTCCAATATAGGACCTGGCAAGATAGCACATGCAGGTACATTCAATTCGAATCCGCTTGCGATGGCGGCTGTTTCAGTGACGCTGGGAAATGTACTTACAAGGAGTGCAATGAGAAATGCCCAGCTCCTATCACAGGAGCTCGCTAAGGGCTATTCAGACCTCATGGCTGACAGGCATCTTGAGTTCCATGTGCCTGTGGCAGGTCTGAGTGGAGCAATTTCATTCAATCACAGAGAGCCAAAAAACTGGAGGGAGTTCCTCAAGGGGGACGTGGGCAAGTGGAATTATTACTACATTGCAATGCTTAACAGAGGCGTCATCCCTGCAGGTCCTGGGGCAGATGAACAGTGGACTGTTTCAGTAATGCATTCAAAAGAGGAGATAGAGAATACACTTGAAGCATTCAAAGACATAGTGCCCAGCATAGGGATGAACTTCCCACTCCTGGAGGTTGAAGAGAGCGTTTAGTTTACCTGCTCCTGCCAACCATGTACAGTCGCTGCATCCAGATGGGACCTATCAGAGTCGTAATTATAACCATACCAATTATCTCAGCATAAGCAGACTGTGGAAGTAGGTTGTTCTGAAGCGCAATGCCTGCAATTGCAAGCCCCACCTCACCCCTGGGGACCATGGATACGCCTGTTCTATAGGCACTCTGCACATCCCTGGATTTGAAATATGCCGGTATGAACACACCCGCAATCTTACCACCAATCGCTATCGCGGTTATGAGCACTATGCCTGTAAGCACAACAGGATTCAGAAGTACACGAATGTCCAGTTCTGCCCCAATAACTGCAAAGAACAGCGGGCCAATGGAATTTTTGAGAACATTCGCCACCCTGGAAGCTATTTCCTTTGCAGTTGAACTTCCCAGAGAGATGCCGCCAAGATAGGCACCCACAACAGGGGTCAATCCAACAAGCGTTGATATGGAGGACATCGCAAACGCAATGGCAAGTGATGCTGATTCAATCAGAGAGTCCTCCTTCAACCTTGAAAGTGCCTTGATGAACTGAGGAATTATGGTTAGTGCCACCACCAGCATGATCAGCCATGTTACTGTGACGCCAAGCGTGATGAAGAATATGTGCGCAGGTGTGAGTGTTCCTGTTGTAATTACAGTCAATGCCACTGCCAGCATTATGATGCTTACAACATCGTCCATGGCAGAGGCGTTCAATATCAGATTTGTCTCTTCTTCAAAGCGCTCCTTCAGACGCGAGATCGTCTGGACAGTTACTGCCAGGCTCGTCGCAGCCATTGCTGCGCCCAGAAGCAGTGCGATGGAAAGGGTTCTGCCTGTTGCTATGAAAAAGTATATGCCCAGAAGCATCGGGAAGAGTGCACCAAGTGTGGCTATAAGGACTGCATAGATCCCCGCGTGTCTGAGTCCTGAAAAGCCATTCTCAGCTGCTGCGGAGAAGATTATGAGAATTACAGCAATCTCTGAAAAAAGAGTTACAGTGCCGTTTATCTGTATAACCTGGGTGTGAAAGAATGAATTTATTATGTTTCCAAGCACATACGGCCCTATGATTATACCGCCAAGTATTTCACCCACAACCGTGGGCGCCCCAACCCTATTGAGCAATATGCCTACAGTCTTAGAAAAAAGGAATAGTATTCCGATGGTGAGGAGCAGATCAACGCTGCTTGACATTCTCTTTTCCAGCAGATAAAACACACAACGCTTACTTTTACATTTCCCGAGTGAAGTCAGGATTTCTATAATTTATGATGTATATCATGGCAGAGCAGGGAGATGCAGGAAGTAGAAGAGTATGTTACCGAGTATGAATGTGGCTGCAGAGGCGCCAAGAGTGAGCCCAACCGTCTCAAGGATCTTCTTCAACACAGGCGTATCGCTTGATAGTGCTATGACTGTGGATGCAACTGTCTGGGCGATCGCAACTGCTATGACAGAAAAGATGAGGCCAACAATGCCTCCTATGAATGCAAAGGGGAGGATAGGGAATGCGCTTCCTATGAGGTAGAAGATGCCTGTCTGTATCCCTGCCTTGCCAGGGTTTTCAGTGCTCTCCATAGACCTTCCCAATTTGTTCCTTACAAAGAAATCCACAGCATTCTTCTGGTCCTTTGCTATGGACCTGGCCGCCTCCTCAACATAATTCCCTTCAAAGCCCATGTCCGTGAGGAGGGATTTCAGCCTGTGTATCTTCTCATCCTCTGTGGCAAATTCAATCTCCCTTGCAACACGCTCGCTCTGCCTTTTTTCTATTTCAACGTGCGCCTTGGTGGACATATATGCGCCTATAGCCATCGAAAGTGTTCCGGAAATTCCTACAACAAGACCTCCTGCTGCTACAAGTATAGGCACCTTCACCACAGGTTCAAGTCCAGCCACTGCTGCCAGAACTTCCACAAGACCATCGCTCATTCCGTAGAAGATGTCGCGAATAGACTCCAGATTTCCAGACATGGAAAGGAGCTGGTTTGAAAAATACTCCTCATGGAGTATTTCATCAATTACTATCTTATGAAGCCCCTCCATATCTTCCCTGTCCATGTTGCTCTTCGAGAGAAAACTCTGGTATTCCTTTATCACAGTCTCTTCGCCCCTCTCGAAAAGGCGTATCAATAGAGGGAGTCCAAGCAAGCGTCTAGCGATTTTGACAAAAAAGAGCTTGTATCGAGGATATCTGTATTCCCTGAAGTTAACCCCAAGCTTTTTCAAAAAGCGCTTCCAGAAATCAATGTGTTCATTTTCCATTGAACTGAGCCTGGATAGAATGTGCGCTATCTCGCTGTTGCGCTCACTTTTGCCAAGTGCATCATAAATGGCGCAGTCCCTCACCTCATCTCTGTAGAACCAGAGCGCCTTCTTTTCAATATAGGAGGGGACGTGTGCCATAGTTCCTTTTCTGAAATTTGAATTAATATTTATCGTTTGTCTCCTTAACAGGCAATCGGTGTTACGTTTCAGGAAATGGCAGCCTTTCTTCTGCTCCTGAATCGCCTGAACAGAGTGGTAATGACGCTTATTTCAAGCAGGCTGCCGAGGTAGATAGCTGTCAGGACAAGAAGCTTGATTGCGACTGTGTGGAATGCAATCAGGGTCACACTGACGTCAAATAAATACATGGCTGTTACTGCCACAACTGGCCACAGTATGGACAGTTTCTCCTCCCCTTGAACGGGAGTTGCAACATCAAACCACTATTTAATTTTCAGTGAAGAACACTCACAAAATTAAAACTGTGTGGAAAGCGCACTGAATCATGGAATTATTTATTATCGCCGACTGACACGCTTGTTCCTGTAACATCATGGCCCAGCAGCGCCTTTTTTAGCCTTCCGCGCACGAGGCCATTTATGACAAGCGTTCTTGAGCTATGTGATGCTATATCCAGTAAAGTGTTCAGCTTTCCTCCCATTTCGCCTGTCACATCAAGCACCTTCGAAGACACAGTGCTGACATGCATTCCTGGAGTGAGATTTCTTATCATCTCAGCGCCCCTGTTAAGCTTGGGATTTGATGTGTAGACGCCATCCACATCTGTGCAGAAAATAGATAGGTGAGGCCTGAAAATCCTGCTGAGCTCGAGCATTAGAAGGTCACCTGATACTATGGTAAGCAGTAGAGTGCTGTCATAGACAACATCACCGAATGTCACAGGCATAACGCCTGCCTGAAGAAATGCGCTGATGTGTTCTCTTTCCACAGGTGCCGCCTTTCCATTTGAAAAGCGAAAGATGTTTTCAGGTGGTACAGCGCACGCCTCCACACCCGCATTCAGCAGCACCTCTATTACCTTATGATTGAGCGCACGCACATCATTTCTCACCTCGAGAAAATGCTTCTTTGCCGAAAAACCGTTCATCCCCTGAAGCCTGTATCTAGCAGCCTTGTAATGACCGTAGGAGCCAGCGCCATGAACAATTATGCACCTGAGTTCCCTGTCGAATGACAGTGCGGTCTCAATCTCTGAGGCGAGCTGTTTCATAATTGCGGCATTGAACGTAAGTTGCCTTGACTTATCTGTTATAACACTTCCGCCAAGCTTGACAATCGCCAGTTTCATTCTTCAGACTTACAGTTAAACGCATTACATAATAATGACTGTACTCAAATGAAGAAAGTGATTTATGTATGAGCACGTTAAGCACACTGATTGAAATGTACAGGAAGGAAATTATAACACCGGAGGAAAGAGAGGAGCTTCTTTCAAAATATGGTCAAAATCTTTCATATGGCCTGAAGGCAAACATTTCGGGGGTGTGCATAAAGCTCAACACAGACATAGACTTCTGGGCAGAGGAATGGAGGAGAAACTGGTATCCAATGCTGCACACAATACATTCACACGGAAGGCTCTTTGTAAGGAATATTGGAGGAGAGGAGGTTGTTAAATACGACCCGCTCAGCAACACAGCCTTTCTTTTCGACACTGACTATTACGGCTATGTGAAGAGCATTGCGCTTGCCATCGCAGGAGATGTGATGGAGGAGAATCATGACATCTATTCCATCCATGGCGCATGTCTCGATGTAGACGGCAAAGGTGTTTCAATAATAGCCCCTTCAGGTACGGGGAAGACGACCACTGCCTATGGTCTCATGCGTCTGAAGAATGTGCGCTTCATAGGCGATGACTGGCATTTCTTCAGGTTTTTCGGTGATGATGTCATCGCATACGGATCGGAGAGCGAATCATACATAAGGGCAGATGTGGGGGACGTCTGGCACGAATATGAGCAGCTCGTGAAGATCGCTAGGTTTGACAACAAGAATAGGGCGATTGTTGATATAAGCAGGATAGTTGGAAGGGGGAATATCAGGGACAGCGTTCCGCTCAAGCACGTTATACTGCTTAAAAGGGACAGGGAAGACAAGGTGCCGATGAGGAAGCTTGAAGCAGAAGAGGCCCTTGATTTTCTAGTGCAGAACAACTTCTGCAATCCTCATTTTCTGGTGGAGAATGAGAGAAAGAAGAAGTTGAGGGTCAATGCATACAGAAGACTTCTCAGGCAAACAGATGTGTTTCTAGTGAACACAATAGAAACGCCCCTTGAAAGCCATATGAGGATCAGGGAAGCGCTTGGCATTCCAAAGGATGTGGGCGTCAAATTCCCGCAGGCAGTTTCACTGCAGGGCAGCTGACCTTATGTCTGAAAGGCTTCCCAGCTTCCTTACCTGCCCCTTATCAATTGCAAATATGAATGCATCCGCTTCCTCGATGTTCCTGAGATAGGGGCTCATGAATTCCCTGCTCTCTGTGAGCACATCTGTTCCCAGGGAGAAAGGACTGAAGGCTGGAAGAACAAGTATGCCACGTCGCTTCAGATAGAGGAATACAGGAAATTTGTACTGGGCTCCTATGGCATCCCTGACCCTTATAGCAGGGTGTTCGTGGCCAATTATTGTCCATTGATTTGAAAAGCCTTCTATCTCAACATCGCCGTGGGCCAGCAGTATATCGCCTGCAAGGTAGTATGGCAGTGTTTCTATATTGAACTTTGAAGCTATGTTAAGGATATAATTATCATGATTTCCCTTTACAACAACAACTTTTGTCTTTGATGAAAGAAATTCGAAGAGTTTCTTTATCTCAACCCACTCCTGAGGACTATTTCTGCTGAAATCATGCTTAAGATCGCCATTCACCACAATAGTGGACGGCCTGTACCTTTCAATTATTACGCCCATTCTTTCCAGCTCGATCCTCACCTGGAGCCTAGGCAGAAAGAGACCCTTTTCCTCCATTGCAAGTTCGAAGCCCAGATGAAGGTCTGATAGAACAACTGTATCACTTTCCGGGAGATAGGCACAGCTTTCACCACTGAGAATGATCTCCTTACTTAGCGCATATTCTTCCGGCATCCTGAACAGTTATTGTATCCGGAGATAAAGCCTGTTCCGATATGGCAATGCAAAAACTCATATGCAGGCGCAACACGCAGTAATGCAGTGATTGAAAGAACATTCATCATCTTTCCCGGCATAGGTTCCAGGAAGGAAAGAAATCTGTGGTCGAAAGGCATCCTGGACTGGGACGATCTGAGTGCAGTTAGCAGATACTGCAGGTTGCTCCCCTTCATCGAAGAGGCCAAAAGAAGGCTTTCGAGCAGCGATGCCTCCTACTTCTCGTCATTGCTCAGAAATGCAGAGAGGTGGAGGTTGCTGGAAGATTTCATGGACCTGGCCGCTTTCATTGACATTGAGGTCGAAAATGACGGAAACCGCCTTAAGCCTGTGGTCGCAGGCATTCTCAGGAACAGGCTGTTCACACAGCTTTATGGTGAAAATCTCAGCAGAAGGGAGATGCGCCGCGCGATAGATGGCGCTGCCATGATAGTGACGTTCAACGGAAGTGCACATGACCTGCGCATAATCAGAGATATGCTTGGGAATGATATACCACCATCTGTGGATCTAAGAGCAATAGCCATGAAGCTTGGCGTAAGGGAAGGGTTGAAGCAAATTGAGTATCAGAGGGGGATAAAGAGGAAATGGGACGTTGTGCTCTCTGCAATGGGGCACACATCGCATCTATGGCACCTCTACAGGAAGGGAAATAGAAGAGCTCTTGATTTACTGCTGGAATATAACAGAGAGGATACTATCAATATGTATCCGCTTGCAGTTCAATTGAATGAAGAGATGAAGAGGAGGTATGCTGTTGAATGAAGACTGGCGGTATGCGAGCTTCATAAGTGAGGCCGGTCGTGTTGCACGTGCACTCAAAAATGTAAGTTCTGTTGCAATATTCAGCCATATTGATGCAGACGGCATCACAGCAGGTTCAATAGCATATGAAACAGCATCAAGACTGGGTAAGAAAACAACAATCGAATTTCTCAAGAAGCTCGATGAAGAGGCGATACAGAAAATAGTGAAACAGGAAGCGGATATGGTCTGGCTGAACGACATGGGCTCAGCCTATATCTCAAAATTTGAAGGGGTTGATATGATAATTGCGGACCACCACCTGCCAGAGGCAATCGATGCTACAAAAGTTAAAAGCATGAATGGGAGGTTGCCTGAAACCACAATTTATCATCTCAATCCGCATCTCTTCGGCATAGATGGTGGTGTGGCTGTTTCCTCTGCTGGCATTGCGTATCTCATTGCAAGGGCTGTTTCGCATGATAACATAGATCTCTCCCCCCTGGCACTGATAGGGGCTGTTGGAGACCTTCAGGACAGCGACGGCAGACTTGTTGGTCTGAACAGAATCATACTGGAGGATACGATGCAGGCAGGTCTCGTTACAGTTAAGCGTGATGCGCGTTTCTATGGAAAGGAAACAAGACCGCTTTCTAAATTGCTGGAATATTCTGTCGATCCCCCCATACCCGGGATTGCTGGCCAGAACTCATCTGCAGTTCGTCTTCTTGAAGCGCTTGGTATTGAATTTCAGAAGGATGGGAGCGAACTTACATGGAATGAGATAACAGAAGCTGAAAGAAGGAGGATAATCTCATTCATAGTTACAAGCATGATAGCTGAGGGGATAAGTGCAGAGATAATCAATCAGATAATAGGAGAGACGTATGTCCTTAATTCTGAAAAAGGTGTGCTGAAGGATTTGAAGGAGTTTGCAACACTCCTCAATGCATGCGGCAGATACGGAGAATTCTCAACAGCCATGAGGCTCTGTATTCAGGATAGACATGAAGCGCTTCAGGAAGCACTTACGCTACTTGAGAATCACAGAAAGAACATCTCTGCAGCACTCAGGATGATAAGGGAAGAAGGCATGAAGCAGGGAGAGCATCTACAGTACTTCCATGCCCTGGACAGGATGCCTGACACAATAGTTGGCACAGTGGCAGGCATACTAATGAAATCAGGTGAAGTGGATAGCAGGAAGGTCATTGTTGGATTTGCAAGCTCTGAGGGAAAGATAAAGGTTTCAGCGAGAGGGAATGAAGAGCTCATTCAGAAGGGTCTGGACCTGTCATCTGCGATAAGGGATGCCGCCGCCTCTGTGGGAGGGGTAGGAGGGGGCCATATGATTGCTGCAGGTGCCACAATTGATGCTGGAAGAGAGGAGGATTTCATTAAAAAGCTTGATGAGTGCCTCAGGAAGCAGTTGCTATCTGGTTGAACCCTTCAGAAGCCAGAGAAGAACTGCCTTTTCTGTATGCAGCCTGTTTTCGGCCTGTTCAAAGACAACTGACTGTTGCCCATCTATTACATCTGCAGTTATTTCCTGTCCACGATGAGCAGGAAGGCAGTGCATCACAATTGCGCCTGGCTTTGCACCTGAGACCAGCTCCCTGTTTACCTGATAGGCTGAGAACACCTTTTCCCTTTCATTTGCTTCCTTTTCCTGGCCCATTGAGGTCCATACATCCGTATATATTGCATCGGCCCCCTTCACTGCCAGCTTTGGGTCCTCAATGATCTCCATTCTGCATTTTGTATCCATTGAAATGGATGCAGCCAGCTGGCTTATGGACTGTGGCGGCTCATAGCCGTGTGGGCATGCGGCTGTGAAGTTCATGCCAAGTATTGCGCATGCAAGCATGAGTGAATTGCAGACATTGTTGCCATCCCCGACATATGCCATCTTCAGCCCCCTGTATTTACCAAATTTCTCCTTTATGGTCATCATATCTGCAAGCGCCTGACATGGATGCTCCATATCATCCAGTGCATTGATTACAGGGACAGATGCAGCGGCGGCAAGACGGCGAACAGCCGCATCCTCAAATGCCCTATAAACTATACAGTCCACGTATCTGCTGAGCACAATACCTGTGTCTTCAATGCTTTCCCCCCGCCCCAGTTGGAGCTCCCCAGAGCCAAGAAAGATGGCATTGCACCCGAGATGGTCGCATGCAACTTCAAACGACACCCTTGTGCGCGTTGAATGTTTTTCAAATATCATTGCCACCTGTTTCCCCCGGAACGGGCGGGACTTCATATGACCTGAGCGTGATCTGGCTTCGTTTTTCAATTTCAGTGCATTATTTATCAGCGCCTCTATCTTTTTTCCAGCATCTACAATTGATATGAAGTCCTGCTTTCTGGCACGCAGCATCTAATGTATCCCCTCAAATTCCATTGATGTGAGCGAAAGAGCGCAGATAAAATATAAAGTGAGTGTAAAGAAAAGTTTGGAATGTTTGAAATTTTGTTTTATTCTGGACTCACATGTCGCTGACCTGTGCTGAGGCAAGGGAAAGCATGGATGTGTAGGGCATGGATGCGCCGGAGAGGGCATAGGAAAACACAATTGTGTTGCCATCAAGAAGCACAAGTACGCTGAGATTTACTGAAGAATTTGTAAACGACTTTGTCGAGTATGAGAAATAGAAGTATTGCTCTCCGTTTGAAGTTCCTGAGTGGTAAGTGGGAGCAACAGTAGCGTTATTGCTTATGGCTGTGCTCAGCAACCCATAGATCGCAGAGGCATATGCTGAAGCTTTGAATGTGACAAAGCCTGCTCCACCTATGGTGCTTGAGGACTCATTACCAAAAACTTCGAAACCGGCTGCGGATATATTTTCCACATATGCATTACTTGTATACTGCATTGTACTGGAGTTGAGCATGACGCCTGTGTTCATGGAACTGTTCAGAGCTGTGATTAAATCAGTCATGTTGCTTACATTTGCCTCAAGATATGCGGAGGAGTTGAAATCAAGGCCGAGTGCACTCTCTATCTGAGATGAGGTCACCAAATTCGTTGGCTGAAGCTGCAGGCTGGTGCTACCGAGTATTGTTAGCTCATCTGAGAAAAGAGTATACATGCTCTTGTCCGGGACGAAGTGGTTCTTTGTGTAATATATGAAGAATATCAGATAATGACTGCTGTACCCGAGGAATCCCTCCTTTGGACCTGTCGTTGCTGAAGAGGCGTTGATGAAGAGATAGCCTGAAGAGGTTGAATTTGAATATTCAACTGCGATAGATGTATTTTTATTAATCTGATATGTGAGATTCAGATACAGGTTCTTTGCGAGAGTGACGTTTGGAAGAGTGAGATATGTTGCAAGTAAAACACTGTCTGTGACCTTGTTCACATAGACTATGTCCGATACGGCAGTGTGACCGCTTACATAGGTGGATACGTTAGCAAATTCTTTATCTATCTGAGATGACACCGAGGAGTAGTAACTTCCATACTCAAGGTGCAATATGGCAAGATATATCTGAAGCGCATTCGTCTCCCCAGCAGAGAAATAGGCAACCTCACTCCATCCAGTCCCCACAGTTCTATTGAGATCAGAGGTTGAAACAAAGGATGTTCCAGGCTGCTTTGTTATTGCGGGGGTGGTGGTGTGCTTTGGAAGTAATATTACAACGGAAGCAACCACAACAACTATAACTACAATTACAGCAATTAAAGCCTTCAAACTATTTCGCATAATCAATCTACCCTTTATAGGATGATGGTATAGATATATATTTCTTGTTAAAAGTTGAATTTGTCTCACTGACCTGTTTCAGCACATGCGCTTTTTTATCAGCCAATCTGTGACGGAGAAAGCAATAGCTGGAAAATTTAATATTGTAATTCGGAATGCAAACAAATAAAGCTCCCTTAGTGTAGAGGCCAATCATACGGGGCCTTCGACCCCGTGACATGGGTTCAAATCCCATAGGGAGCATTCAAAATCTGTGGGCTTATAGAGACACTGGTTAAATGGAACGAAATGCTTTACAAAATGAAAAGTGAAAGGCAGGAAGCGATTGTGGAGATGGGATAAGATGACAAATCAGCAGATACGAATTAAATCAATGGCTCCCACAATTCCATTATATTGCCATCTGGATCCCTGAAATATATACTCTGTGATTTTTCAACGCCATGCCATCCTGCCGGCATCTCAACTACTGGACTGCATTTTACGCCGCGCGATGTCAAAAATTCTATGCACTGGTTCAGCGAATTTTTCTCAACCTCAAATGCAATATGCAGCGGGGAGTTTGCCATCTCGCTGTCAAAGCCTGTGAAGAAACCTCTCTCAGGGCTGGCAAAGCCAAAGAGTTGCTCTCCTATACTGACGAACTCCAGAATTTTCCTGTCGTCGCTGACGCGAAAACCGAAGCCAAGACCGTTGTAGAATCTCAGACATCTTTCCACGTTTTGCGATAAGAAAGCCACCTCTGCTATTCTGACCAGCGGAAGCTTTTCCATACAATTGCGAATCTTATAGGAAATAAATAGTTTGTTAAATTCATTTAGCAACAGGGGAACATCTTCCCCTGGCAATCAAATATGCTGTTTGGCTAACAATGCCGTCCCTCTGAGATAGGAAATGGAAGGGGCAATGAAGGCAAGCAGTTTTGTTATTATATTTAAAACGAAGTATTTAGATAGGTATGAGGTCGGAACAGCTGATATCGCCCTGGTAGAGGCACCTGCGCCTGAAAAAACAGCCCAGAGAACAAAGAGAAGAAACATTGCAAAATAGAGACATGCAGTTAAGCCGTCAATTTTCCAGTGCTTCACACTCAGGCAACTGAAGAAAATCACACACAACATGAATACCCTGTATATCAGGACCTGGAGTGTGAAGAATATATCGAATATGAATTCGTATGAAGCAGTTGAAAAGAGGGCTATGGAGAGTGCATAGATAATACTCACAGGCAGGCCGAATACTGCTCTTCTCAACACAGTCAGCAAAATTGTTGTGGCCAGAGCAAATGAAAGAGTAAAGGGAAGCACTAAATCGGACGCCTGTCCTGTATGAAGCGTTGCTATATCGCGCAGAAAGATGAACACACTGGGCTCCACAATAGCAAATACAATTAGAGGGGCAGCATATGCTAAAATTTCTGGAACCATGGCTTTGAAAAGTGCACTGCTATTCGCCATGGTTGAATATAACGCGTAATATTTTAAAGAATTGACATAGAAAAACTTTCGGATTGTGAAAGGGAGAGATGTTTCCAGAAGAACATTTTTGAAACGCCATCTTAATCGAAGCTCTGGAGATCAGGATGCCTTCAGAGTTTCTGTGGGAAATTTTCGGCATATCACTGCCAGCCTGCGTTTAATGCATAATCAAAGAAGGATGCATCAGCATAGTGTGGACTGGTGCATGCCGAAGATTAGAACAATTGTTCCTACCTATTGAACATATGCGATGCTCTTCCAATGTCCCTCAATTACATAGAGATGATCTTTCATTCATATTCAGAAAAATTCTGCATATCAGGAACTGGGCCATTGCTGAAGTTCATGACCTGCCTTTGTGCATTACGCAATTACTTCTGTTTGAGCATGGATTCAATCATCTTTTCCATTCTATTTATCTGCTCCTTCATGGAAAGCATCTCTTCTTCGAAAGGTGTGAACTCTCTGTTCTCTATGAACCTGTGTGCTATTGTGATGCCAAGGAATATAGCACCTATGACAGCAAGTATAGAAACAGTGACAAGAGAGAACATGAAGAGGTAGAAATTTGCAGCTATCTGAGAGACCCTGAGAATCCCTGAAAGCTGAAGAAGCTCAAATATGACGAGTATCACCACAACGCTTATCCATGCGGCCACACCCAGCGTGAGCTTAGGCATATTTCACACCCTCCATGGAGGCTGTGAAGGCATCTGCACCAAGAACAATGTAATTTGTTTCGCCTCCAGTGTAGGTTACAAGTGTATCTGTTGTCGGAGCAGACATATTTACAGTCACAGTTGCATTGAAGAAATATATAGTTCTGGTCTGCACGTCCAGCGCTGTGGCATTGAAGGACATGTTAGCAACATTGACAAGTTCCAGTCCGAGGTAATATGTGTTGAAGGTTGTTTTCCTCAACTCATGCATTGTCCCACTGTTGGTGAAGTAGTAGCCGTTCACACTTATTATTCCATATGCATAGGGCCCCAGTGCTCCGTGTATCAGTATTGTCACATTGTTCATGTAATCCCCCACAGTCACAGATGGTATCGCTGGTATCGGCGCAGGCGATTTAAGGCCCATCTGCTCCGCTGTATATATATTCAGAGATATGAGAGCTATTATGGTGACTGCCATCAGCAGTGTTTTCAGATTGCGACTCATATGGCCACTGAAACCTGGAAAACGATTCCTTTCTTACATTTTATAAATAATGTTGATGACCAGTTGCGCGCATGATACTCTCTAACATGCATGTGGAATTTTAGAGTAAAAAATGGATATTCGCAATCCCTTTACTATCAATAGCACATTGAATGGTATTTGATTTCAACTAAATGGATTGAATGATTCTCTGGTTCTCTAAAAGACTCAGCTTGGAATATGGCATCCACCTGCACCATTAATCTGCATCAAAAGCGCAGATGAAGAATGGCATAAGGCAATAGACACTGCGGCAGGGTGCTCAGAAATCGAATTCATCCATCTCCTCATCTATCTCACCATATATCTTCCTCTTCATTGAGGCAACCCTGTCAGCAGTTCTGAGCTGAAAATATTCGCATTCATAGTGAGGTCCGACTATTTTATTCCTGGCGATGCAGTATCCCATTCCCTCCCCCGGAGCCCCTTCTGGTCTCCTGTCCCAGTTTATGCACTTCAGGCAAAGATTGGTCTTCTCCATCCAGATCAATCAAAATGGTCTCCGTATAAAACTGTTGCTCGATGAAATGCAATCAATGATGAAGGTAGCGGGGGATCGATTTGAACGATCGCTCTTCGGGTTCCTCATAATATATTATGAGCCCGACGGGATATCCTGGCTACCCCACCCCGCTATGAGCGCCACAGCGCACACCAATTGCTTTATGTGCTGGCGCATTCCTTTCAGTTGCAGAGCAACAGTACTGCACACTTGAGTTATTAACCCTTCGCATCACAGGAATTTCCTTATCCTCACTATATCCTCAAGGGATGCCTTGAACTGGACCTTTCTGGTAGCCCATGCCTTCATGGGCTTAACAGTGCCTGTCAGAAGACCTGAAAGCGTGGCCTCATCAGAGATTATCTTTATATCAGGATTATCTAGCCTGCCTTCCTGAAGCTGCCCCATCCTTCCATCTTTCAGAGTGAAGCAGTAGCTTTTCCCTTCCTTGAGCTCGACCTGAATGGTTCTCACCATGCCCTCCAGTTCCTTCTGCAGTTCCTGGTCTCTGTCAACCCTCGCATTGAAGCGCTGTATGGCACCATTTATTAGCTCTTCAATCATTATGCTCTGAGAAATATTCTAACTTTTTAACCTTACTGGCGCTCTGCATCCTCTGAACCGGTTCCCAGCTCCTGCGTATAAAAGGGGGAGGTATTTTGCATGATCTCAGCGCAGCTTCAAGATATTTCACAGTAACATTATCTGATGGATATCCGCTGCCTGTAACAGTACCCATCCTGTAAGAAATCTCAGCCACAAGCCTGTCCCTTATTGTCTTTGCCATTATCGACGCGGCTGAAACTGATGGAAATAGTTCATCTGCTTTATGTCTGGAAAGAATACTTCTTCCGCTGAGCTCTGAAAGCCTTCTGCCAAATCGCTCCTCATCTGGATCTGCTGCATCAACCACTATATCTCTGCAGTCGAATTCTGCTATAATCTCAGCAAATGCCTTCAATTCCAGCTCATTGAGCAACTCCTTATTCACATACCTGTCTATCTCTTCGGGCCATACAATGGATGCCTGCCAGTCGCACATTTTCTCTATTTCAGCAGCAAGCTCCTCCCTTCTTGAAGGGCTTAACTTCTTGGAGTCCCTGACACCCAGTCTGCTCAATGCCCCCTCTTCACCCATTACACCGCAGAAGACAATGGGTCCGAGCAGAGGGCCGCGTCCAGCCTCATCGAGTCCGAGACGAACTGTCCGCCTCATTGCATCCTCCCATTCACAGGCTCCGTCAGAATATGTTCCTCAGATGCCCTCCTGTTTGCAATGCTGCAGTATTCGCTGTCAATTTCAAAGCCAATATAGTCAATCCCTAACCTTCTGCATGCAACCGCTGTATTGCCTATGCCCATGAAGGGATCCATAACCATAGATGTCCTTGAAAGGCCATGGAGCATAATGCACATCATCGGCAGCTTTGGCGGAAATGTGGTAGGATGTGGCCTTTCAGTTTCAGACTGTATTGTGTCATATGGAATGAACCATACATTTCCTCTGCACTTCCTGTCAATGCCTGCGCCTTTCCACCTCGCAACATTGCTCTTATCGGTGTAAGGTACTCCAATTGAAAGCCTATCTAGTCTTACATCGCCTTTTTTTGAAAAGTGAAAGATGTATTCGAAACAGTTGTTCAGAAACCTGCTGCCCGGGACTGGTTTGTAATGTCCGAGTGTCACTGTACCGTTTATGCCGTGCCTCTTTCCCACCCCGTCTCCATCTATGGCAATTGACTTGACCCATATTATCACGTTCTGCAAAAAAAGATCCTTTCCGAATCTCCTTGCTGTGTCGAAAGGCTTCCATGGATCTTTGGGCTCAAAACCAAGATTCAGGAATATAGAACCTGAGGAATCCAGAACTCTGCTGCACTCCTCTCCCACAGCTTCCATCCATGAGCTGTATTCTTCGTCTGGCCGCCTGTCTGAATATGTGTTGTATCTCTTTCCTATATTGTATGGAGGGGATGTCACTATAACATCTATCTCCCCGTCTTCAATTTCTCCCATTCCCTTCAGGCAATCGCAGCAGTGTGTCCTGTTGTGGTCAAGCCGCATCAGACCGCATTAACATCTGTCGCATATTCAATATTTTAGACTGCAAAGATAAGTTACACAAGTTTTAAGTCAGTGTAAGAATGATAACTGCCCAACAGTGAATCCTGCAGTGATTTTCATGGCAGAGAACCAGATTGCTAAGGATATGGAAGAAGGACTCCAGCTTTTGAATGAGGGTAGGCCTGAAGAAGCGGTGAAGCGATTTGCCAGAGTGATGAAGGCTGATCCCAAAAATGCCGAGGCATATTTCTGGCGTGCAGAGGCTTCCCTCTCTCTCCCTGATGTGGGTGTTGATGAAATCCTGAGTCTCTACAAAAAGGCGATAGAATTTGACCCAGACAACGCATATTATCACAGCTCTCTCGGCTTCTTCTGCGCACAGAATGGAAGATTCAATGAGGCAGAGGCAGAATATAACAGGGCTGCAGAGCTTGAGCCTGAATCGGCATCCCAGTTTTACTCCGAGTTTGCCACAGAATATGCAAAGAACGCCCCTGTCTTTATGGAGAAATATCTGGATGATAAAACAAAGGAAATGATTCAGAGAAAGGCGCTGAAGTACGCTCTTAAATCTATTCGAATGGATGAGGAAACGGCAAGGAGGTTGCTGAATTCAGGCGAAAAGTAGGTGCGAGATTACTTGATTGGAAGCATATGCCACATATGTGGTAACATCGCATTCAATACTTGCAAAATGTGTGGTAGACCTGTCTGCCGTGAACATCTAACAGCATATGGTATCTGCATCTCATGTGTCAGGGGAAGGACAATAAGTTGATTGAGACAGACGCTGCTTATTTTGGCATACCACTCTTCCGTATCTTATTTAAATCAAACCCAGGTGCTCTAGCCCCTCAACAAAACCATCCCCGTGGCTTCTGGAAGTGACGTATTTTGCCACTTTTTTGACCTCTTCAGGCGCATTCCCGACGGCTATGCCGTAACCACATCCCCTGAGCATCTCTATATCATTCATGCCATCTCCGAAGGCTGCAAGCTCCTCCAGCTTCAAACCCATTGAGTCGCATACCTTCTTCAGCGCGCTGAGCTTGGTGTAATTCCTGCTCTCAATGTGGATTGCGAAGCCGCTGAACTCAACATTAACATTGAAATCCTTAAGCAGACGCCTCACAAGGTCAGGGTCAACTGTGGGTTCTAGGGCTATTTCAGTGACGCGCCATCTGTCTGTGAAAAGACGCTCCACTCTTATCTGCTTGCACAGGAAGTCGTATGCACGCTGTGCCTCCTGAATGTTGTTAAGATATTCTATCTTCCCCTTGTAATAGAGAAGACCACCATTTTCAGCTATTATTGGTCCATCAAGCCCTATCATCCTGTGGAATGCGTATGCTATTGGCAGAACATTGCCTGTGGCAAGTATAACCTTCATGCCGCTATCAGAGACCTTTCTCAATGCCTCTATTGCCCTCGTATTCACCCTTCTATCCATAGAAGTGAGAGTGCCATCAACGTCAGTAACTATTCCTTTTATATTTTCCATCGGTTTCTTCATCTTATTCTCTTCCTCTTGAAAAGACATGGAAGGCTAATATTGTCTCATATTTATTGTATTTCAATTCAACAAACATGTATTTCTAACAATGAGTGTCATTCTTCGCTGCATTGTTCATTTGCAAGAATGTATTGAGAACGCTCAGTCATATCAGTTCCAAACCATATTTGAGGGCGACACAATGAATTTCATCATTCTCGTCTGATTTTGGCGTTTCGCTCCTCTGCCCCTTTCGCAAGCATGGACTCACAGAATAGCAGAGACTGGCTGAAAGCAGTCTGAAGTGCCTGGCTTACAAAGTACATTTGAGCATCTGCTAACGTTCAAAATGAATGTCGGGCCTCTCAGGTAACCTGCCATTTCGGCTGAGAGTTCAAAATGTACGCAGTAGACGCGACTTGATTTAATGGTAAGCACATAATCTGAGGCACCGGGGTTTACTTTTACTCACACACCCAACATACTTATAATCCATGGACTCAATGTGCCTCAGGAAGTGGGCACTTGATACCTGGCGCAGGTAGGATGGATCCGAGGCAGATGCGCCTCGCGATGAAGAGAATGGGGATGCAGACTGAGGAGATGGATGACGTCACAGAGGTGATAATTAAAAGGAAGGGCAAGCAACTCAGGTTTGTCAATCCAAGTGTGATTTACATAAAAGTTTCAGGTCAACATATATACCAGGTGATAGGCGAACCAGAAACACTGGAAGGGGAGGCATTACAGACCTCGCCGCAGGGTCCTGAATTTAACAGGGAAGACATAGAACTTGTAATGTCCCAGACAGGCTGCAGCGAGGATGAGGCCAGGCAGGCGCTGATGCAGACGGAAGGGCAGCCAGCAAATGCAATAATAAAGATACTTTCAGAGAAGAAGGCATGATACTGCCCATAAATTTGATATCGGTGTTCGGGGTCAGGAGAGCAAAGCCCTGGTAGTGTAGTGGCCTATCATCCAAGCCTGTCGTCTTAGCGCAGACAGCTTGGGACTCGGGTTCAAATCCCGGCCAGGGCGCCAGTATCTCAAGAAGTCCATACCCTTCCATTTCAGGAGCAAAATGTAAGGCATCTGCAAGCCGTTCCGTATCTTCAATCTGAGCCAATAAGTCATCTATTGCGCGAATTTCAGTCTTCCTGCATTCCAGCACTACAGCTATCAGCATTTTCACTGAGAACATCAGGCGCAATGCAAAGATATGTATTTTATAAAATATTATAAATAATAATTATTTCTTCTGACCAAACAGGCAGAGGATTATTTCATCATTGCAGAGATTAAGTGGCAGGCCACTATACCAGCCTTTCAGGGCAGATATCTCTTCTTGAGCAATTTTTGCATTTTCCAGGCCGATTATGATTTCTGTGTGCTTCGCCCTTTTCCAGCACCTTCCTCATTTCTTCTAACTTTAAGTTGACAATATTTTCCATATCCCTGTTGTATTCTATTTCGAAGCTCCTGTCCCTGTAATGTATGTACCCTGCATCCGGTCTTATTCCATAGCTGTCTTCCACAAGCCTGCAGTAGGCTGCAAGCTGAACTATGTGCGAAAAGAGGGGTCCCTCTGGCACCCTGCCAGACTTGAATTCCACAGGATACAATTTGCCGTTCCTCTCAATTATATAATCTGGTCTCCCAGTGAGTTTTCCATCGTTTGTGGTGAGTACAGTGCTTCTTGCATCTCCAAGATAGACCACATTACCATTGATCCCTCTCAATCTGTATATGCCTGAAGCATGTGTTTCAGCATTCAGCTCAAGCTGAAGGAAACCGGTTGCGCCCATCAGCCAGACAAGAGAGGCAACAATACCTGCAATTGAAAAAAATCTGCTTGAGTTGAGCACTGTGACGGAGAGCACTGCAAATACTATCGCAGCGCATGTGAAATATACAACAATACGCTCCGGTAAAGTTCTGAAGCCTGAAATGCTCCTTATAATTATCATTGTGAGTGCAATTATAATCCAGATTACAGCAAGTATTATTAGAATACGGGAAAGGAAATATTTGCCGCTGAAATTTAAGAGGGATATTGCGATGACAGAGAGTATGCTTGAGACTATGGCATAATACATGACCATATTTCCATACATTGAGGCCTTCCTGATTTCCTCCCCTGCCTCCATAAGTTCTACGTTCAATCTTTCGTGCTCCTCAGTGCCTGACTTAAGTGGACTGTCATTCTGAGGAGTGCCAAGGTACCAGCTGAGAGGGCAGTAGGAGAAGCTCTCAAGCTCCCCGGCAGAAAAATGATCTACGGGCACGCCTGTTTACTCAACGCTGTGTGATAAATAATATGTTCTCTATTTTTCAGATTCAGCCATTTTCTCCTTCTCAATTACCTTATCAAGTTCCCTGAGGATTGATTGGTCTGCTATGAGCACATGCTCATCTCCCCTGATATCATCTATTATACCAAACCAGTAGAGCACCATCCCATCGCCAAAGAGTTCTACATACTGTCTGAACTGTTTCCTGTGATTCTTTCTGACCTCTATATCATCACCAAACGAAGCCTTGGAATCTATCCACGCAATCTTCAGGCCGTCATATGGTATTGGCTTATCCAGTAGGAAATCAGGCGTCTTTGGAAACTTGCCCCTGAGCTCATGCTCCCTCCTGAACTTAATGCCATGATTTGTTAACCAGCGCGCAAGCTTTTCTTCGCCTTTTATGCCGCGCTGCTTCTGCACTTCAGCACCCTCGGGCGAATAGAGAATGTCGGCCTTCCTGATGGCCTGCAGCTCTTCCCTGAGCCTTTTATCCTCAACTGTTTCAGGCTCCCTTATCATCCTCCAGAATTTCTTCCTGCTTATACCCATCTGCGTGGTCAGAATGAGACCAAGCAGGACAGGCGGGAAGTTGAGCTTTCTCGATATTCTAAGCATGCTCTCTCCCCTCCTCCATCTTCTGAGCAGAGCAGGTGCTATCTCAACGACCTGATAGTAGTCACGTGTTGCATACCTGACTGTCTTCTGTGTGTAAATGACAAGCATTAGTTCTTCAGGCAGACCACGTCGTTCCGCCTCACGTTTTATATCTTCAGGGCGTCGAAGGGAATAGTATATCTCTGAATAAAGTTCCCTGTTCAATGGTATCAGTCCTTTCGCCTCTTCAGGGGCTTGCAGAGAAATGGGTGCGCTGATTTAAAAGTTGAGTGTATGTTCGGGATAGTAATATATATGGATATTCCGATTTCACAGCACGCACTCTAAGGCAGAAGGGAGATAAATGACGCAGGTAGGTTTCTTCACATCTGAGGAGATCCCTCCTTGGCTTCCTCCACAGGCAAAGGAGGCAAGGAGCCACGTATTCTGGGCACAGATCATTTCCTTTGTTGAGATCCCGGTTGCAATACTCCTTTCCATACTCATGTTCTACTACTACTTCAAATACTCATCCAGACCATACATAGTTACAAATCCAAGTGCTGCCGGATTTGCTACAGACTTTCTTGCATTTGCTATATATTTCATTTTAATAGTCTTTGTCTGCGCGCTTGAACTTGCATTTACCAAGGCGCATATTTCAAACGCAATAGATAGTGGAAAATATCTTCTTGCTCAGGAACGCTCGTTGCTCTGGGGAGTGCTCTCGATAGTATTTGGTCTTATCCCTGGCATTTTGCTGATAGCCGCTTCAACAAGGCTAGGGGAGCTGGGAAAGCAGTCCACGCCACAACCATTCCAGGCCGCCACATCCACTGCTCAGGAAAAGGCGGGCGAGACCCACCAGACGCAGAAACCAGCTGCATCGCAACAGCAAACTCAGGTGCCTCACATAACTCAGGAGGAAACAAAACAGAGCCCTTATGTTATACCCGCAGCACAGAAGCCACACACTGACATGGTGAAATGCAAGAAATGCGGCGCAAGCTATCCTGCGTTTATGCATGCATGCCCGAGCTGTAATGAACCTAAGTCCTGATGCGTCTGAAGATGCATTCACTGTCCCTGTAAATTGCAGTTATGCGGTGATACGGAATGCTCTTATGTGCAGTTTCGACAAACGAATGGCCAATTCTCAATATCTCCTCGCCTCTGAGCACACCCCTGTTGTCAGGGGATCCTCTTGAAATGTATTCAACCCTCACATTGTTCAAATTTCCAGCGGTGTACTTCACCCTGTTAAGAACCTCTCTTGCGTTCAATTGTGCAAAGTACAACTTTTAAAATAAAAAAGCTGATGCCTCCATAAGGGGGCTGGTCAACTGAAATCGGTAAACCTTGCAATCATAGGCGGTCCGCTTGAACGATTGCAGCGAATAGCGTCTGGAATTGCCAAGAAGGGAACAGAAAGTGACCTTATTTTATATGACAAGAAGGAAAGGGAAACTGCGTTGAGTATAGTGATCCCAAAAACATATCCTGAGAGAATACAGCCGCTACTTTATGCCATGTACATGTCTGATGCTGCAATATTCGCACCTGAGACTGCGGACAGCATTGCCGGGGAGATGATCGTTGCACTTTCTGCGTTTCATAAGAGCGGCGTTGTGATATCTGGAAGTGATGGCATGGACAGGCTTACACAGATATTGAAATCAAGGGGAGGGAATTGGCTTGAAATCGAAGAGAATGACGCCCCCGGAAGACTCATGGAATGGATTGAGGGCATGGAATTGAAGAGAGATGAAAATACGGAGTTCTGGCGCGTAGATGTGGATCATTCCTTTGAGGTTCGCAGCGTAGGAACTGTTGTGCTTGGCATTGTCAGATATGGGACAGTGCGGGTCCATGACAAGATTATTGCTTCACCCACTGGAAAGGAGGGAAGTGTTCGTTCAATCCAGATTTTTGATGTGGATTATAAGGAGGCGCCTGCGGGAAGCAGGGTCGGTTTGGCACTTAAGGGACTTGACGTGGAGGATGTTCCAAGAGGGACAGTGATAACAAACAATCTGAGATTCCAGGCAGCAAAAACACTGAGAATAATGCTCAGAAAGGAGAGCTATTTCAGAGATCCGCTTGATAGTGGCGGGAATATTGACATAAACACAGGACTTCAGTCAAAGACTGCCAGAATAATCAGCAGCGATGGAGAAATAGAGCTTGAAACTGAGACAGAAATTGCGTTCGAAAATGAAGAAGCAACACTGTTCGCCGCCAAGCCGCCCGGACAGCTGCGCATAGCAGGAAGGGGACCTGCGGCCAGATTGATATAGCGAGATGCGGCACGGATAGATTTTAAATACAGTGATTGATGCAAGAGCGTGTTCTCAGGGGCAGATATATTCAACATAAGTGAAGCACTTGTACTGAGCATCGGATATACCGGTATCTTCGTACTGCTGTTGATGGACAACTTCTTCATTCCGCTTGGAGGCGAAGTGCTACTCATATTCTCTGGAGTGCTTGCGTTTGAAGACAAATTCAATGTCATTGTTGTAATTGTTGTCTGCATCGCCGCATCAATTGTCGGCAGCACATTTGCATGGTTACTTGGAAGATATGGCGGAAGGCCATTTCTTATGAAATACGGAAAATATGTGCTGGTAAGAGAATCTGATATAAAGGCAGGCGATAATTTCTTTGAAAAACATGGTGAAATAACTGTATTTGCAGGAAGGCTCGTCCCGCTGATAAGAACATACATTTCAGTCCCTGCTGGAGTGGCAGAGATGAAGCTTTCGCGCTTCACTGCATATTCGCTTGCAGGTATTGCCATCTTTGTCATCTCGCTTGTAATGCTTGGATACTTCTTTTCTTCAGAAGTGAGAACACTGATATCGAGTGCATCAACCTTCACCATCATAGGTGCTGCAGCGCTCCTCGTCCTGCTCTTTCTCGCTTTCATCAGGCTAAGAGAGAGCAGAATATTAACTCATTGAAGTCAGCCCATCTCATTAATAGGGGGTGCACCTCCTTAGTGATCCTGTAATCCAGTCCAATGACGTTGAATGATATTCGTGCCTGTCTTTCGTCAGGGAACGCCATCTCTGAACTGCTGAGCTGTGTTCTCAGGTAGATACTTCATCTGGCTCATAGTGTTGAGGAAAACAGGGAAGAAGTCATATGGACGTCATATGATATTAGAGCAGAAAGAGACTTCTCTTTTTACTGATGCAAGTGTAGAAACAAGGATTAATTGGATATTATCGAAAAGATTCCATGCTTTCTGTGAGAACACAGTGTAAGTCACATAGGATTAGGTTTTCAATGCACTTTGGTGATTGCCATCATAGATATATTGGTGTCTTAGTAAATGCACGATTGTGCATCATGCTGGTTTTGCAAGCACATAGAAGAAATATGATGAATACAGTAAGCACTCACAGGGAAACAATCTGTGGCCTGCAACAGGCCATAGCAATCAGTGAAATTAAAAGGACATTGACGAAGACGCCATGTCATTGTAGATATACATGCAACAGACTCTGCTGCTTTAGCGAGGAACGGCCTACGTGAAATAGTAGTCACCCGAGCTCCTCTGCTCCCTGTCAAGCCTTGATCCCTTTTTGTTTATCCTTGGTCTTCCTGTGTTTCCGTCACGCCTGAATGTTATATCAAGCATTCTGAGAAACCTGTTCATTCCATCCCTCATATTCTCAGGTCTGTTACCATGTCCTTCGCCTCCTGGCAATCCTTCGAATAGCATGATCCTGTCAGCGGCAAGGTCGATGAAGTAGATGTCATGTTCCACGACGAAGGCAGATTTCTTTCCATTTTCCATTACCCTTCTGATGACCTTTGAAGCAGTCATGCGCTGTGCAACGTCAAGATAGGCAGATGGCTCATCTATGAGGTACAGATCTGCATCTTTCAGCAGGCATAACGCAATAGCAACACGCTGTAATTCCCCTCCTGAAAGCTCATCCATCTTCTTCTCATACAGATGCCTAAGTTCAAGGGGCTCTATGATCTCAGATTTGAAGAACTGCTCCTCGATACGGTTTCCAGCATGAGAGACTAAGGCCTCGATAACGGTTAAACCCTGCACCGGTTCTATGTACTGTGGCTTGTAACTGACGGAGAGAGTTTCATGCAGTTCTCCTTCATCCGGTTTCACCTCCCCTGCAAGCATCTTTATGAACGTGCTCTTTCCCGTGGCGTTGGGGCCAAGAAGACCTATGACCTCACCTACCCTTATCTCCCCTCCTTCCACGGTCAGATGGAATGACTCATAGTCCTTTTTCATGGGTGGAAAGTTGAATAGTGTTTCACTTGCGACACTTCTTTCTGCTGGCCTGCTTGTGAAATCAATCCTGTAGTCTCGAAAGCGTATATTCTCTTCTTTCAGCCTTCCTTCCAGATATGCATTTATTGCAGTCCTCGACCCCATTGCATTGCTCACTATACCATATGTGCCATAAACACCGTAGACTATGTTCACCATGTCTGAAAGATAGTCAAAAATCGCTAGGTCATGTTCCACAATCACACACATCCTGGAGCTGCACCTTTCCCTTATCACTGAGGCTATCCTGAGTCTCTCCCCTATGTCAAGATATGAGGACGGTTCATCTATCAGGTATACATCTGCATCCTTGAGAAGCGTCGCAGCAATTGCAACCTTCTGAAGTTCACCACCTGAAAGCTGATGCAGTTCCCTGTCCAGCACATTATCAAAATTGAGTTCAGATGCAAGCACATCCAGCATATCCTGCTCATCCAACTTTTTGAGCAGTTCTCTTACCCTGCCCTTATGCGCCTTCGGAATGCTGTCAACATACTGTGGCTTTACAGCAATGCGTGTCCTGCCACTGTATAGATTTTCAAAATAATCTTTGAGCTTTGTTCCTCTGAAATGCTCTATAACAGCCTCTTTTGAAGGTCTTGCATCATAGCTTCCAAGGTTAGGTATCTGAAGGCCACCGAGTATTGAGATGGCAGTTGTCTTGCCTATGCCGTTCGCCCCAAGTATGCCTGTGATGACGCCTTTTTCAGGCACTGGAAGACCGTATAACCTGAAGGAGTTCATCCCATATTGGTGGACAAGTTTCTCCCTCAATTCCTCTGGAAGTCCTTCAATGCGCAGTGCATCGAAGGGGCATTTATTGACGCATATACCGCAGCCTATGCAGAGTTGCTCATATATCACCGGTTTTCCATTCTCGCCCATCTCTATGCAGTCGGTGCCCGCCCTGACCACGGGGCAGAATGAGATGCACTCCTGATTGCATTGTTTGGACTGGCATCTATCTTCGAAGAGAACCGCAACTCTCATCGTCAATGGATGAGCATAAGCGATTATTTCAGCATATGCAACACCTGAAATCAGATAGACAGGCAAACAATTTAATTGAAGTGGGCAATCAATTGTCTTGTTCCGAGGTTGAGATAGTTGGAGAAGATAGTGGTGAATGTTGCCTGGCCATATGCAAATGGACCAATACATGTTGGCCACGTGGCAGGCAGCCTGCTTGCCCCAGATATATTTGCAAGATACCACCGCATGAAGGGGAACAGGGTGCTTATGGTTTCAGGCAGCGATCAGCACGGAACACCGGTGACACTGGTCGCAGAGAAGGAAAAGAAGACACCTGAGGAGATTGCTGAGAAGTACCACGCAATTAACAAAGATTCCATTGAATGGCTGGGATTGAGCTTTGATATTTATACCAAGACGCACACTGAAAATCATTTCAGGGTTGTGCAGGATTTCTTCAGAAGGCTGGATGAGAAGGGATATTTTTATCTCAAGAAAACAAACCAGTACTTCTGCGTCAGGGATGATAGATTCCTCGCAGACACATATGTTCAGGGGAGATGTCCGAAATGCGGCTACGAAGAAGCAAAGGGAAACCAGTGTGAGATATGCGGGACTACATTCGAGCCAGGTGAGCTTCTGAATGCCAAATGCATATTGTGCGGCAATCCAACCATTCTGAGGGAGACGGAAAATGTCTTCTTTGCACTATCAAAGTTCTCGGATGCGCTCATGAAATATCTGAGCGATAAGGAGTTCTGGAGACCATCTGTACTTGAATTTTCAAAGAACTGGATTATCTCTGGCCTGAACGACAGGGCTGTAACAAGGGATATTGACTGGGGGATACCACCCCCCATAAGCAATCTGAATGGGAAGGTAATATATGTCTGGTTCGAGGCCGTTATAGGCTATCTTTCAGCATCCATTGAATGGGCAAAAAACAGCGGCAGGCCAGATGAGTGGAAGGAGTTCTGGAAGGACGATGCCCATCACTACTACTTCATGGGCAAGGACAACATACCATTCCATACAATTATCTGGCCCGCAATGCTCATGGGACATGGCGAACTTGCGTTGCCATATCAGGTTGTGGCGAATCAGTACCTCACTTCTTCAGACACAAGGAAATTTTCAAAGAGCAGGGGTGGCGCTGTAACTGTATTATCCCTGAAAGAGAGTTTCCAGCCAGAGCATATAAGATACTATCTGACAGCCATAATGCCTGAACTGCATGACAGTGAATTCAGTTTCGAGGATATGGAACAGAAGGTCAACAATGAACTGGTGGCAACACTCGGCAACTACTATCACCGTGTCCTTTCCTTCTCTTTCAAAAATTTTGGTTCAATAAACATGGACAGGGAGATTGATGATGAGATGCTGAAGGAAGCAGACAGGGCAGCTGAAGAGGTGGGTAGATACATTGAGGGCTGCGAGTTCAAGAAGGGATTGAAGACAATCATGGAACTGGCGCAGAAAGGTAACCAGTACTTTGACAGATGCGCGCCGTGGCATACTGTCAAGACGGACAGAGAAAAATGTGCCAGGGACCTTTATGTTAACCTTGAGGTGATCAGAAAGATAGCGCTTATGTCCTATCCTTATCTTCCTTTCTCTTCAGAACAGATACTCCGATTCCTTGGTGTATGGGAGGATGGATATGCAGTCTGGGCACATATTAAGGAGAGAAGGGCTGGCTACACCTTGCACGAGCCCAAACCTGTCTTCAGCAAGCTTGTGATTTCAAAGGAAACACTCCCACTTGATCTCAGGGTGGGGCGCATCATCTCTGCCTCCCGACATCCGGCTGCTGACAGACTCCTTGTGCTGGAGGTCGATATAGGAGAGAAGAGGCAGATAGTGGCTGGACTGAGTGAATACTACAGGGAAGAGGAACTGGTCGGAAAGAAGGTGATTGTTGTGGCGAATCTTCAGCCTGCAAAACTGAGAGGTCTTGAATCAGACGGGATGCTGCTAGCAGCAGAGAAGGACGGTAGAGTGAAATTACTCACAGTTGACGATGACATACCTTCAGGTCCACTGGATGGCTTCACACCCGGAAAGGAAAGGATAAGCCTGGACGAATTCAGACGCTTCGACCTGCGCATTGCAGTGGAAAGAGATGGGGAGCTGCTTCTGGAGGAGAATGAAGTCGGCCAAGAAGTGGCTGTTCTCTTTGAAGGTGATGTACCAAGGAAACTCACAGCATCAGGAAGACCAGTCAGGTCAGATGGAAGAATCGGGGCGGGTGCAAAGATAAGATGAAAATTGATCTACACCTCCATTCATCATACAGCCCAGATTCCTCAATATCGCCGGAGGAGCTGATCGCATACGCGAAGAAAGCAGGGCTGGATGCAGTGGCGGTTACAGATCATAACACATTGAAAGGATGCGACAGGATAAGGGAGATCGCACAGGGCAGTCTTGTGGTGGTGAGCGGATGTGAGCTCTCCACATCTGAAGGACATCTGCTGTGCATAGGGCTCAGAGAGGAAATAATACCTGGCACAGGCATGAAGGACGCGATGGATATGGCGAGGGGGCAGGGTGCAGTCGCCATCCCCTCCCATCCCTTCAGGACAGGGACTGGGTGTGGAAGAAGGGTACTGGAGAGAATAAGGCCATCTCTTATTGAAGGCATAAATGGGAGGAATCTGCAGAGAAAGAACACGCTCGCACTGGATTTTGCAATAAAGCATGGAATGAAATGTACGGGCGGCAGCGATGCACATTCACCCCCAGAGATAGGCAGGGCCTACACAGTTGTCGATGCACATTCAGAGGATGATGTTATTTCTGTGCTGCTTAAGGGAGAATGCAGACCGGAGGGAAGAGGCCAGGGGATTGCTGGCTCTGGTGCAACACTGAAAAAGATAGTGGTCGAGTATTTTAGAAGAGGAGGACATATCTGAGGAGAATGCATGAGGATACTTTACCAGAACCCCAGGACTGGAGAGATGAAGTTACTTCCATCATCGCTGGAGGATCTCTGGCACCTTTATAATATAATTGAGAAGGGAGACGTGGTAAGTGGCTATACGTTCAGGCGAGAGGAGGCAAGGCAGGACTCCATCCGTGCAGATAAAGAAGAGAGGGTAAGGGTCTTTGCTGCAATCGAGGTTGAAAAAACAGAGTTCAGCGAGTACCAGAATGCACTCCGCATAACGGGGAGGATAAAGGAGGGCATCTCGCCCATTGGGTCATACCATACAATGAATGTTGGCGCTGGAAATGAGATAACTATTAAAAAAGAAAGGTGGCCGGAGCACATACTGCAGCGCATACGGGATGCTGTTGAAGGAAAAAAGGATGCCAAGCTTATTGCTGTGGCCATTGAATATGGAGAAGCCACTGTAGCACTGATAAAGAGCTACGGTGTTCAGGAGATTGCGTCCATCAGAGCAACAGCATCAAAGGGCTCTGAAGATGAGATGGAGAATAGCTTTTATGACGAAATAGTAAGAGTCGTTGCTTCACTGCCGCCCATGCCCATCATTGTTGTGGGTCCTGGTTTCATCAAGGAGGATTTTCTGCGCAGGGCAAGGGAACTGCAGCCTGCGTTGTTTGCAAGGGCACAGCTGATACAGACCGGGCAGGGAGGAATGCAGGGGATAAGAGAGGCAATGTCCAGGGCTGAGAATACAAGCCTTGTGGAAGGAGTGAGGCTTGCTGAAGAGGCAAGACTGATGGAGGAACTGAAGAGGGAGCTTGCAACTGGCGGCAAATGCACTTATGGAAGAGAGCAGGTCAGGGAGGCCCTTTCGCTGGGTGCAGTCAGGACAGTGCTGATTACAGACAGGCTGCTGAGAGGGGGTGGGATGGACGAACTGCTTTCAATGGCTGAGGAAAAGAGGGCAGAGATAGCAATACTCACATCAGCATGGGACCCTGGAAAGGAACTGGATGCCCTCGGTGGGATAGCTGCACTGCTGAGATACAGGATTCAGTGACCGAGATACCTGAAGTCAACGCCTCCTGCTATGATATCATGGGAAGCCCTGTAGCCGGCTTCAGCATGTCTCACAAGACCCAGTCCAGGGTCTGCATTGAGCACCTTCCTTATTTTTTCCTCCTGTTTCCTGGTGCCGTCAGCCACAACGACAAGCCCAGCATGAAGCGAATTTCCAATCCCTGTCCCACCACCGTGATGCACTGCAACCCATGTTGCACCTGAGATGGCGTTGAGGAGTGCATTGAGAATTGGCCAGTCCGCTATTGCATCACTTCCGTCGAGCATCTTCTCTGTCTCCCTGTATGGAGAGGCCACAGAGCCGGTATCGTGATGATCCCTGCCTATTGCGACAGGTGCACTGACCTCACCTGACCTTACGAGTTCATTTATGAGGACACCCATCTTTGCCCTTTCACCATATTTCATGTAGCAGATTCTCGCAGGAAGCCCCTGGAAATGAACCCTCTCACCTGCAATTTTTATCCAGCGCTTCAGGTGTTCATCTTCGAAGGAGCGGAGTATCTCACGGTCTATCCTGTAGATGTCCTGTGGATCGCCTGAAAGCGCAACCCATCTGAATGGCCCTGAACCCTGTGCAAAGAGATCGCGGATATAGAGCGGAACATAGCTTTCAATTTCAAACGCACGCGCAAGTCCCCCCTCACTGGCGCGTAGCCTGATAGCATTGCCGTAATCGAAGACCCTCGCACCCTTGCTCCTGAACCAGAGCATCGCGTCCATTTCCAGCACTATGCTCCTGTAGACAGCGTCTCTGTATGCTTCGGGGCTCTCCTTTCGCATCACAGCAGCCTCCTGTATAGACATGCCTGCAGGGATGTAGCCGCTCATCACATCATGTGCAGAGGTCTGATCTGTGACTACATCTGGCACTATGCCTCTCCGCCTAAGTTCGGGGTAAACTTCTGCTGCATTGCCCAGAAGACCTATTGACAGCGCCCTTCCATCGCTCAGTGCCTGGTCCTTCATGGCAAGTGCCCGGTCAATGTCCTCTGTCCAGGTATCGAGATATCTATCTCTCAGGCGCCTCTTTATTCTCTCCTCGTCAACCTCAACAACTACACACACGCCTTCGTTCATAGTCACAGCAAGAGGCTGCGCTCCACCCATTTCGCCCAGGCCTGAGGAAAGCACCCATCTTCCCTTCAGCGAATCTTGGCCAAACTCCTTCCTTGCTAGTGCATTGAGTGTTTCATATGTTCCCTGCAATATACCCTGTGTGCCAATGTATATCCAGGAACCGGCGGTCATCTGACCGAACATGGTCAGGCCGCGTGCTTCCAGATCCCAGAATATATCATCTCTAGAAAAGCTGGGAACAAGCAGGGAATTGACAATGAGGACCCTTGGCATCTCTTCAGAAGTTCTGAAGATCGCCACAGGTCTCCCTGACTGAACAAGCAGTGTCTCATCATTGTCCATGGTCTTCAGTGCATTGACTATCTTATCAAAGTCCTCCCAGCTCCTTGCAGCCTTTCCCCTGCCCCCATAGACTATCAATTTCTCAGGGTCCATGGCAACATCTGGGTCCAGATTATTCATGAGAAGCCTGAGAGCCGCTTCCTGTCCCCATCCCCTGCAGTTGAGTTCTCTTCCCCTTGGTGCTCTAACAACTCTGGGCATAAAAATAAGAAAAGAAATTAAAAAATTAAATGGTTTCTGAGAATTGCCCGTTCTAACAGTTCAGGTGTTGTAATAGAGATAGTTGTAGTACAGGTCACCTGACATTCCCGACGACACGCCCTCTTCCCACTGTGCATATGCTGTTGCATTCGTCTTTGTGCTGTAGATCCAGAAGCCGTACTCCTGCTCGATGTAGACATAGAAAGTCATGTTGACGAGCATCTCATTCATCATGTGGTAGTTCTGCTCCGCCACAGCCGGATTGGCAGATGCGTTGTTCCAGTCGTCCAGCATGTATGTCAGGTTCTGTGCCTGTGACTTCATCTCTGTCAGGTTGTACGCATACAGTGGGTTCGCAGGGTTACCGTAGAACCAGTACGGGTTCATGTCATTCGGGCCTGGATATGTGCTGCTGTTCACCGGCAGTGCCATTGGGCCGAGATAGTCTGTTGGGTATGGATAGTCTGGGGCCCATCCGAGCTCGTATATAGGCATGGGGTTCTGTCCCTGAACCATGTTGCCCAGCAGTGTGGTGAATGCAGTGGGTTCGACCTCAAAGCCAACACCAGGCATGAATGTCTGCAGGGCAGTTGCCCACTGAGACGCACCCTGCTGGTCAACCGGGTCTGCACTGAATATGAATATCGGTATGTTCAGGGGCTTGCCATTATACATATCCTTACCGCTAGTATAGCTTATGCCCATATCGTGTGCCATTGAGCTGTTAACAAAGTTCTCCCAGAGCGTCGCTGCCTTTGACAGGTCGTAGTACGGCACACCTGTGGTCGTGCTATTCAGCTGCGCAATGCTCTGGTTATAGAGCATGCCTGCAGGCAGCATACCTGCATATGTAGTTGCGAATGTGACATTGTAGATAGCATTGCCAACATCATTGTTCAGATAGTAGTTGTAGTTGTAGGCATAGGCAAACGCCTGCCTCACCTGGAGACTGTCAAAGAGGACAGGCGGTAGATTGGCAGCAGGTATTTCAGCGTCGAGCATTGAAGTGTTCACATACGCATTGAAGTTGTACCAGAATATACTGAGTGTCGGGAATGGTATAACACCGACAGTTCCAGTCTTCTCAAGACCCTCAACGAGGTTCCAGTTGCTTGTGGGTATGCTGGCTGTCTGCGCATATCCGGACTTGAGATCAAGATATGAAGTTGAGGGCTCGGCGACATACTTGATGAAGATTGTCTTTATGTGCGGTGCAGGGAAGTATGGGTTCGGAGCCACATAGTACGGATTCGCAGTGAGAACAACTTCCTGAGATGGCACAGAATAGGCAAGCTCGTAGGGTCCATCTGCGAATACATTGTACTGCACAAATGTATTGTAATCGCCCTGGTTACCCTCTGCCTTGTAAGCCTGGAAGCCTGCAGGTGTCCAGGTAATACCTGCGCCGTGCTGTATCAGCCACTGTGCATCAACGACCGCGGCACCAGGCGCTGGACCGAATGTTTCGTAAAACAGCTGTGGCGGCACTGGCTCCTGGAAGTGCAGCGTCAGGCTGTTTGTGAGATTGTTGTAGCTCATGTTGGTGGTTATGTTGAAGAATGTGTTGGAGACATAGTAATTGCCAGGCAGAAGGAACTGTGCCTGTATCCATCCTGGTGTACCGGGGGCAGCCTGCATCAAACAGCAGTGTCCTCACCAGGGAGTAATATGCATCCCACGCTGTGACAGGTGTTCCGTTCTGCCACTTGCTGTTGTTGTTGATGTATATGGTATAGTTTTCATAGGGAAGCACTTTCACCATGTATGGCTTGCCGTTAGGCAGCGTTATGTTGTAGTAATATGTCTTGCTGTTTATCTCGCCATTGGCTATTGTTGGCAGATTCTTTGCAAGTACTGGAACGAATTCATTGCTTGGACTGCTGCCAGTCATGTTGTATGCAAAGAGGTTCAGATATGTGTTCATCACAATCTCGTTGCTGACCGTGTCATACTCTATTGCCGGGTCTAGTGTCTTGAAGCCGCCTGTCTCAAGTTCCACTCTTACATACTGCCCTGTGGGCACAACTTTTGGTGAATAGAGACCAACATTGGAAAACACAGGTATGTCGAAGTATGTCCCTGAACTGAAGGTCGGGGTCACAGGGACTCCGGATGAATTTACACCGACTGTATAGGTTGTGATTAAAACTGTATAGTAACCCGATTGCATGTTCGTGAGGTTAACCACAGGGAATGTCATCTGTGCGCCGCTGGAATAGAGCACAGTGAGGTTCTGTATAGGCACACTGTTGAAGTACACAACAGCATTCTGCGACACAACCTCAATGGTTGAGTTTGTGGGCGTGGTTGATGTTACATTGAATTCAGCCATTGAACCCGGTGTGAAGGCCCATATGGGGTTAGTAATCACAGGCTTACTTGTCACCGCAGCACTGTAGTTAGGCTGCAGGGAACCATAGGCCAGGTGCTGCTCGGCAGCAGCCTGAGCAGCCTGGTTCGGATAACCCACCACCACCGTATTAAGGGAGGCTGCATTGCTGACAAGTGTGCCATTGAAGTCCACTTCATAGTATATCGCATAGACACCTGGATTCACATACGTGTGAGAAATGTTGAGTGTATTAGTGCCTGTATAAGGCATGTACTGTATATCCCCATCTCCCCAGTTAATCATAAGCCAGTTAAATGTCCCATTGGTCGTTATCTGATAATAGAATGGGGACCCAACATTTGCAGTCTGTGCAGCCACTGCAGAGGCCGACGTTCCATAGGTGACCGTTATGGGCACCTTCACTATCTTCGTAACTGTTTTAGAAGGGGCCTTCATAAGCGCAAATACGCCCAGTCCAGCGATTATGACCACCAGAACCACTATTGCCGCTATCCACTTCGCATTGGAGGGTCGGGCGGCTTTGGGTGGTGCAGGCGGTTCGCTCATTGTACTACCACTCATTCCTGCTCCTGACGAACTCGTCATAAACTCACCATTAAAGCTGCAGTGCCTATTCTTGATGTGCTATATAAATGATACCATTGCGCGATTAAGCCCTATTATATACAATTTTTCCATCAATTATTGTGCAGCACACATCACCACCCTGTACACTGTAGACTATATCATTGACACCACTGCCTGTTATCCTTGGACTCTCTGCATCAATGAGCACAATGTCTGCACACTTTCCTTCCTCTATTGATCCAATCCTATCCGAAACATTCAGTGCACGCGCTGCGTTCACCGTGGCCATGTCAAGCACCTGCTGTGCATGAAAGACAGATGCATCCCAGCTGTTGAATTTCTGTGAAAGTGCGAGGAAGCGCATCTCCTCAAACATATCAAGATTGTTGGACGTTGTGGCACTGTCCGTCCCTGCTGTGAGGAGGACGCCATGTTCGTGCAGCTGCCGAGCAGACGGAAGACCGGAAGCAAGCTTGAGATTGGACCTGGTGCACAGGGATGCGGCTGCACAGGCCTGCGAAAGCAGGGACATCTCTTCCCTTGTCATCCAGACACAGTGTGCTGCCACCATCTTTATTCCATCGAGAAAGCCGATATCCCTGAGCCATCTGACAGGTGTCATTCCATACTTCTTCTGGTGATTGAACACCTCCGCCCTTGTCTCGCACAGATGCATATGGACCATTGCCCCCGTGTCAATAGCAAGCGCCCTTGCGCCTAGCATTGTGCTCCTGCTGCATGCGTACACGCCCTGTAGGCCAACCACAGGCGTGACAAGCCTCCTGTCCCTGTGCGTTCTGATGAAGTGCTCCGCATTTGCAAGAGGGTCGCCTTTCTGTGTTGTCAGCTCCCTGTCAAGCACAGCCCAGGCAAGGAAGCCCCTGATGCCTGCGCGCTGGCACTCCTCAGCAATTATATCCTCTGCGTAGTAGAGATCGAGAAATGAAGTTGTACCGCTTGAGATCATTTCTGCTATGCCCGCCCTGGCTGATGCCCTCACATCCTCCTCCCTCCTCACAGCATCTATTTTGAAACTTTTTTCAAGAAATTGCTCCAGGTTGAGGTCATCGAGTTCTCCACGCAGCAGAGTCATGCCAACATGCGTATGTGTGTTTATCAGTCCTGGGATTGCAATCATTTTTGATGCGTCTATTACCTCTCCAGATGTGTCACGCCCATCGCCAACTGATGTGATCATTCCGTCCTCTATCAATATGTTGCATCGCCTGACCTCCCTCTTCTCATTCTGTGTGATGGTCAACGCATTTTCTATCATCATTCAGGGCACCAGCAACAGGGCAAGAAGACACGCAATGACTATAGAGCTTATGTTGTTCAGATGCTTTCCGATCATCGCACGCCTTTCAAGCGCTGCACCCAGTATACTGTCCACTATGGAACCCAAAAAGCCGAAGAGCGCAGCGTAGGGGAGCATGAAAAACGGAGGCGCCTGTCCAAATATCGACATGAGTCCGTAGCCAGCAGAGACAATGAACAGCGCGGAGGCACCCGAGGCAACAGTGCCAAGCAGCGAAACACCACCGTCAGTCCCCCTGGGAACAGGACGAAAATTTGTAATCAATCTGGCATTTCCATCAAGCACTCCTATTTCGCTTGCCACTGTGTCTGCAGTCGCAGCTCCAATTGAAACAAGGTAGAGGAAGGAAAGGAGCGGTGAATGCTGTGGAAATACATAGTGAATGGCCGCAATAATCACCGCAGGCAGACTGTTTGCGAGCACATTGATGGCCCCTCTCTCACCGCGCCTTCCCTCCTGAACGCCTATCCTCGATTTATCTAGCAGCCTGAATCTTGTGGTGATAAAGGCGGATGCAACGAATACAATTATGAGCAGCAACCATGAAAGACTGCCAAGTAGACCGATGTCAAGCGCGACAAAGAGCGCTGCCAGGGAGCCAGCTGCTGTGAGGAAGTGCCTGGTGTAGGCAAAATAGCTGAGCAGGGCGCTCAGCGCCACTGTCACAATATAGAGCAGCGTTGCATCACACTCGCAGAGACCTGAATATATCCTCAGCCACCTTCACTGCCTCTTCCTTGCTTCCGCATGGAACTATGAGCACTCTGCCTGTGGGATAGAGTGTCACAGTTCTTCCCTTAAAAATTACACTGGTCATGACACCATGACTGTTCACAGCAAGCCCTGAGCTGCGAAGCTTCGCAGCACACCTATCCATGTCAAGATGAAGCACCTCCTTTGGATAAACGACGAATGCATCGCCCCTGCACTGTCTAATAATACCGAACTCCATGTGCCCGTCACACCATTGAAAGATCAGAGAGCAGATGCTTTATCCTTTCCCTGAATTCAGGCAGACTGCCCTCATTGCCTATAATCCTGTCTGAAAGGGCTATCACATTCCCCAGCCCCCAGCCAAGTTCCCTTCTGTCCCTCTCCTCGAATTCGCCAAGTGAGAGCGGCGTATCCTCCCTTGGCCTCTTCCTGAGCCTCTCGTATCTGAGAGGCGCAGAGGCATATATTGCGACAATAATCGCATTGCGCCCGTAGGTCCTCCTGAAATAGGAGACCTCTGCCTCACTCCTCGTCCCATCTATAACGCAATTACCGTTTGTCTTTCTTGCAGTGCGCCTTGCCCATATATCGCTACCATACTTCAGCCTCTCCTCTGATGCCACGCGAGCAATATTCCTCCCGTTCAATTCAAGTCCAAGTTCGCGTACCCTATCCCTCACCGCATCGCCCATGTTGTGCACTGAGATATTGAGAGACCTGCAGTAATCTGCAAACTCTGTCTTGCCGGCGCCTGCCATACCGGCGAGTATGAGTATCTTGAAGGACATGAGTTGAAATATAACTCACTAATAAAAGGCATACAGCATGCACTGCAAAACAATGTTTTAATATCAGCACTGGCATCCACTATGGACACAAGCATAGGCAGCATACTGCATGCGTAAACGAAGGTGACAACAATGGCAGAAGACAACATTATATATGTGGGAAAGAAGCCTGCAATGAACTATGTGCTTGCTGTTGTAACTCAGTTCAACAGCGCAGGTCAGGATGTGACCATAAAGGCAAGGGGAAAGTCGATCAGCAGGGCAGTTGATGTCGCTGAGATCACCAGAAGCAGATTCCTCAAGGATGCTGTGGTGAAGAATATCAAGATCGGCACTGAGACACTCAAAGAGGAGGACGGCACAACATCTAACGTCTCTTCCATCGAAATAACCATTGGAAAGTAATCGGCCGATTGCTTTCCCCTTTACTCATAATTTTTTATTATTTATTGTATTACAGACCTTCAGGTTGGTGCTGATTTGGCAAAGAGGAAGATGATCTATCTTTTTGAGGAAGGAAACGCTGAAATGCGCGTACTTCTCGGTGGCAAGGGGGCAGGGCTTGCAGAGATGACGAGGATGGGGCTCCCCGTCCCTCCAGGCTTCACAATAACAACCGCTGTGTGCAATGCCTACTACAGAATGGGAAAGACCTTTCCAAAGAGTCTGAAGAAGAACGTAAGGGAGGCAATGCGTGTCATAGAGAGAAAGATGGATAGAACCTTTGGAGGGGAGAGCAGGCCGCTGCTCGTATCTGTCCGCTCAGGTGCAAGGGTTTCGATGCCTGGGATGATGGACACTGTTCTCAATCTTGGGCTGAACGACAGGGCACTGAAGTCGCTAATCGAGGAAACAAACAATCCAAGATGGGCGTATGACACATACAGGCGTTTCGTGCAGATGTTCGGCAATGTTGTCATGGCCGTTCCACACAGTGAATTTGAGGAGGCGATACGCCGTTCCAAGGAAAGGAAGGGAGTGACGCAGGACACAGAGCTTGGGGAGGAGGAGCTGAGGGAACTCGTAACAAAATTCAAACAGATCATAAAGGAAAAAACTGGGAAGGACTTTCCTGAGGATGCATACGAGCAGCTGTGGCAGGCAATAGCTGCTGTCTTCGATTCCTGGAACAATGAGAGGGCAGTGACCTACAGGCGTCTTTACAACATACCTGAAAACTGGGGAACTGCTGTCACTGTTCAGAGCATGGTCTTCGGCAATATGGGGGAGGACTGCGCCACAGGCGTGGCGTTCACAAGAGATCCCTCTACAGGCGAGAACAGATTCTTCGGAGAGTATCTGCCCAATGCCCAGGGGGAGGATGTTGTCGCAGGGATAAGGACACCGCAGCCCATAAGCAGGGATAGCAAGAGGCCAGGCGTTTCGCTTGAAGAGAGGATGCCTGAGGTATACAGGCAGCTGCTTGAGGTGAAGGAGAAGCTCGAGCGCAATTACAAGGATATGCAGGACATAGAGTTCACAATACAGAACGGAAAGCTTTACCTCCTTCAGACAAGGAGCGGAAAGAGGAGCGCAGCCGCCGCTGTCAGGATTGCGGTGGAGATGGCCGGGGAGGGGCTTATAACAAAAGAGGAGGCAATCATGTCAGTTCCCCCTGCCTCTCTGGAACAGATACTGCATCCAGTATTTGATGAAAGCCAGGAGAAAATGGAAATAGGCAAAGGACTGCCAGCATCCCCAGGTGCTGCGAGCGGCATAGCTGTATTTGATGCTGATGAGGCAGTTGAGGAGGCAAAGGCTGGCGGAAAGGTCATTTTGGTGAGAAGTGAAACTTCAGCTGAAGATATACATGGCATGGCGGTCGCCGAAGGTATACTCACAGCAACTGGCGGCATGACATCTCATGCTGCAGTTGTTGCACGCGGTATGGGGAAGACATGTGTTGTTGGATGTTCAGACATATCTGTTGATTATGCCACTGAAAGTTTCAGGGCAAGGGATGGGACGGTGGTAAAGAGGGGCGAGTGGATAAGCATTGATGGAAGCACTGGCTCAGTGTATCTGGGAAGGCTGAGGACAAGGATGCCTGAGGTCAGTAGCTATCTCGGCGACCTACTATCCTGGGCAGATGAAATCAAGCGTCTGGGTGTCAGGGCAAATGCAGATCTCCCAGCCGATGCCAGCCTCGCGCGTTCTTTCGGTGCAACAGGCATAGGGCTGGTGAGAACGGAGCACATGTTTTTCGGTGAGGAGAGGCTCCCTCACATGAGACGCATGATATTGTCCGAAACAGAGGAGGAGAGGCGCGATGCGCTTTCGAGACTTCTTGAATTTCAGCGCTCTGATTTCGCTGGAATAATGAAGGAGATGTCTGGCCTTCCTGTGACCATCAGACTGCTAGACCCTCCATTGCATGAATTCCTGCCCAAGGATGAAGGGGAGATGCGTGCACTTGCCTCTGAAATGGGGATTCCATTTGAAAAGGTGAAGGCAAGAACAGAGTCGCTCAGGGAACTCAATCCAATGCTTGGACACAGGGGGTGCAGGCTCGCAGTGACATATCCTGAGATATATGAGATGCAGTGCAGGGCCATATTTGATGCTGCTTGCATGCTCAAGAATGATGGCTATGAGCCTGTGCCGGAGGTGATGATGCCCCTGACACTCAGCAGGGAAGAGATGAGGATGCTAAAGGAGCAGTGCGATGCTGTTGCAAGGCAGGTTTTCAATGAAAAGGGCGTGAGCGTCCATTACCTGGTAGGAACAATGATTGAACTTCCGAGGGCTGCACTGCTTGCTGATGAACTTGCAGAGTATTCGGAGTTCTTTTCATTCGGAACCAACGACCTGACACAGACCACACTGGGCATCAGCAGGGATGATGCTGGCCGCTTCCTTCCTGAGTACCTTCAGAAAGGGCTGCTGAAGCACGATCCCTTCAGGACCATCGACGCCGATGGGGTTGGGGAGCTTGTCAGGACAGGGATACTGAAGGGAAAGAGAAAGAAGAAGCACCTGGAGACAGGCATCTGTGGCGAACACGGAGGCGACCCAGAGAGCATAGATTTCTTTCACAGGGCAGGGCTGGACTATGTGAGCTGCTCCCCCTACAGGGTGCCAGTTGCAAGGCTTGCAGCTGCTCAATCGGCCATCAGGAACAGGGGTGCGTGACAAGTATATCCATGACCATGTGAGCCTCCAGCGCCGAATACTCCTTTACCTTCCTCAAGTGAATGCATTTCCCATGACCGCTGATCATGCGCTCAATGCTATCTTTCCATTCAGCAACGGTTGCCCTGGGGACTGCCTCGTGCAGATGTATGATGCCCCCCTCCCTGCACATACTCAGCGCTGCAGGCAGCCATCGCCTCGTATCATCAAGATAGCCGAGTATAACCCTGTCACAGTTCCTGAGGTTCAGAACAGCATTTTCATCATTGACGCATGTGTATATGCGCTGCACGCTGTTTGCCTCCACTGTTTTGCAGAGATAGCTATAGGTCACAGGGTCAGGCTCTGCTGCATATATTCTTGATGGATTGCAGTGCACTGCAACAGGCATCGATAGATGACCGATGCCTGCAAAGAGATCAGCTATGACCTCCCCCTGAGAGGCGATGGAAGCCATGCGTATGCGCTCATCATGATTTGCAGAGGAGAACATGACCTGCGCTGCATCGAGCACATAGTTGACGCCGTTCTCCCTGTGCACAACCTCACCCCCTGTGCCATAAATGAGCTGCAGTGAAGGTTTCCTATATGCACCGCGTATGCGCCCAGATACCCTGTAAACTGAGGTGGCGCCTGTGGCCACAGCGTATGCCCTTGCCACCTCTTCCTGATGTGCCTCAAGTGCAGGATGCATTTTTATTATCAACGAAGTCCCTATCATCTCCCAGCGGGAAGGAAGCAGTTTATGGAGTTCATCAGGCAGCCTGAGCATTGACCTCGCAATGGCCGCAGGATTTCCGCGTGGATGCCAGGGGTATTTTGATGCGTCCCTGAGTTCAAAGTGCAATTCAATGTGCTCAGGAATTCGAAGCAGTGGTATGATTACGCTCCCATCAGAGTGTATCATGCGCACACTGCCATCCACTATCCTCTGTTTCAGGGCCTCTGAAATGAAGGCGGAGGCATATTTTCCATCCACTTCAGCTGAGAAACGTGGCACCTTATCTTCCACTGCCAATCTTTAATATTAAGGCTATTATCCCTCTGTGATGCGTGCCCTTCTGTCCCTCATTGTCGCAATAATTATCACAATGGGCACTTCCCATGTCGCTTCGGCCACAGGTCTTGTCAATTTCACAAAGACCCCTGATATAGTGCCCGGGCAGAGGGGGGTAATGGAGCTCTACCTCATGAATACATTTTCCGCGAATATGACGAACATATCACTGCTCATGCACATATATGCATTCGCGACACAGCACGGCGTCGTTCCCATAAGCTCGATACCGCCAGAGAACAGGCCCCATTTTGCAGATGGAGGGGAGAGCTTCTGGTTCAACTATTCAGAACTTGCACCTTCGGAGAAACTTTACATAAATGTCACTATAATGACTGCACCTGCCACAGCTCATGGGAGTTTCTTTTCACAGGACATCTATGAGATGAGCAGCATCCTCTCATTCCATGTGGGAAATACAGGCTACAGATTTGCATCCCCTGGTGTCTTCAACAGCACAGAATGGCATCATCTGCTCTATATGGAAAATGGCGCAGAATATCTGAATTACACATTGCTGAACTCACTTGGATACAGTGGAATAATACCTGATACATCATTTGGAGTCAACACACCCTCGCCCCTCTACCTCATATACGTTTCAGCATCCCTCTCCATGCTATTTGCACTCATTGCATTCATTTACTACAGAAGATCAAAGCAGGGCCCTCAGCAGCGCAGGTGAATAGCGAAGCAGTGATGGCTCGCGCGCCAGCACGAATGGGGATAGGCGGGTGGGAAAGTCTATGTCTCCCATGGAAATAACATTCCTGAGCGAGGAGCTTGAGAGCGTTCTCAGCAGCGCATCCAACTGCGCATCATTCAGACGGAGGAACACCCTGCGCGCTATCATTGCCCTGGAGAGCTCTTTTCCAATGTCAGCCTTCCATCGCCTTTCGTACTCTGAAAGCTTCGAGGAGGAAAAATCGCCCTCCTCAATTGCACTCAGCGCCACATCTGCAGCAAGAGCACCTGCTGCCATCCCTGTGAATATACCGCCGCCAGATATGGGCTTGGCCTGCCCTGCCGCATCGCCGATCAGCATGACATGGTCTATGACATATCTGCCGCTGTTTCCAAGCGGTATGGGACCTGCTGTTATATTCAGTGCCCGCTTCACTCCCAGTCTTTTAAGCAGTGCATTGAGCAGTTCAAGTGGCATTGCTGCCCCGCCACTCACACCGAGACCTATCCTCGAAAAATCGCCGGCAGGTATATGCCATGCAAAGAAGCCTGGAGCAACACTTCTTCCCAGATAAAGGGAGACAGCATTGCCGCTATCCAGTTCTCCTGCCACAGCATCGCACTGTATGCACGAAACTATATCGCTAAATCTGCTGAGCCCGAATGTCCTGGATACTGAGGAATACATGCCATCTGCACCGATGAGCAGGTGAGCTGTGACCTTCCTGGCCTCTCCATCCTTCACATAGTGAACTGTGACTCTGCCATCATCAATTTCAGCGCCGGTGAAAGCTGCATTGAGCATTATCTCCGCCCCACGCCTCGCAGCCTCCTGTGCAAGGTGCCTGTCAAGCATGCTCCTATCTATCACATACCCCTTGGGGCTGTCACCTGAAAATTCATATGCCTGCCCTGAGGGGGAGACGAGGCGCATGCTGTCCACAACATTGTGATAGTGCGGCAGTGCGCTCATTTCCATGACCCTTGGACTCACGAGACCAGAACACTGCACCGGCTTTCCTATCTCAAAGTTTTCCTCGAGCATCAGCACCGATGTCCTGTGCGCAGCATTGATGCAGAAACTGCTCCCTGCAGGGCCAGCGCCAACAACCACTATGTCGTAATCCACTTCCATCCTTTCACTCAGAATACAGGCACTATCTCATCGCCCTCAATGTCCCCGACATCGTCGCCTGACACGCCGAGCTCAGGTATTTCAGGCAACCGTATATCATATCTCTTCAGTGCAGCACCGACCTTCAGCACTGCAGAGCGCCATGCCTCTTCCCTTTCCTGAATGCTTGGGATGCCCAGGCCTGCATCGGCCGCTATCTGTTCCATCTTATCATTTATCTCATTAAAATAGGGAGGAAGTTTCCAGAATGTATTCGACTTTTCAGGAAGCTTGTATGTTATGAGTGAAAGGAAGATGAAGCCAGCCTTTATCTGCTTCGTCACAAGCTTCTTTCTCTCATCATTCATCTTAGCTGCACCATCTGCCATTACAAGATGTGTGAATGCATAATGCCTCGTCTCATCCCTTGCTATATTGCTGAACGCCTCCCTGAATGTGTCTATCTTCGTATTCCTTGACATCTGTGTGAATACTGTGGTTGCAGCTGCCTCCCCCATCATGAATGAGGTGAAAAGGACATCCGTTGTGTATTTCTGATACGATGCCACATAGGCCTTCCAGTATCTTGCCCCGTTGTACCATGTCCATATAATGTTGGCCCTTGCCTTCCTTTCAATCTCATCCTGTGGCTTGAAGTTCATCGGGAAACCGGGGCACAGTCTGTTTATGCACATGCCGCATATCATGTTGTGCCTGTTTTCGTCGTAAGCAATTGTATTGAGCAGACATCTGACTGCCGTCTTCTCCTTGAGCTCGTGTGCCTTTACAACAGCATATGAAAATACAGGATTTGCATTATCGAATGTGGAAAGCAGGGCCCACCAGTAAGCCATTGCGAGGCGCTGTTTTCTGTCCAGACCGCCTGCAACCTCCTCCAGCCTCTTCCAGTTCAGTGCCTCCTCGTCCCACTGTTCCCTCTTTGCCCTGGAGTACAGCTTCCACTCCAGCTCGTTGTCAAAATCCCACGATGCTGGATATATATTATCGGGCGGGAATTCAGGCAGCTCCTCCTCTTCCATCGTATTTCATAAGGTCTTTCATCTTATTTATAATGCACCGCATGGTAATAAAGCACTGAACTCATTGCACTCATGGTGATGCCTTCTGAATACTGTCATCTTTGAAAGGCTGGGAAGAAGTGCACTGATGAGGATGAACAGGGCAGACAAGATGAATGCCATAAACATGGAAATGGTTTCGGACTTCGTTGAATGCTTCAACAGAGCTGAGAAGGATAGGGAGGTAAGGAGCGTCATTATCACTGGAAGCGGGAAGGCGTTTTCTGCAGGCGCTGATGTCAGGGAGATGGCTTCCATGAGCATGAGCGATGTTGTGCGCGCCGGGCACATGCCCCTGTGGGAGAGGATGAAGACCTTCAGGAAACCTGTTATTGCTGCTGTCAATGGTGTGGCAGCTGGGGGCGGGCTTGAGCTCATGATGGCGTGCGATATTGCAATCGCCGCGAAAAGTGCCCGCTTCGGTCAGCCTGAAATAAAGCTTGGTATCATCCCAGGTGCAGGGGGAACACAGCGTCTTACAAGGGCTGTCGGGAAGCAGAAGGCCATGGAGATGGTGCTCACGGGCGAGCTCATTGACGCTGTTCAGGCTGAGAGATATGGCCTCATACTGAGGTCTGTGGAGGATGAGAGGCTGATGGATGAAGCATCGGCGATAGCATCGAAAATAGCTGAAAACAGCATGTTTGCAGTCGAGCTTGGAAAGGAGGCTGTGAACAGGGCATTCGAAACACACCTGCAGCAGGGGCTTGATTTTGAAAGAAGGAACTTCTANCTTTCCCTGCTGCATGAGGATGGGAGAGAGGGCATAAANGCATTCCTTGAAAAGAGGAAGGCAGTGTGGAAGGAATGAGCTCCATAGAGTACAGGGATGAGGGAAAGGTAAGGATAATAGAATTCAACAGGGAAGCGAGACTCAACGCGCTTGACAGAGAGATGAGACTCGAATTCATCAGGTTGCTGCGCGAGGCCAATGCATCCAGTGAGATAAGGTGTGTCGTCATCACTGGAAGGGGGCGTGGCTTCTGTGCAGGGGCAGACCTTTCCTCCATGGAGAGCGATCTGGGTAATGACCTCAGTGAGACATTCCATCCAATAGTGCGTGAGATAAGGCTTGGCAGGAACATATTTCTCACTGCGGTCGATGGAGTCGCCGCAGGTGCAGGGATGAGCATAGCGCTGAGCGCAGACATCCGCTACTGCTCCCCAAAAGCGAAATTTGTCACTGCATTCCATGCAATAGGCCTTGCGCCGGATACAGCACTCAGTTATCTGATGCCCCGCCTTTCATCCGGCAGCTCCTGGCAGAAACTGCTGCTGACAGGGGGAGAGATGAGTGCTGAGCAGGCGGTGATGGAAGGGCTTTTCCAGATGGAGGAGAAGCCGCTGGAGAGGGCCATTGAGACAGCGAGGTACATTTCAGAGGGCCCATATCTCTCATATGTTGAGAGCAAGAGGCTGATCAACACATCTGTCTTCAGCAGCCTGGATGAGTTTCTTGAAAGGGAGGCGGAGAGCCAGAGGTTGCTTGGCAGGACCTCAGACTTCAGCGAGGGGGTGAGCGCCTTCAAAGAGAAGAGGAGGCCTTCATTCTCAGGGAAATAAATGCACTGAAAGGAGTTAAATATCAGAAACCGATATCAGTTTTTGTTATCGAAAACTGATATTGTGATTACCATGGATGAAATGACAAGGCACCTTGAGCGTGGGCTCTTCAGACCATATGTGCTCTGGCACTGTTCAAAGGCACCTGTTTCTGGCATGGATTTCATGGAGGTTGAACGCAGCCATCACCATGACCTGAGTCCTGGAAAACTGTACCCGGTGCTTCACGAACTCCTGAAAGAGGGATTTCTTGAGGAGGAGATAAGAATTGAACACGGCAAGGTGCATAAGTACTATACCACCACGAAACAGGGCAGAGAGGCGCTGGAGAGACTCAGGCGTGAACTCGGACCCCCGATGAAGGATTTCCTCTTCGAATGGCTTATCCCTGAGCTGAGGGGCTGAGGCATCCCATGTTTGGTTTCAAGCTTTCAGCGAAGCAGAGGAGCAGATACGAAGATCTGCTGCGCACAATCGCCTACATGGGCCCTGCACTGATAGTGAGCGTGGCGTACATAGACCCAGGCAACTTCGCAAGCGATATTGCAAGCGGTGCAGGCACAGGTTACGAACTGCTCTGGGTTGTGTGGCTCGCCGGCCTCTTTGCAATGCTCCTGCAGTACCTTTCAGGGAAACTTGGGATTGTCACAGGCAAATCGCTTCCTGAAATGGTCAGAGCGTCTCTGGTGAAGAGGTCATATGTCATACCGTACTGGCTGGCTGCTGAGGCTGCATCGGCTGCAGTGGACCTTGCAGAGTTCCTAGGCACTGTTATTGCACTGAACCTTCTGTTCAGAATACCATACCTTGAGGCTTCTTTCATAGCTGTATTTGATGTGTTCCTGCTGATATATCTCTCAAAGTGGGGGTTCAGGAAGGTTGAGCAGTTCTTTCTCGCATTTGTAAGCATAATAGGTCTGGGATATCTCTACGAAACGTTCCTTGTGAGACCTGATGCCTCGCAGGTTGTGCACTACTCGTTCATCCCTCTGATAAACTCGACAGTCATAGTGTTTGCCATTTCAATCATAGGGGCAACAGTGATGCCTCACGTGCTCTATCTCCATTCTGATCTCTCAAGAAAGAAGATGCATTCAGACAGTGTTGAGGAGAAGCGCAGGACACTTCGCTATCATCTGACAGATACAGTCGTCTTTCTCACTGCAGCGTCCTTTGTGAATGCTGCAATACTCATAGTGGCTTCAGGTGCATTTTATTCGCGCGGCCTGACCTTTGTGCAGACAATAAATCAGGCGTATGAAACACTCGTTCCGCTATTCGGCGCCGGTGCTGGCTATGTGTTCATAGCAGCGCTGCTCGCATCTGGTATCTCTTCTTCAACCACAGGTACGCTTGCAGGGCAGTGCGTGATGGAAGGGCTACTCGGCAGGCATGTGAATCCATGGAAAAGAAGACTGGTCACCAGGGTGATCAATGTCTTTCCAACAACAGTGGCCATACTTCTGGGGCTCAGCCCATTCTTCATTCTCTTCTACAGTCAGGTGATACTGAGCCTCATGATCCCGCTTCCAATGATCCCCCTGATCTATTACACCTCAAAGAAAAAGTTCATGGGAGAATTTCGCTCAAGTGTCCCCATCATCGCGGCTGCACTGGCTGTTGCAACAGTAATAATAGCGTTCAATATCTATTATCTCGCAACGCTTTAAATAATGTGGAAGAGAAGGAGCAGTGCAATGACTACGGCGACAATGAGCGCGATTACTATGTAAATTATGGGGTCAGTCTTCTTTTTCTCCTGAACCTGCTGCATCTCTTCTTCAGAGTAAGTCTCCACGCCTATCAGACGATCAAGCTCATCTATCCACTCGTCCAGGCCGTCCTTGTCTTCCTTTCCCCCGCCTTCACTCATTTGGGAACCTTCTCCCAGTCCTTAAGGAAGCGCTCCAGGCCTATATCGGTCAGAGGGTGCTTCAACATGAGCTTGAGTACGCCAAATGGAACCGTGGCTATGTCTGCACCAAGTTTTGCTGCCTCTATCACATGCACTGGATGCCTCACGCTTGCAACAAGCACCTCAGTCCTGAAGCTGTAGTGCCTGAAAGATTGAACTATGTCCCTGATGATCTGCATCCCCTCATTGCCTGCATCATCCAGCCTCCCTATGAACGGGCTCACAAACATGGCACCTGCCTTTGCTGCAAGCAGCGCCTGTGCCGCAGAAAAGACTAGTGTGACATTTGTTCCTATGGACTCAGAGGACAGTGTCCTTGTTGCCCTAAGTCCATCAGGGGTCATGGGCACCTTGACAACAATGCGCCTGTTTATCTTTGCAAGTGCGCGCCCTTCCCTGACCATGCCTTCATAAACTGTGCTGACAACCTCTGCATTGACAGGGCCGTCCACTATGGCGCAGACCTCCCTAAGCACATCTTCGAACTTTTTACCTTCCTTTGAGACAAGGGAGGGGTTTGTGGTTACACCATCTATGACCCCCCAGCTCCATGCCTGCCTTATTTCTTCAATATTGGCAGTGTCGAGGAAGAGCTTCATGCTAACGCCTCATCTCCACAGCGCGAACTGCTGCGCTCCTGATCCCCTCAGCACTCAGCCCGTATTTCAATAATAGCTCCATTGCCTCACCAGATTCGCCAAATGTATCGTTTGTGCCCACCTTTATGACTGGCACAGGATACGCTGAGGAAAGCGCGCCGCATACAGCGTCCCCGAGGCCATTCAGCACACTGTGCTCCTCTGCAGTCACGACAGCCCCTGTCCTGGAAGCCTCTTTCAACAGGGTGTCAACATCCAGCGGCTTGATGGTGCTCATATTTACAACAGAGGCATCGATGCCCTGGGAGGCGAGAAGCTTTCTTGCTTCCAGTGCAGCATGAACGAGCTGGCCGCACGCGACAATGGTAACATCTCTGCCTTCCTCAAGCACTGATGCCCGACCGAGGCTGAAATGTGCATTTCTGTCCGCGAGTGATGGCACGTCTGCCCTGCTGAAGCGCATGTAGGCAGGACCTGAAAAGGAGGCGATTGCATATGTTGCCTCATATGTCTCCCTTGCGTCAGCAGGAACCACGACAGTCATATTCGGAAGACCACGCATCAGACCGACATCTTCAAGCATCTGATGCGTTGCACCATCAGGACCAACAGAAAGACCTGCGTGACTTGCAACTATCTTCACATTTGCACGCGGATAGGCTATGGACTGGCGTATCTGGTTGTATGTGAGTCCAGTGGCAAAGACAGCAAATGTGGACGCAAACACCAGTCTGCCAGAAAGCGCGAGTCCTGCGGCAACAGTTATCATATTCGCTTCCGCAACGCCGCAGTTGAAGAACCTATCAGGGTACTTCTTTCCAAATTCGCCTGTGCGCGTTGAAACAGATAGATCAGCATCCAGAACAACCATATCCTTATTGGATGCACCAAGCTCAATCAGAGCACGACCGTACTCCTTCCTCTGGCTTTCATATACAAGCGTGGAGCTCATATCTGTTCCCCCAGCTCCCTCAGTGCCCGCTCCATCTCCTCCTTATTGGGCGCCTTTCCATGGAATGCCACATTGTTCTCCATGAATGAAACACCCTTACCCTTCACAGTATTTGCAATAATGACGCTTGGCTTTCCCCTTACCTGCAGTGATGCCTCATAGGCATCGATAATTGCCTGCATATTGTGGCCGTCTATCACAGTCACATTCCATCCAAAGGCCCTCCACTTTTCATCCAGAGGGTCTGTGTTCAGAATATCCTTTGTGAAGCCATCATTCTGTATACCATTTCTGTCGACGAAGGCAGTTATATTATCCAGCTTCCTGTGGGCTGCAAACATTGCTGCCTCCCATGTCTGCCCCTCATCATTTTCACCATCGCTCATCAACACAACTATGCGCTGTTTCTTGCCCGCAAGTCTGTATGATAAAGCAAAACCGTTTGCGAGGGAAAGCCCCTGCCCCAACGAGCCTGTGGAAACCTCAACGCCCGGGACATCAGTATGGGCATGCCCCTGCAGCCTGCTGCCCAGCTTCCTGAGCTGCATCAATTCCTCCCTTGGAAAATAGCCAGCAAGTGAAAGCACAGCATAGTATGCCGGGGCGGCGTGCCCCTTGCTCAGTATGAAAATATCCCTTTCACTCCACTTGGGATTCTTTGGATCATGGCGAAGTAGCCTAAAATAAAGGGCTGTGAGTATGTCCGCAGCAGAAAGTGAACCACCTGGATGTCCTGAGCCTGCCCTGTATACTGACTTTATTATTTCTTTCCTGACCTCCCTGGCAATACGATTGAGGTCCTCGATAGAAACCCTGTCCGGAAGTAAACCATACAAAGGTTCTCACTCCCGGCTGAAGCCAAACATTCCAGATATATAAACGGTTCTGGATATCTTACAAATTATTTTGTTGAACATGCATCGCTGAACTATATGAGAGCTCCTGATACCGCTAAATGGACAGTGCATACGGTTTTCAGTCTAAACTCTCATGCCAATCCATGACAGCCTAGGGCGATATAAAACTTTAAAGAACTAAATCACTAACGCATACTTTCCAGCACAATCCTTATCGCCTCAGGATACGCCTCAAGCTCAAGGCTGTGGACCCGCTGTTCCAGGGTCTCTGGTGTATCCTCTGGATACACATCAACCCTGCGCTGAAGTATCACAGGACCATTATCCACTTCCTCTGTGACATAGTGAACAGTGCATCCTGAAGCGCGCTCCCCTGCCCTCAATACAGCCTCATGCACCTTCCTTCCATACATACCCTTACCCCCAAATTTCGGCAAAAGCGATGGGTGTATGTTGAGTATCCTGCCCTCATACCTTCTTACAATCTCTGGCGGAAGAATGCGAAGAAATCCTGCCAGACATATTATGTCAGGCGAGAGTATCCGCAGCCTTCTATCCATAACACTGTTGAAAGAAGTGCCAAGCATTCGGCTGTTCAGCACAACTGTCCTCAAACCCAGGGAAAGTGCCCTGCAGATGACAAACGCTGAAGGGTTATCTGTGATAACTGCACTGACACTCGCATTGATATTCCCTGCAATGCATGCCTCTGCAATGGCCTGCGTAAGCGAGCCGTTGCCTGAAGCCAGTATGCACAGACGCTTCTCTTTCAGCTTTCAACCCTCGGAGCGAGGAGATATTTCACGTGTCCCTGCCCCTCAGCTATGTCAAACTCAATTCGGACAGGATAATTGTTTCCAAGGTTTATTGTAACCTGGCTCTCGGGACTAATTGCCTTTGCCATGTTCTGGAAGTAATCCAGCGGAAAGAGGCTCCTTACCCTCTGCTTGCTGTCAAGTGCAATGAGCTCCTCCCGCGGCAGGCGATATTCCACTGAATCTGAATCCCCCTCAGAACTCATTTCAAAGTACCCTTCCTCTGCAACCAGGGCTATGTGATCTGATATCTGATTTGAGGCGCGAAGCCCATAGTTCAGTTTTTCTGCCTTGAGCACTATGCTCGATGGCAGCTCTATATTCGGAACCTTCGGGTCTGACATGGCTGTTGTGTCAACAAGTGCCATCTTCCTAGTCAGGTGACCAATTTTCACAATAAGTTTCGGCTCCTTATCATTATGCTCGATTGTCAGGCTGTCTCCTAAATGGGCAAGCCTGAGTATGTCGTCCAGTTTCTCCATCTCTATGCCGAGTTCCGTCTCACTCCCCTCATAGTGGTCAAATGCCTTCTTGGTCAGGGTGAGCTCCACCATCGCAACATGAGCTGGGTCGACAGCCCTCAGTGAAATGCCCTCTTTATCCACTTTGAACTTCGCTTCATCTACAAGGGTGGAGACGACATCCACCACCTGTCTCAGTACGTCTGCTTTGGTGCTGGCTTTCAACATCTAAAATTCCTTCTGAAGCGTAAAAAGTTTGTAAATATAATGGTTGTGTTCAATTATTGCCCCTAATGCATGCATTTGGCTGCATGGAAAATAAGATCCTGCGGCCTGCCAATAGATGCAGTCCAAAAGCACACAAAGGTCTGGCAAAGAAAAAATTTCTGGAAATTTCTTCGTTAGCTAAAGGCTACTGAGAAATCCAGATGATTTAGCACTGCCTCTGGAAAATGTCTCGCGAAAAATTCAATTCTCAGCGTCCCGTTTCAATATTCTCGCCAGGAATGGCTGCATCTTGTGCATCTGTATATCCTGGTTTCTGGTTCGTCTGCAGCTCTGGTCTGCCTGAGCACCCAGAACGCTTCATTGTTGCCACATTTTGGGCACCTGATCTGTGTTTTTGGCAGTGTGTCTGCCCTTCCATCAACAATGAGAAGACCTGCATCCTCTCTCATTTCCGCCTTCACAGTCGGGCGGTTGGCTGCACTGGCCTTTTCCTCAAAACCACATCTCCTGCATTTCATAATCCCCTTATCGGGGAACATGAGGGACCCGCATTTAGGACAGAACATAACGCTCTTGCTATCATACGACCGATTTAAAATGTTTTGCAATTTGATTGCAATGGATATTACAGTGCACCATGGACGTTAAAAGTTGCTGTATGTTCGTGCTCATTCAGCGCTTTCCATGGAAACACTGTTTAAAGTGCACTGAAAGCTGAATTGTCAACTAC
>JGI20133J14441_1000081_pt1 | contig 86153 bp, 70 predicted proteins | sample RS3BMetagenome_FD_14441 | JGI IMG/M metagenome (IMG submission 14441)
CATCATCTCCTCCACGCTGGAGAGCATCCTCAACGTCGTCGACTTCGGCATGAACATGCAGCAGGCCGTCGATGCACCGCGCATGCACATGCAGTGGGACCCGGACGACATCTTCGTTGAACCCGGCTATCTCACGCCGACCACCCAGGCAGCCCTCGAAAAGATGGGGTACTCGTTCAAGGTCGTGCCCGCCTGGGGCGCGGACGAGGCGATCCTGGTCAATCCGGTTACGCACATGATCGAAGGTGCCAACGACCGCCGCCGCCCGGCAGGACTGGCCGCAGGGTACTGATGCGCATACGCGTCACGCATCCACCGGATCCAGCGCCGCAGCGGGGTCGTAAGCCATACCCAAGACCACCGCATAGTTGAACCGCCGCCGGCGAGGACTCGGCGCCGCATCAGCGCGTCGTACAAGGCGACGCTGCGTGGTCAGTCGTTGTCGACAAAACCGGCACTCGGCCAGCGCGTCGGTATCGAGCAGTGCCACGCGCAAGCCACGCACCCGCTGTAGCGGCACGGCAACACCCGTCGCCACCGGCCGTGCGATGCAACCTCGCGCCCACGCCGCTGTCCAAGCTCGATCGACCACGGCACGTCTTCGCGGAGATCCGACATGTCACTGCCATCGCGCATGTTCACGCTGTTGTTGGGCTTGGCGTTCGCACCCCGACTGGTGCAGGCCGCCAGCGTGATCCCGCCGCCCACGGTGCCGGCCGCGGTGTCGGCGCGGGTGGATGCCATCCTGGCGCGGCTGGGTGCGGCCAAGGCCTTGGCCGCGGTGGCGATCTCGCCGCACGCGCGGCATCTGGCCTGGATCGAGAAGACCACCGACGGCGCACGGCTGTACCTGGCCAATGGCAACGGCAGCGAGGTGCGCGCCATCGCCGCGCCGGGCCAGCACAAGGGCTGCGGCGTCGCCGCGCCCGGCTTCGCGCCGGATGGACACACGCTGGCGTTCCTGTCCGACTGCGCCAGCGGCCAGCGCGCGCAACAGGACATCGTGCTGCTGGATGTGGCGCGCGCCGGTGCGCAGCCGCATCAGATCACCCATCTCGATGGCCTCGTGCACGCGCTGCGCTGGGCGCCGGATGGCCGCGCGCTGGGCTTTCTGTACATCCAGGGCGACACGCGCCGTGCCGACGCCCTGGCCTCGACCGGACCCCAGGTGGGCGTGATCGGAGAAACCAATATCGAACACCAGCGTGTGGCGCAGGTGGCGGCGCAGGGCGGCGCACCGCAATTGCTCACGCCCGCTGAGCTGTTCGTCTATGAGTTCGACTATGCGCCGCACGCGCAGCGCATCGCCTACGTGGCGGCCACGCCACCCGGCGCCGACCACTGGTGGGTGGCGCAACTGTACGTGCAGCCGACGCGCGCCGCTGCCGCGCCACGCGCCGTGGTGGACCCCGACACCGTGGCCGGACCGCTGCATGGCCTGCAGATCGCGCTGCCGCGCTTCGCGCCGGACGGCAAGTCTATCGCCTTCATCGGCGGGCTGATGAGCGACCAGGGCGCCACCGGCGGCGACGTGTACCTCGTCTCCGCCACGGGCAGCACACCGGTGGATCTGACCCCGGGCATCGGCGTCACCCCGAGCTGGTTCGCCTGGACCGGCACGCACGCGCTGCTGGTCAATGCCTTCGCCGGCGGCTCCAGCCAGTTGGCCAGCTTGCGCATCGACGGCGACCGCGGCCAATGGCAGCCGCTGCGCACGGTGCATGCCGCGCTGGGTGACGGCACGGCGATGTCGGCGCTGGCGCTGGCCGCGCAGGGCGATGCGCTGGCGTGGATCCAGAGCAGCTTCGATGCGCCGCCCGAGGTGTGGTCCACCACGCTGCGCCGCGCCAGCAATGGCAGCATCGCCGCGCTGGCCGCGCCGCGCGCGCTCACGCGGATCAACGCCGGCATCCGCCCGCTGTGGGGCAAGTCGGTATCGCTGCACTGGACCAACCAGGGCTTCCACGTGCAGGGCTGGCTGCTGTACCCAGCCAACTACAATCCGCACCAACGCTACCCGCTGATCGTCTCGGTACACGGCGGCCCGAGCTGGGCGGTGCAGCCGCGCTGGCCGGGCGTGAACTACGGTGGCGCGCCGCTGTCGGCGATGGGCTACTTCGTGCTGTTTCCCAACCCGCGCGGCAGCTTCGGTCAGGGCGAGCGTTTCGCCAAGGCCGTGCGTCGCGACATGGGCTACGGCGATCTGCGCGACATCCTCGCCGGGGTGAAGCAGGTCGAGGCGCGCTTCCCGGTCGATCCGCGCCGCGTCGGCATCACCGGCTGGAGCTACGGTGGTTTCATGAGCATGTTCGCGCCCACGCAGACGCACGTGTTCCGCGCCGCGGTGGCTGGTGCCGGACTGTCGGACTGGCTGAGCTACAACGGCGAGAATTCGATCGACGCCTGGATGAAGCCCTTCTTCGGCGCCAGCGTTTACGATGATCCGGCCGTGTATGCGCGCAGTTCGGCGATCAACTTCATCAAGCGCGACAAGACGCCGACGCTGATGGTGGTGGGTGAATTCGACGCCGAGTGTCCGGCGCCGCAATCGTTCGAGATGTGGCGCGGGCTCAAGGCCATGGGCGTGCCCACGCAACTCGTCGTGTATCCGAACGAGGGCCATGGCTTCGTCAACCCGGCGCACAAGCGCGACGTGCTGGTGCGCGCGCTGGCCTGGTTCGCCAAGTATCTGCCGCCCGATGCGCATGCCGAACATGGCTGAGGACGAGGTGTCGAGCCATGTGCCGGCGCTCGAGGCGCGCGGCCTGCACAAGCGTTACGGCGCCGTGCACGCGCTGCGCGGCATCGACCTCGCCGTGTGGCGCGGCGAGATATTCGCGCTGCTCGGCCCCAATGGCGCCGGCAAGACCACGCTGTTCTCGATTTTCGCCACGCTGCTCAAGCCCAGCGAGGGCACGGCGCACGTGTTCGGCTTCGATAGCGTGCGCGAGCGCGTGGCGGTGCGCCGGCGCATGGGCATCGTGTTCCAGGAACCGGCGCTCGAGGGCAAGCTCAGCGTGCGCGACAACCTGCATCTGATGGGTTTGTTCTACGGCCTGTCGTCGCGCGCGGCCAGGACGCGCAGCGCGGAACTGCTGGTGACGCTGGGACTGGAGGATGTCGCCGCGCGCGAGGCGCAGAAACTCTCCGGTGGTCAGAAGCGCCGCGTCGAGCTGGCGCGGGCGCTGGTGACCACGCCCGAGGTGCTGTTTCTGGATGAGGCCACGCTGGGCCTGGATGTCGATGCGCGGCGCCTGTTCTGGGCCGAGGTGCGCCGTTACGTCGGCGCCGGCGGCACGGTGTTCCTGACCACGCACTACATGGACGAGGCCGAGCCCGCCGACCGCATCGCGTTGATCGATCACGGCCAGATCATCGCCCTGGGCAGTCCGCAGGAACTCAAGAACCGCGTCGGCGGCGGCGTGTTGCTGCTGGCTACCGATGACGACGCGCAGGCCGCCGCATGGCTGCGCGAACACGGCCACCACCCCGAAATCAGCGCGCGCGGCGTGCTGCTAGTCGAGCCCGAGCCGGCGGCAGTGTTGCCCGAGGTGCTGGCGCATCTGCCGGTGCGCACGCGCCGCGCGGAGGTGCACGAGCCCAGCCTCGAGGACGTGTTCCTCAAGCTCACCGGGCGCGCGCTCGAGGATGGCAACGGCAAGCCCGCGCCGCGCGCGCAGGGAGGCCAGCCATGAGGGGCCTGTTCGCGGTGATCATGCTGGACCTCAAGCGCCTGTGGGTGGACCGCGTGCGCCTGGTCTCCAGCCTGATCCAGCCGCTGCTGTACCTGTTCGTGCTGGGCTCGGGCCTGGGCGCCAGCTCCAAAATGGGCGGCAGCGGCTATCTGCACTACATCTACCCAGGCGTGCTCGGCCTGTCACTGCTGTTCTCCTCGGTGTTCGCGGCGATGCTGATCGTGTTCGACCGCCAGATCGGCTTTCTCAAGGCGGTGCTGGTGGCGCCGGTGCCGCGCGTGGCGATCGCGCTGGGCAAGGTGCTTTCAGGCGCCATCCAGGCGCTGGTGCCGGCGACGATCCTGCTGCTGCTGCTGCCGCTGCTGGGCATGGATCTGTCGCTGCTCGCGCTGCTGGAACTGATCGGCACCATGATCCTGGCCGCGGTCACGTTCTCCGCGCTGGGCGTGGCCACCGCCGCGCGCTTCCGCTCGACCACGGTGTTCCCGATCATCTCCAACGCGGTGCTGCTGCCGATGTTCTTTTTGTCCGGTGCGCTGTACCCGCTGGACAGCGCACCAGTCTGGCTGCGCTGGCTGGCGCACATCGATCCGGTGGCCTATGCGGTGGACCTGATGCGCGGCGCCATCCTCGACCGCTATGCGTACCCGCCGCTGCTGTCGCTGGCGGTGCTGCTGGGTTTCATCGTGGTGCTGACCTGGCTGGCCACGCGCGTGTTCGCCGCCGGCGAGGACACCTGAGCCTCAAAGGTCGCGCAGATCGGCCACGGGTTGCGCGCCGAAGGCATCACCGAGCAGGTAACCCAGCAAGCGTTCCGCGACGACTGCCGGCGCCAGCAGCGTGCCTTCCGCGTGCATGGCCACGAAACGCGCGCGTTGCGGAAAGCGCGCCGGGTCGCTGGCGCGCACCTCGGCCTGCATGTCGGTATCGATCACGCCCGGCGCCAGGCTGCAGATGCGCAGGCCGGGCACGGCGTCGGCCGCCACCGTGCGCGCATGATGGTCCAGCGCCGCCTTGCTGGCGCAGTAGAAACTCCAGCCGGCGATGGGCTGCCGCGCGGCGCCGCTGGAGATGTGCACGATGCGGCGATCCGGCGTGGCGCGTGCGGCCTCGGCGAAGGCGGCGGCCAGCATCAGCGGCGCGCTCACGTTGAGCGCGACGGCCCGCGCCAGTTGCGCCGGCGATTGCACGTCCAGTGTGCCGACCGGGCCGACCACGCCGGCATTGTTGATCAGCAGCACGTGCGCGGCGCCGGCCAGCCAAGCGTGCAGTTCGCTGCCGTCCAGCCAGCCTTGCAGCGCGGCGCTGTCGGACAGATCGAGCACGACCTCGCGCAGCAGTTGCGGATATCGTGCCGCGAGCGCCGCGTTACCGCGCCGCGCCAGCCCCAGCGTGGCGATGCCGCGCGCCAGCAGCGCTGCGGCCAGCGCGGCGCCGAGGCCGCGCGTGTGACCGGTGAGGACAGCGCGCATCGATGTCACGCCTGCCGCTCCGGACTCTGACCCTGCGGCGCCACGGCCGCAGGTGTGCCGCGCTTCACGCCATGTCGCGGCGGCGGGCAGACAGGCTGCGGATGGCGCGCGATCCACTGCGAAGAACCCACCTCGGCATGCGTTCCATCGGACAAGAGCGCGAGCAATTGTCCGGAATAACGGTAGCCCTCGCAGTCGCGCGCCAGGAAGGCGCGCATGGTCGGACTGCGGTTGTACAGACCCTGCATGTACAGCACCCACACGGTGTAGGTTTCACCGTCGATCGCGCCGCGATGCAGGATGATGTTTTCCATGTGATCGCAGACCAGCTCGATCAGCGCCAGCACGCGGCTGCGCAGCGGCTCGTCGGTCGGTTCGGGCACCTGCGCGTACAGATAAGGCCGGCATTCCGGATGCTTGACGAACATCTGCATGATCGCGCTGCCGGCGTTGTAGATCTCCCAGCTGGTCTGCGTCTCGAGTGCCTCGCGGTCGCTCTTCAGCTGGTTGCGCACCAGCAGGAAACCGGCGGCGGTGACCAGCGGCGAAGCCCAGGTGCCCAGCAGCATCCAGTCGTCGAGTGTCACGGCATGTATCCCTTGCGTTCGCGCGCTCAGTCTTGGCGCGCATCCAGATAATGATGCAGGGCAGCGCGCAGCCGCGCCAGACCCTGCTCGATGTCGACCTCATCCAGCACCAGCGGCGGCACGATGCGCAACACATCCGCGCCGGCCTGCAGCAGCAGCAGGCCGGCGCGGTGCGCATGGTCGAGGATGGCGCCAGCCTGCCCGCGGTGCGCCTGGGCCAGCACCGCACCCAGCATCAGTCCGCGCCCACGCACGCTGGCAATCACGCCGGTTTCGACGGCCAGCGCCTCCAGCCCGCGGCGCAGCGTCACGCCATGCTGCTGGACTGCGGCCAGAAGTTGCGGCGCGGACAGGCGGCGCAAGGCTACCCCGGCCACCGCCGCGGCCAGCGGATTGCCGCCGAAAGTGCTGCCATGCGCGCCGTACTGCAGTACTTCGGCCACGCGCGGGCCGGCCAGCATGGCGCCGATGGGAAACCCGGCGCCCAGCGCCTTGGCCAGCGTCACCACATCCGGCACCACGCCGTCCTGCGCGTGCGCGAACAGCGTGCCGGTGCGTCCCATGCCGCACTGGATTTCGTCGCACATCAGCAGCGCGTCGTGGCGGTCGCACAGCGCGCGCAGCCCGGCCAGGAAGCCCGGCGCGGCCGGCATCACCCCGCCCTCGCCCTGCACCGGCTCGACCAGCACCGCGCACACGCTGTCATCGGCCAGCGCCGCCGCCGCGGCGTCCAGATCGTTGAACGCGCAGTACCGGAAGCCCGCCGGCAGCGGCTCGAAGCCTTGCTGATACCTGGGTTGCGCGGTCGCGGTGACGGTGGCCAGCGTGCGTCCGTGGAACGAACCCTGGAAGCTCAGGATCGTGCGCCGCTCCGGCGCGCGCCCCTGCTGCGTAGCCCAGCGCCGTGCCAGCTTGATCGCGGCTTCGTTGGCCTCGGCGCCGGAATTGCACAGAAACGCGCGCTGCGCGAAACCCGACGCCGCCACCAGCGCCTCGGCCAGCTCGATCGCCGGCGCGTTGTGGAACACGTTGCTGGTGTGCCACAGCTTCTGCGCCTGCGCGTGCAGCGCCGCGACCAGCTCGGGATCGGCGTGGCCCAGACTGCACACCGCGATGCCGGCGGCGAAGTCGATGTACTCGCGGCCCTCGCGGTCCCACAGGCGCGCACCACGGCCATGATCGAGCACCAGTGCGCGCGGCTGGTACACCGGCACGAACACCTGCTGCGCCGTCGCCAGCAGTGCAGCGGTGGACGACGGGGAATCACTCGGGGACATGGCAACAGTATTCACGAAGGCGACGCGCGATTATGCCCGCGCGCGCAACGCTGCGTTACCCTGCGCATCCGTGGCGCCCTGCGCCGTAATGCGAGATCGACCCATGCGCATGGAAACCCTGGCCGTGCATGCCGGCGCGGCGCCCGATGCCGAAACCGGCGCGGTGGTGCCGCCCCTGCACCTGGCCACCACGTTCGAACACGCGCCCGACGGCAGCCTGCCGCACGGGCTGATTTACCAGCGCACGAATCATCCCAACCAGCAACGCTTCGAGCAGGCGCTGGCCGCGCTGGAAGGCGGCGCGCACGCACTGTATTTCGGCAGCGGCATGGCCGCCGGCAGCGCGCTGCTGCAATGTCTGCCGCCCGGCAGCCACGTGCTGTTTCCGCACGACGTGTACCACGGCTTCCGGCATCTGGCGCTGGAGTATTTCGCGCGCTGGAACCTGCGCTGCGATTTCGCCGACCTGTCCGACATCGCCAGCACGCACGCTGCCTTGACGCCGCTGACACGGCTGATCTGGGCCGAGACGCCGTCCAATCCGCTGCTGCAGATCAGCGACATCGCCGTGCTGGCCGAACTGGCGCACGTGCGCGGTGCGCGGTTGCTGGTCGACAACACCTTCGCCTCGCCGGTGCTGCAGCAGCCGCTGACGCTGGGCGCGGACGTCGTGCTGCAGTCGGTGACCAAGTACATCGGCGGGCACAGCGACACCATGGGCGGCGCGCTGGTGTTCGGCGCCGGACTGGACGCGCTGGCCGAACAGGTGTTCCGTACCCGCGCCGCCGTCGGCTTGCACGGCGCGCCGCTGGGCGCGTGGCTGGCGCTGCGCGGCCTGCACTCGCTGCCGGCACGCATGGACTGGCACTGCCGCAATGCCTTCGCCGTGGCCCAGGCGCTGGGCGCGCACCCGGCGGTGGCGCGCGTGCACTACCCCGGCCTGCCCACGCATCCCGGCCACGCGGTGGCGGCGCGGCAGATGCGCGATTTCGGCGGCATGGTGTCGTTCGAGCTGGCGGGTGGACGTGAGGCGGCGCTGGCCTGCGCCGCACGCCTCAAGCTGTTCATCAACGCCACTTCGCTGGGCGGCTGCGAATCGCTGGTCGAGCACCGCGCCTCGACCGAGGGCCCCACGCCCACGTCGCCGCAAAGCCTGCTGCGCCTGTCGGTGGGCCTGGAACACCCGGATGATCTGGTCGGCGATCTGATGCAGGCGCTGGCCGGCTGAAGCGGCTGCGGCGGCGCTACCAGACGCCGCTGTTGGGCATGGATCGCCACGGCTCGGCAGGCGGCAGCGCGTCGCCATTCTGCAGCAGCTCGATCGAGATCAGGTCCGGCGAGCGCACGAAGGCCATATGGCCATCGCGCGGCGGACGGTTGATGGTCACGCCCATGGCCTGCAGATGCGCGCAGGTGGCGTAGATGTCGTCCACGCGAAACGCCAGATGGCCGAAGTTGCGCGCGCTGCCGTAGTCCTCGGGTGCGCTGCCGTCCGCGGGCGGCCAGTTCCAGGTCAACTCGACCTCGGCCTCGGGGCTTTCGTCCGCGGCCAGAAAGACCAGCGTATAGCGGCCCTGCGGAAACTCGCGGCGGCGCGTTTCCGCGAGGCCCAGCCCGTCGCGGAAAAACCTCAGCGTCGCGTCCAGATCGCGCACGCGGATCATGCTGTGCAGATATTTCATGGCGGCCTCGCTGACCTCGACAAGTGGGCGATGTGGGAGCGGCCACGCGATTTGCAAGCGTGACGGCGTGGCCGTAGCCGTGGCCGTGGGTCGCGAGCAAAGAATGGGGCCATGCCACGCAACGGCAATGCCGGGATGCTTGGCGTTGCCCGGCATGACCAGCCCCTTCATTTCACGGCACGCAAAGTGACTCCCTGCTCCGCACTCGCCTCGCTTTCCGCGCGTGGTCAATCGAGAAACAAATCCGGCAGCAGCGGCGCGCCGGGCTGCACCGCGTAGTGCTCGAAATCACTCAAGCCGGATTCGCGAAGCACGTCCTCGTCGATGGCGAAGCGCCCGGTGCAGACGCGCGCGGGTTGCGTCAGCAGCCAGTGCGCAGCATCAGCGACGATCTCGGGTTTGCGGCAGTGCTCGGGTTTCACCGTGTCACCCAGCATAGCCACCGCCGCCGTGGCGATGACGGTTTTCGGCCACAGTGCGTTGACCGCGATGCCGCGTTCGGCGAATTCGGCGCTCATGCCCAGCACGCACTGGCTCATGCCGTACTTGGCGATGGTGTAAGCGGTGTGCGCGGCAAACCAGCGTGGCGCCATGTTCAGCGGCGGCGCCAGCATCAGCACGTGCGGATTGGCGGCGCGCTCCAGCCAGGGCAGGCAGGCCTGCGTCATCAGGAACGTGCCGCGCGTGTTGACCTGGTGCATCAGGTCGAAGCGCTTGACCGGCGTGCCCGGTGTATCCGCCAGCCAGATCGCGCTGGCGTTGTTGACCAGGATGTCGATGCCACCGAAGCGCGCCGCGGCGGCGGCCACGGCGCGCGCGATGTCATCCGCGTCACGCACATCCAGACGCAGCGCCAGGGCCGTGCCGCCCGCCGCCTCGATCGCCGCGGCGGCACTGTGGATGATGCCCGGCAGTTTGGGATTGGGCACGTCGCTCTTGGCGGCGATGACCACGTTGGCGCCATCGCGCGCGGCGCGCAGGCCGATGGCCAGGCCGATGCCGCGCGAGGCGCCGGTGATGAACAGGGTCTTGCCGGAGAGTGTGGTCATGCGTGGGTCCTCATCCGTCGCGCTGGAAGCGCGGCAGCAACATGTTGAGCGCGCCCAGCCGCGCCAGCGGGTCTTGCAGTTCGAGCAGACTCTGGCGTTCGGCGCGCGCCAGCGGCAGCAGTTCGGCGAGGCGACAGCCCACCCACACGGCGTCGTCGAGCTGCGGCGCGGCGTAGAGCGCCGCGTTGTCCTTGGCATAGGCATCGAGCAAGCGCTCGAGTATCGTCGCCAGCAGGCTGAACTCGGGCGGCAGGATTTGCGCGGGCTCGATCGGCCACAGCGTCACGTCTGCGCGCAGCTGGCCATCGTTGCGTACGCGCGTCTGCCGCACGCGGAAGCGCTGCCCGCCCTCGGCAAGGATGCCCAGCAACCCGTCGCGCAGAGAGAAAAAATCGCGGATGGTGGCCAGCGTGCCCACCGCGGCCGGCGTCGCCGCCACGCCCGCCTCGGCACCCTCGAGGATCAGATTGACGCCGAAGGGGCGCTCGGCGCGCGTGCATTCGCGCACCAGATCGACATAGCGCGGCTCGAATACGCGCAGTTGCATGCGACCGCCAGGAAACAGCACGGCGGGCAACGGGAACAGCGGCAGGTCGGCGCAGTTCGATTCCACCGGCGAAGTCTAGGGAGGGACTGGACATGCCGCCACAGGCGAGGCGTCGCACGTGCGCCACGCATGCTGCGTGGCGCACGTGATTTGCGGCATGCTTGCACGCCGGACCGACCCCGCAGGATCAACGCATGGGCATCGATGCAACGCTCGCAGCGGCTCGCGAGACTGAACCTCCCGCGCTCAGCGCGCACGCGCTGCTGAAATCATTCGACGGGCGCGAGGTGCTCCAGCGCCTGGACTGGGAGGTTCCCGCCGGGCACGTGGTCGGTCTGCTGGGGCGCAACGGCGCCGGCAAGACCACGCTGCTGCGCTGCCTGCTGGGCCTGTCGCCGCTGGACGCCGGCAACATCGAAGTGCTGGGCGAGCCGATGGACGAGCCGCGTGGCCAGCGCCTGCACCGCATCGGCTACGTGCCGCAGAGTTTCGATCTGTTTCCGTGGATGCGCATCGGCGATTTCCTCACCTTCACCGCGGCGTTCTACAAGCGCTGGGACAGCGCGCTGGTCGAGCGCCTGCTGGGCGAATGGCAGCTCGACCGCAAGAAAAAGATCGCCGCGCTGTCGCAGGGCCAGCGGCAGATGCTGGCGATCGTGCGCGCGCTGGCGCCCGACCCGGATCTGCTGGTGCTGGACGAGCCGGTGGCCAGCCTCGATCCGATCGCGCGGCGTGATTTCCTGGCCACGCTGATTCCACTGATGCGGCGTCCGGGCAAGACGATGATCTTCTCCACGCACATCACCACCGATCTGGAACGCGTCGAGGCTGACATCGCGCTGCTGCGCAGCGGCCGCATCGCGCTGCAGCGACCGCTGGCGGACCTGCGCGCGCACTTCCGACGCGCATGGCTGAGCCGCGAAGGCGGCTTCAGCATGGCACCGGCGCTGGATGGCGCGCTGGATGCCGACCTGGTGGAGGCGCGTGCCGCCTACGTGGTGGACCTGGCCGACGCGCGCATGCAGCCGGCGCTGCAGGCCCTGGCCGCGCGCGAGGATGCGACGCTGGAACTGGCGCCGCTGGATCTGGAAGACCTGTTCGTGGCGCTGGCATGAGGGCAACATGGACGCTGGCGCTGCTGCCACTGCGCCAGGCCTGGGTGGCCGCGCTGCTGTTGCTGCTGATGCTGGTCGGCGGCGTGTTGCTGGCGCTGGCCGGCGGGGCGTTGTACGGCGGCGCGATGCTGGCCGCGTTGGCGCTGTGGTTCGCGTGGCTGCTGGCCGGCACCGCGCTGAAGGGTCTGGCGCGCAAGGAAACCCTGCTGCTGCCGGAGTTCCACCGCGCGCTGGCGGGCGCGGCGGCATTGTGGTCGTTATTGTTCTGGCTGCTGCCCTGTGCGCTGCTGGCGCCGCACTTCGGCATCCGCATCGGCTGGGTCGCGCTGGGCGCCGGCGCACTGGCCATCGCCTGGGCCTTGCTCACCACCAGCGGCTCGCGCAGCGGTTTCCTGATCTGGGTCTTCATCATCGGCGCGCGCTTCGTCCCGGAGCCGCTGCTGCTGGCCATCGAGCCGGCGCTGCAGAATCCGCTGCTGCCGCTGGCGGCGCTGCTGCTGGCGGCGCTGATCCTGCGCGCGACCTGGCAGCGCCTGTTCCCGGCCGGCGATCCGCCGCTGCCGGACTCGCCGCTGCTGGCGCCCGAGCCGATGCGCCGCGGCATGGGCAACACCACCAGCAACGTGCCGCGCGGCAAGCTGATGCAGCGGCTCAACGGCTGGTCGGAGGTCGGCGCCAGCGCGCTGTTGCTGCGCCAGGCCGCGCGCTATCACGCCGCACCCACGCCGACGCGGCAACGCGCCATGCTGCGCGCCCTGCTGCTGCCGCAGGAACAGCCGCGCGGCTGGCTGGTGCGCTGGCTGCTGTGGGGCGCGGCCATCGCGGTGTATGCCATCGCCGTGGGGCAGCAGGCGCAGATCGGCATGGTCGCCGGCTACGCCACGTTTTTCGCGCTGACCGGTCTCAACGTGGTCGGTCTGGGCATGCCGCGCCTGCAACCCAGCCTGGTCGAACTGTATTTTTCTCTGGCGCCGGACACCCTTGCCGGTTTCAAGGCGCAGTTGGTGGACAGCTTCCTCGGCCTGCTGCCGGGCGCCATCCTCAGCGCCTTCGTGTTCACCGCGCTGGCCGCGCTGCTGATCGCGCCGCCAGCGCTACCCGATGTCGCGCTGACCACGGCGATCCTGGCGCCGCCGCTGGCGCTGGCCACGCTGGCGCTGTACCTGGGCCTGCCGGTCAATGTCATCCTGCGCAGCGTGGTCACGCTGATCACCCTGTTCGGCCAGATGGGCACGATCTGGATGGGCTATGCGCTGATCGACCACTACGGCGCGCTGTGGGGCGGCGTACCGGTGCTGGTGGTCACCTGGAGCTTCGCCATCGGCGCATGGAGCGCCGCGCGCGCGCACTGGATCAACAACCCGCTGAGCTTCGATCCGCCCAAGGCCAAGGCCGGCGCCTGAGCGGCTGTCAATGTTTCAGCCTCTCGGCGTGGCCACGGATGGCTGGATGAAAAATCCCGCGCGCCGCGGGATTTTTCACAGGCTCGAAGACGCTGGCCGGCCGCGCTTCAGGCGTGCACTTCGAGCAGGGCCAGACCGTACGGCGGCAAGGTCAGCTCGATGTGGCCGTCATGGATCGGCAGCACCTGCGGCGGCGCTAGCATGCCGGCGCGGCGCAGTGCCTGCGTCTGCGCCGGCGAGGGATAAGCCGGACGCCCCATGGCGTCGTACAGACGCATGACGTCGGCGTGGTGGCGGCCGACGCGCCACAGCATCGCGTAGCTGCCCGCGGCCAGATGCGTGAAATGCACGTCGAAGCGTTTGTCGGGCTGCGCCGGCGCGCGGTCGACGTAGTTCGGCGTCAGGTTGACCGGCGGCGCGTAGTTCCACAGCGCCAGCGCCAGCGTGCCGTCGCGGCGGCGCGTGGCGATCACGTCAGCGCCGCGCACCGGCAGCCGGGTGCGACCGAGCTTGTGCAGCAACGCAAAGGCATTGAACGCCGGCTTGCGCATGCCATACGCCGAGACCAGACCGTAGCCGCCGTAGAACGGCGTCTTCACCACGCCCTGCTCCTCGAACACGTCCGAGAAGGTCCAGTAGCTCATCATCTGCACCTTGCCGGCGCAGCGGTCCACCGTCTCGGCCAGATACGGCCCCATGTAGGCCGAATCGGTGACGTTGGGCAGGTTCATGTAGGTGGCGTTGTACTCGCTGTAGATCAGCGGCAGGTGCGGATACGGCGACTGCGCGATCTCGCGGTGCACCTTGGCCACCGCATCGCAGACCATGGCGCGGCGCGGAATGTGCTCGTCCTTGTGGAACACGTTCTGCGCGGTGTCATCGCCATAGGTGTGCGCACTGACGAAATCCACCGGCACGTCGTGCGCGTGCATGTAATCGAGGAATTGCGGCACCCATGCCGCCTGTGCGGTGGCCGGCCCGCCCACGCGCAGGCGCGGACTGACTTCTTTCAGCGCGCGCGCGGTGTTGGCGTACAGCTTGAAGTAGGTGGCCTGCTTCGGCTTGCCGGCCCAGAAGTTCAGGTTGGGCTCGTTCCACACTTCGAAGTACCAGGTGGAGACTTCGTCGATGCCGTAGCGCGCGACCAGGTGGCGCGCGAAGGCGCGGATCATCGCATCCCACAGCTTGTAACTCTTCGGCGGCGAGGTGATCGGGTGATACCAGAAGCCGTTGGTATCAGCGGGATCGGCGGCCAGCTCGCGCGGCATGAAGCCCAGTTCGACGTAGGGTTTGACCCCGCGCGCCAGCAGGCCGTCGTAGATCTGGTCGACCAGCGAGAAGTTGTAGACCGGCTTGCCATCGGGGCCAATGTGAAACATGCCCACGTGACGATCGAAGATGCCGTGGAAACGCACGTAGTCGAAGCCGGTGGCGCGCTTGACCATCGACAGGTCGCGGCGATACGAGGCACGCAGCGTCAGCACCGCGTGACCGGAGCCGAACATGCGCTCCCAGAAATGCGGGAACGGCTGGCCGGCAGCCTGTGCGTCCACCTCGATACGGATGGCTTTGACTGGCGCCGCAGTCTGCGCCAATGCCGTCGCGGGCAGCAGGAGCGCGCAGCACAACGGCAGGCTGCGGCACAGCGTGGCGCGCCAAGAAGATGACAACGCGGACATGGTGGACTCCGATTCAGGCAGGCTCCCGACGCCCGCGACACTGCTTGGAACATCCGCCGCAGGATTGGTTCAGCGCGGCGCCGATTGATCGCGCAACGCGCGCAGGAATTCCCTGCACCAGTGGTGGATGTCGTTGCGCTCGATGACGCGCATGGCGTCGCGCCAGCGCGCCACGCGCTCGTCCAGCGGCATCGCCAGGGCCTGGTTCATCGCTGCGGCCGTGGCCTCGTGGTCGAGCGGGTTGACGTGCAGCGCCGCATCGAGCTGCTGCGCCGCGCCGGCAAATTCGGACAACACCAGAACACCCGGATTCTCGCCGTCCTGGCTGGCGAGGTACTCCATCGCGACCAGATTCATGCCGTCGCGCAGTGGCGTCACCAGGCCGACGCGCGCCGCACGGTAGTAACCACACAGCGCCGTCTGCGGATACGCCCGACTGACATAGCGAATCGGCGTCCAGTCCGGCTCGGCGTAACGCCCATTGATGTTGCCGGCGATGCGCTCCAGATCGCGTCGGATGGCACGGTATTCCGGCACGTCACCGCGCGAGGCCGGCGCGATCTGCAGCAGCGAAACGCGCCGGCGCCACTCGGGAAACTGCTCCAGCAGGTGACCGAAACTGGTCATGCGCTGCGGCAGGCCCTTGGAGTAATCCAGGCGGTCGACACCGATGATCAGCGCGCGGTCATCCAGGCTCGCCTGCAGGCGGCGCAGCCCGGTGCTGCCGCCGCGCCGCGGCTGCGCGCTGGCGCGCACCGCGTCCACGTCGATGCCGATGGGATAGTGCGCCAGCCGCACGCAACGGCCATCGGGCAGACGCATGGTGGCGCCGTCGATGGCGTGAGCGCCCAGCGCATCGCGGAAATAATCGCGTAGCGCGGCCAGATCGTGCGCCGTTTGCACGCCCACTACATCGTAATCGGCCAGCGTCGCCAGCAACTCGCGATGACGCGGCATGTAGCGCAGCAGTTCGGCGGGGGCGAGGCCAGTGTGCAGGAAAAACCCGATGCGTTGCGCGCAGCCGCGCGCGCGCAGTTCGGCGGCCAGCGGGATCAGGTGGTAATCGTGCACCCATACCGCGTCGCCGCTGCGCAGCCGCGCCGCCAGCACCTCGGCCCAGCGCTGGTTGACCGCGCGGTAGGCGCGATAGTCCGCAGCTTCGAATTCGATCAGATCGGTGCGGTTGTGCAGCGTGGGCCACAGCACGCGATTGGCGAAGCCGGCGTAGTAACCGGCGTGCTCGGCCCGGGTCAGATCGACGGTGACGTAGTGGATGCCGTCCTGTTCAAGCTCGTGTTGCGCGTGCGGCGGATCGCCGATGCGGCCGCTCCAGCCGAACCACAGACCGCCGTGTTCGGCCAGCGCCGCGGTCAGCGCCACGGCGAGGCCGCCAGCACGCGTTTCCGATGGCAGCGCCACGCGATTGGACACCACCACCAGCCGGCTCACAGCGCTTCCTCCCAGCTGCGCGACAGGCGCATGGCCGAGTTGATCAGGCCGACCATGGAATAGGTTTGCGGGAAATTGCCCCACAGCTCGCCCGTGGCCGGATCGATGTCCTCGGACAGCAAACCCAGGCGCGTGCGGCGCGTCAGGATCTCCTCGAAGATGGCGCGCGCTTCGCTCTTGCGCCCGATGCCGGCCAGCGCGTTGACGTACCAGAACGTGCACAGCGTGAAACTGGTATGCGGCAAACCGAAATCATCGGCGTGACGGTAGCGAAAGACATAGTTGCCTTCGCGCAACTGCTGGCCGATGGCGTCCACGGTGGCGATGTAGCGCGGGTCGTCATAGGCGATGAAACCGAACTCACCCAGCGGCAGCAGGCTGGCATCCAGATCGGTGCCGCCCTTGCTGGCCACAAGATGACCCAGTTCAGCATTCCAGGCCCACGCCAGCACGCGCTCGCGCAGACCATCGGCCTGCTCACGCCAGTAATCATGGCGCGCGGCATCGCCCAGGCTGCGCGCGATGCGCGCCAGGCGATCACATCCCACCCAGCTCAAGGCAGCGGTATAGGTATGCGCGTTTTGCCGGCCACGGTATTCCCACAGCCCGGCATCGGGCTGCTCGGCCTGACGCAAGGCCACCTCGCCAAGCTGCTCGAGTTTCTCGAAGATCGCGCGATCGCCGACGCGGCGCAGGCGCTGGTCGAAAAAAATCTGCTCACCGGCAAGGATCAATGAGCCATACACGTCGTATTGCCGCTGCTGCCATGCGGCGTTGCCGATGCGTACCGGACCCATGCCGCGGTAGCCGTTCAGCGCAGGCACCTCGCTCTCCTTGATCTCGTCCTCGAAGGAGATGCCATAGACCGGATTCAGCTCGCCGCCGGCGCTGACCAGATTGAGCATGTAGCCGAGGTATTCCTCCATGCTGCGCGTGGCGCCCAGGCGGTTGAGCGCGCGCACCACGAAGGCCGCGTCGCGCAGCCAGCAATAGCGATAATCCCAGTTGCGGCCGCTGTCGGCGGACTCCGGAATCGAGGTGGTCGGCGCGGCGATGATCGCACCCGTGCTCTCGAACTGGCACAGCTTGAGCGTGATCGCGGCGCGGATCACCGCTTCCTGCCATTCGAATGGCACCGACAGATAACGCGTCCACTGGTGCCAATAATCCAGCGTGCGGGCGAAATGGCTGTCGAACAGATCGCCAGGCGCGGCGTCGAGTGTCTCGTCGGGGCCCAGCGCGAAGCTGAAATCGCGGTCCAGCAGAAAGCCCAGTTCACGCTTCAGAAACGGCACCGGCAGATCCGAGGTCAGACGCAGGATCTGCTCGCCGAGCAGAAAGCGGATGTGGTTGCTGCCCGTGGTCGTGCCGGGCACATCCGCGCCGTGGTTGTACAGCGGGCGCAGGCGCACCTGCACGCGCGGCTTGCCGTGCAGGGGATGCAGGCGGCGCATCAACATCACCGGATGGTAGATGCGCCCATGACGCTTGAAGCGCGGCATGAAGTCGGTGATCTCCAGTGCCTGCCCCTTGCGGTCGTAAAGGCGCGTGACCAGCACCGCGCTGTTGCGCTCGTAGCTCTGTTCGGCGTGATCGAAATCATCGATTTCGATCGACCAGAACCCCGCGTCGCGCCCCTTGGGCTCGAGCAGCGCGCAAAACACCGGGTCGCCGTCGAATTGCGGAAAACATGCCCACTGCAGCGTGCCGCGTTCATCCACCAGGCCGGCGATGCTGCCATTGCCGATCATGCCCATCTCGAGTCGCTTCGTGTCCATCAATGTTCGCCTTGTGCCTGCAGATCCTGCGCGAGCCGTGCCAGCCACTGCCGCACCGCATGCGGGTACGGCAGCGCGTGCGTCGCGGCGGCGGAAACGCGTCCGCCCACCGCCACGGCCAGTCCACCGCGCTCGCGCACCACGCGCAGCGCGGATTCGTCGGTGTGGTCGTCGCCCAGGTACACCGGCCGGCGCGCGATGAAGGGCTCGCGCTCGAGCAGCGCCGCGACCGCCATGCCCTTGTCGGCCTGCGCCGGCTTGATCTCGCACACCTCGTAGCCGCGCAACGTAACGTAGCCCGGCATGCGCTCCGCCAGCAGCTGCGCTGCGGCGCTCATCTCGGCCATGCGCGAGGGCGCCTCGCGGCAATGCAAGGCCACGCAAGGCCCTTTGCGCTCGACGTATACCCCCGGCATCCGCGCGGCGATCGCATCGGCATCGGCCCCCAGTCGCGCGATCTGCTCGGGCTGCTCGTGCCATGCGCGCTGGTAAGCCGAACCCACCAGGTGCTGTTCGAGCCCGTGCAGGCCCACCCGACTGATCTGCAGCGGCGCGAACAAGCGCTGCAGATCCGCCACCTCGCGACCGCTGACCAGCACCACGGCGTCGTCCAGTGCGCGCTGCAGCTCGCGCAGGTGCCCGATCAGCGCCCACTCGACCCGCACTAGTTCTGGCCGCAACGCGAAGTCCAGCAAGGTGCCATCGACATCCAGAAACAGCGCCCAGCGTTCGCCCGGCGCGGGCATGGGCGGTCCCGGCAATAGTTCGTGCGTGGTGGCACTCATCCTCGATCCTCGCGTGGCGCGGCCGTGCCGGCGGTGAACTCTCCGCGCCAGCGCGGCAAGCATTCGGGGTAATGGCGCTGCATGAAGTCGACCAGCGCCTCGCGCACCGCGCAACTCAGGTTCCAGCCGCGCGCGGAATCGGCCGCGCTGGCCAACACGCGCAACTGCAGCGCCTGCGCGCTGGCCTCGGTCACCTGCAGCCCAGCGACGCGTCCGTCCCAGTCGGGGGACGCAGCGCAGACGCGCTGCAATTCATCGCGCAGCGGCTGCAACGGCGTGCGGTAATCCACCCACAGATGCACCACTTCGATCAACTCCGCGCTGGTGCGCGTCCAGTTCTCGAACGGGTTCTCGATGAACCACTGCAACGGCACGATCAGCCGACGCTCGTTCCAGATGCGCACCACGACATAGGTACCGCGGATTTCCTCGATGCGGCCCCAGTGCCCCTGCACGATCACCACATCGTCGAGGCGCAATGGTTGCGTCAGCGCGAGCTGCAGGCCGGCGAGCAGGTTCGACAACACCGGGCGCGCGGCAAAACCCACGACGATCCCGGCGATCCCCGCCGAGGCCAGCAGGCTGGCGCCGAACGCACGCACCATGGGGAAACTCATCAGGGCGATGCCGCCGCCGACGAGGATCACCAGCACGCGCGTGCTGCCGATCAGCACCCGCATCTGCGTCAATACGCGGCGATCATTGAGATTGTCCGGCGCGGTGGCCGGATAACGCATGCGCACGATGTCCTCGATGCCGCCCAGTGCGCGCCACGCCAGCCAGGCGAGATCGACGATCAGCAACACCAGCCAGACATGCCGCAGCATGTCCAGCACCTGTGCGCTTTGCGGCACGCGCTCGATGGCCAGCGCGCTGCCCACCAGGAACAGCAGAGGCTCGAGTGCCGGCATCAAGCCGAGGGTGAACGCGGCACCAGGCGAACGCGCCGCCACGCGACGCAACAGCCAGGAGAACAGGCGATTGATGGTGAAGGCCGCGACCAGCGTGGCCGCCAGGATGACGACAACCGTCGCATAGCCTGACCCGTGCAGTGACATCGGCTCGGCTTGTGCGTTGAGTAAGCCGCAACCTTAGTCCGCCTGCACCCGCCGGTTCAACCCATGGTGACTAGCATGGTGTCCGGGATGATGTCGCCGGCGCATCCGGCACGCGTTCCGCGAATCGCCGCGGCGCACCCTCAAAGCCGCCGTTGGACATGAACACCACGTGGTCGCCCGCGCGCGCGCGCGCAGCCAGCGTGGCCAGCAGCGTGTCGGTGTCGGGCACGGCCACGCCGCGGCCGTCCAGCGCGGCGATCACCGGCGCGGTATCCCAGGCCAGTGCCGGCCGTGCCAGCAGGACCACCTCATCGGCATCGGCCAGCGCCGGCGCCAGCGCCGCCGCGTGCGCGCCGGCGCGCATCGAATTGGAGCGCGGCTCGAGCACCGCAAGGATGCGTGCGCTGCCGACGCGCGCGCGCAGACCCGCCAGCGTGGTGGCGATGGCCGTGGGGTGGTGCGCGAAGTCGTCGTAGATATGCAGGCCATCGCGCGTGCCGATCAGTTGCATGCGCCGCTTGACGCCGCGAAACCCGGCGAACGCCGGCAGCAGCACGGCCGCGTCGACTCCCGCCGCACTGGCCGCGGCCAGCGCCGCCAGCGCGTTCATCACGTTGTGGCGACCGAGCAGTTCCCAGCGCACCGTGCCGATCAACCGCCCGCCGCGGCGCACCTCGAACGCGCTGCCATCGGCCGCGAGCAGGCGCGCGCGCCAGTCGCCGGCATCGATGCCGAACGTCTCCACCGGCGTCCAGCAGCCCATGGCCAGCACCTCGGCGAGGCGCGCGTCCTCGGCGTTGACGATCAGGCGGCCGTTGCCCGGCACCGTGCGCAGCAGATGATGGAACTGGCGCTGGATCGCGGCGACGTCGGGGAAGATGTCGGCGTGGTCGTACTCGAGGTTGTTGAGCACGGCGATGCGCGGACGGTAATGCACGAACTTGGAGCGCTTATCGAAGAACGCGGTGTCGTATTCGTCGGCCTCGATGACGAAGGGCGCGCCCGCGCCCAGCCGTGCCGACACGCCGAAATCCTCGGGCACGCCGCCGATCAGGAAACCCGGCCGCGTGCCGGCCGCATCCAGCAGATGCGCCAGCAGGCTGCTGGTGGTGGTCTTGCCGTGGGTGCCGGCCACGGCCAGAACCTCGCGCCCGCGCAGCACGGTTTCGCCCAGCCACTGCGGGCCGGAGACGTAGTCCAGGCCGGCATCGAGCATGTATTCCACCGCCGCGTTGCCGCGCGAAAGCGCGTTGCCGACGATGATGCGGTCCGGCGCCGCGTGCTGCGGCGTGGCCTGCAGATGCCCGGCGCGATAGCCGGTCTGCAGCGCGATGCCCAGTGCCTCGAGCTGGGTGCTCATCGGCGGATACACGTTGGCGTCGGAGCCTTCGACTTGCAGACCCAGCTCGCGCGCCAGCGCGGCGACGCCGCCCATGAAGGTGCCGCAGATGCCGAGGATATGCAGCCGCATCGGAATGTTCGCGCGCGCTCAGCGCGCCGTCGCGGCAACCGGCGCCGCGGACAACGCGGCCATGATGCGCGCGAACACCTCGTCCAGGCTGCCGACGCCATCGACCACGCGCAGCGTGCCGGCGCGGGTGTAGTGCTCGGCCACCGGCGCGGTCTGCTCGGCGTACACGGCCAGGCGCTTGCGCACGGTGTCGGGGTCGTCATCGGCGCGACCCTCGGCCTGATGGCGCAGCGCGGTGCGCGCGATGATCGCCTCGCTCGGCACCTTCAGCTTGACCACGGCATCCAGCGGCCGCCGCAGACGCGCCAGCAGCGCATCCAGCGCCTGCACCTGCACCAGGTTGCGCGGATAGCCATCGAGGATGAACCCGGCCTGCGCATCGGCCTGCGCCAGACGCTGCTCCAGCATGCCCAGCACGATATCGTCGGAGACCAGTTGCCCGGCCTCCATCACCGCCTTGGCCTTGAGTCCCAGCGGCGTGCCCGCGGCCACCGCCGCGCGCAGCAGATCACCGGTCGAGATGTGCGGTACGCCCAGCGTGCTCTTGAGCCGCGTCGCCTGGGTGCCTTTGCCCGAACCTGGCGCGCCGAGTAATACCAATCGCATGGGTCTCCCTTGCAGTGCGTCCCACCCGGGCGCTCCGCTATGCTTGTGATGAGGTTTCAAGCTTGCGGCCCGCGGCCGCTCGAGTCAAACCGCGGGCTGCTGCAAACCCGGTATCCGCCGTGGCGGGCATGCAAACCGCGCGGCGCAAGCCGCCATCCCGGTCGCGACGCGCATGCACCCGCCCGCCGCGGCGACCCATCGCACGGCGCAGCGGCACGGCACACCGCTCGCGTTCCAACCCCTGCAAGCTAAGGAGTCCCCCATGCCCGGCAAGCTTCTGTATGCCCAGTCCGGCGGCGTCACCGCCGTGATCAACACCAGCGCCGCCGCGGTGATCGCCACCGCGCGCGCCCACGGCGTGCGCGCCTATGCCGCGCGCAACGGCATCCTCGGCGTGCTGCGCGAGGATCTGATCGACACCGGCAAGGAATCCGCCGCCGCCCTGCGCGCGCTGGCGCACACGCCGGGCGGCGCGTTCGGCTCGTGCCGCTACAAGCTGAAGACACCCGAGGCCGATCCGGCGGCCTACGCGCGCCTGATCGATGTCATGGCCGCGCACGACGTGCGCTATTTCCTCTACAACGGCGGCAACGATTCGGCCGACACCGCGCTGAAGATTTCCGCCTACGCCAAACGCAGCGGCCACGAGCTGATCTGCGTGGGCGTACCCAAGACCGTGGACAACGACCTGGCGGTGACCGATTGCAGCCCCGGTTTCGGCTCGGTGGCCAAGTACACCGCGCTGTCCGTGCTCGAGGCCAGCATCGACGTGGCCTCGATGGCCGAGTCCTCGACCAAGGTGTTCATCCTCGAGGTGATGGGCCGCCACGCCGGCTGGATCGCAGCCGCCGCCGGCCTCGCCGGGCAAGGCCCGGACGACGCCCCGCACCTGATCCTGTTCCCCGAGATCGCCTTCGACGAAGCCGCGTTCCTGGCGCGCGTCAAGGCCACCGTGGCGCGCGTCGGCTGGTGCACCGTGGTCGCCTCGGAAGGACTGAAGAACGCCGCCGGACAGTTCCTGGCCGAGGCCGGCGGGCGCGACGCCTTCGGTCACGCGCAGCTCGGCGGCGTGGCGCCGGTGCTGGCGCGACTGGTGCGCGAGAAGCTCGGCTACAAGTACCACTGGGCGCTGCCCGATTATCTGCAGCGTTCGGCGCGGCACATCGCCTCGGGCACCGATGCGGCGCAGGCCGCGGCCGTGGGCCGTGCGGCGGTGGAATACGCGCTGGCCGGTCACAACGGCGTGATCCCGGTGATCGTGCGCGGCAGCGACGCCCCGTATCGCTGGAAGATCGCGCCGGCGCCGCTGGCCAAGGTCGCCAATCACGAGAAAAAACTGCCGCGCGGCTACATCACCCGCGACGGCTATGGCATCACCGCGCAGGCGCGCAAGTATCTGGCGCCGCTGATCCACGGCGAGGCGTATCCGCCCTACGACAGCACCGGCCTGCCGCGCTACGTCAAGCTGAAAAACGCCGCGGTGCCACGCAAGCTAGCCGCGTGGGCGCAGCCATGACCGTGGTGCGCGCGCGCATGCTGCTGACGAAATCGTAATCTGCGCGCGACAGCCTGCGCACGCCCGGCCCGGCACGCGCCAGCCGCCCGACCGCGCCATCCGGCACGCACCGCGCCGTGCTTGCGTGATAATTTGCGCCCCTGCTGCACGGCGAGGGACTAAGGTCATGCGTGTCGGACTGGTGGTGGACTCGGCTTGCGATCTGCCCGCGGATTTCCTGCGCGCGCACGACATCACGCTGCTGCCGATCAGCGTACGCAGCGATCTGATCACTTTCGAGGATCGGCGCGACCCCATCGCCACGCTGCGTTTCTTCCGCGAACAACTGGGCGACCGCGCACACCACGCCGAAAGCGAACCGCTCAGCGTCGCGCAGGTGCACGATCTTTTCCTGCGCGAGCTGGTCACGCGCTACGACGCGGTGATCGCGCTGACCATCACCGCCTCGCGCAGCAAGATCTACGAGAACACCCTGAAGGCCAGTTTCTCGATCCTCAAGGATTACCGCCCGATCCGTCAGGCGGCCGGCTACGATTCGCCGTTCCAGTTGCGCGTCATCGATTCGCAAACGCTGTTCGCCGGCCAGGTGCCCGGTGCCTGGGAAGCGGTGCGCATGATCGGTGCCGGTGCCAGCGCCGCGCAGATCCGCGAACGCATGGAGTTCCTCGCGCCGCAATGCTACGGCTATTTCCTGCCGCGCGACCTGTACTACCTGCGCGCACGCGCGCAGAAACGCGGCGACCGCAGCGTGGGCTGGTTCTCGGCCACGCTGGGCAGCGCGCTGGACATCAAGCCGGTGGTGCGCGGCTGGCGCAAGGCCACCGAGCCGGTGGGCAAGGTGCGCGGTTTCGAGCACGGCGCCGGGGTGCTGTTCGCGCACGCCGCCGAGCGCGTGCGCGCCGGCCTGCTGGTGCCGGTGGTCGGCCTCAGCTATGGCGGCGAGCTGGAAGTGATGCGCGCACTGCCCGGCTACCAGGACTTGTGCAACACCTGCGACGAGCACGGCGTGCAATTGATCGAAAGCGTGATGAGCATGACCGCGATGGTCAACGTCGGCGCCGAGGGTCTCACCGTCGCTTCGCCAGCGCCGAGTACGAGGCGAAGTTCTGAGGCGCCATCGCGACAACCCGCGAAGTACGCAAGGCAGGCCGAGAACGCGCAGGCTTTTTCATTCGACCGTGCGCACTGCGCTGCCTGCGCGGACAACGCCGCGCCGCACCCCGCCGTTTAGGCTTCCTGCGCCCCCCCCTCGCCACCCAGCAAGCCATCGTCGCCGAGATCAAGGCCGAGCAGGCACTGGTCGCCGCCAACCGCGAACTCATCACCCGCTTCGAGCAGAAAATCCAGGCCACCCTCGCCCGCGTCTGGGGCCACGGCACGCCGACTTCGGCGGATTCCACCGCTTGTTGAAGTCCCTGGATCCCCGCCTGCGCGGGGATGACGGCCAACCGCGTGGGAATGACACGCGCGGGAATGACGGCTGCATCCGCCGGCATGGGCGCACCGCGCGCGGCGATCAGCCGCGCAGCGCCGCCGCGATCACCTCCAGTGCGCGCGCGATGCCGGCGTCGTCCACGTCCAGATGCGTCACCGCGCGCATGCGCCGCGCGCCCATCGGGCACAGGCGCACGCCTTGCGCCAGCGTGGCGGCGGCCAGTTTCGCCGCATCCCAGCCGGGCGCGGTGATGTCGAAATAGACCAGGTTGCTCTGCACCGTGGCGACATCGATGGCCAGACCGGGAATGCGCGCCACGCCCTGCGCCAGTTGCCGCGCGCGCACGTGGTCAGCGGCCAGGCGCGCGAGGTTGTGATCGAGCGCGTACAGGCACGCCGCGGCGATGATGCCGCTCTGGCGCATGGCGCCGCCGATGCGCAACTGCCAGCGTCGCGCCTCGCGCACGAAGGCCTTGCTGCCGGCCAGCAATGCGCCGCCGGGCGCGCCCAGGCCCTTGCTGAAATCGATCCACGCCGAATCGAAGCCCTGCGCGAAATCGGCCGCGCTCACGCCGCTGGCGACAACGGCATTGAGCAGGCGCGCGCCGTCCATGTGCGTGGCCAGTCCGGCATCGTGCGCGCAGGCCGCGATTTCGCGCAGGTCCTGCAGCGGCCACACCGCGCCGCCGCCCAGGTTGGTGGTGTTTTCCACGGCGACCAGCCGCTGCAGCGGCGCCTGCAGGTTGTCGGCGCGCAATTGCGCCCTGAGTTGCGCGGCGGTGAACATGCCGCGCGTGCCGCTGATCGGCTCCAGCATCACCCCGGCCAGGGCCGCCGCGCCGCCGGCCTCGAAGCCGACGATGTGCGCGCCGGCCTCGCACAGAACCGCCTCGCCCGGACGGCAGTGCACGGCCAGCGCGATTTCGTTGCACATGGTGCCGGAGGGCAGGTACAGCGCCGCCTCCTTGCCCAGCAGCGCCGCGCCGCGCGCCTCCAGCGCGTTGACGGTGGGATCCTCGCCGGCGCGTTCGTCGCCCACTTCGGCGGCGGCCATGGCGGCGCGCATGGCGGCGCCGGGCCTGGTCTTGGTATCGCTGAACAGGTCGATCAGGGGTGTGGGCATGACGCGCTCGCGGTCAGATGGAAAGCGCGATTGTGCGGCAGCGGCGCTGGCGTGGGGAGTCGGGATTCGGGAGTGGCGAGCCGGAAGTCGGGAAGCAGCGCGGCTCATGCTCTTGTTGTCATCCTGAGGCGCAAGCCGAAGGATCTCCGCAATCACGATGACGCGGCGCGCGCACCAGCCACGACGCGCATTCACGCGCACAGATGCTTCGCCGCGCTCGGCATGCCAAGCCGTAAACAGTCCGTACCCATCCCCGACCGCCGCCCAGCGCTACGCTGCGCCCCATGCGCACCCGCCTGCCCCTGCTGCTGCTCACGCTGGCCGTGCCGGCGCACGCGACCGAGGTGTACCGCTGCGTGGATGCGCGCGGCCGGCTCGCGTTTCAGGATCAGCCCTGCCCGCCGCGCAGCCGCCAGCGCATATTGAACCTGCCCACGCCGCCGCCCGCCGTGCAAGTGCCCGCGCTGGCGCCGCCGCGGCCCACGCGCAGCGTGCCGCCTGCGCCGCCGCCCAGGCCCGCGCTGCCACTGCCGGCGCTGTATCGCTGCATCCGCGCCACCGACCACAAACCGTACCTCAGCACCATCGGCGACCCGCAACCCTATGCGGTGCCGCTGGCCGTGCTGGGCATCCAGCCCATGTCGATGCCACGCAGCGCCCCCGGCATCGGCGCTCCCGCGCAGCCGCCCGGCCCGCCGACCCCTCTGGTTTCGCCGTTCACGGGTTACTACACCTGGGTGCAGGATCGCTGCGCGCCACTGCCGCGCGCGGCGGTGTGCGCCAACCTGCGCGAGCGCCTGGACCAGCTCGACACGCGCATCGAGCACACGTTCCAGTTCGATCGCGCGCCGCTGCAGCACGAAGCCGCGACGCTGCGCGCGCAACTGCAGAATTGCCGCTGAGCCATTCCGCACGACGCGGAATGGTCCAGCGGCTCTGCGCGCCGCCTCCGCAGATCAACGCGCCGGCGGCAGCCCGCTGATCGGCCACGGCATAACCGCGCCGTTGGCGACATTGATCGCGACGATGCGATTGGCATCGGTGTCGGCCACCAGCAGCGTGCCGGCATCGAGCGCGGCGAGGCCGCCCGGCTGTTTGAGGCCGGTCGCCAGGGTGCTGACCTGATCGTTGGCCGGATCCAGCACGCGCACCGCGTTGTTGAAGGTGTCGGCGATGTACAGCTTGCCGTCCAGCCAGGCCAGGCCCTGGTCGTGCTGCAGCAGCGCCTGCCCGGCACGCCCGTTGCGCAGGCCGAAATCGAACAGGCCCTTGCCGATGAGCGTGCGCACGCGCCCGGTTTTCAGATCGATCGCGCGCACCGAGGATGACTCGGGATCGGCCACGTACAGCGTGCCGGCGTGATACGCGAAACCGCTGCTCTGCGCGAAGCTGGCCGACTGCCGCGAACCGTCGTCGATGCCCTCGGCGCCGGTGCCGGCATACGGGCCGATGCGGTCGCTGCGCAAATCCAGCGCCCATACCTGGTGGTCGCCGGCCATGGCCACGTACAGCACGTCGCCGACCGCCTCGAGACCCCACGGCGAGTTCAGCGGCACGCTGCGCGCGGGCTGCATGCCGCTGCCGCCGAACACGCGCCGGCCGTCGCCGGCCACGGTGCCGACCACGCCCGAGGCGAGGTCGATCCTGCGGATCAGCGAATTTCCGGTGTCGGCCACGTACAGCGCGCCGCCGACGAAGGCCAGCCCCTGCGGACCGTCGAACCGCGCCACGTCGGCCGCGCCATCGCGCGCGCCGGGCACGCCGCTGCCGAACACGCGCAGCACCTTGCCGGCGTGGTTCAGCAGGATCACGCGGTTGTGGCCGCTGTCGCTGACCGCCACGTAGCGCGCATCCACCGCCACCTTGCCCGGCTGCAGCAAACCGATGCGGCTGAGCAGCGGCGGCGTGATCGGCAGCGGCGTGGTCACCAGCGTGCCGGCGCGCTGCGCCTGCTCGATGGTCTGCAGCACCGCGGCGCGGATGCCGCGGTAATCACCCTCGCCGATGAACTGCTGCACCACGCCGCCCTGCCCATTGAGCAGCACCAGCGTGGGCCACGCCTGCACGCCGTAGTAGTTCCACAGCGTCATGCCCTTGTCGGTGAGCACCGGATGGGTGATGTCGTAGCGCTGGATGAAACCCTCGATGTTGCTGCTGCGCTGCGAGGCCACGAACTTGGGCGAGTTGACGCCGAGGATCAGCAGGCGCGCGCCGAACTCGCGTTCGAGCCTGGCCATGTCCGGCAGCATGTGCACGCAGTTGATGCAGCCGGGCGTGAAGAAATCCAGCAGCACCACGCGGCCCTTCAGGTCATTGGGCGTCAGCGGCCGGCTGACGTTGAACCACGGCGCGCCCGGCGGCAGCGGCACCGCACCGGCCAGCGCGCGCTTCGGCGCCAGCGCCACGGACACACACAGCACCGCCAGCAGCGGCAGCCAAATCCAGCGGATCGTTCGCAGCATAAGAACCTCGTCCAGTCATGCGCGCAGGCCGCGGCGGGAATGTCGCGGCATTGCCTGCTTGGTCGCGCGGGGCGGCAAAACCTTACACGCGCGCGTGATTGGTCATTGGATGCGCGACGGCGTCAGCGATCGGTGAAGGACCGCCACGGCCTCACGGATCCTGGCGCCGGATCAGCGAGCCGAAGCTGAGATAGAACGTGGTGTGGCCGCCGCTGGCATGGCCGACGCCGAAGAAAATCGGCCCCATGGGTGATTTCAGCGCGATGAAGGCGCTGCCGGCGTAAATCAACTGGTTGAAGTTGATCGCGCTGCGCGCGTTCCACACGTTGCCGGCCTCGAGGCTGGCACCCAGATAAAACGGAAAGCCGACGATGCGCTCGCCGCTGCCGGTCAGGTCGCGGTAACCGACCAGACGTCCGTAGGCGAGCTGGTTGCCGACCAGTGCGCGCTCGGTCAGGCCGGACAGATCGAGAAAGCCCCCGAGCACGCCGCTGGCCTGCAACACCTGGCCGCTGCCCCACTCGGTTTGTCCGCGCAAACCGGCGAGCACGGTGTTGCGGTCGTCGTGCCACAGCACCTGGTCGTAGCTGAAGCGCGCCACGTCGCTGTCGGCATCGCCGCCGAGTGCACGCAGATACGCGGTGTAGGTAAGATCGCTGCGCCAGCCGCGGGTGGGGAAATCGGCGTCGTCGAGATTGTCGTGCACGACGCCGGCGTAGACATCGGCGAAGGGCGTGCGGAAGCTGGGGTACACCGCGGGATCGCCGATGTTCAGCGCGAAACTGTCGCGACCGCGCTGCATGCCGGTGCGCAGGCGCCAGTCGACCGTGGGGTCCCAGCCCAGTTCGGCGCCGGCGCGCAGGCGGCCGACGCGGTACTGCGCCAGCGTAGTGTTGCCGCTCACCACCGGCTGGTTGATGGCGCGGTAACCGCCGTAGACCCTGGCGTAGAACTGCGCCTGCGGGCCGAAGGGCTGGTACAGCTCGCTCTGGAAACCCGCCACGCGCCCGAGGCTGAGGCGGTTGCGCCATTCGCGGCCGAGGCTGTCGAGACCGGTGAGGTTGTACTCGACCAGCGCCTGATAACCGGCGTTGCCGCTGAAGTCATCGCTGAGGCTCAGACCCACGCGCAGGAAATCCGGGCCCCAGCTCTTGTCCACCGGCGTCACCTGCAACCCGGTGGCGCCGTAGCGGTGCACCAGTTGGTAGTCGATGCGCTCGTAGCTGCCCTCGCCGTAGCTGCGGTCGATCTGCGCATCCACTTGCGCCGCGCTGAACACCTTGCCGACCTCGCCCTGCATGCGATCCGCGACCAGCGGCGCGGTGCGGCTTTGCGCGCCGCGCACGTCGACGAAATCGATCACCGGCGCCGGCCCGCCTGGCAGACGATGCCGCGCCAGCCACGCCTGCCAGGCGACGCGACCGACGGCGAAACGCCGCAACGCGGGCGCCAGCGCGGCCGCTGCCTTGCGACCCTCGGCCACGGCCTGATACGCGTGGGTGAAATCGGCGCTGCCCAGGTCGCCCAGATCGGGACGGATCAGCACATCGTCCGGGCCCAGCGTGGCCAGTTGCCGCTCGGTTTCCTGGCGCATCATCACGGTGATCATCTGATCGGTGATGGCCAGCGGCGAATTGAGGTCCCTGGCCGGCTTCAGCGGCGCGCTCACGTCCACCACGATCAGCCGCGCGGCGCCCAGCGCGCGCGCGACTCCGATCGGCACGTTGTCGGAGATGCCGCCATCGACCAGCAGTTGCCCATGCAGGTCCACCGGCGCGAATACCGCCGGCACCGAGATGCTGGCGCGGATCGCCAGCGGCAGGTCGCCCTGCGCCAGCACCACGCTCTGGCCCGATCCGATATTGGTGGCCACCGCGCGGAACGGCAGGCTCAGGTCATCGAAGTCGCGCGTACGCCATACCGGCAGCAGCCAGCGCGTGAGCAGTTGCTGCAGGTTCTGCCCTTCCAGCGCGCCGCGCGGCAGCTTGAGTCCGCCGCGGCCCACGCCGAACTCGATGCCGCCGATGCGATCGAGTTCGTCATCCTTGGCGCGCATGCCCAGCGTGGCGCGGCCGGGGCTGTCGCTGAACACCTGCTGCCAATCCACCGAGTGCAGCATGGCGTCGATCTGCAACGGGCTGTAGCCGGCCGCGTACAGGCCGCCGACGATCGCGCCCATGCTGGTGCCGACCACGCAATTCACCGGCACGTGCAGCTTCTGCAATTCCTCCAGCACGCCGATGTGCGCGATGCCGCGCGCGCCGCCGCCGCCCAGCACCAGCGCGGTGCCGCCGGCGCAGGGCCGGCTCGGGTCGGGCTGCAGCGGCTGCGCCACGGTGTGCGCCAGCACCGGCGCCGCTTGCGCCGGCAGCACCCGCACGCACAGCGTCCCGATCACCGCGCAAGCCAGCATGATCGCGTGCTTCATGATCGTATCCAGATCAGTTTGCAAAACCGGGCATCCTGCCGCGGTTTGCAAAACAAACGGACGCGGCAGAGCCGCGCCACCCGCGGGCATTGTGCGCGAGGGGCGCGGGGCTGACGAGAACCGCGCCGCGCGCCGGTCAGGCGCCGACGCGATTGCGACCTTCCGCCTTGGCCCGATACAGGGCGCGGTCCGCGCGTTCGAGTGGATCGCTGGCACGGCGGTCGCCGGCACGCAGATCGGCAAGACCGAGGCTCACCGTCAGCTCCACCGCGTGCAGGCGATCGACGATGAAGGGCGTCGACTGCACCGCGGCGCGGATGCGCTCGGCCAGATGTCGTGCCGCGCTCGCGTCGACCCGCTCCAGCAGCAGCACGAATTCCTCGCCGCCCAGGCGCCCGAACCGATCGACATCGCGCAACAGCGTCTGTACCAGCGCCACGAACTGGCGCAGCACGCCATCACCCGCGCCATGGCCCCAGCCGTCGTTGATGCGCTTGAAATGATCCAGGTCGAACAGCAACAGCGCGAATGGCCCGCCGCCACGGCGCAACCGCGCCAGGGCGTCCTCGATCTGCTCGAGAATGGCGCGGCGATTGAGGATGCCGGTGAGGTCGTCGCGCGTGGCCAGCCGCTCCAGCTCGCGTTCCATGCGCTTGCGCTCGCTGATGTCGCGCCAGATGCCCTCCACGCCGGCGTAATGGCCCTGCTCGTCGCGCAGCACCTGCGTGCTGATGGCAATGTCGATGATGCGCCCGTCCCGGCAGCGCATGCGCCCCGGGAAATCGTGCACGAAACCGTCGCGGCGGATGGCCGCCAGCAGCGGCTCGCGCTCGGCCGGGTCGGGATAGAACATCGCTGCCGGCAGGCCGATGATGTCCGCGGCGGCGTAGCCGAGCACGTTCTTCACCGCCGGGCACACATAGCGCGTGATGCCGTCGGCATCGGTGCGGTAGAACACGTCCTGCATGGTGTTCATCATGCGCTGGAAGTTGTCTTCGGTTTCGCGCAGGCGCGCGTCCATCTCGGCGCGCGCGCTGAGGTCCATGAACGTGGCCAGCGCCGCCCAGGTGTCGCCAAGGCGCAGCGGCGTGCTGGTCATCGCCAGCACGCGCAGGCTGCCGTCGCAGGCGTACACGCGGAACTCGGTGGGCTGATTGCCGGCTTCGCCGCGCTCGGCGCGGCGGATGCGCGCCAGCACGCGCGCCAGATCCAGCGGGTGCACGAAATCCTGCACGCTGCGCCCCAGCACATCCTGCGACGTCGCCGCGCGGATCAGGCGCAGCGCCTCGGCATTGGCGTAGCGCAGATGCTCACCGACGATCAGGATCACGCCCGCCGGCAGTTGCTCCAGCCAGTGCATATCGGGGTTGATCGGTGCCGCATACGCGTCGGCCATGACGGTTTCCTCTCGCTGCGCAATGCCGCATGGTGCGGCCTGCGCATCCATAGCGCACGGATTATGTCAGCGCCTGACGCGCGCCGCCGCACCTCAGAACCCGTAGCGCAGGAAGCCGCCATCCACGGCGATGCATTCGCCGCTGATGTAAGCGGCCGCCGGCAGGCACAGGAAGGCCACCGCCGCCGCGACCTCGTGCGGCTCGCCGATGCGCTGCATGGGCGTGCGCGCCAGCACCTCGTCGAGATAGTCCGCATCGGCCAGCGCGGTTTCGGTGCGGCGCGTGCGGATGTACCAGGGCGCCACGGCATTGACGCGGATGCCGTCCTCGGCCCACTCACAGGCGAGATTGCGCGTGAGCTGGTGCAACGCGGCCTTGCTCATGCCGTAAGGCGCGCCGGTGCGCACATGCGTGAGGCCGGATACCGAGCCGACGTTGACGATGGCGCCGGCGCCGTGCGCGGCCAGGTGCGGATGCGCGAGCTGGCACAGATGAAACGCGCTGAGCAGGTTGGTGCGCAGCAGCGCCTCGACCTCGGCGAGCGGGTAATCGAGCGCGGCGCGCACCTGGTTGGCGCCGACGTTGTTGACCAGCAGCGACAGCTCCAGCCCCTCATCCGCGTGCAGATCGGTGATCCAGTCGAATACTTCCAGACGCGACTCGGCCAGGCTCAGGTCGGCAGCGAACGCGTGCGCCGCGCAGGCCGGAAACTCCTCGCTCAGCTCGCGCCGCGCGGCTTCCAGCGCATCGCCGTCGCGCGCCACCAGCAGCACGCGCGCGCCCAGCGCCGCCAGCTCGCGCGCGCAGGCGTAGCCGATGCCGCGACTGGCGCCAGTGACCAGGGCCGTGCGGCCATCAAGGCGCCAGCGCGCCAGGGTTTCGTTCATGCCCACCTCCGCTGCGCGCGAGTGTAGCGCCGGCTTGCCCGCGCCCCATGCCCGCGCGAGACTGCACGCAACCCCGCGCGGAGAGACCCATGCGCCCGCACATCCTGGCCCTGGCCGCCTGCGTACTGCTGCCGCTGCTCGCCGCCTGCAGCAAACCCGCGGCCGACACCACGCGCGCGACGTTGGCGGCGCGTGCCGGTTCCGTGGCGCCCGCCGATGGCGGGCTCGGCGGCACGCCGTTGGCGCCATTGCTCAAGGACGAACAGCGCGCGCGCGACGTACAGACCATCGTCAACCGGCAGGCCGCGAAACAGCGCGCGCAGATCGCCGCGCAGACGCATTGAGGCGCACGCCGGCAAGCGCAGGATCATTGCGTCCTGCCTTGCTCTGTCATCCGGGCGTCGCGACGCAACCCGCCTTGGCGCCGCGCGCAGACGCGCGGAAGAGAGGCTTCGCTGCGCTCGGCATGACCAGCAGGAGGCCGCGCGCGGCGACCCGGACGATGCCGGGTGCCGGGCACCGCGTGCCGATCCACTACTGCCCGCAGAAGCAATACGCGTAGGCGTTGACCTTGCCGGGCTGCGCGTTTTGCAGCATCTGCAGCGGACCGGCGACGCGCGGTGCGAAGCTGGCCATCCACGCCGGCAGGGTGAAGCCGTGGTGGATGGCGATGGACGCCAGCGCGCTGTCGCCGAAGCCCATCAGCGCGCGCTGCAAGGGGCTCATCGGCTCGCTGATGTAATGCACGCGATAGTTCTTGCCCAGCCTGGCGTCCTGCGCCGCCAGCGCGATGGCGGTGTCGATGCCGCCGAGCTTGTCCACCAGTCCGCGCGCAACGGCCTGACGCCCGGTCCACACGCGGCCTTGGGCGATGGCGTTGATCTGCTCGAAGGTCTTGCCGCGCGCCTTGGCCACGCCGCCGACGAACTGCATGTAGCCGTGGTCGATGATCTGCTGGATCGTCGCGCCCAGCTTGGGATCGAGCGGACGGGTGATGTCGAACGCGCCGGCCCATGGCGTGGTGCCGAGACCGCCGGTGTGGATGCCGATCTTGGCCAGCGTGTCGGGGATGTTGTAGTACAGGCCGAAGATGCCGATCGAGCCGGTGATGGTGTCCGGCTCGGCGACGATCTGGTTGGCGTCCATCGAGATCCAGTAGCCGCCGCTGGCGGCGACGTTGCCCATCGAGGCCACCACCGGCTTGCCGGCGGCGCGCGCCAGTTGCACCTCGCGCCGGATCAACTCGGCCGGATAGACCGCGCCGCCGGGCGAGTTGACGCGCAGCACGATGGCCTTGACCTGCTTGTTCTCGCGCGCCGCGCGGATCAGCCGCGCGGTTTCGGCACCGCCGATGCTGCCGGGTTTCTGCGGGCCGCTGATGATGTCGCCTTCGGCCACCACCACGGCGACCTCGGGGCGATTGTCGAACTTCGGTGCATCGCGCCGGATGCGCGCCAGGTATTCGCCGAAGCCGACGCCACGGAACCCGTAGCCGTCTTTTTCCGGCGCGCTCAGCTTGCGCAGCTCGGCGACGACCTGCGCGCGCGTGGCCAGACCGTCGACGAAGTGCTCATCCAGCGCCATTTTCGCCAGATCGCCACCGGCCGCGGCCACGCCTTGCGGCATGTCGTCGATGTCCTGCTTGACCTGCGTCGGGGGGAGCTTGCGCGCCTTGGCCACGGAATCCAGCCACTGGTTCCACAGGCCGCCCAGCCAGTAGGCGTTGGCTTCCTGCGCGGCCGGCGAGGGCCCGTTGAGGATGAACGGTTCGGCCGCGGATTTGAATTCGCCGACGCGGAACAAATGCACGTTCACGCCGAGCTTGTCGAGCAGGTCCTTGAAGTACGGCTGGTAGCTGTCGAAGCCGGTGAACAGCAAACTGCCGGCAGGATCCAGCAACACGCGGTTGGCGTGCATGGCCAGGTAGTACTGGCCCTGGTCGTAGCCGCTGGCCCAGGCGATCACCGGCTTGCCGCTGGTCTCGAACTCATCCAGCGCATGGCCGACCTGACGCAGGCTGGCGTAGGTCCAGGTGCCGGTCTGCAGGTCGGAGGTGTCCAGCAGCACCGCGCTGATGTGCGGATCCGTGGCGGCGTGCTTGAGCACCATCAGCAGGTCGCGCAACTGCACCTGCTGGATGGGCTCGCCGGACAGCCTTGCGATCACGCGCTGGGCGGGGTCGATGCTGTACTGCTCGACGATCTGGCCCTTGGGCTGCAGCACCAGCACGGTCTTGTCCTGCAAGGGCAGCGGCCGGCGCGCGGCGGCGAGGATGATGATCAGCAGCAGGCCGAAGAAGATCAGGTTGAGGATGGCTTGGCGCGTGATATTGATGCCGCGCCACAGCACCCTGATGAAGCCGAGGAATCCATTGCGCTGCTTGACGTCGGCCATGACCGTGTCCCGTACCTGAAAGCGCGCAGCCTAGCCCAGCCCGGTACGGGCGTCATCCGCCATCGGTCACCAGGTTCAGCCGGTGCGCACGGCGCACGAATCGTGCAAACAACAGCAGCGCGGCCATGCTCAGCCCGGCGATCAGGCCCATCCACACGCCGCGCGCGCCGAGGTGGTGCCAGAAGCCGAGGTAGATGCCCAGCGGAAAACCCACCACCCAATACGCGAACGCGGTGATGAACATCGGCACGCGCGTGTCCTTGAGCCCGCGCAGCGCGCCGGCCGAGGCCACCTGGATGCCATCGGAAAACTGGAAGATGCCGGCCAACACCAGCAGTTGCGCCGCCAGCGCGATCACGCGCGGGTTGTCGGTGTAAATCGCGGCGATGGCGTGCGGAAAACCCAGCATCAACGCGGTGGAAAAACTCTGCGTCAGCAGGGTCAGCGCGATGCCGCTGTAACCGGCGTAGCGCACCGCGCGCGTATCGCCGCGGCCCACCGCGAACCCCACGCGCACGGTGATCGCCATGGCCAGGCCCAGCGGCAGCATGAAGGTCACCGAGGCCACGTTGAGCGCGATCTGGTGGCTGGCCACCACGTCCGCGCCCAGGCGCCCGATGGCCAGCGCCGCGGCCACGAACAGCCCCGCCTCCATCAGCAGGCTGAAGGCCATCGGCATGCCCAGGCGCAGCAATGCGCCCAGGGCGCGCAGGTCCGGCGGCTCCGGGCGCTTGAACAAGTGCAGCCCGTCGTAGATGCGCGCACGTCGCATGTACAGCGCGAAACCGCACAGCTCCGCCCACAGGATCAGCGCCGTGGCCATGCCGCTGCCCTGCGCGCCCAGTGCCGGCACGCCCAGCCTGCCGTACATCAGCACGTAGTCCAGCGGCACCAGCAACACCAGGCCCAGCACGCCGAAATACATGGTCGGGCGCGTATGCCCCATGCCCTCGGACACACCACGCAGCGCGAAATAGCAGGCGATGGCCGGCGCACCGAAGGACACCGCGTGCAGGAACTCGGTCACCTGCGGCCACAATCGCGGATCGACGTGCAGCGCGCGCACCACCTGTGGCGCCAGCCAATGCACCGCGGCGAACAGCAGCAAGCCCATGCCCAACGCCAGCCACAGCGCCTGGCGGAACAGTGGACCGATTTCAGCGCGACGTTCGGCACCGACCAGCTGCGCCACCGAGGGCGGCAGCGCCATCATCAGGCCGATCGCGGTGACCACGGCCAGCGACCACAGACTCACGCCCACCGCCACCGCGCCCAGCACGTCGGCCGAGTAGTGCCCGGCCATCACCGCATCGACCGCGCTCATGCCGACCGCCGCCAGTTGCCCGGTGATCAGTGGCAGCGCCAGACGCAGCGTGCTCCAGGCCTCGTCCAGCAACCGGCGCGTATCCACGCGTGCCATGATGTCTGCTTGTGATGCGAAAGCCGCGCAGTGTAGCCGGTGCCAGCGTGGCGCCGATGCTTGCAGCGCGACGCACGCACGAGGCCTGGCATGCGCAGCGCATTCATCACCGGTGCGGGCGGTTTTCTCGGCGGCCACCTGTGCGCCGTACTGCAGCGGCAAGGCGTGGCGCTGCGCGCGCTGGCGCACAGCGATGTCAGCGCTGCGGCACTGCGCGCGGCGGGTATCGAGGTCGTGCAGGGCGAGATCGACGACGCCGCGCTGCTGGCGCGTGCGCTCACACCCGCGCCCGACGTCGTGTTCCACCTCGCCGGCGACACCAGCGTGTGGCGGCGCCAGCGCGCGCGCCAGTGGCGCATCAACGTCGACGGCACGCTCGCGCTGCTGGATGCCGCCATCGCCGCCGGCGTGCCGCGTTTCGTCTACACCTCCAGCATCAGCGTGTACGGCCTGACCGCAGCCTGCATCGACGAGGACTCGCCACGTCTCGGCCTGCACGGACCGGTGCACTACGCGCGCAGCAAGGCCGCGGCCGAGGCCCTGGTCTGCGCCGCGGCGCAGAGCGGACGCATCAGCGCCGCGGTGCTGCAGCCCGGCCACATCCTCGGCCCCGGCGATCGCCACAACTGGTCGCGCCTGGCGCAACTCATCGCCGCGCGGCGCCTGCCCGGCGCGCCACCCGGCGTGGGGGTGTTCGCCGATGCGCGCGAGGTCGCGGCCGCGCACGTGGCGGCGGCCATGCATCCGGCGGCAGCGCGGGCATGGGTGCTGGGCGGCGCGGCGGCACCGTTCAGCGTGCTGGTCGCGGCGCTGGCACAGGCGCTGCACCTGCCCGCGCCGCGCCGCACCCTGCCGCATGCGCTGCTCTGGCTGCGCGCCGTGCTGGATGAATCCGCCGCGGTTTGCACCCGCCAGCCGCCCGCGCTGACCCGCGAAAGCGTGGCCCTGGCCTGCCATCATCTGTGCGTGGATGACACCCGCGCGCGCATTGAACTGGGCTACCGCCATCAGCCGCTGCAAACCATGGCCGATGACACCGTGGCCTGGCTGCAGGCCGCGCACTTGCTGGCCGCCACGCAATAGGAATTTTTCATCCGCGGCAGACGTTGTGCACAGCAGCGCAAGGCTGGGCAAGCAGCACCCGGTCGCGCACGCGGCACGGTTTGCGGCGCGTGAAATCGTCCCGGCATCACCACGCAAGTATCTGTTTTCGTGACTATGTGACGCTTTGTTGAAAATGTGACCAAGGCAAGCCGCCGCGTGCTGTGGCAAGGTGCGCACGCTGCCATGCAGCGTCCCATGCACAGACTTATCCACAAGCCATGTGGATAAGCCGCAAATCCTTTCGGAATCCGGCCTTTGCCACGCGAAGTTGCGCAGCCGCACACGAACATGATGCAACCCGACGCCGCGCCGCGCGTGCTGCGCGTGGCACTGCCGGTACCGCTGCGGCGGCTGTTCGATTACACCCTGCCGGAGTCATTTCCAACGCCCATGCCCGGCGTGCGCGTGCGCGTGCCGTTTGGCCACGGCACACGCATCGGCGTGGTGGTCGCGTGCGTGGCGGGCAGCGACCTGCCCGCGGCACAACTCAAGCCGGTCAGCGCGCTGCTGGATGATGCGCCACTGCTCGATGCCGAGCTGCTGGCCAGCGTGCTGTGGGCCGCGGAGTACTGGCTTGGCAGCCCTGGTGAGGCCCTGCTCAACGCGCTGCCGGTGGCGCTGCGCGATGGCCGCGCGCTGCCGCCGCTGCGCGTGCAGGCATGGATGCTGAGCGACGCCGGCCGCATCGCGCTGCAGACCAAACGCACGCGTGGCGCCAGTCTGGCGCTGCTGCAACGTCTGTCTGCAGCCGAGCTGCCTGCGCAGTGCGTACGCACGCTGCCTGCCGCCGAGCGCGCGGCGCTGGCGCGTCTGCGCCGCGCCGGACACATCATCGCCGCCGCGGACGGCGTCGCCACGCGCGGCACCGCGCCCGCGCTCAACCCCGCGCAAGCAGAAGCGCTGGCGCAACTGCGCGCGCAGCCACCGGGATTTTCCGTGGCCCTGCTCGATGGCGTCACCGGCAGCGGCAAGACCGAGGTGTACCTGGCGCGCATCGCCGAAGTGCTGGCGCAGGACCGGCAGACGCTGGTACTGGTGCCCGAGATCGGCCTGATCGCGCAAACCGCGCAGCGCCTGCAACAGCGTCTGGGCGTGAGCATCGACCTGCTGCACTCGGGGCTCAGCGACGGCCTGCGCGCCGAGGCCTGGCTGCGCGCGCGCAGCGGCGCGGCGCGCGTGCTGCTGGGTACGCGTTCGGCGGTGTTCGCACCGCTGCCGCGCGCCGGCCTGATCGTGATCGACGAGGAGCACGACGCCAGCTACAAGCAGCAGGACGGGTTGCGTTACCACGCGCGCGATCTGGCGCTCAAGCGCGCGCAGGCGCTGGGCATCCCGGTGCTGCTGGGCTCGGCCACGCCGGCGCTGGAAAGCCTGCACAACGCCGCACGCGGGCGCTATGCGCACCTGCGCCTGGCGGCGCGCGCCAACGCGCGCCCGGCGCCCCATGTGGAACTGATCGACCTGCGCCGCCAGCGCAGCGAGCACGGCCTCAGCGCACCGCTGCTGGATGCCCTCGGTGCAACCTTCGCGCGCGGCGAGCAGGCCATGGTGTTCCGCAACCGTCGTGGCTACGCGCCGGTGCTGAGCTGCGCGCAGTGCGGCTGGCACGCCGACTGTCCGCACTGCGCGCGCCCACTCACCTGGCACCGCGCCGCGCAGCGGCTGGAGTGCCATCTGTGCGGACGCCTGCAGCCGGTACCACCGCACTGCCCCGCCTGTGGCAGCAGCGCGCTGCAGGCGCAGGGCCACGGCACCGAGCGGCTGGAGATCGCATTGGCCGAACGCTTCCCCGACATACCGCTGCTGCGCGTGGATCGCGAGACCACGCGCACGCGCGCCACACAGGCCGCGCTGGACACGCGCCTGCCCGAGCATGGCCCGGCGCTGCTGGTCGGCACGCAGATGCTGGCCAAGGGACATGATTTGCCGCGCCTGACCCTGGTGGCCGTGACCAGCGTGGACGAGGGGCTGTACAGCGTCGACTTCCGCGCGCCCGAGCGCCTCGCCCAGCTCATCGTGCAGGTCGCCGGCCGCGCCGGCCGCGGCGGCGCACCCGGCCGCGTGCTGCTGCAGACGCGCCACCCCGATCATCCGCTGCTGCTGCAATTGCTCAGCGGCGGTTACCACGCGCTGGCCGCCAGCCTGCTCGAGGAACGCCGCGCCGCGCGCCTGCCGCCGTTCGCCTATCACGCACTGCTGCGCGCCGAGGCCACGCACGAGGCCGCGCTGTTCGCGTTTCTCGACGCCGCGCGCGCCGCGCTGGCAATGGACGCCGGCATCGAGATCGTCGGCCCGATGCCGGCGCCCTTGCCGCGCCGTGGCCCACGCTGGTGCGGCCAGCTGCTGCTGGCCGGCGCACAGCGCGGCGCCCTGCATCGCGCGCTCAGACCCTGGGCGCTGGTGCTGGAAACCCTGCCGCACGCGCGCGCCCTGCGCTGGTCGCTGGATGTCGATCCGCTGGAGATGGGCTAGCAGCGCTCAACGCTCGCGCACACGCTGCAAAAGACTGCGCCAACCCGTTGCACCAAGGATCAGACCCATGCCGATCAACAATTCGACCAGTGGCGGCATCAACCATGCCAGCGGTAGCTTAGTCATCGGCGACCCGACGACTTTGAACGGTCCGTCCAACCTGACCACCAATCCATTGAGCAACATGAGGATTGCTTGCACACAAAAATAGGTGCCTAGCCCCGCGAACATCAGGCGCTGCATCTCAAATGCTGAAACGGTCACGGGCAGCAACTCGGCCTTCGTATCGAGTTCGCCCGCTGCGCGTAGCGCAGTGCGACTCATCCTCCAAAGCAGCAGACCGAGCGCGGTGGCCACCGCGAAACCAGCCAGCACCGCCAGGACGAAATGAAGTTCGTCCTTACGTGCAAACAAATCTGGAATGCCATATTGCCATTGCAACGTAAAAACGACGAACGACAACACCAGCATCGTCAAAAGGTAGATCGCGAACAGCCGCAGCGCCAAAGCCGTGATGATGCGGATCATGGTGTCTTCCCCCGCCATTGACCATGCCGCATGCTATCGCGCCGCGTTGACAGACATCGCGCGGCGGCTTGCATGGCTGCTGCCGGCCAGATTCAGCGACCCTATGCGCGCGCGATTTGCGCCGCGAGCTGTCGCGCCCACTGCATGCGTTGCGTGGCACGCTCCAGGCCGCCGATGAAGCGCTGCGGGATCGCGGACAGACCGACCATCGCCCCGACCAGCGCGCCAGTGAGCATGGCGCGCGCCTGATTCTGGCCACCGCCGTTGATCGCGTGCAGCACGGCGGCCTCGAAGTCATCGGCGAAACGCGCGGCGAGGTAGTACGCGGCGGGAAACTGGTGGTACACGGCGCAGGGCATGCCGTACACCAGCGACGCCTTCCACGCCGGCTCGATGCGTACCCCGGGATCGGCGGCGGCGCGGGCGATGTTGCCCGGCGTGAGCAGGGCATCGGGGGAAGCGTATTGCCCCGGCCGCAGCGCGGCTTCGGCGCCCGCGGGGACGGCATCAAGCGCCGCCGCGGTGACCGTGTGGAATGGCAGCTCGCCGCCGCGCACCAGCGCCATCAGCCGGGTCGAAATCTGCGCATCCAGCGGATGACCCTGGACCAGCAAACCCAGCACCGCGCAATACGCGGTGGTCATCGCGCCGATGGTCGGATCGATTTGCGTCAGCACGGTGTTGGCGCCGACAAAACCGGCGAGCTGACGCGGCGCAAGCGCGTAGCGCACCGCGATGGCCAGCGTGCGCTCGGCCGCTTCGGTGTTGTCGGCATGGCCGCCGACACGTCCCCACGGCAGGCCCTGTTGCACGCGCTTGCGCCAGGCTTCGCGCATCGACTGGCTGGTGTAGCCACCGGGCCCGCCGTGCGGCGTGCCGTCGAGCAGAGGGAAGAATTCGGTGTCGATGCGGCGGCAGAAATCGGCCTCGTCGTAGGCGCCGCGCTCGACCAGGCTGCGCAGCGTCAGCTCCAGCAGCCAGCCGGGCTGCGACGATTGCCCCGCGCGCAGCCCCGCGTGGTAGCGGCCTGGCCTGGGCGTGGTGTAACCGGTGATCCACGGCCCGAAGTCGGCGTGCAGCGCATCGAGGTCGTAATACCAGTGCGGGCCCACGCCCATGGCTTCGCCGATGAATGCGCCGAGGAGGGCGCCGCTGACGCGGTCTTGCAGGTCGGATGCCGGCATGGCGGGGACTCGATCCGTCAGCGCCGTCGCCAGACGCTGACTTCGGACAGGCTGTGCTGGAATTTGCGCCGCGTTTCGCGGATCACGAACGGCAACTCGCGCGGCTCGCCGACGAGATCGAAATGCGCGCCGAGGATGTCGCGCAGGCCGTCCAGCGTGGTGTGATTCTCGCCGTCCTTGCGGAAACCGCCGATCCACTCCTCGCGCCGGGTGTGCTCGGCCAGCCAGGTGTAGGGCGAGGCGATGACCAGCAGTCCGCCGCGATTGATGCGCTCGTGCACTTGTCCGAGAAACTGCGCGGGACTGTACAGGCGGTCGATGAGGTTGGCGGCGAGGATCAGGTCGTAGCCGCTGAACAGCGGCTTGAGGTTGCAGGCATCGCCCTGGAAGAACTCCACCTTGCGCGCCACCTCGGCCAGGCCCAGCTCGGCCAGGGTGCGCTCGCGATAGCTGACCAGCTCGCCTTCCTCGACCAGGGTGTAGCGCAGCATGCCCTGCTCGGCCATGTGCGTGCACACGCTGATGAAGCGCGCGGAAAAATCGATGCCGGTGACGTGCTCGAAATGCCGCGCCAGCTCGAAGCTCGAACGCCCGATGGCGCAGCCGAGGTCCAGTGCGTGGCGCGCCGGCTGCGCACCCATCGCGGCGCTGCACAGCGCGGCCAGCGCCTGCGGGAAGTTGGGCACGTCGAAGTAACGCTCGCCGTAGTGGAACTCGCAGTATTCGGCGACCAGGCGATCGGTTTCGTAGTGCGACTCGGGCAGCTGCACGCGGGCCTGGCTGACCACGTAGCGGAACCCGGCGTGCTGGAAAAAGTGCCGTCTGAATGCATAGCGCGAAACCGGCAGGGCCGGGTTGCCGCAGGAAATCCACGAACCACCCTTGATCAGGTTGTGGCGACCGTCGAAGGTGGGCGTGGTGAAGTCGTCGTAGAGCGGATGCACCGCGAACCCGGCGAACGGATAAGTCGGCGTTTCCAGCCACTGCCAGACGTTGCCAATCAGGTCGCAGAACGGCCCCTGCGCGAACCGCGTCACCGGGCACGGCGAGGCGCCATGGTCCAGCTCGATGTTGGCCGGCGCGGGCCGTGGCTGCGGCCCGTCGGCGATGCCGGCGAGCTGGCGCATCGCATGCCACTCGTCCTCGCTGGGCAGGCGCACCGGCTGGCCGCTTTGCCGCGCCAGCCAGTTGCAGAATGCCTTGGCCTCGTGGAAATTGGTTTCCACCGGCCAGTCCCAGGGCATGGGTACTTCCTCGGCCAGCAAGCGCAGACGCCAGGTGCCGGCGCCACGCACCCAGAACGCGGGATGTTCGGCGTGCGCGTAGCGCTTCCACGCCGCGCCTTCCTCGCTCCACAGGCTGTCGTCGGCGTAGCCACCGGCCTCGACGAAGGCGCGGAATTCGTGATTGCTGACCAGTTGGCGCGCGGCCTGGAACGCCGCGACATCCGCCACGTGCGCGCCGAATTCGTTGTCCCAGCCATACACGTGCGGCTGCCCGTGATCGCGCCCCAGGCGCACCTGGCTGGCATGCACGTCCACCAGCGCGTTGCGCGGCGGCATGCCGCTGTCACGGCACGGCTGCCAGGCCGGGTGCGGCTTGAGGTACTCGAGCTTGTGCTGGCGGATCAGCACGGACGAGGTCTCCAGGTGGATGCGCTCGTGCTCGATGCCCATCAGGATCACCCACCACGGGCTGTCCCAGTCGATGGGCGCATCCAGCGGCAGGCTGCGGATCAGGCCATCGACGACGTCGCGCACGCGCCGGCGATAGGCGCGCACGGCCTGCGGCGTCGGCCACTCGTAGTGCCGGTCATCGAGGTCGTCCCAGCTCATTTCATCGACGCCCACCGCGAACAGCGATTCCAGCTCGGGATCGATGCGTTGCCTGATCAATTCGGCCAGGATGAGCTTGTTGATGAAAAACGCCGCGGTGTGGCCGAAATAGAAAATCAGCGGATGGCGCTGCGCGATCGGCTTGACCAGCCATGCCGCCTCGTCGCGCAGCAGTTCGAGCAGGCTCTCATGGCGATCGAAGGTCGCATGGAACGCGTGCAGGACGTCGGCGCGCAGGGCCGCCGGCTCGCGGCCATCGAGGCGCACCGCGCGCAAGTCGCCGTGGCCCTGCGTGGTGGTGGTTGCAGCAGCGCCGCCGGATATGTCCATGCCGGCATTATCCCAGCGCTGCCGCGCGCATGTGTCAACGTCGCGTCAATCAGGACAAGGTTGCCGTGCACGGCCATGGCGCCGCCGCAACGAATCGACTTGCCGGGTACGCGACTTGCGTGAGCAGGACGGATTCCCTCAACGATCGGCCGTGCCGGCGCGAGCGTGGCCGCGCGCGCGCGCATCGCGCCATGCCAGGCGCGGCGCCTGCAAGGCGAAGTGCAGCCAGACCAGCGCGGGCACCAGCGCGCGCCATGGCCAGCGCTGCGCCGCGGCATCGTGCGTGCGCAGATAGCGCAGCAGGCCGCGGTGCTTGTGCCGCGCCACGAACAGCGCGCGGCCGCCGGAGGACCCGCCCTTGGCGTGCAGCACGCGCACCGCGCCAGCGAGGCGCAACGGCGTGCCGCCGGCACGCACGCGCGCGCACAGGTCCAGATCCTCAAAGTGCAGGAAGTAGTGCTCGTCGAAACCGCCGATGCGCGCGAACACCGCGCGCGGCAGCAGCAGCAGCGCACCGGACAGCGTCTCGACCGGAACCGTCGCAACGGGTAGCGCATCGCGCCGGTTGACACCGGCCAGCGCCGGCCAACGCGATTCGAAACGCGCCAGCCCGCTCATCATGCACAGCACGCGACGCAGCGTGGGCGCGCGCCGCCAGGCGGCCGCGTCGGGCCGCCCCTGCGTATCGCAGACGATGGCGCCAACCAGTGCCCCGTCCTGCGCGGCGGCGAGCAGGCGCGCGAGGGTGTCGGCGGCGAGCAGGCAATCGGGATTGAGCAACAACAGCCATTCACCCCGCGCCACGGCCGCGCCACGATTCATCGCCGCGCCAAAGCCGAGATTGGCGCCGAGTTGCAGCACGCGCACGCGCGCATCGTCCGCATGCTCACGCGCGAGGCGCTGCGCAATGCCATCGCGACTGGCGTTGTCCAGCACGATCAGCTCGCTGCATTGCGGCGCAGCCAGCGCGCGGCGCGCGGCATCCAGCGCGTCCGCGCCACTGTCGGCCAGCACCATCAGCACACTGACGCGGGCATCCGCGGCCTGGGGCACGTTGCGGGAAGACACGCGGCGCGTCTCCTCAGGCCGCGCGCGGGCAGGCTTCGGCGATGGCCTTGCAGCGCGCCGCGCGCAGCGCAGCGCCCAGCGCCGGGCCCTGCAGGCCCTGCGCCAGCAGCGGCGCGGTACCGACATGGCGCGCGGCCGCCAGCGCGGCGCGCAGGCGCGCGGCCTGCGGATACGCCGCATCCGCGTGTCCGCGGCGTCCGCGCGCATCGGCCTCGCAGGCCAGCAGGAATTCGTGCAGGCGCTGCGGACGGCGCAGCGCGTCGAGTTTTTCCAGCAACTGCAGCAAGGTGCCGGGACGCAGCGCCAGCGCGCGGTGCGCGTCCAGGTGATAGCGGCACACGGCGGCGGCCAGATCGGCGTGTTCGCCGCCGACTTTCAGCCGCGCGCACAGCGCACGCAGCGGCGCCAGTCCGCGCTGCTCGTGGCCGACGTGGCGTGGCCACTCGGCGCGCGCGGTCAGCGCCTTGCCCAGGTCGTGACCGAGCGCGGCAAAGCCGACGCGGTCATTGCCCGGCGCCAGATGCGCGGCCATGTCCAGCACCAGCTCGAGATGCGCGCCGCAGTCGATCTCGGGATGATGGTCGGCGCGCTGCGGCACGCCGTACAGCGCATCGACCTCGGGGAACAGCCGCGCCAGCGCGCCACAGGCGCGCAACACGCGCACGAACGCCGACGGCTGCGCCTCGGCCAGCGCCTTGCGCGTCTCCGTCCACACGCGTTCGGACACCAGATGGTCGATCTCGCCGCTGGCCACGATCTGCCGCATCAGTGCCAGGGTTTCATCGGCCACGCGAAACCCCAGCGGCGCGTAGCGCGCGGCAAAACGCGCCACGCGCAGCAGACGCACCGGGTCTTCGACGAACGCGGGGGAAACGTGGCGCAGTACGCGCGCCTGCAGATCACGCTGGCCGCCATGGGGATCGATCACGCGCCCCTGCGCGTCCTCGGCCATGGCGTTGATGGTCAGGTCGCGGCGCGCCAGATCCTGCTCCAGCGTCACCTCGGGTGACGCGTGGAAGGCGAAGCCGTGATAGCCATGGCCCTGCTTGCGCTCGGTGCGCGCCAGCGCGTACTCGGCGGCGGTATCGGGGTGCAGGAATACCGGGAAGTCCTTGCCCACCGGCTTGAAGCCGGCGTCGAGCAGCGCTTGCGGGGTGGCGCCGACGACCACGTAATCGCGATCGCCGCCACTGCGTCCGAGCAGGCGATCGCGCACCGCGCCGCCGACGAGGTACACGGAAAAGGGCAGGGATGGGTCCATGCGCATAGCCTATGCGCGCCGCAGCCCGCGCGTCGAACGAAACCTTGCGCGCGTGGCGCTACCATCGCGCCTGCGCAACCGGAGACCGCCATGCAGGCACTGCCGCTGGGCCCGCTGGTGCTGCCGTGGGGGCCGCTGCTGATGTTGATCGGCTATGCCGTGGCCGCACTGGTGGCCTGGCGCGAGCGCCGCCACGGCCGCACCGACGCCGAGCCGGCGCTGTACCTGCTGCTGCTGCTGGCGCTGCTCGCCGCGCGCATCGGTTTCGTCGCCCGACACTGGCGCAGCTACTCCGGCGTGCTGGCCATGCTCGACATCCGCGATCTGGGCTTCGCCCCGTGGCCGGGCGCGATCGTGGCGCTGCTGGGTGGCGCGCTGTGGCTGTGGCGGCGCCCCGCCCTGCGCCGCCCGCTGGCGTTGAGCGCGGCCAGCGGGCTGCTGGTCGCGGGGCTGATCAGCGCCGTTGTCAGCATCGCGCAGCCGCAGCGCACGCCGCTGCCCGCAGTGACCCTGCGCACGCTGGATGGCGCACCACAGCCGCTGGCGGCGCTGCGCGGCACGCCGCTGGTGCTGAACCTGTGGGCCACGTGGTGCCCGCCCTGCGCGCGCGAGCTGCCGCTGCTGGTGCACGCGGCGCGCCACGAACGCCACGTGCGCATCGTGCTGATCGACCAGGGCCAGGACGCCGCCACGGTGCGTGCCTATCTGCGCGCGCGCGGGCTCGATCCGCCGCTGGTGCTGCTGGATGGCGACGGCGCGCTGCTGCGCGCCTACCATTCGCCGGGGCTGCCGACCACCCTGTTCATCGCGCCCGACGGGCGGCTGGTCAGCGCGCACGTCGGTGAGCTGTCGCAGGCCACCCTGGCGCAGGCGCTCGCGCGATTGCGCGCCGCATCGCGACCAGCGTCTGCCGCGCGCGACGGCAGCGCCTTGCGCGCGCATGCATCACCCTCAAACTGAGCGCATGGCCGCAGCGCCGGCTTGTCGCGGCACATGACCCGAGCCGCGTGGCAAAGCAAGCTAGGCACGCGCCGCGGTTTGCCGCGCGCCGCGCGCGCGCGACCTGATGGTCGCCGCCGAGTTCAACGGCGCCGCCTGCGCGGTATCCAGCAAGGCTTGCAGCAACGCGCCGCGGTAGCGTCCGCGCGCCAGCACCAGCGACAGCTCGCGCTGCAAATCCAGAAACGGCGTCGGCAGGATGCGCAGCTCGCCCGCCGCCAGCTCGGCGCGCACCGCCACGCGCGGCAGACAGGCCACGCCAAGCCCGGCCAGCACCGCCTGCTTGATCGCCTCGCTGTTGCTCAGCTCCAGCACGGTGACGCCGGCCGGCAGGCGCGTCAGCTCGCGCTCGACCAGGGCGCGCGTGGCCGAGCCGTGTTCGCGCAGGATCCAGCGCGCACCGGCGAAATCGGCGGGCGCGAGGCGCTTGCGCGACGCCAGCGGATGGGTGGGACGCGCGCACACGCACAGCGCATCCTCGCGCCACGGCAGCGCGTCCAGCCCGGCGCGCGCGGCCGGACCTTCGACGCAACCGACATCGAGCGAATAATCCAGCACGCGCTCCAGTACCGTTTGCGTGTTGTCCACCAGCAGTTGCACCGAGGCCTGCGGGTGCAGCGCGATGAAGCCGCCCAGCAGCTCGCCGACACGGTAGCTGCCGACCGTGTTGCTGGCACCGATACGCAGTTCGCCGAGCAGCTCGTCGGGGCTGGCGGCGGCGTTGCGCTCCAATGCCTGCATGCGCACCAGCACCTCGCGTGCCTGCGGCAGCATGGCGCGACCGCGCGCGTTCAAGTGCAGGCGCTGGCGCGCGCGATCGAACAGCACCACGCCGATGCGCCGCTCCAGCTCGGCCAGCGCCATGCTCGCCGCGGGCTGGGTGAGGTGCAGTTGTTCGGCGGCGGCGCGCACGCTGCCCAGCGCGGCGACGGCAACGAACACCTCGAGCTGGCGCGGAGAAATGCCGATCATGCGCGCAGCATAGCCGCTGACCGGCGCAAGCCGGCGCGGCTCAGGCGATCTTCTTGAAGCGCACGCGGTGCGGCTGCGCGGCTTCTTCGCCGAGGCGGCGCTTCTTGTCGGCCTCGTATTCCTGGTAGTTGCCGGTGAAGAACTCGATGTGCGAATCACCCTCGAAGGCGAGGATGTGCGTGGCGATGCGGTCGAGGAACCAGCGGTCGTGCGAGACCACGATGGCGCAGCCGGGGAACTCCAGCAGCGCCTCCTCCAGCGCGCGCAAGGTTTCCACATCGAGGTCGTTGGATGGCTCGTCCAGCAGCAGCACGTTGCCGCCGCTCATCAGCGTCTTGGCCAGGTGCAGGCGCCCGCGTTCGCCGCCGGACAGTTGCCCGACCAGCTTCTGCTGGTCGGCGCCCTTGAAGTTGAAGCGGCCCAGGTAGGCGCGCGAGGGCGTCTCGTAGCGGCCCACGGTGATCATGTCGGCGCCACCGGAGATTTCCTGCCACGCGCTCTTGCTGCCGTCGAGCGTGGCGCGCGACTGGTCGACGAAGGCCAGCTTCACCGTCGGTCCGATGATCAGCTCGCCGGAGTCGGGCTTTTCCATGCCCATGATCATTTTCATCAACGTGGACTTGCCGGCGCCATTGGGCCCGATCACGCCGACGATGGCGCCGGGCGGGATCTTGGCGCTGAAGTCCTCGATCAGCATCTGTCCGGCGTAACCCTTGCAGAGTTTGTCGAACTCGAGCACCAGCCCACCCAGGCGCTCGCCCGGCGGAATGTAGATCTCGTTGGTTTCGTTGCGCTTCTGGTACTCGACCGAGTTCAGTTCCTCGAAGCGGTTGATGCGCGCCTTGCCCTTGGACTGGCGCCCCTTGGCCGCCTGGCGCACCCACTCCAGCTCGCGCGCCACCGCCTTGCGCCGTGCGCTCTCGCCGGCCTCCTCCTGCTTCAGGCGCTGCTCCTTCTGCTCCAGCCACGAGGAGTAATTGCCCTTCCACGGAATGCCGCGGCCACGGTCCAGCTCGAGGATCCACTCGGCGGCGTTATCCAGGAAATAGCGGTCGTGGGTCACCGCGACCACGGTGCCGGTGAAGCCCTGCAGAAAGTGCTCCAGCCACTCCACCGATTCGGCGTCGAGGTGGTTGGTGGGCTCGTCCAGCAGCAGCATGTCATAGCGCCCCACCAGCAGGCGGCACAGCGCCACGCGGCGCTGCTCACCACCGGAGATCTCGCCGATCTTCGCCTCCCAGGGCGCCAGGCGCAGCGCGTCGGCGGCGATCTCCATCTGCCGCTCCAGCGTGTGCGCGTCGCCCGCGGCAAGGATGCCCTCCAGCCGCGCCTGCTCGGCGGCGAGCTTGTCGAAATCGGCGCCGTCCTCGCCATAGGCGGCGTAGACGGATTCAAGCTGCTTTTGCGCATCGAGGATTTCGGCAAAACCTTCTTCCACGGTTTCGCGCACGGTCTTGCGCGGATCCAGGTGCGGCTCCTGCGCCAGATAGCCGATCCTGATGCCGGGCTGCGGGCGCGCCTCGCCGTTGAACTCGGTATCGGTGCCGGCCATGATGCGCAGCACCGTGGATTTGCCGGAGCCGTTGACGCCGAGCAGGCCGATCTTGGCGCCGGGGAAAAAGCTCAGCGAGATGTCCTTGATGATCTCGCGCTTCGGCGGAACGATCTTGCTCACGCCGATCATGGTGTAGATGTATTGCATGGAGGACTCCGAAGATTGCATGACGCCCGCTGCGCGGGCGCGCGGCGCGGCTGCCAGGAAAAAGAAACAGGACCATCCCGCCCCGTCATGCCCGCGCGGGCGGACATCGCTTCACGACAGCGCAGCGGGTCATCCAGCGCAAAGCCAGTTACCGGATGCCCGCCCCCGCCTTCGCCGGGGCAGGCTCTGCGCGGGCAAGACTGACGCTGCGCAGACGCCGTGCATGCGTGAGGCCGGGCAAACCGGGCCACGTTGGCGACACGCGATTATCTCCGAGCGCGCCGCGCGGCGCCAGCGCTGCTAGGCGCAAACCCGCGCCTCCGTTAGACTTTTGCATCCGCGCGACGGCTGCGCCGCGCCTCGCCCGAGGTTCACCATGTTCCCCAGCACCCTGCAGATCGCCGGCTATGACGACGAGCTGGCGCGCGCCATCGCCGCCGAACGCCAGCGCCAGGAAGACCACGTCGAACTGATCGCCTCCGAAAACTATGCCAGCCCGCGCGTGCTCGAGGCGCAGGGCAGCGTGCTCACCAACAAGTACGCCGAGGGCTATCCGGGCAAGCGCTATTACGGCGGCTGCGAGTACGTGGACATCGCCGAGCGTCTGGCCATCGCGCGCGCGCAGCAGTTGTTCGACTGCGACTACGCCAACGTGCAGCCGCACTCCGGCTCGCAGGCCAACGCCGCGGTGTACTTCGCTCTGTTGCAGCCAGGCGACAGTATCCTCGGCATGAGCCTGGCGCACGGCGGTCATCTCACCCACGGCGCCAAGGTCAACTTTTCCGGCAAGATCTTTCACGCCACGCAGTACGGCGTCGATGCCGACGGCCTGGTCGATTACGCCGAGATCGAACGCCTGGCGCAGGAACACCGGCCGAAGATGCTGGTGGCCGGCTTCAGCGCCTATTCGCGCGTGCTCGACTGGGCGCGCCTGCGCGCCATCGCCGATGGCGTGCAGGCATACCTGTTCGTGGACATGGCGCACGTCGCCGGTCTGGTCGCCGCCGGGGTGTATCCCAGCCCGCTGCCGCACGCGCACGTGGTCACCAGCACCACGCACAAGACCCTGCGCGGCCCGCGCGGCGGCATCATCCTGGCCAAGGGCGCCAGCGAGGATGTGCAGAAGAAACTGCAGTCGATGATCTTCCCGGGCACCCAGGGCGGCCCGCTGATGCATGTCATCGCGGCCAAGGCGGTGGCCTTCAAGGAAGCGCTGGAGCCGGAGTTCAAGGCCTATCAGGCGCAGGTCGTGCGCAACGCGCGCGCGATGGCCGCCACGTTCGTGGCGCGCGGCTACAAGATCGTCTCCGGCGGCACCGACAATCACCTGATGCTGGTCGACATGATCGGCCGCGAGGTCACCGGCAAGGACGCCGAGGCCGCGCTGGGCAAGGCGCACATCACCGTCAACAAGAACACCGTACCGAATGATCCGCGCTCGCCGTTCGTCACCTCGGGCCTGCGCATCGGCACCCCCGCGGTGACCACGCGCGGCTATGCCGAGGCCGAGTGCACCGCGCTGGCCGGCTGGATCTGCGACGTGCTCGACGCGCCCGCCGACGAGGCCGTGATCGCCGCCGTGCGCAGCAAGGTCACCGCGCAGTGCCGCGCGTTCCCGGTGTACGGCTGAACACACGGCCATTCGATGCACTGCCCCTTCTGCCAGCACGAGGACACGCGCGTGATCGACTCGCGCCTGAGCGAGGACGGCAGCACCGTGCGCCGGCGTCGCGAGTGCCCGGCCTGCGGTGAGCGCTTCAACACCTTCGAGACCGCCGAAATTCGTCTTCCCGCGGTGATCAAGAGCGACGGCCGCCGCGAGACGTTTGATGAGCGCAAGTTGCGCACCAGTTTCGACCGCGCGCTGCAAAAGCGCGCGGTCGGCGCCGAAGCCATCGACGCCGCGCTGCGCGCGGTGCTGCATGGCCTGCGCCTGGGCGGTGAGCGCGAGGTGCCCTCGCTGCAGATCGGCGAGCTGGTCATGGGTGAACTGAAGAAACTCGACCAGGTCGCCTACGTGCGCTTTGCCTCGGTGTACCGGCGCTTCGAGGACGTGCAGGCTTTCCGCGAGGAAATCGAACGGCTGGAGCGCGACCTGCCCGCGCTCGAAGGCCTGCAATTGCCGCTGCTCGAAGGCGGGGAGGACACGCCCGGCAAGCCGGCCAGGAATGTCCGCAACGGCAAGCGCTGAGCGCCGCGCATGGAATTCCGCATCGACTACGCCTGCGACGCGCCCGCCTTGCACACGGATTTCGCCGCCGCGCAAATGACCGCGTTCGCGCCCATGATCGCCGACATGCGCCTTGATGCCACGTTGCTGCGCGTGCGTGCGCATGTGCAGCGCGGCGCGCTGCCGACCAGCTTCATCGCGCACGCTGACGCAGCCTTTCTCGGCGGCTGCAGCCTGCTCGCCAGCACGCCCGCGGATACGCGCCCATGGACGCCCTGGCTGGCCAGCCTGGTGGTGCGCGCAGACCGGCGCGGACGCGGCATCGGCACTGCGCTGCTGCAACGCTGCGTGGACGAGGCGCGCGCGCTGGGGTTGCCTGGGTTGCACCTGTACTGCGCGCCGGAGCTGCACGATTACTACGCCACGCGCGGCTGGCAACGCTGCGGCGACTTCACGCGCGGCACCTGGCAGGCCACGGTCATGCGCATCGGGCTGCAAGCGGCGCGGGCGGACGCGGCATGAACCCGTTCAGCGCCAGCGATCACGCGCACATGGCGCACGCGCTGCGCCTGGCCGAGCGCGGCCTGTTCTCCACGCAGCCCAATCCGCGCGTCGGCTGCGTGATCGCGCGGGGCGAACACGTGCTCGGCAGCGGCTGGCATGAACGCGCCGGACAACCACACGCCGAGGTGCATGCGCTGCGCGCGGCCGGTGCCGAAGCGCGCGGCGCCACCGCCTACGTCACGCTGGAACCCTGCGCGCACCACGGGCGCACCCCGCCCTGCGCCGATGCATTCATCGCGGCCGGCGTCGCGCGCGTGGTGGTGGCCTGCGCCGATCCGTTTCCGCAGGTCGCTGGCCAGGGCGTCGCGCGCCTGCGCGCCGCCGGCATCGCGGTCGACGTGGGCTTGCTGCAAGACCTCGCACGCGAGCTGAATCGCGGCTTCTTCAGTCGCATCGAGCGCGGCCGCCCGTGGCTGCGGCTGAAACTGGCGATGAGCCTGGACGGCCGCACCGCGCTGGCCGATGGCCGCTCGTTCTGGGTCACCGGCGCGGCGGCGCGCAACGATGTGGCGCGCTGGCGCGCGCGCAGCTCGGCCCTGTTCAGCGGCGCCGGCACGGCACGCGCCGACGATCCACGGCTCAGCGTGCGCCTGGCCGAGCCGCAGCCTTTCGTGCCACCGCTGCGCGTGCTGCTGGATACGCGCCTGGATGCCCTGCCCGTCGACGCTCACCTGCTGGATGGCACGGCACCCACGCTGATCCTGCACGCGCCGCATGCGCGCCCCGCACACGCCGGCTATGCGCGCGCCGAATGCGTGCCGGTTGCGTGCCACGGCGCCGGACTCGACCTCCACGCCGCGCTGGCGCTGCTGGCCGCGCGCGGCTGCAACGAGCTGCAGGTGGAAGCCGGCGCCACGCTCGCCGGCGCGCTGTTCGCCGCGGGTCTGGTCGACGAGCTGCTGCTGTATGTCGCGCCGGTGCTGCTGGGCGACAGCGCGCGGCCATTGCTGCACCTGCCGGCGCTGGCCGAAATGAGCGCACGCTGGCAACTGCGCACGCTGGATCAACGCATGCTCGGCGACGATCTGCGCCTGTTGCTGCGCCCGCATCGGGGAGACTGACATGTTCACCGGCATCATCCAGGCCGTCGGCCACATCGCCCGCATCGAGCCGCGCGCTGGCGACCTGCGCCTGCGCATCGATGTGGGCGCGCTGGACCTGACCGGCGTCGTGCCCGGCGACAGCATCGCCGTCAGCGGCGTGTGCCTGACCGCGATCGAACTCGATGCGCGCCAATTCGCCGCCGACGTATCGCGCGAGACGCTGGCCTGCACCACGCTGGGCGCACTGCGCGAGGGCGCCGCGGCGAACCTGGAGAAGGCCCTGCGCGTCGGCGATGCGCTGGGCGGACACCTGGTCGCCGGTCATGTCGATGGCGTCGGCCATGTGCGGGACGTGCACGCCGACGCGCGCTCGCAGCGCTGGCGCTTCAGCGCGCCCGCCGCACTGGCGCGCTACATCGCCAGCAAGGGCTCGGTGTGCATCGACGGCGTCAGCCTCACTGTCAACGAAGTGGATGGCACCGGCTTCGGCGTCAACCTGATCCCGCACACGCTCGAGCACACCTGTTTCGGCCAGCGCGCAGCGGGCGACGCGGTCAACCTGGAAGTCGACCTGCTGGCGCGCTATGTCGAACGCATGCTGGGCGCGCAGGCCTGATTTCACACGTCCGCAAGCTGCGGGTGATCGCAACCCTCCCGAGCGAGAAGGGGCCGAAGATCGGCAGGTACAACCAGGCGAGAGGTGAAGGTGTTGCCGCGTCGCTGTAGCACTTGCGTTCACTTCCCTGTAGCACGGCACTGGGAACGGTACGGCGCCACTCGGAACGAGTGTCCTGCAAGGCTTGCAGGAGCGGTGGTGGCTATGGGACTCGAACCACCGACCCCAGCATTATGAGTGCTGTGCTCTAACCGGCTGAGCTACATAGCCGCGCGAACCCGCGAGTTTATGGTCGCGCCGCGACTGACGCAAGATGCGGCGCTTGCCGCTGCGGGGTGTGCGTGCTTGAATCGACGCACCTCTTGTGCGCTGCGCCATGTCCGACGTCATCGACGCTGATGGTTTCCGCCCCAATGTGGGCATCGTGTTGCTCAACCCGGATGGCCGGGTGTTCTGGGCACGCCGCATCACGCGCGACGGTTGGCAATTTCCGCAAGGGGGCATCGGCAGCGACGAGACGCCGCTGGAGGCGATGCATCGCGAGCTGACCGAGGAAACCGGGCTCGGCGCAACGCATGTCGAGGTGCTGGCGTCCACACCGGGCTGGCTGCGCTACCGCCTGCCGCATCGCTATCTGCGCCATCACCAGCGTCCGTTGTGCGTGGGCCAGAAGCAGGTCTGGTACCTGCTGCGCTTCATGGGCGAGGACGCGCAGGTGCGCCTGGACGCGGTCGATCATCCCGAGTTCGATGCCTGGCGCTGGGTGGATTTCTGGTATCCGGGCGAAGCCGTGGTGGCGTTCAAACGCGAGGTGTACCAGCGCGCGCTGCGCCAGTTCGTGGTGCACGCCGAACGCCTGTGCGCGCGCGAATTGCCGCCGCCCTGGTCGGTGCCGGCCGGCGTCGTGCCGGCGGCAAGCGACTGAATCAGCGCCCGGACGGGCTCAGTCAGGCACGTACACCGAAGCGTTCGCGCAGGGCATCGGCAGTGGCCAGATACATTGCCTTGAGCTGCGCGACGCGTGCCACCGGATTGTCGACTTGGCCAGCGCGCGCGGCCAGTTCCAGCGTCTTGGCCTCGGCCGACATGCGCTTGGCGCCGAGGTTGGCGCTGGCCGATTTCAGCGCGTGCGCCTGCTGCGAAAGGCCATTGATGTCGTTTTGCGCGGCGGATTGTTCGAGCATGGCGATGCGTTTCGGACTGTCGCCGAGGAACACCGTGACCAGCGGCTTGAGCTCGTCGCCCATGATGTCCTCGAGGTCGCGCAGCACTTCCTCGTCAAGCAGATCGCCACTGGCGACTGGCGGCGGCGGCGCGGGTGGCGCGAAACTGGGCCGCAGCGGCGGCGGGGTGATGCGGCTGGGCGCCGCGGCGGCGCGCGCGGCAACGCGCAGCACCTGACCTGGATCGGGCGCGACAGGCGCCGGTGCGACCGGGATGGCCTCCTCCACGGGCGTGCTCGGCAACCACTGCTTGAGGGTACGCGCCAGCAGCGCGCGGTCGAGCGGCTTGGACAGGTAATCATCCATGCCGCTGTCCAGGCATTTCTCGCGATCGCCAGCCATGGCGTGCGCGGTCATGGCGATCACCGGCATGCGCGCGGAGTTGACCAGGGCTTCGCGACGGCGCAGCTCGCGCGTGGCCGCATAGCCGTCCATGATCGGCATCTGGCAATCCATCAGCACCAGATCGAACACGCCCTTGCCGAGCAGATCCAGTGCTTCGCTGCCGTGGTTGGCCTGCACCACTTCCAGGCCCAGGCGTGACAGCAGCTTGGTCGCCACCTGCTGGTTGACGGGGTGATCCTCGACCAGCAGAACGCGCCCGCGCAACGGCGGTTCCAGCTCGTTGGCGGTGGCCGCCGCGGGTGGGCGCGCCGGCGTCGTGGCGCGCGCGATCAATGGCTGCGGACGCGTGTGCGAACTCAGCGCGAACAGGCTTTCCAGAGCGGCGCGCAACGCGGACTCGTCGGGCTCGCGCGGCAGCACGCCAAGGCGCGGACCGCCGGCCTCGGCAGGTGCGCCGGGCAACAGGATGCGCACGCGTTCGAGGGTTGGCTCGCGCAACACGTTGCGCACCAGATTTTGCGTCTCGCCCGGCGCGCCGCCCATTTCCGCGACCAGCAATTCGTGGCCGAAGCTGCGTCCCAGCGGCGCGGAACGGCGCAGCCGCGCCAGTGCCTCGGCCGGCTGCGGCAGAAATTCCACCTGCAGGCCCAGCCCGGCCAGCAGCGGGTTGAGCTTCTCGTAGCCACGCTGGCTGCCGACGTACAGACCGCGCACACCCTGCAGGCTGAGCCGGCCTTGCGCGACCTCGCCCGGGAGTTTGGCCAGCGGCAGGCTGAACCAGAACACCGAGCCCTTGCCCGGCTCGGAACGCAGGCCGATCTTGCCGCCCATCAGCTCGACCAGCTTCTTGCAGATGGTCAGGCCGAGGCCGGTGCCGCCGTAGCGGCGCGTGGTGCTGCTTTCGGCCTGGCTGAAGGGCTGGAACAGCCGCGCGGCGGCCTCCGGCGTGATGCCGATGCCGGTATCGCGCACTGCGAACACCAGCTCCTCGTGGGTGGGCGTTTCCGCGCGCTTGCTGACGCGCACCGATACGCCGCCACGTTCGGTGAACTTGAGACCATTGCCGACCAGGTTGCTGAGCACCTGGCGGATGCGCACCGGATCGCCGCGCAGCAGCGTGCGCACGTCCTCGTCCACGCTCAGGCGCAGGCTCAGGCCCTTGGCATCGGCGGCCTTGTCCATCAGCGCCTGCACGCTGTCGAGCAGGTCGCGCAGGTTGAGCGTGACGTTCTCCAGTTCGAGCTTGCCGGCCTCGACCTTGGAGTAGTCGAGGATGTCGTCGACGATGCGCAGCAGCTCCTGCGCCGAGCGCTGCGCGGTGGCGACATAATCGCGCTGGTCGGCGTTGAGTTGCCCGCCCAGCACGATGTCCAGCAGCGGCAGAATGCCATTGAGCGGGGTACGGATCTCGTGGCTCATGGTGGCCAGGAATTCGCTCTTGGCCAGCGTCGCGGCCTCGGCCGCGCGCTTGGCGGTGACCAGTTCCTTCTGCATGCCCTGCAGTGCCGACAGCTCTTTCTCCAGAATGATCGTGCGCGTGGCGTTGGGCGTCGGCGCCGGCGGCACCAGCAATGCTTCCGCCTCGCCCCAGTGCCGCGCCAGACGCAACCAGGACAGCACGGCCAGCACCGCGGCCAGCAGCGCGGCGGCGGCCAGCACCAGCTTCCACGGCAGCACCATCTGCCACAGGGCCAGCACGACCAATGCGGCCAACAGCACCAGGCTGCCGACGAGCAGGGCGGTGGCAGTACGATCACGGGGCATGGCGGACATGCGGCTCATCTCAGGCAGTGTTGCTGACAAAATCGTAATCGAGTTGCGCGCCGGCTTCCTGCACGAAGTTGCCCTGCAGGAGGTCGGCACCGGCAGCGTAGAACGCCGCGGCGGTACTTGCATCATGCACGCGCGGGGCAATGACCAGTGCGCCGCGCGCATGTCCGGCGGCGACCACGGCACGCGCCTGACCGTCGCGCGCCAGCTCGGGCGCCAGTTTGAGGAAATCCAGCGGCAGATCGTTGAAGCCCGGCTGCGCCAGGGTCTGCGCACTGACCCCGGCCAACGCCACCGCGAGGCCGCGCGCATGCAGATCCGCGAAACGACGCGCGGCGTCGGGGTAATTGCCGAGCAATGCCTCGCAACGGTATTCCAGCACCAGGCTGGACGCCGGCAGCGCGGCGGCAGCCAGCGCCTGCGCCAGACTGCCATCGCGCCAGACCTCTTCGAACACCTCGAAACTCTGGCTGACGAACAACGTCAGCGCCGTACCCAGCTTGCGCCGCGCGGCCAGCACCACCAGTGCGCGCCTGAGCACCCAGACATCCAGCGCCGGCAGCAGACCGGCGGCGGCGGCGGCCGGCAGCAGTGCGGCGGCGGCGTGCTCGCTGCCGCGCGCATCGCGCAGGCGCAGCAATGCCTGGTAGCGCGGCGCGGCGGCCATGCCGGCGATCGGCACCAGCGGCTGGAACGCCAGGCTCAAGGTGTCCTCGGCCAATGCGCTGCGCACGAGCGCGGCAAGGGTTTGTTGACCCGATGCCTGCGCGGCGTGGCGCGCGACGTTCACCCCCTGCCGGCGCGCGTTTTCCAGCGCACGCTCGCAGGCGCCGAGCAAGGCCATCGGATCAGCGCCAGCGCCCATGCCGCAAACCCCGGCACTGAACGCCAGCGGCACCGCGCGGGCCATCTCGAAGCGCTCCTGGCCGATGCGCGCGGCAAGATCCTCGGCGAAGGCGGCCAGCGCGGCCTCGCCGCGTTGTGGCGCGAACAGCAGAATGGCGCTGGGCCCGAATGGCGCCAGCACCTCGCGCGGCAGGGTCTGCTCGGCCACCCACGTCGCGAATTGCTGCAGCAGGCGATCGAAACCGCCGAGGCCAAGGCGCTCGCGCAGGCGCGGCGCGTCGTTCAACTCGATCAGCAGCAGGCCGCCGCCGGGCGTGACGCCGGTGCGCGCGGCCAGTTGACGCGCGATGCGATCGAACAGTACGCCACGATCGACCAACGCCTCGCTGCCGCCAGGCGCACGCGAACCGCGTTGCGAGGCGGCGCGCGCGCGCCGCACGCGATTGCCGACCGCGGCGATCAGGTGCCTGGGCCGCACCGGCTTGGCGATGAAATCATCACCACCCGCATCCAGCGCGGCGAACTGGCGGTCGGTGTCTGGATCACCGGATAGAAACACGATGGGCGTGGCCACGAAGGCCTCACGCTCGCGGATCAGCGCGGTCAACTCGAAGCCGTCGGCGCCAGGCATGTTGATGTCCATCAGGATCAGATCGGGCTGGAAGCGCTCCAGCTCATCCAGCGTCGCCAGCGGCTCGACCACCGTGCGGGTCTGCATGCCGGCCCTGCGCAACACGGTTTCGGCGAAAGCGGCCTGGGCGGCGTCGTCATCGACCACCAGCACGCGATAGGGCGCGTCGTCGAGTTCGTCCTTGAGCAGCGGCTCGGCCTGCGCCAGCAGCGCGTGCAGGCCCAGGGTGCGCGACAGGGCATGATCGGCGCCGGCGCGCAGCGCTTCGAGGCGTGCACCCAGATCATCGTGCTCGAGAATGGCCAGCAGCGCGATGCGGTGTCCGGCCTCGACGCGGGCGTGGCGCAGCGCCGGGGCCAACAGCGGCAGCGCCGCCAGTGCGCGCGCGCCGACCACCAGCAGGCGCGGTGGCGCAGCGTCGCCCAGCGCCATGATCATGCGCTCGACGCTCTCGACTTCGGCCACCGCGTGCCCGTCCTGCTCGAAGTGCAGCGCCATATCGTGCAGCACCGCGTCGGCGCCCAGCAGCAAGACTTGGGGCGCGACCGCCAGCGCGGCAGGCGCGGGCACGGCCGACGCCGTGGCGGCGATGTCCGCGGCGGCGGCCGGCAGGGGCATGCCAGCGGAATCGGTGATCAGGGCGGCGGCGGGCGCGGGCGGTTCGGGATCGGCAATGCCCAGTTCGCGCCAATAACCGGGCGGCGGGGTTTCCATTTGCGCGTAACCGGCAGGGTCGGCGGGGGGTTCGGCCCGCGGCGGCGGCGCACTCGGCGCGGCCTCGGCGCGCGCGGCGAGCTCCAGCATGGCCACTTGGCCCATGGGGGCCTGCAAGGCCTCCAGCGCCTGCGCAATGGCGTCGTTGGCGGCTGCATCCGGCAGCGTGCTGCCCAGCACGAAGGGTTGCAGCGATTCGGCCAGCGCCTGCAGCGGTGCCGCCTGTTCGGGCAGACCATAACGGCCGGCAGCCTCGGCGAGGCGCGCGAACTCGGTTTCCAGCAGATACAGCGCGTTGACGTCCCAACCCTCGCGGCGCTGGCGCTCGGCACGACGCAACAGGATCTTCATGCGCTGCGGCAGATGACGCAAAAAGGCGCCCTTCAGCTCCTCGCTGCGGATCTGCTGCTCGGTAACCTTCATGCCTGTCCCCTTGCGTCCATGCCCGGCGTGGTTCTCAGAACGGCTTGACCACCACCAGGATGACGATTGCAACCAACAACAGCGACGGTATCTCGTTGAACCAGCGCAGACGCTTGCTGCTCCAGTCGCATGCGTCGCGCGCGAAGCGGTTTTTCAGCTGCAGCAACCAGAAGTGGTAGACGATCAGCAACGCCACCAGGGTGAGCTTGACGTGCATCCACGGAAACCGCAGAAAACCAGGATCCATGACCAGCATGGCGATGCCGAACGCCACCGCCAGCGCGCCGCCGATGTGGGTCATGATCATCAGCTTGCGTTCCATCACCTTGAGGCGTTCGCGCACCACCGGCTCGGTCGCCTCGGCGTGGTACACGAACAATCGCGGCAAGTAAAACAGACCCGCGAACCAGGTCACCACGAAGATGATGTGAAACGCTTTCAGCCAAAGCATGGGGTCACTCCGCGAAGGCCGAGTATAGCTACAGCAGCCCGCGCGAGCCGTGTCGTGACGTGGCTTACAAATTGCAAACTTTCGTCATGGCACCATCGCGGCCACTCCTCACCACGGCCCCTGGTTGCCGCGATGCCGGTCACGCCGCCACCCGATTACAGCGTACGCCCGCGCCTGCCCGGCTGCCACGGGCGTCGTGTCGTGGCCGTGCTGCTGGCGCTGCTGCTGCTGGGCGCCAGCTTCACGCTGGGGCGCTGGAGCGCTGGGCGCGGTGCCGCCGCGCCGGGGCATGCCGCGTCCGCGGCGGCGCAAGATGAAATCCAGGCGTTGAAGCAGCAGTTGGCCATCGCGCAACGCGACCGCCAGGGGATGCGCGTGGCCACTGATGCGCTGCGCCGCACGCTGTCCGATCGCGGCGCCGAAATCGAAAGCCTGCGCGCCGATCTGGCTTTCTACACACGCCTGATCGGCGGCGACGAGCAGGCACCGGGCTTGGGCGTGGCCGCACTGACGCTGAGCCCGGTGGCCGGGACGCGCGGCTACACCTTCACCGTGACCCTGCTGCAGACCGCACGTGACAGCAATCCGGTGCATGGCCTGATGACCCTGGCGCTGCAGGGCGTGCAGGGCGGTCGCGCGGCGCGCTGCGCCTGGGCGCAACTGGCGGATGCGCGGCAGCGTGACGGATTGCCGTTTGCCTTCAAGTATTTCCAGCAAGTGCATGGCATGCTCGTGCTGCCGCCGGGGTTCGTGCCGGCGCGCATCCACGTCACCCTCAAGCCCGCGGGTGGTGCCGCGTTCACGCGTGATCTGGCCTGGGCCGGCGCGCTGGCCGGCCAGGATACGATCCATGTTCCGCAAAACCCGTAAAGACCGCGCCGGCAGCGGCGCGACCAGCCTGATCGCGGCCGACACGACCGTGCACGGCGACATCACCTTCAGCGGCACGCTGCACGTGTGCGGATGTGTGATCGGCAACGTGCGTGGCGATGGTGAAGCGCTGTTCACGCTCAGCGCCGGGGGCGTGATCGAAGGCGGCGTGCTGGCGCCACAGGCGGTGATCAACGGCACGCTGCGCGGCGACATCCACGTCACGCAGCATCTGCAGCTGGCGGCTGCGGCGCGGATCGAGGGCGATGTGCGCTACTGCAGCCTGGAGATGGCCGCCGGCGCCCAGGTCAATGGGCGTATGCTGCACGATGCCGATGCACCCAAACGCCTGGCCGCGCCCGATGCGGCCGAGGCTTGAACCCGGCGCCTCCGCCCCCAAGCATGCTGATCATGGATATCGTCATCACCACGCCTGACTACCGCAGCGCCGAGCCCCCGCTGGACTTCACCGCGGCGGCCGCGCAGAAAGTGCGCGAGCTGATCACCGAAGAGGGCAACCCCGCGCTCAAGTTGCGCGTGTACATCTCCGGTGGCGGCTGCTCGGGTTTCCAGTACGGTTTCAGCTTCGACGAGCAGCAATCCGACGATGACTACGTGCTGGAGCGCGACGGCGTCGCCCTGCTGGTCGATCCGCTGTCGCTGCAATACCTCGCCGGGGCCGAGATCGACTACCGCGAAAACCTCAACGGCGCGCAATTCGTGATCCGCAACCCCAACGCGCGCACCACCTGCGGCTGCGGGTCCTCGTTCTCGGTGTGAACGCAAGCCAGCGCTCGGCGCGCAATGCCTATGCCGGGCTGGTTCTCGACCGTGCCCACACGCTGCGCGACGACGCGACCTGGCTGGCTGCGGCGCAGGCCGATGCACGCACACGCTTCGTCCTGACCCTGCCCGAATCCAGGCTGTGGGCCACCCCCGCGGGCGATGCGCTGCAATTGCTTGGCCCTGCCGCGCTGGATATCACGCAACGCGCACCTGCCAGCCTGCTCGGTCTGGACGACAGCGGCGTCGCGTATTTCCAGACCGCCAGCGCGCGGCCACCGCCGGGGCCCGGGCAGGCTCTGGGTTTGCGCGCGCTGGCCGCCACTGCCGATGCCTTCCAGGCCGGGCTTGCCGCCTACGCCGCGGCCCTGGCGCACTGGCAGCACACCAGTCGCTGGTGCCCGGCCTGCGGCGGCGCCACGCAACGCGACCAAGGCGGCCACCGCGCGCACTGCGCGCAGTGCGGCCTGAACCAGTTCCCGCGCACCGATCCGGCGGTGATCGTGCTGGTCGAGCACGCCGGCGCCGCGCTGCTGGGGCGCAAGCCGGGCTGGCCGCCGGGACGTTTTTCCACGCTCGCCGGCTTCGTCGAACCGGGCGAGACGCTGGAAGATGCCGTGCGCCGTGAGGTGTTCGAGGAGTCCGGCGCGGTGATCGGCGCCTGCGACTATCACTCCTCGCAGCCGTGGCCGTTCCCGGCCTCGCTGATGCTGGGCTTCACCGCGCGGGCCGTCTCGCGCGTGCTGGCGACGGGCGATGGCGAACTGGCCGAAGTACGCTGGTTCACGCGCGCCGGGCTGCGCGCCGGGCTGGCCGCTGGCACCCTGAGCCTGCCGCCGCGTTTTTCGGTGGCCCACCACCTGATCGCGGACTGGCTGGGACGTGCGCGCCGAACGCCGTAAGCGCGGATGCCTGCGTACGCGCGGGCAGCACGATCACGGGCGCGTGATTACAATCACGCCTCATACCAAGGAGTGTCCATGGCGCTGAAGCTGCTTGCCGTGCTGCTGGCCCTGCTCCTGGCGCGCGGCGTGCCAACCCTGTTGCACCTGCGCAGCTTCGGCTGGTTGAAACCCTGGCTGCGCGCCACGGGCGCCACGCGCACGGGCCTCGTGCTCGCGGTGCTGTTGCCCGCGGCGCTGGCCGGGGTGATCGGCTACGTGCTGCTGGGGCGCTGGCTGGGCGTGTTGTGGCTGGCGTTCGCGCTGGTGACCCTGCTATGGACGCTGGGCCCGCGCGAACTGGAAGCCGACCTCGAAGAACTGCTCAACGCCGCCGAAGGCGAGATGCGTGCGACCGCGTTGCAGAACTTCGGCGATGGCAGCGATACCGACCTGGCATGGAGTGCGCCCAGCGTGGTCGGCGCCGGCATCAACGCCGCGCTGCGGCGTCGTTACGCGGTGCTGTTCTGGTTCTTCATACTCGGTCCGGGTGGCGCGCTGTTGTACCGGCTGGCGCGGCTGGCCGCTGGCATGGCCGGACGTGCCGCCGGGCTGCCCGCCGCGCAGCAGGATTTCGCGCGGCGCATGGCCGCGGCACTGGAATGGCCAGCGGCGTTGCTGATGGTGCTGGCGATGGCGCTGGTGTCGAATTTCGATGCCGTGCTCGGCAGCCTGCGCGCTTGGCACAACGAGCCGGGCCGCAGCTGGCTGGGGCTCGATCCGGATTTCCTGCCCGCCATCGCCGTGGCCGGGGTCAACGCCGATGTCGAGGCCGGCGATGGCTATGCCGTTGACGCCACCGACGTGGCCGGCGAGCTTGAAGACCTCGCCCATCTGCTCAACCGCGTGCTGCTGGTGTGGCTGGTTCTGGCCGCGCTGCTGGTGCTGGGCGGCTGGATGGCATAGGCCGAAGCCGCCGACTGCATGGCGCGGACCCGATTTGAGCTGGCGGGGTCGGACGCGCGCCTCGACACACTGCTGCGCGCGGCGAATCTGGCCCTGTACCGCGCCAAGCGCAACGGCCGCGATCAGGTGGCCGAACTCTCGGTCCGCGCCTTGCAGAAATTGCGCCACGAGGAATGATCCGCGCGCCGCGAGATGGCGCACCGCGCAGCTGCTGCTAGGCTGCGCGCCCGTTCGTCGATGCCCTGGCCAGCCACGCTCCATGCCTGAATGCACGCCCGATAGCACGCCAGGCCCCATGCCCCGTCCGCTGGTCGTGCGCTGCGGCGCGCTCGGCGACATGGTGCTGCTGACGCCGCTGCTGACGCTGCTGCACAGACGCTACGGACTGGCGGCGGAGGTGCTCGGTGCGGGTGCATGGACCGCGCCGCTTTACGCCGGGCATCCCGACGTCCACCGTGTGCTGCTGCTGGGCAGCCGCAAACGCCCGTACTGGACGGATCCGCGCCAGTGGCGGGCCGTGGCGCAATTGCGCAGCGGCGGCCGGCGCCCGATCTATGTCTGCGACGAGCTGGCCACCGCGCCCCTGGCGCGACTGCTGGCGCGCGCCGGCTTCGATGACGGCGACCTGCTGTGGGTCGGCGCGCACCCAGAATGTACACGCACGCACTGGGTCGATCGCTGGCTGGCCTTCGGTGCGCTGGACGCCCCGCGCTGGCCAGGCGCAGTCCAGGCCTCGACCGAGGCGGCGCCGCGACTGTTCATCAGCACCAGCGCCGTAGCCGACTGCGACGCGTGGCTGACGCGGCGCGGCTGGGCCGGACGCCCGCTGCTGCTGCTGCACGCCGGCAACAAGCGCACGCTCAAACGCGGTGGCACACGCGGGCGCCTGGGCGACAGCAAGGCCTGGCCGGATGCGCGCTGGCTGGCCTTGCTGCAGGCCATGCACGCACGCGTCCCCGCCGCCATCATCCTGCTCACCGGCACCGCGCCGGAGCAAGCGTGGCTGCGGCGCCTGGCGCGCGCCAGCGGTCTCGCCGCCGCGCAGGCCATCGGCGACGATCTGCCCTTGCCGCGCCTGCTGGCCCTGCAGGCGCGCGCCGCCGGCATGATCAGCGTCGATACCGGCCCGGCGCACAGCGCCGCCGCGCTGGGCTGCCCGCTGCTGGTGCTGTACGGCGCGGCCAGCGCCGCGGCGTGGCTGCCGCGGGCGCCCACGGGCAGTCCGGTGCTGTGGCTGGGCGGCCAGGATGCCGGCCGCGCGCGGCTGCTGGACACCGCCGCGGACGCGGTGATCGATGTCTGGAACACCCTGCCGCTGCGGTCGCCGACTTGACAGCGTGCCCGCGCTGGCCCTCAGACTAAATAAGAAGCGCGAGGTTTGACGCCGCCGGCTGCGCCCCGCAATCCCATTCGAGTGCACTCATGGCCAAGAACCTGCTCATCGTCGAATCGCCGGCCAAGGCCAAGACGATCAACAAATACCTCGGCAAGGATTTCGAGGTGCTGGCCTCCTACGGCCACGTGCGCGACCTGGTGCCCAAGGAGGGCGCGGTCGATCCCGAGCACGGCTTCGCCATGCGCTATGCGCTGATCGACAAGAACGAGAAACACGTCGAGGCCATCGCCCGCGCCGCCGCCAAGGCGCAATCGATTTACCTCGCCACCGATCTGGATCGCGAAGGCGAGGCGATCAGCTGGCACATCAGCGAGATCCTGCGCGAGCGCGGCCTGCTGGAAGGGCGCAACGTGCAGCGCGTGGTGTTCAGCGAGATCACCCCGCGCGCCATCCTGGAGGCCGTGGCCAGGCCGCGCGCGCTGGCGCAGGACCTGGTCGATGCGCAGCAGGCGCGGCGTGCGCTCGATTACCTGGTCGGCTTCAACCTGTCGCCGGTGCTGTGGCGCAAAGTACAGCGCGGGCTCTCGGCCGGGCGCGTGCAGTCGCCGGCGCTGCGCATGATCGTCGAGCGCGAGGAGGAGATCGAAGCGTTCAAGGCGCGCGAGTACTGGTCGCTGGATGCGCAGCTCGCGCACATCGGCATTGCGTTCACGGCGCGGCTGAGCAAGCTCGGGGGCAAGAAATTCGAGCAGTTCGATGTCACCGACGCCGCGACCGCGCACGCCGCGCGCGCATCCCTGCTGGCCGCCGCCAACGGTCGCCTCGTGGTCGGCGAGGTGGTGTCGAAAGAGCGCAAGCGCCGCGCCGCGCCGCCGTTCACCACCTCGACCCTGCAGCAGGAAGCCGCGCGCAAACTCGGCTTCGCCACCAGCCGCACGATGCGCGTGGCGCAAGGTTTGTACGAGGGCGTGGCGTTGGGTGACGCGGGCAGCGTCGGCCTGATCAGCTACATGCGCACCGATTCGGTGAGCCTGTCCGCAGAGGCGCTGGACGAGCTGCGCGAGGTGATCGCGCGCGAGTTCGGCGCGCACGCGCTGCCGGAGAAACCCAATTTCTACCAGAACAAATCGAAGAACGCCCAAGAGGCGCACGAGGCCATCCGCCCGACCTCGGCGCTGCGCACGCCCAAGTCCGTGGCGGCGTTCCTCAATGACGACCAGCGCCGGCTGTACGAACTGATCTGGAAGCGCGCGGTGGCCAGCCAGATGATCCCGGCCACGCTCAACACGGTCAGCGTGGACCTGGCCTGCGGCGCCGACAACACATTTCGCGCCAGCGGCACCACCGTGGTCGATGCGGGCTTTCTGGCCGTATACGAGGAAGGCCGCGACCAGAAGGCGGACGACGACGACGAGCAGCGCAAGCTGCCCGCGCTGAAGATCGGTGACTCGGTGGCGCTGGCCGACATCCTCGCCGAGCAGCACTTCACCGAGCCGCCGCCGCGCTATTCCGAAGCCTCGCTGGTGAAGACGCTCGAGGAATACGGCATCGGCCGGCCTTCGACTTACGCCAGCATCATCCAGGTGTTGCTGGCGCGCGAATACGTGCTGCTCGACCAGCGCCGCTTCCGGCCCACCGATGTCGGTCGCGCGGTGGGCAAATTCCTCGCCCAGCACTTTGCCCAGTACGTCGACTATGACTTTACCGCGCGCCTCGAGGACGAGCTGGATGCGGTCAGCCGCGGCGAGGAGGCCTGGGTGCCGCTGCTGCAGAAATTCTGGACGCCGTTCAAGCAGCAGGTCGACGAGAAAACCGGGAGCGTCGAGCGCAGCGAAGCCACCGGCGCGCGCGAGATCGGCATCGATCCCGTCAGCGGCAAGCAGGTGAGCGTGCGCCTGGGCCGCTACGGCGCGTTCGCGCAGATCGGCCTCAAGGAAGCCGGCGACACGCCACGCTACGCCTCGCTGCGTCCGGGGCAGAGCATGCATACCATCGCGCTGGCCGACGCGCTGGAGCTGTTCAAGCTGCCGCGTGCGCTGGGCGATTCGCCGCAGGGCGAAGCGGTCAGCGTCGGTGTCGGCCGTTTCGGCCCGTTCGTCAAGCAGGGCGACACCTACGCCTCGCTGGGCAAGGACGACGACCCTTACACGATCGACCTGGCACAGGCGCTGGCCCTGGTGCAGGCCAAGCGCGAGGCCGCCGCCAATCGCATCATCCAGGACTTCGGCAACGGCGTGCAGGTGCTCAACGGCCGCTACGGTCCGTACATCACCGATGGCGAGAAAAATGCGCGCATGCCCAAGGATCGCGAACCGGCCAGCCTTACTGCGGACGAGTGCGCCACCCTGCTCGCGGCAGCGCCGTTGCGGCCCAAACGTGGCGGCGCTCGCAAAAACGCCAAAGCCGCGCCCGCGAAAAAAACCGCCGCCAAGAAGGCTGCGCCAGCGGCGCCGGCCAACGTGGCCACCCCAACGCGCAAGCGCGCCGCCAGCGTGAAGAAAGCCGCGGCACGCAAGACGGCCACCGCCACATCGGCGCCGCGCAAGACACCCGCAGGCAAGGTCGTCGCCGGCAAGCGCGCGCCGGCCAAGCGCGTAGTGCCCGGACCGGGCGCGTGAACATGTGCGCGCGCAGCGACCCCGGCGTACCTGGTCGATAGCGCGACTGCGGCGTCATGTCGATCCCATTCCCCGCCCGCGCCTGCGACGCCGCGCAACTGCCGTGGCTGGCAGGTGCGGCGACGCGCGCGCTGATCTGGCGCGATGGCAGGGCCATCGACCTCGGCGCATTCGCCGCGCAGGCTGAAATCGTGGCCGCGGCGCTGCCCGGACCGGCCAGCGCGATCATCAACCTGTGCGCCGGGCGCTACGCATTTTTGCTGGCTTTCGCTGCCGCGCTGCGCGTCGGTCGGCCCACGCTGCTGCTGCCGGCGCGCACACCCGCGGCGCTGGCCGAGGTGCGGCAGGCGTGGCCGGGCGCGCTGACGTTGCATGAACCGGGCGCCGCGCATGATCTCGGCGGCTTGCAGATGGACGCGCTGGGCAGCACGGCGCCCGCGCGCGGCACCTCCGCGCGCAGCTTGGTGCTGCTGGATGCCATGCGCGTGGCACTGGTCGGCCACACGTCAGGTTCCAGCGGCGCGCCGCAACCGCAACGCAAGACGCTGCGCGCGCTGTGGGCCAGCAATGCCGCCAACCAGACACGGCTGGCCGCCGAACTGGGGCCGCATTTCAACATCCTGGCCACGGTGCCGCCGCAACACATGTACGGCATCGAGATGAGCGTGCTGCTGGCGCTGCTCGGCGGCGGCGCGGTAGCCGACGCGCAACCCTTGCTGCCCGCCGATGTCGTCGCCGAACTGCGCAAGCTGCCCGCGCCGCGCCTGCTGGTGACCACGCCGCTGCATTTGCGCGCGTTGCTCGATGCCGGACTCGAACTGCCTTGCGAGGCCATCGTCTCGGCTACGGCGCCACTCGAGCCCGCACTGGCGCGTGCCGCCGAGGCGCACACCGGCGCACCACTGATCGAGGTGTATGGCTCCACCGAAACTTGCGTGGTAGCCGCGCGACGCCCGGCGCACGAACCACTATGGACGCCCTACCCCGGCGTTGACATGCAATCCGCGCCCGACGGCGTACGCATCGAGGCACCGCAATTGTTCGCACCGGTGCTACTGGGCGATCTGGTCGAGCGCCAGTCCGACGGCCGCTTCGCGCTGGTCGGGCGCGTGAGTGACCTGATCGAGATCGCCGGCAAGCGCGCCTCGCTGGGCGACCTGACGCGCCACCTGCTGGCCGTGCCCGGCGTCGAGGACGCGGCGATCATCCAGCATGAGGACGTCGACAGCAGCGGCGTGCGCCGTCTCGCCGCACTGGTGGTGGCGCCCGGCACCAGCACTGCCGCCATCATGGCCGCACTGCGCGCCAGCTTCGATCCCGCCTTCCTGCCGCGCCCGCTCAAGCGCGTGCCACGCCTGCCGCGCAATGCGCTGGGCAAGCTGCCGCGCGCGGCGCTGCTGGACCTGCTGCGCGGCTGATATCCACATGCATTCAGCAAGAAGGGCTTTTCGAACGAACGACCAGGTCGTTGGGGCTCGTCATCCACGCACAAAGCCTGCCCCGCGCGGATGGGGGTTGATTTGTCATCCCCGCGCGGGCGGGAATGACGGAAGTGGGCGAAGGCAGGACAGGCTTCGCGCGCGAATGACGGCCCGATCATCCTCGATAGTCGATTGCAATTTCGTATCGAGGCACCGGCCTGCGCAAGGCGTCGGCCGATTCAGGTGCTGCGACCGTGCGCGTTTTCCTCGGCGCACACCTGCGCAACCAGCACGTCGATGAAGTGCGCACGCGACGCGCGATAATCCGCGCTGCGCGGCCCCTGGTATGCGGCGCTGTGCATGGCCTCGTGCGCGTCGATCAGCGCGGCATGCGCCGCGCCGTGCTGCTGCTCCAGATGCGCGTGGACAAGACCTGGCTGCTCGGCGATGCGCCGCCAGCCAACCTGGTCTTCCGCGGATTGCTCGAAGCGCTCTTCCCACAGCAACGCAGCCGCCAGCGCGCCCAGAGCCGTATGCGGCGTGTGCGCATCGAAAGGCCAGTGGAACCGCGCCAGCAGTTCCGGCAGTGCCTCCGGTGCACACGGTCGCGCCAGTGCGTAACCCTGGCCGAAATCCGCACCCAGCAGCAGCGCGGCCTCCACCAGGCCAGCGGTTTCCAGCCCCTCGACCACCACCTCGATGCCCAATGCCTGCCCCAGCAGGGTGAGCTGGCGGATGAAGCGCAAGGTACGCAATGGATCGGCGGCCACGCCGCGCACCAGGGTCTGGTCGATCTTGACGCGATCGAACGGCCACTGCCGCAGCCGCGCCAGCGAGCTGTGGCCGGCACCGAGATCGTCTTCGGCCACGCGCACGCCCAGTGCCTTGAGCGCGAGCACGCCCGCCACGCCGCTGCCCAGCGCGTGCTCGGCCTCGCTGGCGTTCTCCAGAATCTCCAGCAGCAAAGCACGCGGCGGACACTCGCCGCGGCTCAGCGCGATAGCGGTGGCGGCGACGTAACGCGGATCATGCAGCGCCGCCGGCGGCAGGTTGACGGTGATATCCAGCGTGTGGCCGGCCGCGGCCAGGAGCGCGCGCTGCGCCAGCGCCTGGCGCAGGCCTTCGCGAAACAGGTGCAGCAGATCGTCCGGGTTCAGCGCCGGCAGAAAACGCCCGGGCGCCAGCAGGCTGCCATCGACATCACGCAGGCGCGCCAGTGCCTCCAGCTCGACCACGCGACCCTGCGCCAGCGCGAAGATCGGCTGGTAGTGCATTTCGATGCCAGTGCCGGCCAGGCGCTCACGCCAGCGCTCGCGCAGGGTAAATGGCAGCACCTCGGTGCCGGGCCGGTCCGGTGCCAACCGCGCCAGGGCCAGATCGAGCAGGGTCTTGAGCTGCGCGATGAAAGCTTGCTGCGCGTCGCTGGAAAACCCGCCCGGGTAGCGGCTGTACAGCACCAGCAACGCCAGCGACGCGCCCGGCTTCGGTCCCAGTGGCAGCGCCACGCTGGAGCGCACGCCGAGCTGCAGCGCGAAGTCGCGCCACGGCGCCATCGCCGGGTCGGTGGCGAAGTGCAGGCAGCGCTCGATGCCGCCGCCACGCCAGGCGCGGCCGCTGGGCCCGCGTCCCAACTCGCTGCCGGCATCGGCGGAGATGGCCGTCACCGCGCCGCGCGCGAGCGCGCGCAGGTAGTCGGCGAAGGCGCTGCCACCGACCGCCTCGTAGGCGAAAGCGCCATCGGCGTCGGGACGCCCGACGCTGCAGGAGATGATTTCATCGTGACGCGCCAGCGCGTCCACCACGCCCTGCATCAGCGCCGCGTAGCTAACGGCCGACCAGGCCAGCGCGCTGATCTGCGCGATCAGTGCGTCGCGTTCGCGCTGCGTGGCGCGCATGCCCTCGAGCTGCCATTGGCGATCCTGCGCCAGACGCCGGTGCAACACCAGCAAGGCGCGGCGGTCGCGATGCACATAGCGGCCAAGCGCCGTGTCGAGCGCTTCACGCAGCCGTTCGGTGCTGTCCGAAAGCCACACCGCCTCGATGCCGCATCCGGCGTGCGCGCGCCCGGCGTGCTCGGCCACCCTGCGGTGCGTCGACTCGTCGAGGTCCGGGCGCAACAACAGGCGCAAATGCTCGCGCTGCTTGTCGTGCAGTGCGGCGAGTTCATGCGCGGGCAGGATCTGCAGCAGGCGTGCCGGTTCCGTCATCTGCCCCAGCTCGAGGTAGAACGGCTCGACCACGCTTTCCAGGGTGTCCTGCGCCGCCGCGGAGATCGTCTGCAGCAGGCGCGCCGCGTAGTCGCCATACGGCTGCAGATCGGTCGTGTCGTGCTCGCTGGGCATGCTTTCAGCGTTCGCGCCAGCAGGTGGCAGCGCCCACCAGCGGTGTGCCTCATGCTTGTGCGTCTTGACCTGGTACATGGCCTGATCGGCGCGTCGCAGCAGTTGCTCACCACTGTCATCGGCGTGCAGCGGAAACAGCGCCATGCCCAGACTGGCGTGCAGCCGGATGTCCTCGGCGTCGAGGCGGCAGGGGCGCTCGAGCGCGATGCGCACACGCTCGAGCAGGGGCGCGAGATCCTCGATGCGTGCCAGATCCTCGAATACCAGCACGAACTCGTCGCCGCCAAGACGCGCGACGTAATCCTCGGCGCGCAGCGCGCTGCGCAGCTGTGCGGCCACGGCCAGCAGCAGGCGATCGCCCATGGCGTGGCCGAGGCGATCGTTGACCGGTTTGAAGTCATCGAGATCGAGCATGCCCACGCCAACCAGCATGTGGTGGCGCCGCGCGCGCGCCAGCGCGCCGTCGAGCTGGTGTTCCAGTGCGCGCCGGTTGGGCAGTCCGGTGAGCGCGTCGTGCAGGGCGAGGTGCGTCTGCCGCTCGCGCTCGTGCGCCAGCGCCGCGCGCTGCGCGTGCTGGCGCAGCGCCAGACCGGCGGCGGTGGCGATCTCGTCCAGCAGCGCGCACAGTTCCGCATCGAAGGTATCGGCCTCGCGCGCGATCACCGCGAACACGCCGCTGGGCGTGAGCCGTGTGCTGGTCTCGGGCACTTGTTGCGCACCAAAAATCGGCCAGCATCCGACCGCGCCCATCTGCGCCAGCGGCGCCTGCCGCCAACTCTCGGGAATGCTGTCATCCGCGGCCGACTGCACGCGCACGATCGGCCGCGCCTCGCTGAAGGCGCGCGTCGGGCCGGGCACCACCGGACCCTGTGGCGCACGCGGCGGAATGGGGACGACGCGGATCGCGTCGGCCATGGGACCAGCCAGCGCCACGCGTCGCAACTGCGCGCCGCCCTCGTCGGCGAATACATCCACCGCGGCGGCGCCGGCGACATCGACCAGCACCGCGGCCAGTGTGCGGTAGATGGCTTCTGGATCGGGCTGCGCCAGCAGGGCCTGCTGGATCGCACGCTGCGCGGTGCGATAGCGGCGCAGGCGCTGCTCGCGGTCCAGCAAGGCCTGGTGGTCCCAGAAGCGCGCGATCTCCTCGATCAGGCGTTGCGCCCAGTCCAGCAGGTCATCACCCAGCAGCGTGCGCGAATGACCGTAAACGGACAGCGCCAGTTTCGCGCCGTCCGCGACGGCCGCCACGGCGACCAAGCTCGCGCCCAAGCCATGGCGTTGCGCGGCGACCCGCCACGGTGCGAATTCCGGCGCATCGACCTGCGTGAGGCGCGGGCGGCCATCGCGCAGTGCCATGCCCATCGGGCCATGCGCGCTCGGCTGGACGGGGTCGATATCCAGTTGCAGATGGTCTGCGTAACTCTTCGCCGGCCCTGCGCTGCCCAGCACCTGGATCTCGCTGGCGCCCGCGGGCAGCAGGCCGATCCACACCAGCGGCAGGCCCATCGCCCGCACCAGCGTGGCGGCAATTTCGGTCATGGCGGCGCGGCGATCGCGGCCAGGCGCTGGGCGCAACTGCGTCAGCGTCTCCGCGACGCTGCGATAAAAGCGTGCGCGCAATGCCTCGGCGCGATGCAACTCGACGACTTCGTCCATCGCCATGACTCCGTCCCAATCCACGGATGACCGATGCCCATCATCCCGCGACCCGCTGATCATTGGCGGGTTGCGACGCGTGCGCTGCTCGCCGGCTCGCCGTGTTCTTGAAGACTGCACCTTGATTTCGCTCAAGGCAAGAACCAGTTCTGTCAGGCTGCGAGTCTGGCGCTGCGCGCATTTTCACGGGCGCACTCAACGTAATGTTTTCGTATTGCTCCTCCTGTCGTCACCACGCCACCCCGGAGTCACCCCATGTCCAGCCTTTTGCAAGACTCGAACCGCCAGCGCTTCGACCGCATCGCCGCGGACTGGGACGACTCGCCCCGGCGCCGCGCCATGGCCGGCGACGTCGCCAAGGCCATCGCCGACGCGGTGCCCCTGCAATCCACCTGGCAGGCACTGGAATACGGTTGCGGCACCGGCCTGGTCGGCGCGCAACTGGCGCCACGGCTGGGACACCTGCTGGCCTGCGACCTGTCGCCCGGCATGCTGTCCGTGCTGGATGAAAAAGCCCATGCCGCCGGCGTCGGCAACCTCGACACGCGCGTGCTCGACCTCACCCGCGAAGCACCGCCCGCGCAGCGCTTCGATCTAATCTTCAGCAGCATGACCATGCACCACATCCCGGATGTACCCGCGCTGTTGCGCGTGTTCCACGGCATGCTGGCTGCGGACGGCTGGGTGGCGCTGGCCGATCTCGACGCCGAGGACGGCAGCTTCCACACCCCCGATGTCCCCGGCGTGGCCCACCACGGCTTCGCGCGCGATGAATTCACCCGCTGGCTGGCCGCCGCCGGATTCCGCGACATCAGCGCGCGCACCGCGCACACCGCGGAGAAAACCCGCGATGGCAAGACCGCGCGCTACCCGATTTTCCTGATCACCGCGCGGCGCTGAACATGACCGCGCCGGCCCAACTATGGATCGTCGGCCATGGCCCGGGCCTGGGCGCGGCGCTGGCCGCGCGCTTCGCGCGCGAGCACTGGGGCGTGCTGGCCTTGTCGCGGCGCGCACCCGCCGCGGCCATGGCCGTGGGCACGCACACGACCCTGGATGTGCTGGCTGCCGATGCGCCCGCGCGGCTGGCGCGGTTGATTGCCGAGCACGGCGCGCCGCGCGTGCTGGTGTACGACGTCGGCGTGTTCAAGCGCGCGCCCTTCGCCACGCTCGGCGAGGACGACTTCCGCGCCTGCTGGGAGGGCATGGCGCTGGGCGCCTTTCGCGTGGCGCAGGCCGTGCTGCCGGCGATGGTGCAGGCCGGTGGCGGCACGCTGATTTTTTCCGGCGCCACCGCCAGCCTGCGCGGCGGCGCCGAGTTCGCCGCCTTCGCCAGCGCCAAGTTCGCGCTGCGCGGGCTGGCGCAGGCGCTGGCGCGCGCCTACCAGCCACAGCGCGTGCACGTGGTGCATGCGATCCTCGACGGCGTGATCGGCGGCAGCGCGCGCGCCGGGCAATACAGCGCGCGACTCGATCCCGGCGCGGTCGCCGATGCGTATTGGCAACTCGCGCAGCAGCCGTCCGGTGCCTGGACCCACGAGCTGGATCTGCGCGGCGCCGACGAGCCGTTTTGATGCGCCATGAGCTGATCATCGTCGGCGCGGGTCTGGCCGGCGTGGCGCTGGCGCATGCGCTGCATGTCGATGGGCACGCGCCGCGCGTGCTCGAAGCGCGCGCACGCTGCGGCGGGCGCATCCTCGGTGTCGATGGTTTCGACCTCGGACCTTCCTGGGTGTGGCCGACGCTGCAGCCGCGACTCGCGGCGTGGATCACGGCGCACGGCCTGCGCAGCTACGAACAGGCCAGCACCGGCGCGTTGCAGTTCGAGGATGCGGATGGGCGCTTGCACACGTATGCCTCCGGCATGGCGCAGGAGCCGCCCAGCCAACGCCTGCTCGGTGGCAGCACTGCGCTGCTGGCACCGCTGCCGGCCTTGCAGCGCGCGGGGCTGATCGAAACCGGCGTCAGCGTGCGGGCGCTGCAGCTTGGCGCGGAAGGCGTGGACGTGATCGCGCAGGGCAGCGCCGGCCCGCGCCGGTTGCAGGCGCGGCGCGTGGCACTGGCGCTGCCGCCGCGGCTGGTCGCGGCCATGGCATTCGACCCGCCGCTACCTGCAGCCCTGCATGCGCAGCTCGCGGCGCTGCCCACCTGGATGGCGGGGCAGGCCAAGTTCGTGGCGCGCTATGCGCAACCGTTCTGGCGCGCGGCAGGTTACTCCGGTGCAGCCTTCAGCCAGCGCGGACCGATCGGCGAACTGCACGACGCGAGCCTGCCCGATGGCCGCGCCGCGCTGACCGGCTTCATCGCCTGGCCGGCGTCGATGCGCGCCGCGTGCGCGGATCTGCCGGGGGCGATCGTGGCGCAGTTGCAGCGCCTGTTAGGGTCCGCGGCGGCGCAGCCGCTGGCGGTGCATGTGCAGGACTGGGCTCTGGAAGAGTTCACCGCCACGCCCGCGGACAGCGCCACCGCGCCGCGCGAGCACCCGGATTACGCGCCCATCGTGCTGCCCGAACCCTGGCGCGCGCGCGTGCTGCTGGCCGGCAGCGAAGTGGCGCCGGATTTCGGCGGCTATCTGGAGGGTGCGCTGCAGTCTGCCAGCGCCGCGCATGCCTGGCTCAGCGCGCGCTGAGCGCACCGCTACAATCGCGCTTTGCGCACGTGGGGCAATGTGATGAAGGTGCTGGTGATCGGCAATGGCGGCCGCGAGCATGCCCTGGCCTGGAAGCTGGCGCAGTCGCCGCGCGTGCGCGAGGTGATCGTCGCGCCGGGCAATGCCGGCACCGCGCGGGAACGCCACGTGCGCAACGCGCCGGTCGCGGCCACCGATATCGACGGTCTGCTCGGGCTGGCGCGAACCGAAGCGGTCGCGCTGACCGTGGTCGGTCCCGAGGCGCCGCTGGCGCTGGGCGTGGTCGATCGCTTCCGCGCCGCCGGGATGCGCTGTTTCGGCCCGCGCCGCATCGCCGCGCAACTGGAAAGCTCCAAGGCCTACGCCAAGGATTTTCTCGCGCGCCACGCCATCCCCAGCGCGCACTACGCGGTATTCACCGACCTCAAGCTGGCGCTGGCTCATGTGCGCCGCCACGGCGCACCCATCGTGATCAAGGCCGATGGCTTGGCCGCCGGCAAGGGCGTGGTGGTGGCACTGACCCTGGACGATGCCGAGCAGGCGCTGCACGACATGCTCGGCGGCAACGCGCTGGGCGCAGCCGGCGCGCGCGTGGTGATCGAGCAATTCCTCGAAGGCGAGGAGGCCAGCTACATCGTGCTGTGCGACGGCACGCATGCGCTGCCGCTGGCCAGCAGCCAGGACCACAAGCGCCGCGACGATGGCGATTTCGGCCCCAACACCGGCGGCATGGGCGCGTACTCGCCGGCGCCGGTGCTGACGCCGGCCATCGAACAGCGCGTACTCGACACGATCATCCGCCCGACGCTGGCCGGCATGGCCGCCGAGGGCGCGCCGTTCATCGGTTTTCTGTACGCCGGGCTGATGATCGACACCAGCGGCGAGGCGCGCGTGCTGGAGTTCAACGTGCGCATGGGCGATCCGGAAACCCAGCCCTTGCTGCTGCGCCTGCGCTCGGATCTGGTGGACCTGATCGATGCCGCGCTGGATGGCCACCTTGATCGCGTCACCGCCGAGTGGGATCCGCGCCCGGCGCTGGGCGTGGTGCTGGCCGCGCACGGCTACCCCGGCGCGACGCGCAGCGGCGATGTGCTCAGCGGCCATGACACGCAGTTCGCGCCGGAGGTGAAAATCTTCCATGCCGGCACCCGGCTCGACGCGCAGGGTCGCGTCATCGCCCACGGCGGGCGCGTGCTCAGCGCCTGCGCGCTGGGCGAGTCGCTGGCCGCCGCGCGCAGCGCCGCCTACGCCGCGCTCGCGCACATCCATCTGGACGGCGGCTTCTACCGCCACGACATCGGCTTTCGCGCGCTGCACCGCTGAGGACGCGCGGGCGCGGTTGGTCATGTTCAATCCGGCAGGCGCTGCCACAGTCCGCCGGCGGTGCGCGCGACGCGGCCATCGAGTTCCAGCAGACCCAGTGCCGCAGCCGCAGCGGCGACCGGCTGATCGAGGCGCAGCGCGAGGGTTTCCAACGCCACCGGGGCGTGGCCGAGCGCATCCAGCCAGCGCGCGGCGTCGCCATCCGGCGCAGCGGTCGTGGCGGATGCGGCGCTGACGTCGGCGTCCTCGTCCAGCCGCGCGGACAGGCGCAGGCCTTGCGCGGCGATGGACGGGCGCAGCGCATCGATGATTTCCTCGGCGCTTTCCACCAGTTGCGCGCCCTCGCGGATCAGGCGGTGGCAACCACGCGCCAGCGGATTGGCGATGGAACCGGGCACAGCGAACACCTCGCGCCCCAGCGTGGTGCCGGCATGCGCGGTGATCAGCGCCCCCGAGCGCTGTCCGGCCTCGACCACCAGCACGCCCAGCGCCAGCCCGGCCAGCACGCGATTGCGCATGGGAAAGTGCGCGGCACGTGCCGTGGTTGCGGGCGGGAACGCGCTGACCACGGCACCGTGCGCGACGATGCGTGCGGCCAGTTCGCGGTGCCGCGCCGGGTACACCACATCGCAACCGGTGCCGACCACGGCGACCGTGCCGCCGGCGCTGTGCAGCGCGCTGGTGTGCGCGGCGCCGTCGATGCCGGCGGCCAGCCCGCTGCTGATGGTCAGGCCCGCCGCGCCCAGTTGCGCGGCGAAGCGACGCGCGTGGGCGAGGCCCTCGGGCGTGGCCGCGCGCGCGCCGACGATGGCAAGCTGCGGCAGCAGCAGCCGTGCGGCATCGCCGCGCACGAACAGGGCCGCGGGTGCGCCCGGACAGGCGTCGAGTTGCGGCGGGAAATCGGCATCCAGGCAAGTGAGCAGCCGTTGTTCCGGCTGCCGCAGCCAGTGCAGATCGGCGGCGATGCGCGCGGCATCCGGCGCATGCAGCCAGGCGCGGGCGACGGCGGGAAGGCCCTCGGGCGGCGCCCGCCGCAGCCGGGTCAGCAGCGCCGTGCTGCTGCCGTCGCGCGCCAGCAGGGCACGCAGGCCGGCACCGCCCAGCGTGGGCGTGCGCAGCAGGATCAGCCAGGCTTCGTGTTCGGTATCGGCATGCATGCGCGCAGTGTGTGCAAAGCGGCGTCAGCCGCGCGGCGGCGCGTGTTGTCGGGCATGGCCTACAGAGATCGCAAACGCGTGCGCCCCCGCGAGGAGGGCGCACGACGGCTCATGCGATGGCGAACTTATTCCGGCAGTTCGAGCTTGTCGCCCAGCTTGACCGGGCCTTGCGCGTCCATGATCAGGCCATAGCTGACGTGATCGAAGGTGCGGAAGATCATCACGTGGCCGACGAACTCGGACGGCAGGGTGACGTGCTTGCCGAAAGTGTGATCGAAGCTGGACGATTCGACATCGTTGATGATGTGATCGCCCGGCTGCCAGATGGCGTAGGTCTGGCCATTGTTCACGCCCTCCGCGCTGCCTGCCGAAAGCGCCACCACCTGCTTGGGGCCCGCCGCATCGAACGCATCATTGAAAGCGATCACGCGCATGTTCGGCGGCAGGGCCTTGGGCGCGTGCGGGTAGTAGTTGCTGTCGTAGGGATGGGGGTCCAGCGGCAGGATGCGATCGCCCTTGCGGATCTCCATGGTCGAGGACTGCAGCAGCGTGGTGACGGGCTCGCCCGGCTTATTGACGCGCAACACCGCGATGGTGCCGATCACCTGCGCCTCGTAGCCCAGGGTGTGGCCCTTGCCGAGGTGCCCGTCGCCGATGGTGTTGCGGTGCCAAGGACCGTTGTACTGGCTGACATCGTCGTCGAGATCCTGCGCGATCTGGTCGCGGCTGCCGGCGTCGGCGTTGAAGGTGGTGAACACATGCGAGGGTCGCACCACGGCGAAACGCTCGCCGGGCCTGGCATCGTGCAGGCCCATCACGTAGACGAACTGGCCGGGTATGCCGCGCAACTCGTTTTGCTCGAAGCCGACCACATAAGGCGCCTTGCTCAGCGTGTCGCGATGATTGAACACGCGCAGATCGACCAGATAGGTTTGCAATTCAGACAGCGGAATTGGCGCAACCGCCTGGTTCAATGGGGTGGCGATCACACGCGGCTTCAGCACCAGGCTCGGCTCGCCGTTGCCGAGGTAGGCCAGGCTGAGCACGTCGCCCGGGTAGATATGGTGCGGATTGTGGATCTGCGGATTGGCCTGCCACAGCTCCGGCCACAACCAGGGTTTGTTGAGAAAGCGGGCGGCGATGCTCCACAACGTGTCGCCCTTGCGCACCACGTAGGTGTCCGGGTGACCGTGACGCAGCATGTTGCTGCCACCGGCATAGGCCGCGAAGGCGATCATCACGCCGGAAAGAAGCGCAAGCGATTTCTTAAGCATGGCTGGCAATTCCCCGTTCCCCTTAGGGTTTTAGCAGTGTAACACGCACTCAAACCGGCTCGGCCAGCATGGTTGGCATGTTCCCTTGTGGTCGAAACACCAAAGTTTGTACCAAATGCACCGACTTTGGTGTCAAAACGCCCTGTACCAACTTTGGTGTCGCTGACTTTTGGAGCGGTATTGAAGCGTCAATCCATTGTTTTCACGCCACTTCATGATTTTCAATGAGAACTGTTGTCAAATGAGAATGGCGCGACGCGTTCAGGAAGTTTCTTGTATCTCAATGTGCTTATATTGCAACGCAGCACGCTGAACTGTGGTCTGCATCACCCAACCACCGGCAGGCGACCCAGTTCCATCGCTATCGCGCACACCCTACCAACATCCTCCACCGCCAGATGCCGCGCAAGGCGCTAGCGCAATTGCACCCGCTGCGCCGGTGTCGGCACCAGTGTGCTGCTCAGAGCGGATGAATGTAGGGTCTGCGCCACCGCAATGTCCAGCCGGCGCAGCCGTGCGCTTGTGCCCTGCCGGACGTAGCGCTGCTGGTAGCGCGCGACCCGTCCCGGTTCGGCTTGTCGAGCATGTGCCAGTTCCATGCCCAGGCGCGGCAGATAGGCGGCCGGCGCTTCCTCCAACAGATGGTCCATTCCAACCCGTCAGAGCCGAAAGTTCGGCTGCATCGTCACCGCCGGAGGTTGTGCGTGTTGGCGCCGACGCCGATTTGAGCCACATGCCGATCGGCGACTGAGCCATCGCAAACGAGCTGTGCACGACGCCAGGCTTGAATTTCTGCGCGTTCCAACCGGCTCACCGCAAACCCGGCGCATGGCTCAAATCGGCGTCGGCGCACACAGCCAGACCTTCGTCGAGTGGGCCGCACAGACGATCAACAAGTCCTTCTGGGCGGGAACTTTCTACCAGCAGCAGCGTGCCAAAGGCAGCCCGCATCAAGTCGCAGTACGGGCCCTCGCGTTCAAGTGGATCCGCATTTTGTATCGCTGTTGGATGACCCACACGCCCTACGATGAGTCGCGCTATCTCAAGGCGCTGCAGCTGCGCGGGTCACCCCTGCTCGCTGGGTTGGCCACAAAAACCGCTTGACGGACTGACTCAGGGCGTGAAGCCGCAACTGGCTGCAGCACTGATTTTTGTGTAACGTGCCCAGCGTGATGGCCGGGGAAGATAGGCTCCAACGATAATCGTGCGGCACGTTTGACTCCAAGGGGGAAGTCATGTCGGATGCACCGCAGTCGGGTAGTGGTTTGGGTGCGCCAGTTGCCTACTCAGGTGCGTGGCGTCGGCTAGGTGCTTTTTGCATCGATGGCCTAGTTCTCGGGATCATCGGCATAGCGCTGGGTGCCGTCGCGTTTGCGCGCTTGGCTGCACTGGGTCCTTGGGGTCGGCTTCTGGGCTTTGTCATTGCAGTTGCCTACTTCGGCGTCCTAGAGAGCCGCGTCGGCGGTGGCCGTACGCTCGGAAAGCGTCTTCTTGGGATCCGTGTGGTGGATCACAGCGGACACGCGCTCAGCCTTGCGCAAGCGCTGTTCCGGTCCACGATCTTCTTCGTTCCCTATTTTCTGAACGGCCTCATGCTCGGCGCCGACAGCATGATCCCATGGGTCGCCATAGTCCTGTCGATCCTCGTCTTTGGACTTGGGTTCTCCATTCTCTACCTGCTGCTGTTCAACCTGCCGACCCGGCAGTCCGTGCACGATCTGGCCACGGGTGCATTCGTCGTCAAAGCCCCTGCCTCCGCACCACTTCCCACGCCGCTGCGGCGCGTGCACAAAATCGTGATTGCGGTTGCCGTTGCGCTGAGTCTCGTCCTCCCTCTGGGTGGACTCTGGATCGCGTCGCGACTCACATTCTTGGCGCCTATCCTGCGGGTGGGGCGGACGTTGGACGCACAGAGCCATGTTGTTTCGGCCTCGGTGAACGAGGGTACACGCTGGTCGTCATTCAATGGCAGCGTGATGCATAAAACCACGATGCTCAGCGCGTCGGTGGTGATGCGACGCTGGCCAGCCGATCCGAAAAGTGCAGCAGCTTCCTTTGCATCCATTCTCCTCCGGGACGTTCCTGGCGCCAGTACGCGGGACGTCGTCTCGGTGCAGCTTGCGTACGGCTATGACATTGGCATTGCCCGAGCTTGGCGATATATGAACTACAGCTACACACCGACCGCGTGGATGCGGTTGGAGTCGCCGAGAACAACGATACATTGAGTGCAAGCTTACCGTTCACCGCACTGACGCCATCTCGAATCCACAACATACAATGCAGATCGATCAAACCGCAGGAGAGAGGGTGCAAGCGGCTCCATTACGTGCGCGCTGGTGCAAGGGCTTGCGAAGTGCTGGAACGCGCAGGCTTGACGCCGGCGAGATGAATTACTTGCGTTCGGAGGCGCAGCGATTCAGGTATCAATACTGGTTGCCGGCGGCTCTCCTTGCCGCATCACCAACGTGCCTTGTTTTAGGTTTGATTGCGTTCGCAGGAAGCCACACGACACTGATCGCCGAAGTGGTCAGCGTGATACTGCTAGTCTGCGGCATCTATATTTTCCCAGCATTTGCATTTCTGAGCTTTCGCGACATCAAAAAGCAGCGCAAACTGCTGCGGCTTGATCTGGAAATCGGCCTGGTCGAGCGGTTTGAGGCTTTGTCAGATTCACCATCTAGAATACCTAAAAAAGCCTCATTGTGCGAGAGTGCTCTGGAAAGCATCGAAGTGCTTCCAGGCTCAAGATTCATACTTAAGGCAAATAACAGGGTCCCGCCGAAGCGCATTGCCGCCGAGATTACAGAGACTGCGCCGCCGACCCCTTACATCGAAACCAGCAAACAGCCAACGACGGTTCGTCGCACCCTAGTCCTTCGTGCATTTACCATGGAAGAACTCAGTGAAATAATGGCGACCGCGCAGCGTCTCAAAAAAATATCCGGATCAGGTTCTTTTTTATCGCGTGGTTTATCCTTGTGCTAATGCATGTCACATCCGGAATGTCGCACGGACCGTTAAGGTCAGTGCCAACAGATATTCGCGAAATAATCTTGCTTATCGCTACAGTCATTGCCGCCGATGCTATCTACAAGTTTTATCGCTTATTCCGAGTTGCGAAACTGCTTACTCAAGACTTGCGGGATGGACACTTGATCGTAGTTGCGGAACACGCTCCTCCTTTCCACACATTCGAGGTTTTGCGTCATTCCAAGTTGATCTGGTCTGCCTCAGCTCAACCTGCCCTTTGGAGGCATAGTCGCGCACTGATTCGTCGTAGTGATTATTTGGCTGATCTGAATCTATAATATTATTCACGTGACAGCACTTATCCAGCACACTGTCACGCCGCACGTTAAGCCACGGGGTCATGCGGCAGCGCCAAACTGGCCAATAGCGTGAAGTAACCGAAGGGGACAAGAATGTCACTGCAGATCTTGACCGAGTTCAAACAGTTGTTGTACCTGCGGATGTCACCGTGTGGCACCTGAAAAATCTTCGTTCCCGAAGACTCGTGGCATAGCAAGCTTCGCCGCAGGATGCTTACTGTCGCTCGCTTGTGCCCCTGCGCCGATCTCGGCAAAGACGCCTCCACCCGTGCTCCCATCCTGGCGCGTCATGCCGTACCGTGCCACGCTCCGCAGTGAGCCTGCTGCAGGCTTCGCGCTGGGAGTCTTCAGTGCCCGCTTCGAGCACACCACGCTGGATGAGGTGAGGCACGCGCTGCACGCAGGGCAGATCGAGCAACAGGGTGATGCCGGTGGCTACATTCTGTGGCTCTGCTACACCAATATGCACGCCGCGCCAGCCGAGCGCATATGGATCGTATCAAGTGGCGAAATGGGTGGCCCGGACCATACGGTTCAGGAGATCGATATCGAAAATGCGCCGTCAGGAGGGCCGAGCCATGATTGCCCATCTTTGCCAAAGGCCATGACGCCGGTGATTGTCGGGGCGGGGCTCGAGATTGGCTCACCCCTTTCCTCGGTTGTATTACATCTTGGCCAGCCATCTGTCGCGTGGCGACACTGGTTGTCGTTCGATTTTGAGCGGCCTTCACGGGGAAATTGTGCCGCGGGGAATATTATGAGATTTGATCTCACAAACTGGCTCATGCTCAGGTCGCTGCACGGACGCGTCGAATCGCTGTTTGCAGGACAAGTTACGTCATGTTGAACAACGCACACACTGCTTCATCATAGGCCGGGTGGCATGCCGCGACCCGAGGCTCGATTCTGCTATAGGCATCCCGAAGGTCTTGCCTTTTGACGACGTTCGCACGCATCCGCTGAAAACTCCGCCGAGGCGCGGATGGAGGGGGACTTATGTTGCATCGTGCGTTCGTGATTTGTGCACTTGCGGCGCTATTGTCTGGTTGCCATCCCCAGGCTGAAATCGCCAAGATCGATCGTCGGGAAGCACGCAAGGGCAACCCGATCGCCGAGAACGATCTCGGCGTGATGTACGAGACTGGCGAAGGGGTTCCGAAGAGCGACGTCAAGGCGGCGAAATGGTATCAACTATCCGCGCATGCCGGTGATGTGCACGCCCAAGTCAACCTCGGTTGGCTCTATCAAAAAGGACGAGGCGTACCGCAGAGCGATGCCAAGGGACTGTATTGGTACAAATCGGCCGCGGACCGTGGCGACCCAGTCGGCGAATACAATCTCGGCAATGTCTACTACTACGGTCAGGGTGTTCCTCGAGACTACGCCAAGGCCGTGAAGTGGTATCGGCGTGATGCAAAGCAAGGTGATGCGGACGCCGAGACAGCCCTTGGAGTCGCCTACGCACTGGGGCGCGGCGTGCCGAAGGATGAGACCAAGGCGGACAAGTGGTATCGACTTGCAGCGGCGGCGGGTGATCGCGACGCACAGATCGACTTGGCCAGTGACTATCAGTCAGGCCATGGCGTGCCAGAAAATGCCGCTCGGGCCGAGCAGTGGTATCGCCTTGCTGCCATGGATGGTGACGTGCAAGCCCAAGTCCAACTGGCGTATCTCTACGCCACCGGTCACGGCATCGCACGGAGCCCGGAGAAGGCGTTCAAGTGGTATCGAGTGGCAGCACGCCATGGCAATCTCGATGCGGTGGATGGCGTCGCACGCGCGTACTACCTGGGTAGTGGCATTCGCCGGAACGACGTCAAGGCGGCGAAGTGGTACCACAGGGCGGCCATGTTTGGTGACCTCGATGCAGAATACGGCCTTGGCCTAATTGACGAACACGGCGTCGATGTCCCGCACAATTTGACCCGCGCCTTCTATTGGTTTCACCGTGCAGCGCCGCGTGGCAGCGTCGATGCACAAGTCGCGCTCGGCGTGATGTATGAAGTCGGCGCAGGTGTTCCGCTGAACTATGCCAAGGCGCGCAAGTGGTTCCTGCTGGCGGCGGCGCGTGAAAACCCGACCGCGCAAGTCAACCTCGGGATGATGGACGCCAAGGCGCAAGGTGTTCCCCAGAATCTTGTAGGCGCTTACACATGGTTTGAGCTTGCACAGGCAGGGTCTGCGCCTGGGGCCGAGAACTACACCGTTACACAAGGTGCCATGGCGCTATTGAGAACCCACATGCCGCCGAAGCAAATAGCCTTGGCGCAGCAAGATGCTCAAGCATGGCTATCCGCCCATCCTCGGCAGAAAGTGCCGTGAGGTGGACTTGCATCCGTACTGACAGGGCCACGATTAAGGCCGTGCCAGCGTGAAGCGGTCTTCGTAGAGTATTGCGAACTGATTCATCGCCTCCTTCCAGTCTTTGGCTGCGCGGTCCCAGTCGGCGGTGATGTTGCTCAGGTCCACCCGGGGCGGGTTCCAGCCAGATCCGACGCCCCGTCATCCATGCCCAGTCGGGCGGGTACCCATCGCTGACGCAGTGGGTTCCACAACGAGCCCTGGCGATTGGCGGCGCTCAGGTTGACACGCAGCGC
>JGI20133J14441_1000082_pt1 | contig 86089 bp, 77 predicted proteins | sample RS3BMetagenome_FD_14441 | JGI IMG/M metagenome (IMG submission 14441)
TTTCCCCCTCGCCTGGACGGACCGGTTCCGATCGTTCGCTCGCCGTCGCGGCCTGAACGCCACTTCGCCGACTCCTTCGCGACGCTGCGCCTGGCGATCGCACGCGTCCTCGCGCGCTGGTTGCCGCGATGTCCGCTATGCCATCGCGATTGCCACTGTCGGCCTCGTGGATCATCGCCACCTCCGCGACGTCCGCGAGCGCTTCAACACCTGCAGGCTGAACTTGGAATCCCGCAGTAGTGCTAGCTAGGCCTTGTCCGCACATAGGCCGTCTCCGGAGCGACAGCCGCTACGTAACTCAAAACGGCGATCCTTCGATGGGGCCATTAGGTAGAGCTTGTCGGACGTCGCTCGGGTGTTAGACTTTTCTCGTTTTCCCTTGGAGCCGCAAGCTCTTGATCCAACAGCCGTCCTAGATCTACGAGGCTAGACCTGCCCAAATGATGCCCAATGGCGGTACATCAAATGTACATCGGCCCGACGACTCACCTGCGGGCCAATCTGCCTGCGAGCCGGCTGGCGTTGAGCCGCCGGCCTCTCCTCCAAGGGGGACGCGGCGTCCTGACCGTCGCCCCCATCGCGAAGTTGCGCTGCAACTCCACCTGGGGCTGAATTGCCAGGAAGCGAAGATGCTCCGTAGGATCCAACGGCAGTACGACGTGCCCTACTCCGTGATCATTCGCATGCTGCTTCGAGAGGAGTACGCTCGCTTGTTCGGAGGGGATGCCGTCTGATCCACCACCGACGTTCGGGATGTCGATCGCCAGTAGCCATGCTTGCGACCGGTCAGCATCATGTCCGTCGGCCCGAGCGCGCCAAACCCGAACGGCTCCACAGAGCTGCGGCGCTCCGCGGAGTGACCGTGCTGTCGGGGAGTCTGGCGAGTAGCTTCGCGAGAAGGTTCCACTTTCCGGCCGCTCGGCCCTTCCTTACACCCTTGCGTCCATTGGACCACGCGTTCATGAGCTCAGCCATGAGCGCTCCATCGTCTCGAAGGTGGTAGGCCAGTCCATTGGGAAGGCGTTCCAAGATGTCACGAACCGCCGCTTTCCCTCGCTGACCTGTCTTGTGAACGTCGTCGATGGCGACCATGATCGCCAGCTGGTTGGCGTTCGACGCGGTTATGGCACGAGTGCTGAGCCCCTCGAACGTAGCTCCGATTGCGTCGCATACCCAGGCCTTGGCTCTATCTGGGATGTCTTCTCGATCAAGCATCAGCAAGTAGACGCGCATGGTCCGAACGACGGCGTCTGCCTTGATGCGCGCCCGTTCGATGCGACCCGGAACTGCGCGCCCAGCGGCCTGGATCCCTCTCGGGCCGCTGGGTGGTGCGCCGGCCGTGATACGGGCTTGCGCGATGGCAGCGGCGATGTCCGCCTTCGTCGGCCGCCTGCGCGCCCCGTACAAGGGTACGCCGAAGGCTTCGGCGGCCTTACTGAGCAACTCGGCGATGTCTTGGTCTGTGGGTCCTTGCAAGACGCACTGGTACAACTTGGCGACCGCACGCGCGAGCTTGTCGGGGTCGAGTCGAAAGGCCGCCGTCTCAGTATTCATCGGACGAGCGTGCCTCTACAGGCGTCGAAGTCAACGCGGCAGAACGCGGGCCTATGGCGCGTCGCCCAAGAGCCTCGAGCGCTCGGATTGACGCGCTCTCCCTCCCCTGCTCACGAACAGAATCCTTCGCGGGACGTGCGTTTCGCATCGCTGTGCGGGTCTGACTTCTTCGATCCCGCCGGTTACCGTAGCCAAGGCACGGTCGCGACGCGCCGAGCACGTCATCGAGAGCGCCCGCCGCGCCCCACCCACACGAGGCACCGCGGAATGGAACACGACTGGCCCCCCTTCATGCCTACCCCGCAAGCCGCGAGATACTGCGGGTTTCGATCGACCAGCGCCCTTCGAAAGGCCCATATGGAGAACCGCGTGCACCCGGTCGGCCGACGCGGCGGCCGTGGGGTGCACATGTGGGCGCGAACCGATCTGGACGCGTTTCTTCGAGGCGATCCGCCAGCTACACTAGTTGCGGATCGTCCGAGTGCGCCTCCAACCGGAGTTGCACATGGACAAGACGAAGTGGACCAAGAAGTGGAAGTGCTGGGTGGCGCAGACGAAGGTGCCCGGGGTTTGGAAGCGTCAGGAAGGAGGACACCTCGTTCGGGCTCGGGTCGTCGACCCGACGACCGGACGCATGAGAGAAATCAAGAAGGTCTTGCCCCAGGCCGACGAAATGACGGCCTACCGTTGGCTCACGGACGAAAAGGCGCGCATTCAGGCGGGCGCCCCCTCGGCCGAGCCTCGGCGGACGCGCTTCGCCGAATACGCAGCACAGCTCTTCGAGAGGAAAGTGGTGACCCGAGACATCAAGAGCGCTCGAAGCCGTGAGCGGTGGCAGCACACGCTCGAGCACCTCATCGCCGGCACCGGGGGCGTCCCCGGCTTCGGCGAGATGTACCTGGGCGAGATTCGCCCCTTTCACGTCGAGCAGTGGAGGGTCGGCATCGCCGGCCTGATCGCTGCGGGCCAGTACGCGCCGACCACGGCCAACGGCTGGCTCGCAATCTTGAAGACCATCACAAAGGCGGCCAAGCGCGAGCTCGGGCTCGCCGCCGATCCGTGCGAGGGCGCCAGGTCGTTCGACACGTCCGAGCACCCCACCTACACAGAAGAAGAACCGAACTCGCTGCCGCCCGAGCGGATCGGCGAGTTTCTCGCGACCATGCGCGAGGCGTACCCCGAGCACTACGGCATGACGCTGCTCGGGCTTGTGACCGGTCTGCGTCCGTCGCACATGCGGCCCCTGCGCCGCAGCGGCGAGACGCCGGACATTCGTTGGGAGCAGGGCGAGCTTCTTGTGCGTCGCTCGCACTCGCTCGGCGACGAGGTGATGGAGACGACGAAGACCAAGCGGCGCCAGCGCATTGGTCTACCCGCCGACGTCGTCGAGGCGCTTCGCTGGCACGTTGCCACGCAGCTTCGGACGCCCGAGCAGCAGGCGTCGGAGCTTCTGTTCCCCGCCGCGGACGGCGGCTTGCTCTCGGAGCACTGCCTGCGCAAGCCGTTCGCCAAGGTCGGGGAGCTCATGGCCCTGGGGATGCACTTCACCCCGCGCGGCCTTCGCCGGACGTTCAACGATCTGGCTCGGGCGGCGCAGGTGGAGGCGCTCATCACCAAGAGCATCAGCGGCCACGCCACCGACCGCATGCGCGAGCATTACTCGACGGTGCACGCCGTCGAGCAGCGCGAGAGCATCGGGCGGATGCTGCGTCTGGTGCACGGCGGAGGGGCGCCGAGCCCTGACGCACCGCATGGTGGTGCTCCAGGTGGTGCTCCGGGGTCCGCAGGTGGTGCTCCCGCCACCAAAGCCGTCTGACGCGAACGCGTTTGGCGGCCTCTTTCCCGAGCTTTCTTTGTAGGCGCGAGAGGTTTCGAACCTCCGACCCCTACCGTGTCAAGGTAGTGCTCTACCACTGAGCTACGCGCCTGGAAGAGGGCGAATGACGTAGCCGCGGTCGGCTCGGCTGTCAACCGGGTCGCCGTCTGCACCTCGACCACCCCGGTGCTAGCGTCGCCGGCGCCATGGAGAGCCTATACGACGCCGAGGCCGCTGCACACACGGTCCAGCAGCTCGCGGACGGCCACCGCGCCCCCGAGCTCCTCGCCCTGCGCACGTACACCGCGCGCCTCGTCGGGAGCGAGCCGTCGCTCGTCCTCCACGGCGGGGGCAACACGTCGGTCAAGGCGCGCGCGAAGACGATCCTCGGCGAGGAGATCGACGTCATCCACGTCAAGGGCTCGGGCTGGGACCTGGCGACGATCGAGCCCGCGGGTCACCCGGCCGTGCGCCTCGAGCCGCTGCGCCGCCTTCGCGCGCTCGACGCGATGACCGACGAGGCGATGGTCAACGAGCTGCGCACGAACCTCCTCGACGCCTCCGCGCCCAACCCGAGCGTCGAGACGCTGCTCCACGCCTTCCTGCCGGCGCGCTTCGTCGACCACACGCACGCCGACGCCATCCTGGCGCTCGCCGACCAGCCCGACGGCAAGCGCATCTTCACGACGCTCTTCGGCCGGGGCCTCGTCTGGATCCCGTACGTGATGCCCGGCTTCGCGCTGGCCAGGCGCTGCATCGACGTCTTCGAGGAGGTCGCCGCGCACGGCGAGCCCGCGGTGATGGTCCTCGAGAAGCACGGCCTCTTCACCTGGGGCGAGACCGCGCGCGAGAGCTACGAGAAGACCATCGACGCCGTCTCGCGCGCCGAGCGCTACATCGCCGACAAGCGGCGCACCGTCGCCATCACCGCCGGCGCGCGGGCCGAGGTCTCCGAGACCGTCGTCCTGCCGCGCCTCCGCGGCGCGCTCGCCAAGCTGGCCGGCGACGCGCACGAGCGCGGCCCCATCGTGCGCACGCGCGCGACGCCGTCCATCCTCGGCTTCCTCGAGCGGCGCGACGCGGGGGAGCTCGTCGCCAAGGGCTGCGCGACGCCCGATCACGTGCTGCGCACCAAGCCCACCGCGCTGCTCGTCGACCGCCCGGCCTTCGACGATGGCGCGAAGCTCTCGGCCCGGCTCGAACGCGAGATCGCCGACTACGCCCGCAGGTACGACGCGTACTTCGAGGAGACGTGCCGCGCGAAGGGCGTCACCCGGAAGAAGCTCGACCCCTGGCCGCGCGTCGTGCTGCTGCCCGGCTTCGGCGCCTGCGCCGTCGGGGCGACCGCGCGCGAGGCGGACGTCGTGCTCGACGTCGTCGAGCACACGGTGGACGTGATGACCAACGCCGCGGACGTCGGCTCGTACACGCCCGTGTCGCGGGCGGACCTGTTCGACGTCGAGTACTGGAGCCTCGAGCAGGCGAAGCTCAAGGCGCCCGCGCCCGCCCCGCTCGCGCGCTGCGTCGCGCTCGTCACGGGCGCGGCGAGCGGGATCGGCCTGGCCACCGCCGAGCGGCTTCTCTCGGCCGGCGCGCACGTCGCCGTGGTCGACGTCGACTTCGAGGCGCTCGTCGGCACCGTCGAGAAGCTCGCCAGGGGGCGCAAGGAGCGCGTGCTGATGAACGTCGCCGACGTGCGCGACCCCGCCTCGGTCGAGGCGGCGTTCGCGGCGACGGTCGCGGCGTGGGGCGGCGTGGACGTCGTCGTCTCGAACGCCGGCAACGCCCCCGAGGGGCGGCTCGACACGAAGGAGGGGGAAGCGGCGCTGCGCGCGTCGATGGACCTCAACTGCCTGTCGCACGCGCGCGTCGCGCGCGCCGCAGCGCAGGTGATGCTGGCGCAGGGGCGAGGCGGCTGCCTCCTCTTCAACGCGAGCAAGGCGGCGTTCAACCCCGGTCCGGGCTTCGGTCCCTACGCCGTGGCCAAGACGGCGCTCGTGGGGCTGATGCGGCAGTACGCGATCGACCTCGGCGCGCAGGGCATCCGCTCCAACGCCGTGAACGCCGACCGCATCCGCACGCAGCTGTTCGCCGGCGGCGTCGTCGAATCGCGCGCGAAGGCGCGCGGACTGAGCGTCGAGGAGTATTTCCGCGCCAACCTGCTCGAGCGCGAGGTGACCGGCGAGGACGTGGCCGACGCGTTCGTGTACCTGGCGACGGCGCGCGCCACGACCGGCTGCGTCCTGACCGTCGACGGCGGCAACGCGGCGGCGTTCCCGCGCTAGCCGCGCCGCGCGTCGAGCGCACGCCGCACGGCGCGCGCGATCTCGGCCGGCGTGAACGGCTTCTCGATGAAGTGGTCGCGCGCCGACGGCTCGAGGCCGCGCGTGGCCGGGTGCTCGGTGTAGCCGGACATGTACAGCACGCGCAGCCCGGGGCGCTCGGCGACGATCTGCTCGGCCAGCGTGCGGCCGTCCATCTCCGGCATCACCAGGTCGGTCAGGAGCAGGTGCAGCGCCCGCGCGCCCTTGGCCAGGTCCAGCGCCGCGCGCGCGGTGCGCGCCTCGAGGACGGCGTAGCCTCGCGCCGCGAGCACCTTGCGCACGACGGCGCGCAGCTGCTCGTCGTCCTCGACGAGGAGCACGGTCTCCGTGCCGCCGACCGAGGTGGGCGCGCCCGCCCCAGCGGCGTCGTCGGTCGGCTCGGCGCTGACGCGCGGGAAGTACACCTCGAACGTCGTCCCCCTCCCCACCTCCGAGCGCACGACGATCCCGCCGCCGGTCTGCTTGACGACGCCGAACACCATCGACAGCCCGAGCCCCGTCCCCTTGCCGACCTCCTTGGTCGTGAAGAACGGCTCGAAGATGCGCGCCATCGTCGGCGCGTCCATGCCGCAGCCGGTGTCGGTCACCCGCAGCGCCACGTACGGCCCCGGCCCGACGCCGGCATGCGCCGCGGCGGCCCCCTCCAGGTCCGCGTCGCGCACGTCGATCGACAGCTCGCCCCCGCTCGGCATCGCGTCGCGCGCGTTGACGACGAGGTTGAGCACCACCTGCTCGACCTGCCCGGCGTCGGCCTCGATGGCCCCGACCTCGGACGCGGACGACACCGACAGCTCGACGTCCTCGCCGATGACGCGCCGGAGCATCTTCTCGACGCCGGTCACGACCGCGTCGAGCGCGAGCACGCGCGGGTTGATGACCTGCCGGCGGCTGAACGCGAGCAGCTGCCGCGTCAGCGCCGCCCCACGCCGCGCCGCGGCCGCGATCTCCTCGATGTCCTCGCGCGTCGTCGTGTCCTGCTCGGGCAGCGACGACTGGACGATGTCGCTCACCGCCAGGATGACGGCGAGCATGTTGTTGAAATCGTGCGCGACGCCGCCCGCCAGCCGGCCGATCGCCTCCATCTTCTGCGCCTGCAGGAGCTCCTGCTCGGCGCGCTTTCGGTCGGTGATGTCGCGCGCGGCGGCGTAGACGCGCTGCTCGTCGGGGAAGGCCACCGCCGTCCAGAGCAGGTGCCGCGTGGCGCCGTCCTTCGCGCGCCAGCGGTTCTCGAACGACAGCGGCTTGGACGTGCCGGCGCGCAGGCGATCGAACACGCCGGCGGTGGCGCCGCGGTCGTCGGGGTGGATGCGCTCCATCCACGGCTCTGCGAGCAGCTCCTCGGCCATCCAGCCGAGCGTCGCCTGCCAGGCGCCGTTGACGCGCTTGAGGTACCCGTCGAAGCCGGAGATGCAGAGCAGGTCGAGCGACAGGTTGAAGAAGCGCTCCACCTCCTCCTGCCGCCTCCGGAGCTCCGCGCGCACGCGCCCCTCGCGCAGCTCGCGCTCGACCGCGGGACCCAGGCGCGCCAGCTTGTCCTTGAGCAGGAAGTCCTGCGCTCCGGCGCGCAGCGCCGCCACGGCGGTCTCCTCGCCGATGGTGCCCGACACGATGAGGAACGGCACCTCGAGCCCCCGGCCGCGCACCACCTCGAGCGCCGCGACGGCGCCGAACGTGGGCAGCGACCAGTCGCTGATGACGATGTCCCACCCCTGGCGATCGAGCGCCGCCTGCAGCGCCTCCTGGTCCTCGACCCGCTCGATCTCCGGCGCGAAGCCGGCGGCGCGCAGCGACCGCTCGACCAGCTTCGCGTCCGAGGGCGTGTCCTCGACGAGGAGAACGCGCAGCGGCGCGCTCATGCGCCGGGCCGCGGGTTGGGGGGGCACTCGTTGATCAGCGCCCAGAAGAGGCCGAGCGTCTTGGCGGCCTCGATGAACTCGGAGAAGTCGACCGGCTTGCGTACGTACGCGTTGGCGCCGAGCGAGTAGCTGCGCACCAGGTCCTCCTCCTCGCGCGACGCCGTCAGCACGACGATGGGCATGATCCGCGTGCGCGCGTCGTCGCGCACGCGCCGCAGCACGTCGAGCCCGCTCACCTTCGGCAGGTTGAGATCGAGAAGCACGACCGCGGGCAGCACGCTCGTGTCCCGCCCGGCGTGGCGGCCGACGCCGAACAGGTACTCGAGCGCCTCCTCGCCGTCGCGAACGACCGTGATCGAGTTGGCGATGTTGGCCTTCTTGAAGGCGCGCAGCGTCAGCTTCTCGTCGCTGGGGTTGTCCTCGACGAGCAGGATCTCCTTGGTCATGTCGGTTCTCCCACGGTGAAGTAGAAGGCTGCGCCCTGGCCGGGCCGACCCTCGGCCCAGACACGCCCGCCGTGGCGCGCGACGATTCGCTGCACGGTCGCCAGCCCGATGCCGGTGCCCGGGAACTCGCCGGTCGAGTGCAGCCGCTGGAAGGGCGCGAAGAGCTTGCCCGCGTAGGCCATGTCGAAGCCCGCGCCGTCGTCGCGCACGAAGAACGCGCGCTCGCCGTCGCCCGCGACGGCGCCGACCTCGATGCGCGCGGTGCCGCTCTTGCCCGTGCCCGTGAACTTCCACGCGTTGCCGAGCAGGTTCTCCATCAGCGTGCGCGCGAGCGCCGGGTCCATGTGCGCGCGCAGCCCCTCGCCGATGACCGTCTCCACCGCCCGCCCCGGCTCGGCGGCGGCGAGGCGGGCGACGACCCCGCGCGCGATCGCCCCCAGGTCCACCGGCTCGCGCCGCAGCTCGGTGCGCGTCACGCGCGAGAGCGACAGCAGCGCGTCGATGAGCGCTCCCATGCGCACCGCGTTGGTGTGGACCTCGAGCAGAGAGTCGACGCCTTCGGCGTCGAGCTCGTTCTCGTAGTCCTCGAGCAGCACCTGCGCGAAGCCGCTCATCGCGCGCAGCGGCGCGCGCAGGTCGTGCGCGACCGAGTAGCTGAACGACTCGAGCTCGCGGTTGGCCGCCTCCGCCGCCTGCGCGGCGCGGCGCAGCGCCGCCGCGGTCTGCCGCTGCTCGGTGATGTCGACCGAGATGCCGAGCAGGTGCGCCGGCATGCCGTCCGCGCCGCGCATCGGCACCTTCCTCGTGTGCAGCCAGCGCTCGCCACCGGCCGTGCGGATCGGCTCCTCGGCGATGTCCACCACCGCGCCACGCGCGAGCGTCTCGCGGTCGCGCGCCTGGAAGGACGCGGCCTGCTCGGGCGGGAAGAAGTCGTAGTCGTTCTTGCCGAGCAGCTCGGCGCGGCCGACGCCGAGCAGCTCCTCGCCCGCGCGGTTGATGCGCTCGAAGCGCAGCTCGCGCCCGTCCTTGATGAACACCATGGCGGGCATGTGCTCGATGATCGAGTCGAGGAAGCGGTTGGCCTCCGCGAGCGCCGCCCTGGCGGCGCGCTCCGCGCCGACGTCGCGAAAGACGAGCACGACCCCGAGCACCTTCCCCTCCGCGTCGCGGATGGGCGCCGCACTGTCGGCGATCGGCGTCTCGGTGCCGTCGCGGGCGACGAGCGCCGTGTGGTTGGCGAGCGCCACCGCCTTGCCCTCGCGCAGCACGCGGCCGACCGGATCCTCGGCCGGCGCGCGCGTGACCTCGTGCACGATGCGGAACACCTCGCTGGACGGCCGCCCGCGCGCCTCGGCGAGCGTCCACCCGGTGAGCTTCTCGGCCACGGGGTTGATGCGCACCACGCGCCCCTCGTGGTCGGTCGCGAGCACGCCGTCGCCGATGCTGTTCAGCGTCGCCGACAGGCTCTCCTCGCTCTCGCGCAGCGCCAGCTCGATGCGCCGCCGCTCGGTGAGGTCGCGCGTGACCTTGACGAAGCCGACGAGCCGGCCGCCGGCGTCGCGCAGCGCCGTGATGACGACGTCGGCCCAGAAGCGCGAGCCGTCCCTGCGCACGCGCCACCCCTCGTCCTCGAAGCGACCCTCGGCGGCGGCGCCCGCCAGCTCGCGATCGGGTTTGTTCGCCTGCAGGTCCTCCGGCGTGTAGAAGACGGAGAGGTGGCGGCCGATGATCTCGTCGGCGGTGTAGCCCTTGATGCCGCGCGCCGCCTCGGTCCACGTGGCCACGTGGCCGGACGGATCGAGGATGAAGATTGCGTAGTCCCTGACCGACTCGGCGATGAGGCGAAGGCGCTCGTCGACCGGTGCGTGGGACACCGGTACGCCCGCGCGCATCGACATACGGATGAGTATAGCGGCGCGACGCGTGACGAGTGCACGCAATCACACGGGCGCCCCAGCGGCCTCGTCACAAAGACGGTGCGTCCGTCACGTCGGCGCTCTCCCGGGCATCCGGTCGGTCGGCGCGTAGCGGGCGGGGCGGTACGGCGTCACCACCACACGAGCGCCACGACGAGCCAGAGGACCGCGAACAGGAGCACCACCCAGATTAGGTCGGCGCCGACGCCCCATCCGTCTTGGACGGGGGGCGTCTGCGCCATCTCCGGCGGCGGTGGCTCCCCGCCCGCGGTTGCCCGCCTGCGCCAGTACGACGGGTACGGCGGACCCCATCCGCGAACCCCCCATCCGTACCCGAGCGGCACAACGAGCAAGAACACCACGAAGACGAGCCAGAGCCACCACCACCAGAGCATCGGGCGACGGCCGTTGCCACACTCGTGCCAGGGCCCGCCCCGAGCCTCGGGCGGGGAAGGCTTCGTCCCGTGTTCCTCGCTCGTCAGAACCTCAGCGTGAGCTCCACGCGCCCCCCCTCGAACGCGGGGAAGAAGCGACAGATGCCGCTCGCGCAGCGGAACGCGCCCCGCTGCTGGCCGAGAAAGAAGCTGACGCTCGAGTCGCTCCTGAACTTGTAGAGCACCGCGCCGTTGAAATACGTCGGCGGCTGCCCCGCCAGCGTCGTGTACTCCATGCCCGCCGTGAACACCCACTTGGGGGCCATGCGAAGCGCGATGTAGTTCTCGCCCTCGGACCACCAGCGCTCGTGCAGCGCTTCGTCGACGTTGAAGCCCGCCTCCTCGCGGTGGCGATGGCGGCCCTGGATCTCGACCGACCACGGACCCTTCACGTAGATGGCGACCGAGTACTCCGCGTGCTGCTCGCGGTAGCCCACGTCGCCGCTCTCCCGGGTGTCGTCGCGCGCGCCCGCGGACGCGAACACGTGGCTGCGCTTGTCGTCGAAGTACCACTCGAACCCGCCGATGCCGTCCCAGACGACGTCCTGCACGCTGGCGGCGCTCACGCCGGCCGACGTGATGGTGTGGCCGTACTGGTCGCAGGCGCCGTTGGGCTGCTCGGTCTTCGAGTAGGCGTAGACGCCCTGGCCCCAGAGGAGCAGATCGCTGCTCACGTCGAGGTCCTCCCGGACCCGCCCTCCGTCGACGCACGCATTGAAGTCGCCGGTCCCCTCGGCGTCGAGCATGTCGAACGCCTCGGCGGGGGGCAGAAACGAGTACGCCACGATCGCGAACTCCGGCGCGTAGGGCGCCACGGAGGCGGCCACCGTGTAGAAGTTGCGGTTGCTCTTCACCTCCACCGTCGTGGAGCTGATGCCCGCGTCGACGTCGAGGGTGCCGTAGATGGCGTTGCCCTCGGCGTTCCTCGGCTGGCCGGGCACGTCGCTCTGGCGCTGCTGAACGGCGGCCTCGACGTACAGCTGCCCGTGCCCCCAGAGGCTGGGCACCTCGAACGACTGGGCGGCCATGGTGATGTCGTGCGCGAGCAGGCCGCGCGGCACGAGGTTCAGCCCCTGCAGCCACTGCTTGACGTCGCTCGCGTCGCACGTCCCGAAGGTCACCGCCGACGGATCGCTGCCCCAGTCGGTGACGACGTGGCCGTTCGCGTCGTAGTGGTACGGCGCGCACCGCGAGAAGCGCACCGCGTGCGTCGAGAGCGTGACCGGCAGCCCGCGCCCTTCCTGCAGGTCGAGGCCGACCACGCGGTCGCTCCCGAAGACGGGCGCCTGGGTGTACCCCGGCGTCGGCTGCGTCACGAACAGCTCGCGCCCGGTCGCCTCGTCGATGCGCGACGGGTTCGCGATGCCGCCGATCGCCGTCAGCGCGAACGGCCCCCGCTCGACGGCGATCTTGCCCCCGCGCACCGTCGTGTCGATCCCCAGCTCGTCGACCTTGCGCATCGACAGGATGAGCCCCCGGCCGAACTGCGCGTACGCGTCGCCCGCCGTCACCTCGACGCCCGGCGCCGAGTAGGTGGCCCACATCTTCGCCGGGTAGATCGCGTTGCCGTAGCGCGACTGGCTGTCCTGCACGATCTCCTGGTGCTGCGCCGCCGGCAGGCTCGCGTAGTCCGGGTTGTCGAGCGGCCGCCGCCAGAACACCGCCGAGTCGAGGCGCAGACCGACGGTCCAGCGGCCCCAGCGCAGGTCCGTGTCGAGGCGGTTCATCCAGTCGCCCCAGCCGGTGTCCTGCGGGTACTCGAGGTAGCGCGCGTCGAAGCGCTGCGCGGCGATGCTCGTCTCGGTGACGTCGAGGCGGATGGGCTCCCCCCCCGCCTGCCCGGCGTCGAGCGCGCGCGCGCGCGCGGGCCACAGCGTGCACGCGGCCAGCGCGGCGACGACCGCCGCGGAGCGGGCGAGACGTCTCACCGGAGCGCGAGACTACCGCGTCGCCAGCGCCTTTTCGACGTCCGCCTCGACGAGCTTCTCGTCGCCGGGGTCGTACCCCTCGCGCTCCCGGACGATGCGCCCCGAGCGGTCGATGAGGACACTGAACGGCATCGACTTCCTCGGGTCGTACCGGCTGGCGATGCTCGAGTCCTGGTCGAGCACCACGGGGAAGCCGAGCTCGAAGCGGCGCACGAACGCCGGCACGTCGGCCACCGTCTCGGGACCGTCCATCGCCACGCCGACGACGAGCAGCCCCTCGGCCTCGTGCCGGTCGTAGATCGCGCGAAGCTGCGGCAGCTCCGCCTTGCACGGCTCGCAGAAGGTCGCCATGAAGTCGAGCAGCACGACCTGCTTGCCGAGGTGGCTGCTCAGCCGGAAGTTGCTCCCGTCCACCGTGCGCGCGGTGAAGTCGGGCGCCGTCGTGCCGGCGCTTCCGGCTCCGCCGCCCGAGGGCGACGCGGCGCCCGGTGCCGTGCAGCCGGCGGCGAGGGGCGCGCCCACGAGCGCCGCCACGGCGAGGGCCCTCGACGCGCGCATCCGGATCACTGGCATTTCAGCCCCGCGGGCAGCGGATAGCTCGGGTCCCCGGGCAGCGCGCCGTGCGCCGGCTGCAGCTCGGTGGCGACGTCGCCCGACCAGCCGACGCTCGCGTCGAGGATCTCCATCGTGCGCACGTCGAGATCGGCGTTCCACGGGATCGCCGCCGCGTCGAAGAACCCGGAGAAGTTCTGCAGCCCGGGGTCGAGCACCTCGGTGAAGTTCGATTTGTGGTCGGCGATCCAGAAGTCGAGGTCGCTCACGGTCGCCGGCTGCCCCTGCACCGGCCCGTCGTCGAGCGCCTGCAGGACGGCGACGCCCTTGGACGCGAGATCCGCCTCGGCGGCCACGATGGCGTCGGTCTCCTGGTTGCACGGCTCGCACCACGCGGCGGCGACTGTGACGTGCAGGATCTTGAACCGCTTGTTGCAAGGGTCGTAGAAGTCCGCGAGCCCGACGGTCTGCAGCCCCTTCGACTCGTCGGCGTCGGGGTAGCCGAGGAACTTGAAATTCTGCATCACGCTGCCCGGCGCGCTGCCCGATCGCGGCGTGCGCCCGTAGCCGCCGGGCGGCATCGGGTACGGGACGCCGTCGGGGTTGGTGTCGTGACCGGTCAGCTGCGCGCCGCCGCCGGCCCCGCCGTTGGCCGTGCTGCCGCCGCAGGCGATTCCCGTGGCGCCCACCAGAACGAGCGCGAACGCGGAGGCGAGCGAAGGGGTCTTCATCGTCGATGGCTCGCCCACTGCACGTGCGATCCGCGGTCGCGGCAACGGTGCCAGCCCGTCTTGTATTTGCATTCACGCGACCACCTCGCAAGGTTCGCGCCCCCATGTCGTCGGCTGGATGGCGGTGGCGTCGGCGGGCGGCGGGCGGCGGGCGGCGGGATGTGAGACAGCCACGCACGAAGGATCGCCGGGCCGCGCGACACGCGCTGGCTTTCGCCCCCGCGCCCGCCGTACGATTGCATGGCCCCGGGGGTTCCCCCGTCTGTCCAATGATCCCGGACGCTCGGGGGCGCCCGGAACCGCAGAGGAGAGCTTGTCATGACGAAACGCAAGGGCTTCAAGTTCGTGCCGGGCCTGGCCGTCGCCGGGATGCTGGCCGCCGCCGCGCTGTCCAACGGGTGCTCGGCCGCGAGCTCCGCGGCGGGCGCGCTCCAGGGCTGCAGTGAGTTCAGCGGGGGCGCCTCCGCCATCGCCGGGCTGTCGATCGACGCGAACACCAAGGCGTTCGTCCAGGCGGGCGCGGACCTGGTGACGATCTCCACGAACATGGAGACGGCGGTGCTCAACGCCTGCATCGGCATCGACATGGACCTCGGCGTCACCGACACGTGGACGGCGAAGGCCCCGCAGAACGGCGCCGCGCCCGACGACGAGCTCAAGGAAGCGTGCACGCAGGCGTCGACGAAGATCCAGGCCATCCTCATGGCCGGCGAGCAGGCGAACGTGACCTGCGGGCTGTCGGTGTCCGGCGGCCAGTGCACCGTCGACGCGAACGTGCAGGCGAGCTGCACGGCGAACTGCACCGGGGGGGCCAGCTGCTCGCCGCCCGACGTGCAGGCGCAGTGCGATCCGGGCGAGCTCTCGGTGCAGTGCGGCGGCTCGTGCGAGGGCAACGCGACGTGCGAGGGCTCGGCGAGCGCGGAGGCCCAGTGTCAGGGGTCCTGCGAGGCGGATTGCAGCGGCGAGTGCGACGCCGTGCCCGGAACGGCGCCGAAGGTCGATTGCCAGGGGACGTGCTCGGGCACGTGCTACGGCACGTGCAACGGCATGGCCACTGGCTCCGGCGGCATGGCCAATTGCACGGGCACGTGCAACGGCCAGTGCACCGCCAAGTGCACGTACACGCAAGGCACGCCGCCGGCGGTGCACTGCGCCGGCACGTGCAACGGCCAGTGCAACGGCAACTGCAAGCTCGACGCGAACGTGATGGTCAACTGCGGCGCGAAGGTGAGCTGCAAGGGCGGCTGCTCGGGCATGGCGACGGCGCCCAAGTGCGAGGGCGAGATCAAGCCCCCGATGTGCAACGTCGACGCGAACTGCGCGGCCAGCTGCCAGAGCCACGCCGAGGCGACGGCCACGTGCACGCCGCCGACGGTCAACCTCGAGTGCAGCGCCGGCGCGACGGGCGACATCCCCAAGCTCGTGACGACGCTGCAGAAGAACCTGCCGGCCATCATCCAGGCCGTGCAGACGCAGGGCCAGCTCGCGATCAAGGCGGCCGGCCACGTGGTGGCCAGCGGCAGCGTGGTCGTGCAGAACCTCGGCAGCGTGGGCGGCAAGGCGCTCGCGTGCGCGACGGCGGCGGTGCAGGCGTCGGCGTCGGCGTCGGTCAGCGTCAACGTCTCGGTCCAGGCCAGCGCCAGCGTGAGCGGCTCGGCCGGCGGCCCGACGATGGGATCCTGACGTCCTGACGTCGTAGCCGGAGAAACGCGCGGCGCGCTCGGGAGAACCCCGGGCGCGCCGTGTCGTTTTAATGGCCCGGGCGGCGTAGACGCCTCATGCACACGCGAATGTGGCTCAGGCGCTGGCGTAGAAGCTTCCTACGCGCGCGAACGAGCCTCGGGCGCGAACGCATGAGCTTCATGCGCTCGCGAATGAGCCTCAGGCGCCGGCGCACGAGCTTGGTGCGCACGCGAACGAGCCTCGGGCGCTCGCGCATGAGCTTCGTGCGCACGCGAACGAGCCTCGGGCGCTCGCCCATGAGCTTCGTGCGCACGCGAATGAGCCTCGGGCGCAAGCGCACGAGCTTCATGCGCACGCGAATGAGGCTCGGGCGCCAGCGCACGAGCTTCGTGCGCACGCGAACGAACCTCGGGCGCTCGCGCCTGAAGCTCAATCACGCGCGCCTGAGCCTCGTGGATGCGCGCCCGGGCGAGAGGCGCACGGGACGGGGCTCCGGGCGGGGGCCGCCGAGGCTCACGGACGGACGCATCGCGCTCGGGAATGGCCCGCTCGCCTCGACGCGTGCGCGCCTCCCGCACGGAAGGGGCGCTCTCGCCCGCAGGATCTCCCGATTTCGCTGGAGAGACGCGCCCTTCGTGCACACTCGCGCACGCCTGGACCCAAGTCCGCCACCCTTGCCGCTCAGGCCCATGGCCGACAGCGGGAACGACCTCCGGCTCGAGGACGCCGGCGCGCCCTCGAGAGGGAGGAGGCCGCCCGTGAGCGCCGCCCCCGAGCCGGTCAACGACATGGGCTCCGGCCTCGACACCCTGCGCGAGGGCGTCGACGCCACGCGCGAGGGCCTCGACGGATCGCTCCCGCGCCCGGGCCGCCGTCACTCGGCGCTCAGCTCGACGCGCGCACCGCCGTCCTTCGCGAGCCGCACGGGCAACCGCAGCCACGCGCGCCACGGCTCGCAGACGGCGCCCGCGGCGTCGGCGTCGAGGCCGCAGACGACCGCGTCGACGCGCGCGACGAGCTCCGCCTCGACGGCCGGCGCGTCGAACGGCGTCACGCGAACCGCGATCTCGACGGGCTGCGCCGCACCGCCGCGCGATTCGAGCCGCAGCGAGGTCGCGTCGAGCAGCAGGAGATCGCTCCGGCGCGACACCTCGAGCGCGATCGACACGGGCGACCCGGCCGCGAGCTTCTTCCCCTGCGGCGCCGCGACGTCGAACGCGATCGTCCCCTTCCCCGGCGCGAGCGCCGCGCCCCCGCGCGCACGGAGCAGCCGCGTGAACCACTCGGTCGACGGCGACGCCGGCCCGCCCTCCGCCCGCGCCTCGCGCCCGCGCGCCGGCGCGGGCGCCGCCTCGATCGCGATCGGCTCGACGCGCGACCCGTCGGCCGCCACGCGCACGACGCGGTGCGCGTTCGTGTCGGCGACGATCCACCCGCCGCGCGCCGCCTCCCACGCGAGCCCCGCCGGCTCGCTCAGCCCCGCGCAGAGCGTCCTCACCTCGCCCGAGCGCGCGTCCACGCGCCGCAGCTTGCCGTTGTACGTGTCGGCCACGACCAGCCGCCCCTCGCCGTCGGCGCCGATGCCGATGCAGTGCTGGAGCAGCGCCACCTCGCGCGGCCCGTCGCGGTCGCCGAAGTCGAAGAGGCCCCGGCCGACCACCGTGCGCACGCGCCCGGCGTCGAGGTCGAGCTCGCGCACGCTGCTCGTCTCGCTGTCGGCGACGTAGAGCCGCCGCCCCACGAGCGCCAGGCCGCTCGGCTGCGAGAAGGTCGCCTCCGCGAACGGCCCGTCGACGATCGACTCCGCCCCGGTGCCGGCGACGAGCCGCACGCGCCCGCGCGCCAGGTCGATCGACGCGATCTGGTGCGAGCCCGCCATCGCGACGTACAGCGTCTCGCCGTCGAGCGCGAGGTCCCACGGCGAGCGCAGCGCCGTCGTGCGCGCGTCGCGCTCGCCCACGAGCGGCTCGGCCCCGAGCTCGCCCGTGCCCGCGATCGTCTCGACGCGCCCGGCGGCCAGATCGACGCGCACGACCGCGTGCGCGCGCGCGTCGGCCACGAAGAGCTCCGTCGCGCTGCGCCACGCCATCCCCTGCGGGTCGTCGAGCGCCGCCTCGCCGAGCGCGCCGTCCGCGTGCCCCGCCCTCCCCGAGCCGATCGCGTGCGTCACCCGCCCCGCCGCGTCGACGACGAGCACGCGGTGGTGGCCGCCGTCGGCGATCGCGATCGCCCCGTCCGGGCCGACCGCGACCTTGCCCGGGTACGCGAGCGGCCCCTCGCGCCGCGCCGACGGGGCGTGCGCGCGCCACGGCTCCTTCGCCAGCGTGCCGCGCGCCCGCGCCCGCGCGAGCTCCTCGTCGAGGAAGCGCGCCAGCGCGTCGGCGTCGGGCTCCCCGGGGGCGATGGCGGCGATCGTCCCGTCCGGCCTCACGACGACGATCGTCGGCCACGACCGCACCGCGTACGCCGACCAGGTGCGCATCTCGCGGTCGACCAGCACCGGGTGCTCGATCTCGTAGCGCGCCATCGCCTCGCGGATGCGCGCGGGGTCCTGCTCGGCGTCGAACTTCGCCGAGTGCACGCCGAGCACGACCACCGGCCGGCCCGCGAAGCGCTCCTCGATGCGCCGCAGCACGGGCACCACGTGCATGCAGTTGACGCAGCAGTACGTCCAGAAGTCGATGACCACGAGCTGCCCGCGCAGCTCGCGCAGGGTCGGCCTGCGGTCGGTCCCCAGCCACTCCAGATCGCCATCGAGCTCGGGCGCGCGAACGACCAGTTCCGCCATGCCCGCCGGAGCCTAGCGCGCCCTCGCACGCGCATCAGCCGAGCCGCCTTCACGCGATGGGTTTGGAGATCACAGGAAGGCGGGAAGGCGGGAAGGTTTGGGGTGGAAAGCGCGAATTCCTGACAAAACCCTTCCCGCCTTCCTGTTCATTCCCTCACTGCGGAGGCGGCTCGGAGCACACGTGGTTGATGCACGTGACGCCCGAGCTCGCGCCGCAGCAGTCGCTCGTCGCGTTGCACTTGTCGCCCGTCATGGCGCAGCCGCTGCTCTGGGACATGCAGACCGGGCCCCCGGAGTCGCCGCTCCCCGGCGCGCAGTACCCGCCGCAGCACTCGGTGCCCGAGGTGCAGCCCTGGCCGTCGCCCTTGCACGGGTCGAGCGCCCAGAAGCCGCGCATCGCGAGGTTGTTCTCGTCCTGGCCGGTCAGGTGGAACGGCGGGTGGCTGGGGTCCTGCAGCGGCCCGAGGTTCTCGCCGCCCTTCGGGCTCTGGTCGATGGCGGCGACCCAGAGCTGCTTGACCGCCCCCGCCGGGTTGGTCGAGTCCTCCGCGGGCCCGGTGAGCGTGTTGCCGTAGGTGCGGCGGCTGGTGAACACCACCCAGAAGTAGCCGCCGGCCGCGACGGGCGCGAAGCTCGGCTCGTAGTTCCACGACAGGTCGCGCGACCCCGCGGCGAACGGGTAGCCGTCGCCGTCGAGCTTGGACAGGCGCACCTCCTCGTTGGGCGTCGTGGCGCTCGCCATGTACATGTCCGCGTTGCCCGAGCGCGTGTCGGCCCCGGTGCCGCGCTCGTAGACGACCCACTGCCCGTCGGGGCTGATGGTCGGCCACGCGATGCGCTTGGTCGGATCGGAGCCCGTCGCCACGAGCGTCTGCAGCCCGAACGCCATCGGGTTCTTCGTCTCGTCGAACTGGTAGACCTTGAGGTCTCCCGGGGGCGGGACGTTCCAGCTCGCGTACCAGCCCATCGGATCGCCGGCGTCGACGAAGACGATGCGCGAGCCGTCGGGCGACCACGCGGGCTGCGTGAGCGGCACGCCCATCAGGCCGCTGTTCGGCACCGCCATCCCGTTGGCGGTCAGGTACATGCCGAGGAAGCCGGTCGTCGCGTGATCGTTGGCGTACGCGAGGCCCTCGGCCATCCCGTTCGTCAGGATGTACTTGCCCGTCGGCGACACGGCGGGGTTGCTCCACTTGACGACCGACGAGCTGCTCGGCCCGCCGTTGCTCGGCCCCCAGGTGCCGCCCAGGTACACCGTCGGCTGCCCCTTGAGCAGGTCGTAGCTGCCGCCGAAGACGCCGCCGCCGCTGACGAGCGTCGACCCGTCGGCGCTGACGGTGTGGCACGTCATCAGGCAGCTCGACTGCGTGTACTGCGCCGGGTCGTCGAGCGGCGCCTTGTTGGCGAAGTCGTCGGGCTGCGACGCGCCGGGCTTGATGCGCAGCACGCGCCCGAGGTTGTTCGACCAGTAGTAGATGGTGCCGCGCATCGACGCGCCCGCGACCGTCCAGGCGTGGTTGGCGATGAGCGTCGCGGCCTTTCCGTCCCAGCGCGCCACGGTCACCTGCGCGCCGCCGGCGGTCGAGTCGGTGAACTTCTCCCACGTCGTCGGGTCGAGGGGCAGGCGCGAGGCCGGCGCGTTGGTCGCGGCCGTGAAGTCCTCGAGCTCGAACGTCGAGCTCTTGATGTGCACGTAGTAGACGTCGCTGGCCGCGCCGCCGTTCCACTGCAGGATCGGCGGCAGCAGGCCGCGCGGCCACACCGTGCCGTCGTACGGGTACGCCCACGTGACGCTCGGATCGGGCGTGCCGGCGCCGCCGAGCTGGGTCTGCACCGCGCCCGGGACGTTGCCCGGGTTCTGCGTCAGGTGCAGCTTGACCGTCAGCTGCGCGGCCGCGGTCTGTCCCTTGAAGGTCGCGTGCACCTGGACGACGCCGCCGATCGTTCCGTTCGCGGTGAACGTGCCGCTGCCGTCCATCGCGCCCACCTGCAGCGGGGCCGCGAACCAGCTCGCGCTGTTCGTCACGGTCTCGGTCGTGCCGTCGGCGAAGGTCGCCGTCGCCGTGAACGCCTGCGTCACGGGGGCGCTGTTGACGCTCTCGATGGCCGCGCTGGTCGGGCTGATCGCGAGCGTCTGCACGTTGCCGTGCTGGCCGTTGTTCAGGCCCCCGGCGTCGTCGCCGGTGACGGCCCCGCCGTCGTCGCCTGCGGCGTTCGCCGGCCCGCTCTGGCCTCCGCCGCACGCCGCACCCGAAGCGGCCAGCACGATCGCCAGCGCGCCCAAGAAATACATCCCACGCGTCCGCCACGTGCCCATCGCCGATCCTCCAGGGAAACCCACCCGCAGCGCGCTCGAGCACGTGGCAGGCCAACCGACAGTTTGCAGCATACAGCGGAAATTTCCGCAGTCTCCGAAACGGCACACCCGAACGATCGCCCAGGATCGGATCTCGGCCGATCCACCAGGAGAGTCGCCAAGACGCCAAGACGCCAGGAGAGGGGGGGGGGTCGATGACCCATCCTTCTCTTGGCGGCGTGGCGCCTTGGCGGCCTTGGCGATTTTCTCTCCCAGCGTTCACCGCTGACGAAAGGCGCTCCCGGGGCTAACCAACGCCCCATGACCACCGCCGCCGCCGTGCCCGAGGGGACGCTCCACGTCGCGTCGCACCGCGTCGAGCAGGGGCCGACGCTCGTGGTCCGCGAGCCGTGGTCGGGCGCCCAGCTCGGCCGGGTCGTCCTGGCCGACGAGGCGCACGCCGAGGAGGCGACGGTCGCGGCGCAGCAGGCGTTCGAGCGGATGCGCGCGCGCACGAGCTTCGAGCGCAAGACGATGCTGGCGCGCATCGCCGAGGAGATCGCCTCGCGGCAGGCGGACTTCGCGGAGCTCCTCGCGCGCGAGGCGGGCAAGCCGATCGTGATGGCGCGCGGCGAGGTGGCGCGGGCCATCACGACCTTCACGCTCGGCGCCGAGGAGGCGACGCGCATCCACGGCGAGGTCATGCCGCTCGACATCACCGCGAGCACGCGCGGCTACTCGGGCAGCTGGGTGCGCGTGCCGTCCGGGCCGGTCATCGCCATCTCGCCGTTCAACTTCCCGCTCAACCTCGTCGCCCACAAGATCGCGCCGGCGCTCGCGTGCGGCTGCTCGGTGGTGCTCAAGCCGCCGCCGCAGACGCCGCTCACCTCGCTGCTGCTGGGGGCGTGCATCCGCCACGCGGGCGTGCCCGACGACGCGGTGCAGATCGTGCCGTGCGACGTGGCGGTGGCCGAGAAGCTCGTGCGCGACGAGCGCTTCGCGACGCTGTCGTTCACCGGCAGCGCGAAGGTCGGCTGGCACCTCAAGTCGATCGCGGGCAAGAAGCGGGTGCTCCTCGAGCTCGGCGGCAATGCGGCGGTGCTCGTGCACGACGACGCGCCGCTCGATCAGGCGTGCGAGCGGGTCGTGACGGGCGCCTTCGGCTACGCGGGGCAGGTGTGCATCAAGGTGCAGCGCCTCTACCTGCACGCGCCGATCGCCGCCGGATTCGTCGAGAAGCTGCTGGCGCGCGCGCGCGCGATCGAGCCCAGGTCGCCGCTCGATCCGGCGGCCGTGTGCGGGCCGATGATCGACGAGGCGAACGCCCGCCGCGTCGAGGCCTGGGTGGACGAGGCGGCGCGCGCCGGAGCGCGCGTGCTCTGCGGCGGCCGGCGCGAGAGCAACCGGTACTGGCCGACGGTGCTCGAGATCGACGGCGACGGCCGCGGGCTGAAGGTCGTCGACGAGGAGGTGTTCGGCCCGGTGCTGACGGTGCACCGCTACGACGCTTGGGACCAGGGCCTCGCGATGGCCGACGGCACGCGCTACGGCCTGCAGGCCGGCGTGTACACCGACTCGCGGGCGCGCGTCGCCGAGGCGTTCGCGCGGCTGCACGTGGGGGGCCTCGTCGTCAACGACGTGCCCACCTTCCGCGTCGACTCGATGCCGTACGGCGGGACGCGCGACTCGGGCTTCGGCCGCGAGGGCGTGCGCTTCGCCGTCGAAGAGATGACCGAGCGCAAGCTGCTCGTCGTAAAAGAGGGCTGACGATCCATGGCCGAGAACGAGAACACCACCCCCGCCACTCCCGCCACCCCCCCGCACGAGCTCCACGGCCGCCCCGTGGGCGCCGACGACCCTCTGCCCGGCGTCAAGAACATCGTGCTCGTGATGAGCGGAAAGGGGGGCGTCGGAAAGAGCTCGGTCGCGACCAACCTCGCGATGGCGCTGTCGCGCGCCGGCTGGCGCGTCGGGCTGCTCGACGCGGACATCTACGGCCCGTCGATCCCGACGATGCTCGGCGTCTCGGGGCGCCCGGTGTCGATGGACGGAAAGACGATCGAGCCGCTGGCGCGCTTCGGCATCAAGCTGATGAGCATCGGCTTCCTGCTCGAGGATCCGAAGGCGGCGGTCATCTGGCGCGGGCCGATGCTGCACGGGGCGCTCCAGCAGTTCATGAAGGACGTCAACTGGGGGGAGCTCGACTTCCTCGTCATGGACCTGCCGCCCGGCACGGGCGACGTGGCGCTCACGCTCTCGCAGCGCGTGAAGGTGACGGGCGCGGTGATGGTCACGACGCCGCAGGCCGTGGCGACCGACGACGTCTACAAGTCGGTGTCGATGTGCAAGAAGGTCGACATCCCCGTGCTCGGCGTCGTCGAGAACATGAGCTGGTTCGTCGACACGGCGGGGGTGCGCCACGAGCTGTTCGGCAAGGGCGGAGGGCAGGCGGTGGCCGACTTCGCCGAGGCGCCGCTGCTCGGTCAGGTGCCGCTCGACGTGGCCGTGCGCGAGTGGGGCGACAAGGGGACGCCCGTCGTGCAGGCCGCGCCGCAGAGCGAGGCGTCGAAGGCGTTCGCGGCCGTCGCCGAGCGGGTGGTCGAGCGCTGCGAGCAGGCCCACGCCGAGGAGGACGCCGGGCCCACGATCGATCGCAGCGGCGGACCGGGCGGCAAGAAGCGGCTGCCGGTCACGCGCTGAGCGTCGCGCCGCCGGCTACTGGCCGCCGGCGTCGGCCGGCCCGCCGGAGCCCCCGTCGGGCATCGGCGCGCAGGAGTCGTAGCCGCCGCCCGCGCCCAGGCTCATCCCGGAGATGGTGCAATCCTCGACGGTGCCGCCCTGAACGGTCGCGGACGTGTTGTTGCACTGGTCCTGCATGCCGTCCGAGTAGATGAGGCCGATGAGCGCGTGCGCCTTCACGTCGTAGAAGCACTTGGAGAAGCTCTTGCCGGCCGAGTCGGTCTGGACCTCCCACACGAGGTAGTCGTTGCACTGGCCGTACTGGATGACGCCCGTCTTCAGCTTCTCCGCCGAGCAGGTCGTCGTGATCGCCTGGTCGTACGTCACCGGGTGGCCATTCGCGTCGATCGGGCAGCGCACGAGCGAGTTGCCGTTCGTGTCGACGTTGTTGTTGTAGATGTTCGTGATGCTGTCGGTGCACGCGGCCGTCCCGCCGTCGTTCTGGGGGGAGCCGCCGCCCCCGCTGCTGCACGCGACCACGGCGCCGAGCGCCGACACGACGAACGCCATACCGAACGAGAAGCGCATCACGTCCTCCGAAGAATTGCGCGAATGGGGCCGCATCCTAGTGGGCGGCCGGAGCGGGGCGCAAGCATTGCTTGCGGGGCCCCTTCAGCGCCGGGAGCCGCTCGTCCGCAGGGTGCGGAGCAGCTCGACATCCTGCTCCTTCTTCAGCAGCACGCCGAGGAACGGCAGCTCGCGGATGAGCCGCTCGCGCACCCCCGCGTGCTCGCCGTGCATCAGGACGGCGATCCAGTCGACGAGCTCGCTCGTCGACGGACGCTTTCGCAGGCGCGGCACCGCGCGCAGCTCGTAGAAGGCGACGACGGCCTGGTCGACCAAGGCGTCGTCCACGCGCGGGTGGTGCACGCGCACGATGCGCTTCATCAGCTCCGGCTCGGGGAAGTCGATGAAGTGGAACACGCACCGGCGCAGGAACGCGTCTGGCAGCTCCTTTTCGTTGTTGGACGTGATGACGACCACCGGCCGCTGCGTCGCCACCACCTCGTCGCCCGTCTCCGGGATGACGAAGCGCATCCGGTCGAGCTCGTGGAGGAGGTCGTTCGGGAACTCGAGATCGGCCTTGTCCACCTCGTCGATGAGCAGCACCTTGCGCTCGCTCGACGCGAACGCGCGCCCGAGGGGCCCCAGCTTGATGTAGCGGCGGATGTCCTTGACGTCGCCGTCGCCGAAGCGCGCGTCGTACAGGCGCTGCACGGTGTCGTACACGTACAGGCCGTCTTGGGCCCGCGTCGTCGACTTGACCGGCCAGTGGATGAGCTCCATCCCGAGCGACTCGGCGATCGCCTGCGCGAGCAGCGTCTTGCCCGTCCCCGGCTCGCCCTTGACGAGCAGCGGCCGCTCGAGCGCCAGGGCGCAGTTGACCGCGGCCTCGAGCGACTCGTTGGTGAGATAGGTGGGGGTGCCCCGGAAGCGTCGGAAGGTGGCGGACACGACGGGGCAGTGGATAGCATGTCTAGTCGGAGCCGCCGCTGCCGCAGCGGGCGTCGCCCGGGGTGCGCGCGACGACGTCGTACTCGCCGAGGGGCGTCGCGGCAGGGACGACGATGCTGCCGGCGTAGGTGCCGTCGTCGCCGGTGGCCAGGCTTCCGAGCAGGAACATCCCCAGGTTTGTGTTTTGGGGCCCCGGCCCCAAAACGACCGCTCTGGTCGCCGCCGCGCGCAGCCACACCTCGACCGCGACGTGCGCGCACGGCTCGCCCTCGGAGCGGACCGCGCCCTGCACGGTCACCGGAAGCCCGCGGTGCGCGTCGGCTCCGTCGACCGACAGCGCCACCGTGGAAGGGGGCCGTTCGTCGTGCCCCGAGGCCGGAGCCACCTGCGAGCCGTCGGGCGCCGCGCTCGCCCCCGCTGCGTCCGCCCCGCTCGACGCGGCCGGCGACGACGGCGTCCCCGCCGTGGACGACGACGCCGCACCCGCCGCTCCGGAGCTCCCGGAGCCCGCCGCCTGCGCGCGCGCCTCGGCCACCATGTCCTCACCGCGCTCGGCGTTCTGGGGCCACGCGAACGCATCGGGCGGCGGCTCGTAGACCCAGCGATCGGTCCCGGGCGAGGAGGCGGTGGACGCCGTGGCGACCATGCGCCCGGCGCCGCCCAGATCGATGCGCTTCCACGTCGCCCCGTCGTACACCTCGACCCAGGCGTGCGCCTCGTTGAGCACGAAGCGCGTCGGGATGCCGAGGCTCTGCGCCGTCACGAGGAACGCGTACGCGCGGTGGCGGCACACGCCCTTCTTCGACAGCGCCAGATCCAGGTAGACGCTGCGCCGCCCCTGCGGCGGGTCCTGCGAGTCGGTGAAGCCGCGGAAGTACTGCACGAGCTTCGCGATCGCCTCGCGCGGCCGCATCGACCGCCCGACGCCGATGGCCGCGCGCACCTGCACGGCGTCGCGCGCCATCGCGTCGGGCAGCGGCGGCACGAAGGCCATCTCGCTCCACGACGGATCGTTCATCTCGCCGCCGAACGCCGCGCGCGCGATCGCCAGCTCCATGACGAGCCGTGCGCGCAGAGGCCCGCGCGCGCCGTACGCCCGCAGGAACCAGTTGTCCGCGCCGTCGTGCGTCACGCGAAACGCGACGTCCTGCGCGCCGACGCCCAGGCGCGCCCGCACGATCCGCGCGCCGGGCCCGACGCTCGGGATGCGCACGTCGCGGTCGGGGGCCACGTCGACGACGATGTCCGCGTAGAACGCCTCGTCGCCCGGGCCGGGGGGCGCGCCGAACGTCAGCGGCGTCCGGCGCGGATCGTCCACGACGAGCTCGCCGTCGTCGCGCACGGCGTCGAACGCCTCCATGCGCTTGAAGGGCGCGGTGGAGGGGGTGAACGGATCGTCGTACGTGCTGACGTCCGGGCGGTGCGTGTCGCGGTCCGGCACGAACGCGTCCTGGTCCTGTCCCGGGCCGTAGGACGAATCGGACGGCGACGGCGGGGCGCGCGGGTCGGGCGCGGGCACGACGCCGACGGGCGTGTGGATGGCCGCCGGCAGCTCGCCGTCGAGCGAGACGTGCATCGCCAGATCCTCGGCGGGATCGGGCGGGATGCGCTCTTGCAGCACCGGCGGCGGGGAGCCGGCGTGCGCGTCCGAGAGCGGCTGCAGGGCGGCCAGGACGAGCGCCGCGCCGGCGGCGAGCCGGATCCGCCACTGCCCGCCGGTGCTCGCGCCGCGCATCGCACCTTCAACGTAGCAAGAGGCCAGCGCGCCTCTGAGCTCTCAGTGCGCCGCGGTCGCCGACGTCCAGCCGCCCGGCTCGTAGAAGTACGTACCCTCGTGCATCGAGTAGCGGGGTGCGTGCCAGCGCGCTCCCGGGTGCGCCACCTCCCAGTGGCCGGGGATCCACGTGTACTGCATCCCCGTCCAGTGCCAGTAGCCGGCGATCCAGACGTCGTTCGGGCCGGGCGGCGGCGGTCGCTGCTCGGGGACCGGCTGCGGCGGCGGCGCGCTCACGGCCACGCCCGGCGGCGGCGCGCTCACCTCGACGACGCACCCGCCCGCGAGCAGGAGCGACGCGAGCATCACCGGACCGATGCCGGCGAGGAGCGACTTCGACATGACGGACCTTGCCCCCTCTGGCAGTTTGCCGCTTGCCCCGGCTGCTCAAGCTTACCATCTGTACGCGCGACGCACGCCGGATGCTTCCCGCGCCAGGAGACCCATGAGCGAATCCGATCTGCGAGCCGAGCTCGCGAGCTTGCCCGGCCCGCTGCGCGCCCGCCTTCAGGCCGCCGGCTTCGACGCCGACCGCCTGGTGGCGCTCGCCGCACCGCTCCACGCCCGCGCGACGTCGGGTGCCGAGCCCGCGCAGCTGGCGTCCGGCGCCGAGCCCGCCCGTCCGGGGACCGGCTCGCCGTCCGCCGCGGCCGAGCGAAACCGCGTGCGCGGCCGCGTCGAGCCGCCCCGCGCCGAGGACGTGCCCGACGCGCCCGCCGCCGGCACCCCCGAGCACGCGCGTGCCGCGCAGTCGGGCCTCGAGGCGATGGCGCGCGGCGAGCTCGCGCTCTGCGTGCTGGCGGGGGGGATGGCCACGCGCATGGGGGGCATCGTCAAGGCGCTCGTCGAGGCGATCGACGGGCGCACCTTCCTCGAGCTCCGGCTGCGCGAGAACGCGACGTGGTCGGAGCGCGCCGGGCGCCCGGTGCCGCTCTGGCTGATGACCAGCGACGCCACCGAGGGTCCCGTGCGCGAGGCGCTGGCTCGCCTGCGCGCGCCGGCGCACGTCGCCACCTTCACGCAGGACCTGGCGCTGCGCCTGACGCCCGAGGGGCGGCTGTTCCGCGGCGCCGACGCGCAGCCGAGCACCTACGCGCCGGGCCACGGCGACCTGCCCGACGCGCTCCGCCGCGCGGGGCTGCTCGCCGATTTCGTCGCGCGCGGCGGCCGCACCGTGTGGATCGCCAACCTCGACAACCTCGGCGCGACCATCGACCCCGCGCTGCTCGGGCGCTTTCTCGCCACCGGCGCGGACCTGCAGGTCGAGGTCGCGCCCAAGGAGGCGGGCGACCGGGGCGGCATTCCGGCGTGGGCGGACGCCGAAGACGCGCAGGGCCGCGCCGCGCGCCGCCTCCAGGTGCTCGAGGAGTTCCGCCTCCCGCAGGGCTTCGACGCGTCGGCGGTCCGCGTCTTCAACACCAACACGTTCCTCGCGCGGGCCGACGCGCTGCTGCGCACGCCCGTGCGGTGGCACTGGTTCGAGGTCGAGAAGAAGGTCGACGGGCGCGTGGCCGTACAATTCGAGCGTCTGCTCCAGGAGCTGACCGCGGCGATGCCGACCACCTACGTTCGCGTACCGCGCGCCGGCGAAGCTTCGCGCTTCCTCCCCGTCAAGGACTATGACGAGCTGGCGAAGCGCCGCGACGAGATTCGCACCGTGGCGCAGGCGCGTGGCATGATTTGATGCGGCCCACAGGCATGACCCGGAAAGTCGTCCCCCTGCGCGGCGGCGCGCCGCCGGCGGACGCCAGCGAAGCGCGCCCCAAGGCGATCCCGCGCGTCGTGTCGCACCTTCCGGGGCTGGCGAAGGACGCGCTGGTCGAGGCGTGCCGCGAGCACGAGCGGCTCATTCAGAAGTACGAGGGGCGGCTGACGGCGATGGTCGCCAAGATCCTCCACGACAAGCTGCCGCCCATCGAGGAGTGGGTCGCGGCGATCATGACCTCGTCGGGACCCGAGGACGAGGACGACGTCGAGGGTGACCTGGTCGAGATCGCTCCACGCGAGCAGGCGCTCGAGATCACGCAGCCGTGGGCGTCGATCCACAGGGCCCTGCGCGACACGCCGATGCCCGACCGGCTGGACGTGGTCGTCGAGGCACAGCTGGTCGTCGGGCTCGTGTCGGTCGACATCGAGCCGGCGCTGCCGGTCACGAGGAAGCAAGCCGAGGCGATCAACCTGCCGACGCACCTGCTCTTCGCCAAGGGCGAGGCGTTCGCGTCCGTCGGCGACGGGCCGGCCGCCTACGAGGCGCTGCTCGCCGCGTGGGAGGAGCACAAGCGCCTCGTCGAGGAGCAGAGCGACGAGCTGCTCGACAAGCTGCGCGACGCGTCGATCAAGCACACGTTCGACAAGTGCGCGGGCGTCGTGCTGGCCCTCGGTCCGGACGGCAACGCCGTGTCCGTCGTCACGCGCGAGCAGGCGCACAAGCTCGTGGCCGGCAAGCCGTTCCTCGAGCGGAAGCTCACGCGGCCGTCGAACGCCGGCAAGATGCCCGACGGGCGCGACATCTTCGCCATCCCCATCGTGGTCTGGGCCAAGGGCCACGTCTCGGTGCAAACACGGGAAGTGGTGACCACCGCGTGATCGAGTATCCTGGCTCGCCTCACCCCCCGTGCACTTCGAGATCGCCCACGAGTTCGACATCCCCCGCGACGCCCTCGAGCTCGCCGTCATCTCGCCGAGCTTGGTCGACAAGTTCGCCGTCACGGTGCACAAGCTCGGCGTGGGCATCCAGAACATCACCGAGCGCGCCCGGTCGCTCAGGAGCGGCGTGCTCGAGCGCACGTGGCACTACCAGGCCAACGTGAAGATCCCCACGTTCGCCCGCGGGTACATCACCCCCGAGATGTGCGCCTGGGACGAGCAGAGCGTGTACGAGATGAGCAAGCACCGCGGGCGGTGGACCATCGTGCCCAACGTCAAGCCGGAGTGGCGCAAGTACTTCTCGGCGACGGGCAGCTACCGGGTCGAGGAGCTCGGCGGCGGTCGCTCGCGGCGTGTCGTGCAGGGGGATCTCGAGCTGCGCGTGCGCGTCGTGCGCCAGGTGGCCGAGCGACTCATCGTCGGCGAGGTGAAGAAGGCGTTCGAAGCGGAGGCAGCGACGCTGCGGGACATGGCGACGCTCATCTAGGTCCAGGACGGGGACGGCTTCGCCGCCACGTCCAAGACGGGTCGGCTTCGCCGCCCCTTGGGAGGAGGCGAGAAAAGCGATGCGTGCGACGTGCGCTCTGGGCGGGGTGGGTTTGGGGCTGCTCCTCTCGGCGACGGCGGCGCACGCCGACCCGCTGCCGGTCAGCGCGGCTCACGTCGCGACGCCCGGCCAGAGCGTCGTGTCCACCGACACGACCGACGCGCTGGTGCTCAACCCCGCCAACCTGTCGTACCTGCCGGGGCCGGAGCTGCGCTGGACGTGGGTGGACTGCCCGGACAGCGCCGTGATGACCGGCTGCGGCCACGCCTGGCAGGCCGGCACGCCGCTGTTTCTGGGGATGGCCACCGCGCTGCGCGTCGACTGGGTGCAGCCGCCGTGGGACGGGCCGGAGACCTCCGGCGTCGGCTTCCCCTTCCGCGGCTGGGACTACGCGTGGCTGACCTGGGGGCTCTCCATCAAGCTCGGAGAGCGCGCGTCGTTCGGCGCGTCGATCGAGCACTCGTACTCGCACAACGGGTACCTCGACTCGCTGACGGGCATCAACATGGGCCTGTCGTGGCGGCCCAACACGCACTTCGCCTTCGCCGCCGTGGCGCGCGACTTCAACCGCCCCAGCCCCGACCTGGTGCGCACGGGCAATGCCGACATGATCGCCGGCGTGCCGCAGCTGGCGGGCAGGCCGTGCGTGCAGGGCCTCGACACCGACTGCAGCCCGGTGCTCGACGGGAGCTACGTGGTCGGCATGGCCTTCCGTCCCACGGGGCGGCGCAACGTCGACATCGGCCTCGAGCTCCAGTACTGGCAGGGCTTCGACGAGTGGACGCCGCGGCTCACCGCCGGCGTCGACGTCCCGTACGTCGGCCGCGCGTACGCCAGCATGGAGGTCACCCAGTTCCAGAACGACGTGCACCGGGGCTGGCTCGGCACGGCAGGCCTCGAGGTGCACTTCGAGGGGCTGAGCGCGGGCGGCGGCATGCTCTTCGGCAACGGGCTGGGGAGCGGCGGCGAACCGGGCGGTTACCTCACGGCGGCGATCTCCGCCTACACGCAGCCGGGCATCCCCGCCCCCGCGCACGCGGTGTGGATGCGCCTCGAGGACACGCCGGGCACGCGCGAGCACGTCGCGCTGCTGCGGCGCCTCTGGCGGCTCGCCGACGACCGCAGCGTCGACGCCGTGACGCTCGTCTTGCGCGCCGAGCCCGCGAGCTCGTTCGCGCACGCCGAGGAGCTGGCCGACGCGCTGCGCCTGCTGCGCGCGCACGGCAAGAAGGTGCTCTGCTCGCTCGAGGACGCCGGCCCGAAGGCCCTCTACGTCTGCGCGAACGCCGACCGCGTCGTCGTCGAGCCCGGGGGCGGGGTGCGCTACGCGGGCCTGAAGGCGCAGTACATCTACCTCAAGGGGTTGCTCGACAAGCTGGGCATCAAGGCCGACTTCGTGCGCATCGGCCCGCACAAGACCGCGCCCGAGCAGTTCACGAACGAGCACGCCGGCCCCGTGGCGGCCCAGGACCACGAGGGGCTGCTCGCGCAGCAAGAGGCGGTGTTCGTGCGCAACATGTCCCTCTACCGCCACATGAGCGAGCAGCACGTGCGCGAGGAGACGGACAAGGGCCCGTTCGTGGCCGAGGAGGCGAAGGCGGCGGGCTTCGTCGACGGGTTCGCGTACGACGACGAGCTCGAGCGCGTCACCAGGGAGCTGGTCGGCCGCGACGTGCAATACGAGAAGTACCAGGACGTGACGCGCGCGCCGGACACGTTCTCCGCGCGCGGCAAGATCGCCATCCTCTACCTGAACGGGGACATCGTCGACGGCCGCTCGCAGCACATCCCGCTGCTCGACATGCGCCTGGCCGGCTCGTACACGATGGAAGACACCATCCGCGAGCTGCGCGAGGACCCGACCGTGCGCGCGGTCGTCTTCCGCATCGAGAGCCCCGGCGGATCGTCGCTCGCGAGCGACGTGATGTGGCGCGAGCTCACGCTGCTCGGCAAGAAGAAGCCGCTCATCGTGTCGATGGGGACGGTGGCCGCGAGCGGCGGCTACTACGTCGCCAGCGCCAGCCGGGACATCTTCGCGGAGCCGCTCACGATCACCGGATCCATCGGCGTCTTCTACGGCAAGGCCGACGTCAGCGGCCTGCTCGACAAGATCGGCGTCACCGTCGACACGTACAAGACGGCGCCGCGCGCCGACGCCGAGAGCTTCTTCCGCGGCTTCACGCCCGACGAGGAGCGCGAGCTGCACCACAAGGTCGAACAGTTCTACGACACGTTCCTCGACCGCGTGAGCCAGGGCCGCGGCATGAGCAAGGAGGCGATCGACGAGATCGGACGCGGCAGGGTGTGGACGGGGCAGCAGGCGGTGCAGCTGCACCTCGTCGATCATCTCGGTGGGCTGCGCCAGGCGCTCGAGGAGGCGCGCCAGGCGGCGTACCTGCCGCAGGACGCGCCCATCGTCGAGGTGCCGCGCGAGACCGAGTCGCTGCTCCAGAAGGCGGTGGAGCTCGCCGGCGGCGCGAGCGCGGACGAGCGCGCGGCGGCCGTGCTCGAGCACCTGCCGCCGTCCATCCGGGCGATCGCGCGCGCGGTGGCGCCGATGGTCGTCTACCGGAGCGACGAGCCGCTCGCGCGCATGGAGTGGGTCGACAACGTCGAGCCCTGACCGGCCGGCGCCCTCCGGGCGTCGAAGCGGGCGACCGCGTCGAGCGGCACGTCCTCGGCGGGGATCGCGCCCTGAAGGGTCGCGGCGGCGAGCCACGGCATGATGACCGAAGGGGGCGCCTGCTGGCCGCGCAGGACGCGCACGGTCACCTCGCCGAGTCCGCGCTCGAGGTGGCGCGCGATGGCGGCCCCCGCCTCGCGCGAGGCCAGGTGCGGGCGCGACGTGTACCCGGGGAACGGACGCAGCGCCGTCCACCCGACGCCGGCGGCGGCGAAGCTCAGCTCCTTCGCGAGCTCGGCGCGTCCGAGGCGCGCGGCCGCGCGGCTGGCGGCGAGCAGCCGGCCGTCGGGCGTGACGTTCCCCGGCTACGACGCCGAGGCCTCCGCGAGCTCGACGCGCACGCCGGACTTCTTCAGCCACCAGAGCAGCCCCACGACGAGGTTTCGCCGGTCGTCGACGAACGCCGGCTTCTTGCCCTCGAACAGGTGCCCGAGGAACTGAAAGCCCCACCCGACCGTGAACATGCCCGCCGCCAGCGGTAGCCCCACGACGGTGGCGCCCAGCGGCAGGCTCGCCGCGATGAGCGGGATGCCCACGCGGTGGCAGGCCTGGTTGCGCGGGTCGGCGTGCTGCTCCTCGTACTTCCGCATCAAGTCGGTCCACTCGGCGTCGAGCTGAATCATGATCTCCCTCGCGAACGGTGCCCGGTAAGATGCCGAGCAGCGGTCACTTCGGCTACTCGCGTTGCAACGCTCGGCATGCCGGCCCCCCTCCATCCCCGCACGCGCCCGCGGAAAACGCCCAAGCAAGAGCGTTCGCGCGAGATGGTGGACGTCATCCTCGAGGCCGCGGCTCGCGTTTTCGTCTCCCTCGGGTACGCGCGCGCCACGACCAACCGCATCGCCGCCGCCGCCGGCATCAGCGTCGGCTCGCTCTACCAGTACTTCCCCAGCAAGGACGCGATCGCGGTCGAGCTGCTGCGCCGGTACCGCGAAAGCCTCGTCGCGCTGGTACGCGGGCACATGGCGACCGTCGCGCGGGCCGATCTCGCCTCGGTCGTGCGCTCGCTGCTTGAGGCGCTGCTCCGTCCCGAGGGCATCGACCCGGAGCTTCACCGGGTGCTCATCGAGCGCGTGCTGCGGACCAATGCGCGCGCCGAGATGGTCGGCTTCGAGGAGCGGCTCGAGCGCCTGCTGGCCGACGTCTTCCGCAGCGCGCCCGCGGTCATTGCCGTCCCCGATCCGGAGCTCGCGGCCTTCGTGGTCGTGCGCGCGGTGCTCGGTGCGGTGCAGTCCGCCGTCGTCGATCGGCCCGCCGTCGACCGTTCCCGGCTGGCCGAGGAGCTGACGCGTCTCATCGTCCGGTACCTCGAGCCGTGACGCATCGGCGCAGGCCCGGCTCGACGCAACCAAAGGGTTGCATGTCGTCCGGCGCCGAGCTACACGACGAGCAACCAGGAGGTTGCACATGGGCTCGACCACGGATCGCATCGAGAAGACCGTCGTCCTGCGCGCGCCGCGCGAGCGGGTCTGGCGCGCGATCAGCGACGCGAAGCAGTTCGGCACCTGGTTCGGCGTCGACTTCGACGGCCCGTTCGTCGCCGGCGCGCGCCTGACCGGACGCATCGTGCCGACGAAGGCGGACCCCGAGGTCGCCAGGGCCCAGGAGCCCCACGCCGGGAAGACGTTCGAGATCTCGATCGACCGCATCGAGCCCATGCGCCTCTTCTCGTTCCGCTGGCACCCGTTCGCCGTCGACCCGAACGTCGACTACTCGCGCGAGCCGACGACGCTCGTCGTCTTCGAGGTCGAGGATGTGGCCGGGGGGACGAAGCTGACGATCACCGAGTCCGGCTTCGACGGCATCCCGCTCGAGCGCCGCGCCAAGGCGTTCGCCGGCAACGAGCAGGGCTGGGCGGCGCAGCTGCGCCTCGTCGAGAAGTACCTTGCCGGCGGCGCGCCGGGCGGAGCAGCCTGATCGCAGCCATGGCGCGAACGCGGTCGGCCGCCGTCCCCAGCCTCGCCCGAGCGGCCCCCGTGTTCGCCGCGCTGGGCGACGACACGCGCCTCGCGATCGTGGCTCGCCTGAGCGCGGAAGGTCCGCAGTCCACGGTGCGCCTCACCGAGGGCTCGAAGGTCACGCGGCAGGCGGTCGCCAAGCACCTGCAGGCGCTCGCGGATGCGGGCCTGGTGCGCGGCACGCGCGAGGGGCGCGAGCGCATCTGGGAGATCCGGACCAGGCGCCTCGCGGAGGTCCGCGCCTACCTCGACCAGATCGCCGATCGGTGGGACGAGGCCATCGTTCGCCTCCGCCGCCTCGTCGAGGACGACGAGCCGTCCGACTGACCGGCTCGCCGTGAAGCGGCGCACGTCGAGCGCGGATTGCACCCGCCGGCGCCCACGGCGATAAAGTCGGCCAAGCGAGCGAACAGCCACCCAGAGGAGCTTCCCCATGCCGAAGATCGATCAGGCCACCGCCCCGCGCGGCTCGGGCACGCGCTACCCGGCCCCTCACGACGAGCCGTGCAAGCGGCGCTCGTGGCTGCGCCTCGGCGACGCGGCCGGCCTCACCCAGTTCGGCGTCAATCTGGTGCGTCTGCCGCCCGGCGTGTGGTCGAGCCAGCGACACTGGCACTCGCACGAGGACGAGTTCGTGTACGTCCTCGACGGAGAGGTGGTGCTCGTGACGGACGCCGGCGAGCAGCCGATGCGCGCCGGCGACTGCGCCGGCTTCAAGGCCGGCGTGCGCGACGGCCATTGCTTGCAGAACCGGTCCGGCGCCGACGCCGTCCTCCTCGTCGTCGGCTCGCGCGTCGACGAGGACCACGGCGAGTACCCGGACGTCGACATGGTGTTCGCCGCGGGGCGCTATTCGGGCAAGGGCGGCTTCCGGCACAAGGACGGGACGCCCTACGAGCCGGCGCGCTGAACCGCAGCTCGTCGCCCTCCGAGAGCCTCCGCCCTCGGCGGAGCGTGTCGCACCTGGCCACCGGGCGCCTCCACATCGCCCGCGCGGCCCGGCGCGTGCTCTGGCAACATCGGAGGTGACATGCCGATGCGCCCCTTGCCCCTCGATCTCGCGTCTTCGTCCGCTTCCGCAGCCCCGCGCCCCGGCCGGCGGGCGCTCGCCCGTGCACTGGCGTTGACGATCGTGGCGTCGACGGCCGGCGTCGCCGCGTGCGGCGGGAGCAGCTTCACGGCGGCGGACGACGGGGGCGCAGGTGCGGACGCCGGCGCCGACGTCGCTTCGGACGGGCCGGCCGGCGGTGGCGACGGCGGGGGCGGCAACCACTGGTGCTCCGGCCGCCCGGAGTACTTTTGCGAGGACTTCGACGAGACGAACGACGTCTCGGCGCTGCTCGGCTCCTGGTCGAATTTCGAGCAATCGAACGGCACCTTCGCGCTCGACACGATGGGCTCTCCCCCTTCGCCGCCGAACGCGCTGCGCGTCACCGGCGCCGATCGCGCGCAGGTGCTCGTCGTCAAGACGTTCAAGGCCTTCGCGAGCGCCCCGTCGCGCGTCCGCCTCGAGTTCGCGCTGAAGGTGCGCTCGCCCGGCAACGTGGGGTACCTGTCGGCGGTGGGCTTCGCGGCGATCGCCTTCGGCAACACGCTCGACGACGGCTACGCGGCGATGGCGATCGGCAACGGCCCGGTGCTCTCGGCCGTGTGGGCGCAGGCCGCCGACGCCGGACCGGGCGACGCCGGGCCTTTGCAGGCTTCCAACGCGCAGGGAGCGTTCCCGTCGAGCGGCGTGTGGGCCGGCCGCTTCGCGATCGAGATCGACTACTCGGGCGGAGGCGGCTGCGTCCAGATCTACCAGGGGCCGACGGCGCTGCTGTCGCACTGCATGCTCCTGCCGGACAGCCTCTCGAGCCCGCGCGTGTTCTCGATCGCGCTCGGCGACTACACGGGCGGCCTGGGCATCACGGGCAACGTCGACCTCGAGTTCGACGACGTGACGTTCGACGTGACGCACTGACACCGGAGGTCGATCGGGCGCTCCGCGGCCCGCTCACGCCGCGCGCAGCACGAGGATCGTCACCTCCGGCGCCGCGCCGAGGCGCATCGGCGGCCCCGTCGTGCCGAGCCCCGGGTGCACGTACAGCGTCGCCTCGCCGCACTCGTAGAAGCCGAGGTTGTACGGGTGCGCCAGGCTCGCCAGGCTGATCGCCCTGGCGAGGAACGGCATCGCGATCTGCCCGCCGTGCGTGTGACCGCTCAGCACCAGGTGCGCCCCCGCCTCGGCGGCGTCGTCGAAGCGCACCGGGTCGTGCGCGAGCAGCACCACCGCGGCGCCGTCCGGCCGATCGCGCAGCGCCGCGTCGAGGTCGTCGCGCCTCGTCCACGTGTCGTCGATGGCCGCCAGCCACAGCCTGGCGCCGTCGCGCTCGACGACCACCCCCTCGTTGCGCAGCACGCGCACCCCTCGCGCGCCGAGCAGCGACACAAGCGGCTCGCCCTCGCCGAAGTAGTCGTGGTTGCCCATCGACGCGAACACGCCCTGCCTGGCGCGCAGCGCCCCCACGACCTCGGCCACGTCGCCGTGGAAGTCGGTGCCGCTCGTCACCATGTCGCCGGTGACCACGGCCAGATCCGGCGCGCGCTCGTTGGCGGCGCGCGCCCAGGACAGGCCCCAGGACTTGGGGGTGAGCGTGCCGATGTGCAGGTCCGACAGGTGCGCGATGCGCAGCCCGTCGAAGCGCCGGTCGAGGCGGGCCACGCGCACCTCGCGCTCGACGACGCGCACCCATCGCCGGCGCACCAGCACGCCGTAGCCGCACACGACGAGCCCCGAGAGATAGGTCCACATGTACGCGCCCATCGGCAGGTGCACGGGGAGGCCGCGCACGAGCTGCACCACGGGCACGACGATCGTGGCGACGACGGCGGGGATGAGCGTGTAGACCGCCGCGCACCAGTGGACGAAGTACGGCACGTCGACGAAGCGCACGATCGCCGGGTGGCGACCGCGCCGGTCCGGCATGCCGGCGCGCGCGCGCCCGAGAAACAGCGCCGCCCCCGCCGCCGCCCACGCGAGGCCCACGAGCCACGGCCGCGGCCAGCCGAGGCGACGCGCGATCTCGGCGACCGCGAGGGCCACCGGGACGTGAATGGCCAGCGTGACGAGCAGGAGGATGCGCAGAAAGCGCGACATGCGCGCGCGCCGGCGCGCGCCGTACGACCCGGGAGCTTCGTCTGCGGTCGAGGTGGTCATCCTGCGGCGGCGGTCCCTTCGAGGACGGCACCGTCGTCGCAGATGGCGCGCACGGTCCCGTAGCCCGCCCATAGCGCGACCACCGAGGAGGGCAAGCCCAGCTCGCCGGTCATCCTCACCCAGCCGCCTCCCGTGCGCCGGAGCAGACGAGCCTGCGCGGAGCCCGCCCACGCCACGCCTCCCGGATCGATCGCGAGCGCGAGCACGTCGCGCGTCGTCTGCACCGCCTCGAGCTGCGCGTGCAGCTGCGGCGACAGCGAGAGCGCGTGGCCCCCCGCCCCCACGGTGAACGCGCCGCCCTCGGCCGCGGCGGCGATGGCGTGCAGGTGGCCGCCGCAGACGGACCCCACGTGCTCCGCCACGCCCAGCTCGATGCGCACCAACGCCCCCCAGTCGCCACACGCCACCACGACGCCCGAGCGAAGTCGCGTGACCGCGCGCAGGCGGGCGCACGCGGTCGCGTCGGACAGCAGCGTGAGCTTGCCGCGCGCGAACTGTGCGATCGTGCCCATCGAGCTCGCTTGCGCGCCGCCGCGCAACGCACGCCGCGCGGGCCGCTCGCCGACCACGGTCACCATCCCCTGCGGGTCGACGTGCGCGCCGAGGAAGGTCACCTCGGTGTCGGGCACCGGCCACGGCTCGACGCCGGCCGCCGGGACGAGCCTCGCCACCATGCCGCGCGCGCCGAAGGCGACCACCTCGCCCGGGCGCAGCCACGCGATGCCGCGCACCAGGCGCGGATCGACCTCGCACGGCAGGCGTATCCAGCTCGCGCCTTCCCAGCGCGCGAACCCGCCCGGGCCGGCGGCGATGGCCACCTCGCCGCTCGGATCGAACGCCGCCGCGCGGACCACCGCATCGCCCATCGACGGCACACGGATGCGCCAGCGCCAGGCGGCGGGGTTGGCCAGACGCGCGTCGGCGGGCGATCCCTGCGGCGTGCTCGTGTCGAACGTCTCGCCCACGCGCGCGCCCGGCGCGACGCCGGCCGACGGCACCGTGCCCGCCGCCGCCACGGCCGGCGGAGCGAAGGAGCGGCCCTCGGACGCGGCGCGCAGCAGCGGCTCGACCGCGGCCCAGAGCCCGCCCACCGAACCGGGTCGGTCGCCCGGCTCGGCGGCGGTGGCGCGCACGAAGAGCGCGTCGAGCCGCTCGACCAGGTCGCGCCGCGTCGCCAGCTCGGGCGGCAGCGCCCCGCGCGTGGCCGAGAGCGACGGGCGCGGCCCGTTGAGCAGCCGCGTCACGATGACGAGCGGGTTCTCGCCGTCCCCGTAGGGGAACGCCTTGGCGCCGGTCAGCATCTCGCAGAGCATCGCGGCGAACGAGAAGACGTCGGTGCGCGCGTCGACGCGCCGGTTGCCCTGCTCGAACTGCTCGGGCGGCGCGTAGCCGAGCGTCGCGCCCGCGAGCGCGGCGGTGCGGCCGAGGCCGACCTCGACGAGCTTCACCAGCCCGAAGTCGGTCACCTTCGCGACCTCGCCGCCGCCCTCCTGCGCGAGCAGCACGTTGGACGGCTTGAGGTCGCGGTGCACGACCTTGTGCGCGTGCAGCTCGTCGATCGCCAGCGCGATCTGCCGGGCGATGCGGCGCGTGCGCTCGAGCGGCAGGCCGACGCCGCGGCTCTGCGCCAGCACGTGCTCGAGGGTCGGGCCCCGCACGTACTCGATGGCCGTGAAGGGCAGCGCGATGGTCTCGCCGCCCGGCGCCGCGAGCCGCGCCGTGGCGTGGTCGAAGAAGCGGACGATGTGCGGGTTGGGACGCCCCGCCTGGCCGAGCATGCGCAGGACCTGCGCCTCGCGCTCGAAGCGCGCGAGCGACTCGGGCGTCACCGCGTCGGGGCGGAGGACCTTGACGACGACGGCGTAGCCGCCGGGCTCGTCCCAGCCCGCACGGAACACCCAGCCCTGTCCGCCCTCGCCGATGCGCTCGCCGACGTGGAAGCGCGCGCCGCGCGTCCCCTCGAGCACCCGACCGGGCAGCAGGTCGCGCAGCGCGAGCAGGCGCGGGTCGACGGGCTGCATGGGAGCCGTCCCATGCTAACGCACGGGCGCTGCGGCGCACGCGCGGGGCCGGGCGTCAGACGCCGAGCAGCTTGAGCAGCGTGTCCTTGTTGGTCACGCCGACGTGCCGCCCCGACTCCTTGCCGTCCTTGAAGACGACGACGGTGGGCACGCCGCGGATGCCGAACTTGGAGGCGACGCCGGGCGAGTCGTCGATGTCGAGCTTGCCGACGCGGATCTTGCCTTTGTACTCGTCCGCCAGCTTCTCGACGATGGGGGCGAGCACCTTGCACGGGCCGCACCAGACGGCGCTGAAGTCGAGCAGGAAGGGGACCTGCGACTTGAGCACCTCGGCATCGAAGTTGCCGTCGTTGACCTCGAGAACGTTTGCACCTGCCATGGGCTGCTGTCTCCGCGTTGGGGCCGTTCTTATAATGCTCCGATGCCGCGATGTCGATGCGGGTGGCTCGGCGGCGCGGCGGCATGACGCCGTGGCAATCTCACTGGCCCGCGTCGGCCCCGACCGCGCCGTGGGGCGGCGCCGCGGGAGGGGGCGCGCGCAGGGCGAGGACGCGCCCGAGGGCGCGGGCCAGATCGTCGGTGGGCGCCCGCGCCCGGGCCGAGAGCGACGTGCCGTGCACCTCGACCTCGAGCGAATCGAGCAGCGGTCCCAGGCCGACGAGTCGCAGGCCGAGGTTCTGCGATGCCGAGAGGCGCTTGCGCTCGATGAGCTTCTTCACCTCGTCGCACGCCGCCGGCGTCTCGCATCGAAGCTCGGCGGCCAGGTGCGTCGTCGAGCCGCTGCCGCCCGTCGACAGCGCGAGGCCGGCCGCCGCCACCGACAGCACGGCCGCGTACGCGCGCTCGCCATCGCCCTGCCTCGCCGCGAGCGACGCGGGGGAGCCGCCCTCGGCGGCGAGCTCGCTCTTGAGCTTCTCGCGCAGCGCCCTGGGCAGCAGCGCCGTCAGCACGACGGCGCGGGGCGCGGCGCCGCCGGTCGGCGCGAGCGCGTCGCGCAGCGCCTCGTGATCGGCGCGGGCGCGCGCGCCCTTGCCGGCCGCCGCGTCCATCATCGCGTCCAGCCACGCGCCGCGCCCGACCAGGAACGGTCCGCCGTCGCGGTAGGCGACGCGCGCGTGCTGCGGGTCGCTCGTGTCCTCGACCACCGTGAAGCCGTCGCGCGCCGACGTCACCGGCCGCCCCCCTCGCGCGACGATGGCCTTCTCGGCGCACCCGGTCAGCTCGCGCTGCGTGAGGTCGCCGGCGAACGCGACGCCGAACTCGCCGCGCTCGCCCCCTTCCGGCGACGCGAGCGCGATCTGCCGCAAGCGCGCGAGCGGGTCGAAGCCGCACGCCGACGACAGCGATCCGAGGCCGGGCAGCGCGTCGACGGCACCGCCCGCCCCGGGACCGCCGCCGAGCAGGGGCCGCGCGAGCGCGGAGCGCCGCAGCGCGTCGACGTCGACCGTGACCACCAGCCACGCGTCCTCGGGCACGGCCGCGAGCACGCCGCGCTCTTCGTCGCGGCCGTCGTGGCGCGATCGCCCGAGCGCCACCCCCACGGCGACGATGAGCGCCACCATCGAGAAGAAGAGGAGGTACTGCCGACGCGAGTCCAAGCCCGCGCGACGATAGCATCGCGCGCCCGACCACCCGAAACTTGGCCCCCGGCCCGGCCCCGCAGCATGGTCGTCCTCCCGACCCGCGCGCCCGCTCCGCTTCGCGGCGTGCGGGCGACCGACAGGAGGCCGACGATGAAGGACGAATCGAACGCCGCGCGCACGCTGGAGCCGACCATCGACTACCGCGGGCCGGAGCGCCGCCGGCACCGCGTCTACGTGACGCGCAACACCGAGTACCACTTCCGCGACGGCTTCTGCGTCGCCGTGCGCGACCGGCGCACGGGCGAGTTCCTGCACGGCCACCTCGCGCTGCACCGGCGCGTGCACGGCGGCATCCGCTTCTTCGAGGGGGGCGGCATCGCGCCCAACGCCGGCGATCCGCGCCCGGGCGAGTCGCTGTACTTCGCGAGCGACGAGCGGGACCTGGTGACGAGCCCGCTCGAGACCGTCGAGCGTCCCAGCAAGGAGCTCGTCGGCGCCTACCCGGCGGTCCGCAAGCGCTGATCGCCCGGGCGGCCTGGCCGCTTGGCGGCATGGCGATCTCGCGCGCCGTCGAGCATGCGCGCGACCGCGGTTCGAAGTACGTTCGGGCAGCCCACATGCTGGTCGTCCCGCCCCGCGCCGAGCTCCGCCATCGTCCGCTCGACACGCCGCGCCTCGTGCTCACGCCGGTGGAGCCCGCGGACGCCTCGGACCTCTGGAACGCCGTCGACACGTCGCGCGCGCACCTCGAGAAGTGGCTGCCGTGGGTGCCGTTCAACACCGACCTCGACGCGAGCTGGCGGTACTGCGAGGCGAGCGCGAGCGACTGGGACCACGCGCGCGCGCTGCGCTTCACGATCCGCGAGCGGGCGACGCGCCGCTTCCTCGGCGTCGTGGGGCTCGAGTCGCTGGCGCACCTGCACCAGAGCGCGGAGCTCGGCTACTGGCTGCGCGCCGACGGCAGCCGCCGCGGCTACATGACCGAGGCCGCGCGGGCGACGGTGGTCTGGGCGTTCCGGCGCCTCAACGCCCACCGCGTGCGCGTGGCGGCCGCGACCGACAACTTCGCGTCGCTCGGCGTCATCCGGCGGCTGGGCTTCCGCTTCGAGGGGATCGCGCGCGAGGCGGAGCGCTGCCAGGGGCGGTGGCTCGATCACGCGCTCTTCGCGCTGCTGGCGGGCGACGCGATGGCGGGGCCGTGACGGACCTCCCCCGCGATGACGAACGCGGTGCACGCGGCGGTTTGACTCGTAGCGCGTGGCGATCGGCGTGATCCGCGCGCCGATCCCGCGGTCGGGCGCGCGCGACGACGGGGTCGGCGCGAGGATGTCGCGGACACGCGTCCGTTTCCGCGAGATGCGCGCGTGAATCTCGCGGACACGCGCCCGTCCCCGCGGGATACGCACGTGGACCCCGCGGATACGCGTCCGTTTCCGCGAGGTCCAGGCGTCGACCCCGCCGACAAGAGGGGAGGGATGCCCCCTGGGTCACCGAAACCGCTCGACCAGCGCCCTCACGCGCCCGATCCCCTCGACGCTGCGCGCGCCGTACCAGCACAGGTCCTTGCCGCTCGTGCGGACGACGGCGCCGCGCCGCGCCGCCGGGACGTCGAGGGCGCGGAAGACGGCGGCGTCCTCCTCGCTGAACGGGTGCGGCTCGTCGGGCAGGAGCACGAGCTCGGGGGCGCGCGCGACCACCTCCTCGAGGGTCACGCGCGGGTAGCGCACGTCGCGATCGCCCACCTTCTCCGGGGGCAGCGCGGGCGCCTTCCCCAGATCGGCCGCCAGAGGGTAGCGCCGCTCGCGGTCGGCGAAGACGTTCTGCGCGCCGCAGAGGTCGAGCATGTCGCTGATGAACGTCGACCCGTGGACGGTCATGAGCGGCTTCATCCAGATGGGGCAGAACGTGCGCAGCGGCACCGTGCGCGCGCGCGCCTCGTCGGCGGCGCGCAGCGCGTCGTAGCCGCGGCGCAGCAGGTCCTTGACGGCCGCGTCGCCGGCGACACCGAAGATGCGCGCCAGCCTGGCCAGGTGCGCCAGCCCGTCGGCGACGCGCCGCGCAAACGCCACGTACACGCGCACCCCGCGCTGCGCGAGCTGCTCGAGATCGCCGCGCGTGTTCTCCTCCTGGTTGGCCAGCACCAGGTCGGGCGCGAGGGCGACCACCTCCTCGACGCGCGGGTTCTTCGTGCCCCCGACGCTCGGCAGCTCGGCCACCACGTCGCGCGGCAGCTCGCAGTAATCGGTGCGGCCGACGAGCGCGCCGGCGCACCCGAGCGCCGCGACGTTGAGCGTGTCGCTCGGCACGAGCGAGACGACCCTCCGCGGCGGCGCGGCGAAGTCGAGCACGCGCTTGCGGTCGTCGGTCACGCGGACGAGAGCTGCCATGGGCCGCCTCCTTCTCGCCTACTCCTCGTCGTCGTCTTCGGTGGGCGGCGGGGGCGCGGGCGGTCCGCCGTCGGCGTGGGGACCGACGCGCGTGGCGCACGCCGACCACGTGCTGTCGTCGCAGCGGCCGCGCGCGGCGGCGACGCACGCGAGCACGTGCCCGCCCTCGTGCTCGGCGAGGCGGTCGAGCACCAGGTTGCAGCCGCGGGCGCACTCGTGCCTCGTGCAGCCGGGGGCCTGCACCGAGCAGGCCTTCGCACACGTCGCCTCGGGCCCGCGTGGCGGCGACTCGGCCTGGCAGGCGCCGACGCCGACGCCGACCAGCACTACGGCCAGGAAAAGGGTGCGGGTGCCGCGCACGGCCGTCCTTCTACTGACAACGACGAGCGTCGACAACGTCCCCGGCGGCGCTAGCCTTTCGGCGTCGCAGGCATCTCGCCCGCGCGCGAGCCGGAGGTCGACCTTTGAACCCGAACGCCGCCCCGCCGAAGGTCATCATCCGCCACTGCGACTCGTACGATCCGGAGCGCATCCGCGCGATCGTGCGCGAGGGGCTGCGCGAGCTCGGCCTCTCTCCCAGGGGGCGCACGCTGGTGAAGCCCAACCTGGTCGCCGCCGGCGATCAGTTCCCGAACGCCTACACGCGCCCCGAGTTCGGCGAGGGCGTGCTGCGCGCGCTGCAGGACGTCGGCCAGGGCGCGATGAGCGAGCTGGCCGTGGGCGAGCGCTGCGGCATCACGGTGCCGACGCGCCTGGCCTTCGCCGAGAGCGGCTGGGACGCGATGCTCGGGCGCGTCAAGGGCGTGAAGCGCTACCTCTTCGAGGAGGTGCCGCAGGTCGAGATCCGCTACACGCACAAGGAGCGGCTGCGCGACTACGTCTTCACGCCCGAGCCCATCGCCAGGGCGGACTTCTTCGTCAACTGCCCCAAGTTCAAGGCGCACCCGTGGACGACGGTCACCTTCTCGATGAAGAACTACATCGGGATCCAGGACGACCGGCACCGGCTCATCGACCACGACCACCGGCTCAACGAGAAGATCGCCGACCTGCAGTACATCATCCAGCCGCAGTTCATGTGCATCGACGGCATCGTCGCCGGCGAGGGGCGCATGCTCACGCCCAAGCCGTTCGACTTGAAGCTCGTCGTCATGGGCAACAACCAGGTCGCGTTCGACAGCGTGTGCTGCGCGATCATCGGCCTCGACCCGAGGACGGTCGATCACATCCGCCTCGCGTCCGAGCGCGGCTTCGGGACGATGGACCTGTCGAAGATCGCCGTCTCGGGCGACGTGACGCTCGAGCAGGCCAGGCAGCGCGCCCGCGGGTTCGAGGTGGGCCTCGAGCGCGTCGAGAAGTACTTCGAGGGCACGTCGATCACCGCCTACGCCGGCCCGCCCCCGGAGGCCGAGCAGACCGACTACTGCTGGGGGGGCTGCCCGGGCGCCATCGAGGAGGCGGTCGAGATCCTGCGCCAGTTCGACAAGGACTTCGACGCCAAGGCGCCGCGCATGCACGTCGTCTTCGGCGCCTACGAGGGGCCGATCGACGCCAAGCCGGGCGAGAAGGTGGTGTTCATCGGCGACTGCGCGAAGTGGGAGGGCAAGCTCGGCGAGCAGCTCGTTCAGATCCGCAGCACGTACAAGGACCGCTCGACCAAGGACCCCCACCACGCCAAGCACGACGACATCTACGGCAAGCTCACCAGCGTGCGCGCCAAGATCCGGGAGGCGCGCGGCGTCGAGTACGTGCGCTTCGAGGGGTGCCCGGTCAGCGTCGCCGAGCAGGCGCTGGCCCTCGTCTTCCTGACCAAGTGCAGGAACCCGTTTCTCGACCCGAACGAGTCGGTGCGCTTCAACAAGGCGTATCTGGGCTGGCGGGCGGCGACGGCCTTCAAGCGCCTGTTCGGGCAGCCGTACCAGCGCCCCGGCGAGTCCGAGCGCGGCGAGGCGATGCCAGCGATGCCGGTGGTCGCCGGCGACCCGGGCGGCCCGGGCGAGTAGGGCCCCGCGCAGTACGACTTGCGATCACATCGACTCCTTCGCCACAATCGCACGGGTGTCACGCACCAGACCGATCGATTGGTCTAATCTAGGGTGTGGGCCGGGGCGCGGGCTTGCCACGGTCCTCTCCGAAGCGGATGGCCAAACGGACTCACACCTGCGTCGATTGCGGCACGCGCGTCCCTCCGCAGGACGACGAGTCCTCGCTCATCAGCGTCAAATACGGCTGGCGCCTGACGCGCAACGTCGCCGCCGACGGCGCCGCACGTCTCGAGTGGCGCTGCCCGAAGTGCTGGGCGACCTACAGAGAAACGCGAAAGTCAACGGACGCGAGGCGCGACGATGAGTCCTGATCTCCCCGTCGCGGGCGTCGCCCTCCCGGCGCGCGTCGCGCCTATCCCGTCGACCCTCGACGCCGTACACTGCGGTCATGCCGTCTGACCCGTCGAACGCGCATGACGCGCTCCGCGATCGGGCGGACGCGCCGGACGGGCCGCAGGAGCCGGCGACGTCCGGCAGCGCGCCGTCGTCCAAGGCGCCCCAGGGACGCCTGCTCAGCGAGCCGCCGCCGGGGGGCGATCCGGAGGACGACGAGCACTCGCTGGCGTCCGAGCTGACGGTCGGCTCGATCGTCGCCGACAAGTACCGCGTCGACGCCGTGCTCGGGCGCGGCGCGATGGGCGTCGTCGTCGCCGCGACCCACGTGGAGCTCGACGAGCGCGTCGCGCTCAAGTTCCTGCGCTACCGCGCCAAGGGCATCAGCGCCCAGGACTTCCAGTCGCGCTTCCGGCGCGAGGCGCGCGTCAGCGCGCGGCTCAAGAACGAGCACATCACCCGCGTCATCGACGTGGGCGTGTGGCGCGAGCGCGTGCCGTACATGGTGATGGACCACCTGACGGGCACCGATCTGCGCGAGATCATCAAGACGGGCGGACCGCTGCCGGTGGGGACGGCCGTCGACTACATCGTGCAGGTGTGCACCGGCATCGCCGAGGCGCACGCGCACGGCATCGTCCATCGCGACCTCAAGCCGTCCAACCTGTTCGTCACCAAGCGGCCGGACGGCTCGGATCTGGTCAAGATCCTCGACTTCGGCATCTCCAAGTGGAGCGCGGGCGAGTCCGAGGTCGACGAGCTGACGCAGACCGGCGTCGTGCTCGGGTCGCCCAAGTACATGTCGCCCGAGCAGCTCTTCGGGTCGTCGCAGGTCGACGGCCGCGCCGACGTCTGGTCCATCGGCGCGATCCTCTACGAGATGCTGTGCGGGCGGCCCCCCTTCGACCTGCCGACGTTCACGAAGATCTGCGCGGAGCTGGCGACCGACCGCATGCCCCCGTCGCTGCACGAGCGCCGCGCCGAGGTGCCGCCGGAGCTGGACGCCGCCGTGATGCGCTGCTTCGCCCGGGATCCGGCGAAGCGCACGCAGAACGTGGCGGAGCTCGCGGGGGAGGTGCTGGATGCGCTGGGTGCGCCCTTCGCGACGGCCGTCCGCCAGAAGATCGCCGCGATGCTCGACGCGCGCGCGCGCGATCCGGCGTCCACCTCGGGCGCGCAGTCTGCGATGCTGTCGGGCACGTACTCCGCCATCGGGCTCACGGGCACCGGGTCGAGCACGGGCTCGGGAAGCCGTTCGCAGCCGGCCTCGGGGTCGTCGCACCCCGGCATCCCCCTGTCGACGGCCCCTGCGGAAGGTTCGCGGCGGTCGAGGGTGTGGGTCATCGCCGCCGCGCTCGCCCTCGCCGGCGGCGGCTACGTCCTCTGGAGAAACGCCGGCCACTCGAGCGAGATGCATGCCGCGGGCGCCGCGCTCGAGGCGCCCGGGCAGGGCGCTCCGGCCGCCGCGACGTCGACCGCCTCGGCGGCCATCCCGTCGGCGGCCGAAGCCGCGACGGAGACGGCGACGCCGCCCCCCACCGCGGCGACGCACACCGCCGCCGCGACGGAACCTCCGGCGCGCACGTGGCACTGGCACGGGCGGCCGTCGCACGGCAACGGGGGGTCCAAGACCGCCCAGCCCGCGACGACCGCGTCCGCCACCGCAGCGGCGACGCCCACGCCGACGCAACCCGTCGCCACCACCCCAGCTCCCGCTCCGACGCCGACCCAGAAGGTGGACCCCCTCGGAGACCGTCAATGAGAGAACGAAGGACGCTGATCGCCGCGTCGCTCGTCGCCATCGCCGTAGCCGCTTCCCCTGCCGCTCACGCCCAGCTCGAAGGCCCCTCGGCTCCCCTCCCCCCGGGGCCGCAGCCCGCCGCGACCGACAAGCGCGCGCTCGCCGAGATGCTGTTCTTCACGGCGCGCGGGCTGATGGAGGCCGACCGGTACTCGGAGGCGTGCGACAAGCTCGCCGAGAGCTACCGCCTCGATCCGGCGGCCGGCACGCTGCTCAACATGGCCGTCTGCCACCAGAAGGTCGGCAAGGTCGCCAGCGCCTGGGGCGAGTACCGCCAGGCGCTGGCCGACGCGCGGCGGATGAACCGCCCCGATCGCGAGCAGCTCGCCGAGAAGGCCATCACGGCCCTCCAGCCGGATCTGCCGTTCCTCACCATCACCGTCCCGGCGGCGGTGGCCCGCACGCCCGGCCTGGTCATCTCGCAGAACGGCGTCCCGCTCATGTCGGGCGCGTGGAACACCGAGCTGCCGGTCGACCCGGGCCGCGTCGAGATCGTCGAGAAGGCGCCCGGCTACAAGCCCAAGACGCTCTACGTCACGATCGCCAGCCGCGAGCACAAGACGATGTCGGTCGAGCCCCTGGAGCTCAAGCCGATCGTCCGGCCGCCGCCGCCGTACTGGACGGCGAAGCGCACCTGGGGCGCGGTGCTCCTGGGCGTCGGGGTCGTCGCCGCGGGCGTGGGGTCGTACACGGGCCTCCTCGCCATCGACAACAAGAACAAGAGCGACAGCAACTGCCCCACGGTCCAGGGCGCGCTGCGCTGCACGCAGTCCGGCGTCGACTACTCGTCGCGCGCCCAGACGATGGCCTGGATCTCGGACGCGACGCTCGGTGCGGCGGTGCTGGGCATCGGCTTCGGCACGTACATGATGCTCACGGGGGGCGAGAAGGAGCGTCCGGCGACGCCGGCCGCGTCCCCCACGGCGACGGGCATCCGCGACGTGCACTTCGGCGTCGGCCCCATGCCGGGGGGGGCGAGCGGCGTAGTCACCGGTTCGTTCTGACGGGCAAACGTTTCTGTTCGAACGCGAGAGGCTTGCGATGCTTGGAACCATCACACGACCGCGTCGTGTCGCGCAGAGGCTGCTGGCGTACGCCGCCCTGCTGGCCGTCGCCGCGAGCTGCCAGGCCGTGGCCGGCATCGACTCGCGCAAGCTCGACCCGCCGCCGCCGGACGGCGTGTGCAACTTCCCGACGTACATCACCAACACCGGGCCGCTCGTGCGCGTGGCCAACCTGGTGCCGACGAGCGACGTGGTCGACATCTGCATTCGAGACGCCGGCGCGTCGTCGTGGGGGCGGCCGCTGCTGTTCGAGGGCGGGACGGGCTGCCCGAAGGCGCTGGGCGGCGAGAACGGGTTCGCGTACGGCGAGGTGAGCGACAAGTTCAACGCGCCGAGCGCGATGGTCGACGTGAAGCTCATCGCCGGCGGCGGCGCGTGCTCCGACCCGGGGCTGACCGAGGGCGACGGTCTGTCGCTCGCGACCGACGCAACGACGACGCTCGCGCGCATCGGAGGAGCCAAGGGTGTTTCGCAGCAGATCGTCGCGCTCCCGGAGGAGAACTCGAAGGACAGGCCGGACACCATCCGCCTGCGCTTCGTGCACGCGATGCCGGGCGTGGGACCGCTGGACTTCGGCGACACCACGACCGCGCACCTGCCGGCGTCGATCACGACTCCGTTGCTCGACCAGATCCCCTTTGGGCAGGCCCCGACGACCCAGAAAGCGCTGGCGCTCGGCAACGTCGACGCGCGCGGCTACTTCGACATACTGACGGCACCGCTCAACATCGTCGCGCAGCAGCACGGGCAGACCAAGGGTCTGCTACTGCAGCCCATCTCCAGCAGCGCGGTCACGTACTCCCTCTTCGCCATCGGCGTCGCGGGCGACAACCTGCACCCGCTGGATGGCCTCTTGTGCAACGAGGATGTGGGCCCCCAGAACCTCAAGGAACAGTGCACCAGGAGCCCGCTGCCGACCATCTCGGTCGACGTCTGGAACCCCGCCCTCTACGGGCCCAACTCGCCGGCGAACGTTCAGCGCGACCCGGGCACCCTGGCAGGCTTTGCCGCTACGCGCGACTCGGACGTCATGTGCCTGGTCGAGGTGGACTCGGACGCCGATCAGTCGGCGTTCAAGGGCCTGCTGACGGCGTACCCCTACGTCTACACCGGCCCGGCGATGGGCCTCAGCACGCCGTTTTCCGATCCCAGGGACCAGAACGGCAACACGCCCCCGGCCCCGACGACGCCGGCCTGCGGCGGCAGCGTCCCGCAGGCCGACGTCGATGCCGCGTTCCAGTGCATGGAGCAACACTGCTCGAACAAGCCCGGCGATCCGTCCGGATGGCTCAACACCACCACCGACTGCCTGGCCTCAAACTGCGCGGGGCCGCTGGCGCAGCTGCAAGCCGATTCGAAGGCGTGCTTCGACTGCACCCTCGATTACGTCGCGAGCGGCAACCCCGAGACGTACGGCAACGCCGAGCAGCTCTGCCTCTCCAACCCCGCGGCGCCGCTCGGCTTCGAGGGGCACAGCAACTCGATGATCTTCTCGCGGTACCCGCTCAAGAACACCGACGCGTGGGTGCTGCCCTCGACCAACTACCGGCGCACCGTGCTCTACGCGCAGGTGCAGCTCGAGGATCAGTCGTTCGACTTCTACTGCGGCTTCCTCATGACCGACGGCATCGCCTCGGACCTGCCGTACGTCGGCAACTACGGCGGCATGTGCGATCCGACCACGGCGTCCTGCTACGACAACGAGCAGACCTACGAGGCGAAGCAGCTCGTCGACTGGGTCCACAAGAAGAGCGTGGCCGACATGGAGTACTCCGGGGGCCGCCCGGCGATCGTCGTCGGCGACTGGCGCTCCGGCGACGAGGTCGACGTGCCCGGATCCATGCCGGCCCAGCAGATCCTGGCGCCGCTGAACCCCGCGACTGTGGACCTCATGAAGAACCAGAGCAGCGGCTTCACCGCGGTGAACCCGATGAGCTGGACCCCGCAGTGCAACTACTGCCCGACGATGGCCAACCCGAACAACCCGACCGCGCTCACGAACCCGTACAACAGCCCGACGACGAACTACTTCGTCTCGCAGCCGTTCCTCTACCACTGGCCGGGTGCGCAGAACGCTGCCGTCGACATGTCGCTCATCTACACGACGCAGATGATCGCCAACACGGGCCCCGCGTCACCCTACTTCGGCGTCAACCTCCACGTGCTGCGGCCGAACGCCTCGGGCATGTAGCGGCGTGCTCGCCCTGGCGCGCGCTGCGCGTCAGTGGTGGGGCATGTAGCTGGCGGCGAGCGCGGCGAACATCCCGCCGAAGACGAGCACGATCAGAACGACGAACGCGATGACGTAGCGGCGGCGCCGGCGGCGCCCGTCGAGCTGGCCGAGGTCGACGTCGATGGAGACGTCGCGCTCGATGGCGTGGACGTCGAGCAGCGGCGGCGGGGGCGCGGTGATCGGGTGCGCCGCGACGGCCTGTCGAGCGACGACGACCGCCGCGGCGGGCGGGGTCTCGGCGGCGTGCGCCGGCGCGGGCCCGACGGCGACCGGGGCGGGGACCGCTTGCGTCGCGGCGCGCGCCGGAGCGGGCGGCGCGATGGCCGCAGCGTACGGACGACGCTCGAGCTCTTCCAACCGGCGCTCGAGATCGCGCAACGCGCGGTGCAGCGGCGCAACCGCCTCCTCGACCGCGGCGCGCACGAGCGGCCGGAAGTCCGGCGGCGCGGCGAATGCGGGCGCCGCCGCAGGCACGGGCGCGGCTGCGGGCACCGGCACCGGCGCGGCCGCGGGCGCGACCACCGCCGCGGGCGCCACGGCCACCGGCTGCTCCGTCACCTCGGACTCCCATCCGTCGTCGATCTTCGCCGGCGGCGGCACCGACGCGAGCTTCCGCACGGGCGGAGCGGCGGGGGACGGCGCTGCGGCAGGCGTCGGCGGGGTCGGGGGCGCCTGCACGCCCATGATCGTGCTCTTTGCCGGTGGCGTCGGCGGCGTGCGCGGCGGCACCTTCGGCGGTGAAACCCCCTTGGGCGCGACCGCCGGCGCCGCCGGCGACAGCGGCTTCGTCGCGGGGGCGGGCTTCGCCGGCGCCGCAGGTCCTCGCGCACCCGCTTGGCTCATGTCGAATACGGTGCCCGATCCGGACGCGCACCGCTAGATGGTCGGCGCACGCCGGGACGCGTCCAGATCGTCACCTCGCCGCACATCCGGCGCGATCGTCCGCCGCATCTCCGCGTCGAGCTGGCTCATCGTGAACGGCTTCTCGAGGCAGCGGTTCGGCACGCGGGCCAGAAACTCGCGCGCTTCGCGCGTGAACGCGCCGCCGGTCATGAAGACCACCCGCGCGGCCATGTCGGGGCACGTGCGGCGCAGCTCCTCGTACATCTGCATGCCGTTCATCTCGGCCATCATGAGGTCGCAGAGCACGACGTCGAACGCCGCTCCGCGCGAGAGGTGGCCGAGCGCCGCCGCCGCGCTCGACGCGGACGTGACGTCGTATTCGGCCGCGCCGAGCATTCGCTCGATCATCGTGACCAGGTGCGGCTCGTCGTCGACGACCAGCACGCGTCGCCGGGCCGCGCCGTCGTTCGGCAGGGGCCGGTGGTTGCGAGGAGCAGCGGCATCCTCGACGGCGCGCGGCAGCGCGACACGGAACGTGCTGCCGCGCCCCGGCGCGGACCGGACGCCGATCTCGCCGCCGAACCCGGCGACGATCTGGTGGCAGATGGCCAGACCCAGCCCCGTCCCGCGCCCGACGGCCTTGGTCGTGAAGAACGGATCGAAGATGCGCGGCAGGACCTCGGGCGCGATGCCGGCGCCCGTGTCCTCCACCTCGAAGGCGACGCGCCCCACCTCGTCGACCAGGGTACGCACGCGCAGCTCCCCCGGATCGCCGTCGCGCGCGGGCATCGCTTCGACCGCGTTGAGCACGAGGTTGAGGGCCACCTGGCCGAGGCGCGCTCCGCCCGCCGCGGCGAGCGGCACGTCGCGGTATTCGCGGACCACGCGCGCCCGCCCTGCCAGAGCGCTCGCGGCGAGGGTGAGCGTGGAGTCGAGCACCTCGCGCACGTCGGTCGGCTGCCCCGAGCCCTCGTCGGATCGCGCGAGCACGCGCAGATCGCGCACGATCGCGCGCACGCGCCCGAGTCCCTCGAGCGCGGTCGACAGCGAGTCGGCCAGGACCGGCGGCGCGCCCGGCAGCCGCGCGACTTCCTTGGCGGCCAGCTCGACGCTCGCCAGCGCGTACGCCAGCGGGTTGTTGATCTCGTGCGCGACTCCCGCGCCGAGCAGGTTGATGGAGGCGACGCGATCGGCGACGACCAGGCGCTGCTCGAGCGCCACGCGTTCGCTGACGTCCACGCCGACGGCCAGCCGCGCCGGCCCGCCGCCGAAATCCACGCTCTGCGCGGGCGAGACCTCGACGGTGAGCGTGCGCCCGTCGCGGCGCAGCAGCCCGACGCGCGTGTGCCCGTCGGCCAGCGCGTCGGCGGGAGCGCCCATGCGGCGGGCGACCGTCGCGTGAGAGGCCGGATCGGTCAGCTCGAGCACCGTACGGCCGACGACCTCGTCGAGGTGCTCGAACCCGAGCTTCTGCACGAACGTGCGGTTGACCCACAGGATTCGGCCGGCCCGGTGGATCATGACGAGCGTCGGGAGCCGATCGAACAGCCGGCGGAAGTCGCCCTGCGCGGCGATGAGCGCGGCGAACCCCTCCTCGATGTCGCGGTGCTGCGCCTCGAGCAGCTCGTAGAGCTCGCGCGTGCCGCGCAGCCCGCGGAGCGATCGGCGCGCTCGCTGCACCAGCGTGTGCGACGACGGCATGCGAATGGTCGCCTCGATGCCGTGCGACCACACGCGCGCGTCGACGATGGCGGACGGCAGGCCGACCAGCGTCGGTGTCGCGCGCAGATTCCCGGTGAAGACGTGCAAGAGCGCCTCGGACCCCGGAAGGTCGACGGGCAGATCGGAGCGGACGAAGATGCGGCCGTCGGCCAGCCTTCGCGTGACGATCGGCGGCAGCCCCGGATGGAGCGCCGGGATGATCCAGCGGTTGCCCAGCTCGTACATCTGAGCGGGCGAGACGGCCAGCCGCGCGATGCGCTGCAGGAACTCGAACGACGGCACGCTCAGCATCCGCTCGCCGAAGCGACGGAGGCGCTCGGGATCGCGGTCGAGCAACTCCCCCAGGCGTTCGTTGAGGGCGATGAACGTGCTCCAGGCCACCCGGTGCCGCGGGTGGGTGAGGTACTCGACGTCGACGGGCATGCCCTCGACGAGACGCTCGGGGGCGATCCCCTCCGCGCGCGCGGTCTCGAACAGCATGCGCAGCGCGCGGCTGGCGACCTCCACGTCGGAGAGGGTAATACAGATCGCGACCGCGCTCCGCCGCTCGGGGTGCTGCGCGTCGAGCCCGGCGGTCCGGACCTCCGGTCGCGTACCTCGCCTTGCGACCTCAGCGCAGCGCCATCAGCGACACGAGCGACCAGCCGCCCTTGTCGACGTCGACGTCGACGTCGCGGCTGACGCCGCGCGCGTCGACGTGCACCCGGTGGTGCCCGGCCGGCACGCGCACGCGCGCAATGGCGACGCGTGCCGGCAGCGTCTCCCAGCTGCGCGTGTCGGGCCGGTCGAGCGCGGTGAGCGTCGCCTGCGTTCCGAGCGACAGGAGCGTGCCGAGCAGATCGTTCTTGCCGGCGGCCGCCCTCACCAGCCTGCCGGCGGCGTAGCGCGCGACCATGCGCGTGATGGCGCTGACGATGATCTTGCCCTCGATCTTCTTCCACTCGGCGCGCACCTGGCGCGTGACGTCGACCGCCTGTTCGAGGCGCACGTACTGGCCATCGAGCACGCAGGCGGGCGTCGCGTACTCGCCCTGCTCGCGCCCGAGCGTCGGGAAATTGATCCACGTGACCAGCCCCTGCGCGGCGAGCCGGTTGGCGCGCGCGAGGTCGTTCGGGGCGAGCGCCCCCGAGAAGTACGTCAGCGCCAGGCCGATCGGGATGCGCTGCGGCACCTTGGGCGGCACGCGCCCGTAGCCGACGACGAAGACGATTTCACCCTCGCCCTGGTCCCCGGGCGCGGGCGGCGGCGGACCGGAGCCCTCGAGCTGCTCGAGCCGCGGCGTCCTGTACTGGCCGCGCGGGAGCAGCACGCGCACCGGCTCGGCGAGCGAGTGGAAACCCGCGAACTCGAGCGCCTGGTCGTACCAGCGCAGCGCCTCGTCGACCTGGCCGCTCTCCTCGAAGGTGAGCCCCGCGAGGAAGCCGCCGAGGCCGAGCACCGGGTTGTCGCGCTCGTGGAGATCGTCGGCGACGTATTGCTGCATCACCGCGAGCCGCCTGGCCTCGACGCGCGCGCCGTCGAGGTCCTTGAGCTCGAGGTAGTTGAGCATGTTCAGCGTGTTGATGAGCAGCTTCTCGTAGGGCGGCGCCTGGTACTTGCCGCTCGATCCGGAGAAGACGTACTCGCCGATCGTGTCCCTGGCGTCGTGCGCCAGGTCGAGCATGTCGATGGCCTTGTCGGCCGTCTCGAAGTCGGCCTTCGAGTGCCGGAACTGCGTGACGCTCTGCTGGATGCTGGCCCGATCGAGCAGGTAGAGCGAGTTGTCGCTGCCGAGGTCCGTCGGCAGGTCGGCGGCGCTCTTGACGCTCATGTCCTGGTCGAGCAGCACGATCGCGCCGCTCGGGTCGCCCTCGTCGAGCGCGGTGCGCACGGGCATCATCCGCTCCGAGTGGCTGGCGCACCCCTCGAGCAGCCAGAGCGCCGCCGCGGCGAGCGCGACGCCTAGCGAACGGCCTTGGTGACGTACGCCTTCTGCTGCCACCGGATCTCGCTCGTCTCGGTATCGATGACCTGCATGAAGATGAAGTACTGCACGCGGCGCGCGTCGGCGGTGCGCTCGTCGGAGGCCCCGACCTTGCCGGTCACGTAGTACTTCACGCCGAGCTGCCTGCCGTACTGCGGGATGTGGCGCGGATCGAAGACCGGGTGCTGCGCCCCCTCGACCTGGCGGATCATGTCCGCCTGGCGCTCCTGGCTGACGACCCGCACGATGCCGCTGTTGACGAGCCACGTCTCGGTCTCGCTCAGCATCGTGTCGAGCTGCGGATCGATGTGCTCGTCCGTCTCGTTGACGAACGGCGCGATGGCGACCGTCTGCCTGTCGTTCGCGCCGGCCTTGGTGCGCCACTCGACCATGATGGGCGCCACGCGCATCTGGTTGAGCAGCGTCTGCAGCGTGCGCTCGATGTCGTCCTTGTCGAGCCCCGTGCTCATCGCGGGCTGGTCGATGCCGGGGTGATCGGAGCCGCGCACGTACTCGGGGCTCGCGCAGCCGGCGACGAGCGGCGCCGCGGCGGCGAGCAGGCCGACGGCGACGGGTCGGAAAGCCGATCGAGGAAGGCGAAGGTTCATGGTCCGCTCCGTTGGACGGGACGCGATGATAGAAACTCACGCCGCCCGCGCGCGAGGAGTTTTCGCCGAAGGCCTGGGGCAGGCCGCCCCGGTCCGCCGCCACGCCTCGACCTCGACCGGAGCGCGCGGCGGATGGGTGCGAATGATGCACGGCCCGCGCGCCGTGAGCACGATCCAGACGCAGGACCAGGCGAACCAACGAGAGCTCGAGCGGCTCGAGCGCGACATCGCCGCGCGCGTCGCGCTACCCGCAGGCGTCTCGGCGAGGCGCGCGGCGGTCGCGACCATGAGCGCGCTCGTCGAGCGGCTGACCGCGGGCGAGGCGCACGCCCTGCTCGCGGCGCTCCCGTGCGACGTCGGCGAGCTCCTGGAGGGCGACGTCCTCCGGCGGTCCGGACGCAGGGCGTCGCGCCTGGACCGCGCCGAGTGGCTGCTCTCGCTCTCCGAGCGCCTGTCCATCACGCCGGTGCACGCCGAGGCGATCGCGCGCGCCGTGCTGGGCGCGGTCGCTGCGCGGCTCCCGCGCGATGTGGTCGACAACGTCGCGCAGCAGCTCCCGCATGGGCTGAAGGAGCTCTGGCGCGGGGATCTGCCGCCCGGTGCCGTCCCCGAAAGCCCGAGCGATGCCGACGCCGCGCGTCGCGTGCTCGTGGCGGAGATCGAGGAGAGCGGGGCGCTGCCGCCCGGCGTGCTCGGCCCGCGGGCCTTCGAGGCCGTGATGTGCCTGCTCTCGGAGCACGTCAGCCGCGGCGAGGCCCGCGACGTGCTGCTGAGCCTTCCCGACAGCGTGCGGCCCCTGCTGACGCGATGCACGCTGCACAGGGGCGAGCACGCAGCCTCCTTCGACCGGCAGGAGTTCCTGGCGCGCCTCGGGCGGCACCTGGGCACCAGCACCGATCACGCCGAGCAGACGGCGAGGGCGGTCTTCGCCTCCGCCAAGCGGCTGCTCCCCTCGAGGGAGGTGGACGACGTCGCGAGCCAGCTCCCGCCGGACCTGCGCGAGCTGTGGACGTTCGCGTGAGCGCGCGCCGGAACCGGGCCGCCGCCGCTACGGGCAGGTCGTGCCGTTGCAGGTGCCCGTGACGCACGGCGTTCCCTGCGTGCAGCACGGCTCGCCCGACGACCCGCACGAGGTGCACTCGGTCGACGTCCCGAGCGGCTTGCAGACGGTGGTCGCGTCCGAGCACTGATCGCCGGCGCAGCAGGGCTCACCCGACGAGCCGCACGGCTGGCAGATGTCGCTGCCGGAGGTGCAGACGCGCTGGATGCCCACGGTCGCACACGCCTGGCCCGACGCGATGCACTGGCCCGAGCTCGTGCCCGACTGGTTGTCGCAGCAGCCGTTGTTGCACTGCTCGCCTGGGCAGCAGGCCTGACCGGTGCCGCCGCAGGGCTGGCACGTCGTGCCCGAGCAGACCGACGATCCCCCGGAGCACTGCTCGCCGCTGAAGAGGCACGTCCGGGTCTGCGGATCGCAGCAGCCGGTCTGGCAGGGCGTGCCGCTCGTGCAGCAGGTCCCGCCCGTGTAGCCGCAGTTCCCGCCGGAGCCGCCGTCGAAGGACACGCTGGTGCCGCCGTCCGGCGGCACCGTGTTGTTGCACGACGCCGTCGTCGAGCCGGAGATCGACTGCGTGACGCCCCCCTGCACGCAGCTGATCGAGCAGCTCGAGCCGCTGGCGCTCGACGTGCACACGACGCCGTCGGTCGCCTCGGTCCCGCACAGGCAGAGCGTCTGGTTGCTCTCGCTCACCGTGCAGCACACCGTGCTGGAGCTCGAGGAGCACCCGAGCGGGAGCACGAGCAGGAACGCGACACAGACGAGCAGGACCCCCGCAATCCTCATCCTTCCACGCTATCGAGATGCGAGCTGGACCGCAACGCCGCGGCCGCGATCGTGACTCAGGAGCCGGCGCGAGCCAGCGCGGTGTCGATCGCCTTCTGGAGCACGTCGCGGGGCTGCAAGCCGACGAGCTGGCGATCGCCGACCCAGATCGTCGGCAGGGCGAAGCCGCCCGCGGCGTGGAACTCCGCCCGGTCAGCCTCGATGAGCGCGTCGGTCGCCGGGTCCGCCACGCAGGCGCGGTACGCGTCGAGCGGCAGGCCGACGCTCTGCGCGATCTTCTCGCATCCCTGGCGCGTCAGATCGTCGATCGGAGCCGAGAACAGGGCGTGCGCCATGGCGTCGCCCCGGCCGAGGCGCTCGCCGCAGCACGCGGCGCGCGCGGCGTCGGCCGCGTGCGGATGAATGTGCAGCGGCACCTGCCGGCGCACGAGGCGGATGCGATCCTCGTGCGCCTCGACGAGCGGCTCGAGCTCCGCGTTGGTCATGCGGCAGAAGGGGCACTCGAAGTCGACGAAGTCGACGATCGTGATCCGACCTTTGGGCGTGCGCGCCATCTCGTCGCGCACGACGGCCGGGACCGTGCTCGCGTGAAAACCGACGAGCAGCGGGACGAGCAGCGCCACCGCCAGCGAGCCCGCCCCCGCGTACGACAGCAGCCGCGGCGCCCGCGCCGTGCCCGCGAGCCAGAGGCGCCCGCTCGCCACGATCGCGCTCGCGACGCCGCTGCCGTCGGCCACCAGGCAGTACGGACACCAGTGTTGCAGGTGCACCTGAACGGCGACGAGCACCAGGCCGGCCAGCCCGGCCGCCGCGCCGAGCGCGAGCTGCACCAGCCGCGCCCGCGCGCTCGAGACGACGGACGCGACCCCGAGCGCGAGAAACCCCACGAGGCCGAGGATGGGGAGCGGAACGCCGAGCGGCGTCGCGAACGCGGTGTGTCTCAGCGCTTCGCACCCGCCCCCCTCGGTACAGAACACCGGCATCGGTCGAAGGTAGTCGACCGCCAGCATGGCGCTGGCCACAAGACCCGTGAGAACGGGCACGACCGAGGCCACGAGCCCGACGGCACCACCGATGGAACTCTCCGAACGCATCCCGGGACTTGCTTGGTCCAACACGGCTCGCCGGTCAACTGTTCCGCGCGGTGTGTGCTACGGATGGCGTCTCCTGATGGCCACCCGCCTCCCCACACGCGCCGAGGTCCTCGATCTGCTCGGCGCCGAGATGCGCCCGCTGCACGCGCGCGAAATCGCCGCGCGCCTGCGCGTATCGGAGGTCGACTACCTCGGCCTCCAGAGGCTGCTCGACGACCTGAGCTTCGAGGGGGTGCTCGCGCAGCGGCCCGGCCAGCGCTTCAGGCTCGCCCCGCGCACGGCAGAAGCGCGAACGGCCGAGCGCCAGGGGCTGCTCACGGTCCACCCGCGCGGCTTCGGGTTCGTGGCCAGCCTCGACGCCGCCGGCGACGACGTGTTCGTCCCGCCGGAGGCGATGGCCGGCGCCATGCACGGCGACCGCGTGCGCGTGCGCGTCCGGTCGCGCGGCGCGCGCGGGCCGGAGGGTGAGGTCGTCGAGGTCCTCGAGCGCGGGATGAAGCGCGTCGCGGGCACGCTGCGACGCAAGGGAAGGAGCGCCTGGCTCGAGCCGGACGACACGCGCGTGCGCGGGCCCATCGTGCTGCCGCGCGCGCTCGACGTGGCCGGACCCGCGGGCAATAGCGGCAACGACGGCGACGCGGTCGTCGCCACGATCACGCGCTGGCCCGAGACGCCCGACGAGAACCCCGAAGGCGCCATCGAGTTGGTGCTCGGCCGTCCCGGCGAGCTGGCCGTGGAGGCGGCGAAGATCCTCGTGCTCGAAGGGATCGAGGAGGCGCACTCCGAGCGCGCCGTGTCCGAGGCGCAGGCCTTCGGCGACGAGGTCTCCGAGGAGATGAAGCGCGGCCGCGAGGACCTGCGCGACGTTCCGCTGCCGACCATCGACCCCGAGGACGCACGCGATCACGACGACGCGGTGTGGGTCGAGCGCACCGAGCACGGCACCTACCGCGCGTGGATCGCCATCGCCGACGTCAGCTCGTACGTGACGCCCGGAACGACGCTCGACGAGGAGGCGAAGACGCGCGGCTGCAGCGTCTACCTGCCCGACCGCGCGATCCCGATGCTGCCGCGCGCCCTGTCCTCGAACCTCTGCTCGCTGCTGCCGGGGGTGGACCGCTTGTGCCTGTGCGTCGAGGCGGAGATCGACGCGGCCGGCCACGTCGCCAAGAGCCGGCTGGTGCGCGGCGTAATGCGCTCGCGCGCCAAGCTCACGTACGGGGGCGTCGCACGGGCGCTCGGGCTGTCGGCGGCCGCCAAGCGCGAGCCGGCGGCCGAGGAGATGGTCGAGGGGCTGCGCGTCGCCCACGAGCTGTCGCGTATCCTGAGGGCGCGCCGGATGAAGCGCGGCGCGCTCGATTTCGAGCTGCCGGAGGCGAAGGTCGTCCTGCACGAGGAGACGCGCGCGCCGATCGACGTCACGCGCCGCGCCGAGGACCAGGGCGTCAAGCGCGCCTACCAGCTCATCGAGGAGCTGATGCTCCTCGCCAACGAGACGGTCGCGCGCTGGTGCCAGGAGCGCGACGTGCCGACCGTCTACCGCGTGCACGCCCCGCCCGACGAGCAGAAGCTCGATCGGTTCGCGGCGATGTGCGACACGCTCGGCATCGCGTTCGACGTCGAGAACACGCGCGACCCGAAGAAGCTCGGCGATCTGCTCAAGTCGTTCGCCGACCACCCACTCGCGCCGGTGCTCAACTCGCTGCTCCTGCGGTCGATGAAGCAGGCGACGTACGACGTGACCAACATCGGCCACTTCGGCCTCGCGTCGAAGGCGTACCTGCACTTCACCTCACCGATCCGCCGCTATCCGGACCTCGTCGTGCACCGCATCGTGCACGCGGTGCTGGGTGACGAGGAGCCGCGTCGCGACAAGGAGGCGCGCGACAAGCTGGCCGAGGCGGCGCTCGCCTCGAGCATCGCCGAGCGACGCGCGATGCAGGTCGAGCGGGCCATCGTCGACCTCTACCGCACCTTCATGATGAAGGACCGCGTCGGCGAGACGTTCGAGGGGACGGTGACGGCGGTCGTCGGCTCGGGCGTGTTCGTGCAGCTCGACGCGCCGTTCGTCGACGTCCTCGTCCGCCTCGAGGACCTCGGGCAGGACCGCTACGAGATCGACGACGACGGCCTGCGCGTGGTGGCGGCGCGATCGGGCGACGTGGTGGCGCTCGGCGACCGGCTCGTCGTCGAGATCACCGACGCCGCGATCCTGCGGCGCACCGTGTACGCGCGGCGCATCGGCGGCGAGCCGCTTGCGCGCGGCAAGCGCCCGCGCAACCAGGAGAGGCCGCGTCGCGACGAGCGCGGACGTCAGCCGAAGGCGGCCAAGGGCCGTTCCTCCGGCGCGCCCGCCGCGCCCACGCGCGAGGACCGGCGCAAGCTCGAACGCGCCGGCCGCCGCGAGAAGAAGGTCGCCGGAGGCGGCAAGCGGAAAGGCAAGAAGGGGCGGGGACGCTGAGCGCGAGATCGGGTGCGAGCCGGCCCGACATTGCGGAGCTACGACAACCGTCGTAGATCGGGTCGACGCGGCCATGTCGTGCGACGCACGCAAGGATCTCCTCGTGTTGCGGAAGGTCGTCGAGTGCCTGTCCGGCGATCACACACTCGAGTACGCGCTCCAGGAGATCACGGATGCCGCGCTCGCGCTGTTGCCGGGCGATCACGCGTCATTGCGTCTGCTCGACGTTTCGGGCCGATTGCTCGCGGCCGCTCGCTCCGGCGTGGGCGTCGATCAGTCCTCGCTGGCGCTGGCGCCCGGTGAAGGCGTCGCCGGTTGGGTCGTCGAGCACGGAGTGCCGGCACACGTTCGGGACACGCGGCAGGACTCCCGCTTCGTCGCCGCGGTCGGGCAGGGATTCGCCGTCCGCTCGATCGTCGCCGAACCGCTGCTCTCGGCCGGGAGGGCGATGGGCGTGCTCTCGGTGTCCTCGTCGGAAGCAAGCGCCTTCTCGGACGACGACGAGCAACTGGCTCGCATCCTCGCGAACTGCTCGGTCCCCCGCCTCGACAAGGACCGTCTCGAACGCCTGGCGCTCAGCGACGAGCTCACCCTCGCGCTCACCGCGAACCGCCTCGTGCACCGCCTCGAAGAGGAGATGGAACGCGCTCGCCACGCCGGCTCGCCTTTGAGCGTCATCGCCCTCGACCTCGATCAGCTCGAGCGCTTCAACCGGGCGTTCGGGCGCGAGCTCGGAGACGCGATCCTGTCCATCTTCGCCGCGCGCGTGCGCGATCGACTTCGGAGGTACGACGCGTTCATCCGCTGGGGGGGAGACGAGTTCGTCGTCATCTTACCCAACACGAGCCCCACGCAGGCCGCGACCACGGCGGAACGGCTGCGCGCGGCCGTGGGCGACGAACCGATGGAGCCGAAGGCCGGCGGCCGGCTTACGCAGACGGTGTCGCTCGGCGTGGCGACCTGGAACGGCCGAGAGACGCACGAGGAGCTGCTTCGTCGCGCCTCGATGGCCGTGCACGACGCGAAGCAGAACGGCGGCAATCGCGTCGCGCGGGCGCTCGTCGTCGATCGATGAGCCTTGACGCCGCCGGTAGCGGAAGCTTACGCCGAGGGTCCGATGCGGAAGACTCCCCTGCCCGGCGGAGAGCTGGAATACGCGGTGCTGAGCACGCTCATCGAGCTGCGACGTGCCACGGTCCGAGACGTTCACGAGCGCGTCGGCGCACCGAACCAGCTCGCCTACACGACGACGGCCAAGGCGCTCGAGCGCCTGCACGACAAGGGGCTCGTGCGGCGGGAGCGCGTCGGGATGCTGCTGTCGTACGAGGCGCGCATCTCGCGTGCGGTCCTGGAACGCTCGCGGGCCAAGCAGATGCTTCGGCAGCTCCTGGCGGCCGCACCCGATCCCGCCGTCGCCGGGCTGGTCGACGCGGTCGAATCGATCAGCCCCGACCTGCTCGACAGGCTGGCGCTGGCCGTCGAGGAGCGAAGGAAGGCGCGTCGTGGAACGTGAGCTCACCCTCGCGACCCTGACGCTGTCGGCGTGCGGCCCGGCCCTCGTCGTGGCAGGCCAGTGGCTGCCCGCGCCGGCCGCCTGCGAGGCCGGGCGCGATCTCGAGAGGCAGTGTGCGAGGCGGCTCTGGTGGCCGCTGGTACCGGCGGCCGTGGCCTTCGCGACGCTGCTCGGGTGGGGCCTCCAGGAGCCGGACATGACGTCCGAGCGGCTCGGACCGGTCGCCTGCGCGACCGCCGCGCTGTTCGCGGCGCTCTGGGCGCGCGCGGTGCTCCGCGCCGTCTGGTCGCTGCTGCCGTTCGGCGCGCGCCGCGTGTCCGGCGCCCACACCGCGGGGCTGCTGCTGCCGCGCGTCGACATCGAGCCCCATCTGCGAGGGTGCTTCGACGAAGCGGAGCTCGAGGCGGTGCTGGGTCACGAGCGCGCCCACGCCCGTCATCGCGATCCGCTGCGCATCTTTCTGGCGCAGGTCGTGACCGACCTGCAATGGCCGTTCCCTTCGGCGAAGTGTCGTCTGAAGGATTGGCGCGCCGCCCTGGAGATCGCGCGCGACGAGGAGGCCCGTGAAGCGGGCGTGCAGGGCGAGGACCTCGCGTCTGCCATCCTGAAGGCGGCTCGCTTCGGCGTCGCGCAGTCGTCGATGGTCGCGGCGTCCCTCATCGAGGCTCCGCGGCTCGGCGTGCGCATCGCGAGGCTCCTCGAGCCGGTCCCCGAGCCGCGCCCGCGTGGGTCCCACGTCGCGACCTGGCTGCTCGTCGGCACCATCATCGCCGCCGTGTTCGCGGGACACGCGTTCGGCGAAGCCGTCGTGCGGTGCCTGGCGAGCGTGCAGCCGTGACGTCGACCGGGGCTCCGCGCCGTTCGCCGGATCCGCCACGTCATTCCTCGCGGCTCGTGAGGACCATCAAGCGCACGAACAGGCCGTAGCTCGTCTGGGTCCTCTCCGCCCCGACGTTCACCGGCAGCGCGATCGACAACGCGAGCGGGAGTCCGAGTGGGGCCATCACCGACGCCAGATCGGGCGCGACGACGAGCGGGGCGGCCCGCGCCCAGTCGGCGCGCACCTCGACGCCGAAGAAGCCGAAGCGCTCGTCGTTCGTGAACGGCCTCAGCAGGGCCATGTCCGTGTGCAGCGGCGCGTGCGCGAACTCGCCCCCGGCCTCCGCACCGGCCGTCAGGCGCAGCGTCCAACGGCCGCGACGCACGGCCGACACGACGTCGAGCGCGAAGGGCAGCTCCGGCTCGCCGGGCTCGAACACGACGGCGTTCCCCGCCTCGGGCGTGCGCCCGCTCAGCTCCAGCTGCACGTGCTCGTCGCGCGGGTAGTCGTGAAAGAGCCCCAGCGCGACCGATCCCCCGACGCCGAACAGATCGCGCGCGCCGCCGCCGCCGGTCTCGAGCAGTCGCGTGTACCCGGGCTCGAGCCGCACGCCGAGCTCGCGCAGAACGCGCCACTCCACCTCGACGCTCGTCAGCGTCGCCCGCGCGCCGCCGGCGCGTGCGCCCACCGTCGCGAGGTTCGCCTCCCATTCCATCTCGCCAGCGGACTCGGCGTCGACGTCCGTCGCGCTCTCGGTCAGCAGCGACTCCGGAAGCGGCGGCCGCTCGGGCGCCGCCTGCATCGCACAGACCGTCGGAAACCACGTGATCACGCGGCCCCGCGCGCGATCCGCCGCGGCGACGCGACGTTGCGGCGCTCGTGCACCGACGGATGCTTGCTGTTCCTGCGCAAGGGCGGCTCGCTCGCAGAGCAGATCTGCGTTGCGTATGTATATACGACGCGCGTCGTAGATGGGAGCCCCGCCGTCGGTCGCCACGCGAACGGAAGGCGGAGCCCGCTCGAGGACGCTCGGCTACAGGCAGACGCCGATCTCGTAGAGCTTCCAGCGCGTCGGCGTGCAGGTCTTGCCCGACGGGCAGTCCGACTGCGACTCGCACACCTGGAGCTCGCCGGTCGCACATCCTCCGGTCGCGGCTCCCGCATCGGCGGCTCCCGCATCGGACGCGCCTCCGCCGTCAGCCGTTGCGCTTCCGTCGGCCCCCCCGTCCGTGGCTCCCGCGTCGCCGACGGTCCCTCCGCCTTCGCACACGATGGCCTTGCCGCCCTGGGTCTTGAGGTCGCCCGGATCGCAGTTCGCCACGGGCGCCGGCACGCTGGCTCCGCCTTGCAGGCAGCACACGGCGCCGGGCTTGCCGTTGGCAGCGCAATCCTGGGGCTGCTCGCACTCGATGGGAATCGGGTTCGTCCCGTTGCTGCACGAGCCGCCCCAGGTCGTGCACGTCTCGGGGGCGAAGCCGCTCCCCTCCTTGCCGCCGAGGCAGCACTGCTGCCCCGTCATGCAGTCGAAGGTGCCGGCGTCCGTGTAACCGCAGAAGATGTCGCCGGGCGTGCTCGGATGGAGCTTCGGAAGCGACTTGCAGCCGGCGTCCATGGTACCGCCGCTGTCGCCTCCGTTGTTGCCACCCGTGTCCGCCGCCGCGTCTTGAACGCCGGAGTCACGGCCGCTGCCGGTGCCCGGGTTGCCGTTCCCGTTGCTGCTGCTGCATGCCGCGCCCGCGCCGACGGCGAGCGCAGCGGCTGCAAGAACCAAGGTCAAGGTGGTCGTCTTCATCGTCGTTGCTCCTGTCCGTGACGAATCGGTGGAATGCTGCTTTGCAAGCCCCCCCGGACCGGTTGCCTCGATGCGCGGGGCGCGGACTACGACGTACGTCGTACTCTTGTCAACGGTCCCGCGAGCCCCCGGGGCTCGCGGGCTCGGAGTGCGACGGTCGCGTGACGACCGGGACTCGGTCGCGTGTCCGGAGCCGCCCGGCTCGGGTCGATCGGCGTCGCGTCAGGCCCGCCGCTCGAGCGCCCGATAGGTCTCCCGCCGATCGCGCAGGATGTCCTCGATGAGCGCGTCGACCGCCTCCGTCCCCACCCTGCGCATCGTCTCCAGGTTCGCGTGGGCGATGCGATCGCGAAGCGACGGCGCGTGCGCCGCGCCCGACAGGAACGCCTCGATCGCCGCGAGGTCGACGAGCTGCGTGCCCTGCGGCTTGCTGCCGCGCACCCGGTCGAGCGTGGTCATGCGGACGAGCTGGATGCACGGGTCGGGCGTGCGCCGCAGAAACGGAATCAGCCGCTCGGCGTCCTTCAGATTGGCCGTCGCCTCCGGGTGGAAGGCCGCGAACGCGAACGGCTCGCCCCCGGGCGCCTCGCGCCGCGTCGCCTCCGCGCTCCGCACGCGAGCCGTGAAGCGATCGAACTCCGGGCGGCCGAGCGGCAGGCGCGGGAAGAGAAGGAACCCGATCTCGACGCGACCGTCGGCCGCGAGCTGGTCGATGGCGTCGACGGCCGGCTGCAGCGCCGTCGCGTCGGTCTGCACGAGCACCGTGACGCGCGTCCGGCCGTCGATCCTCGCTCGCTCGGCCCATGGGCAGAGCCCGAAGGCCTCGACCACCTCGACCACATACCGGCGATGGAGGCGCTCGGCCTCACGCGCCCAACGTTCGTCGCGATCGTCCATGTCGGGGGCCCTCGATTTCCGTACTCCTCCGGTGGCTTCGTAGGCCACTTCGCGTGACGCGAACTTGGCGGCATCGCGCCCGTGCGACGCGTGCGATCTCATCGCGCCACGCCCTCGACCGCGCCCGTCGTGACTAGGTCGAATACACGATTCGGCCGGAACCCCGTGGCCTCGAGGAGCCGCGAGATCTCGTGCTGCGTCCGCTCTCGTCCGCCTGCGCCGACGACCAGCATGTGGGCGTCGGAGACGATGTCGTACGGGTTGGCCTTGTCGAGAAAGGCGTCGATGACGACGACGCGATGGCCGGGCTTCATCGCCGCCCGGCAGTTGCTCAGGATGCGGACACAGTGCGCATCGTCCCAACCGTGCAGCACCCCCTTGAGCAGGTACGCCTGGCACCCCGCGGGCACCGACTCGAAGTAGTCACCGGCCACCAGGTCGACGCGATCGCCGACGCCTCGGTCGGCCAGGAGCCTGCGCGCGGAATCGAGGAGGGCGGGGCGCTCGAAGAGCACCCCGCGCAGGTACGACTTGGTCAGGAGCACCTCCGACAGCAGCAGCCCCGAGCCCCCGCCGATGTCGCACACCCGCTGGACCTCGCCGAAAGGGTACGCCCGGGCGATGCTTGGCGCCTCGAACGCCGTTCGGCCCGCGATCGCCTGTGTGAACAGCTCGCGCTCGTCGGGATGGACGTCGAACCATGTCCACAGATCGGCGCCGTGGACGCGCGCGAACGCGCTCTCGCCGGTCTCCAGCGTCCGCTCGAAGTCGCCCCATGCCTGGCCGAGAGCGCGCGTGGCCCAGAGCAGGGCGTACTCGCGCGAGCGCGACGGGTGGTCGGATTGGAGAGCGAACGACACGCGGTTCTGGCCGAAGCGGCCGTCTTCCTTCTGCTCGAACACGCCGATCGCGCAGAGGGCGCGCATCGTGCGCGCGAGCGCCTCTTGGCTTGCGCCCGTACGCGCGGCGAGCTCGCCGGCATCCAGCACGGCATCGGCGAGGTGGTCGGCGATTCGGAGGCGCGCCGCGGCGGCCACGAGCTGGGTGTAGGCGACGCCGAGGATGCGATCGAGCAGGGCGATCTCGGGCGGCACCGCGTCGTCGGCGAGCGATTGCAGCTGTCTGCGTTTCATGAGAGCGGCTCTCAGCTTCTTGGGCGGAGGTTGCCAGGGCAACGGGAACGGACCGAAGGTCATGGGGTCACCGCGCGGAGACGCGCGTGGAGCTCCGATAGGCGTTCGCGTTCCCTCCGGACGGCGTCCTCGCCGGTCGCGCGAGAGGCTCGCGCACGCTCGACGGCTCGCTCGGCCGTCGTCGTGACCGCGCGAAGCATCATCGCGAGCTCGGAACGCAGGCGAGCGCCGCTGTCCCGCACTCGATCGACGAGATCGTTGAGCATGCGGGCGCTGTTCGTGTCGAGCAGGCGCTCGAGATAGGGCAAGGCGTGCTTGTGCGCCGCGCGGATGGCTTGCTGGCGGCTGCGCAGGGCGTCCAGCACGCCGGTCGCTACCGGCGGCTCGGCGAGGGTGAGCACCTCCGTGAAGAAGAACCGGGCGGCCGTGCGGAAGCCCGCCTCTGGCTCGATCTCCCGCGGAAGCGTGGCGAACGCCTCGTCGCCGGTCGAAGCGAGGCGCCGGAGGAAGTCGTTGCCGAGCGCGACGAACCTCGAAGTCACGACGCGGTACAGCTCCTCGGCCTCGGGGTGGATCGAGCGGGCCCACGCTTCGAGGCGTTCGTGCGCGATCGCTTGCGCAAAGTCGAAGACCTGCCGTCGCGCCGGCGCCGTGCCCTCGGCGGACTGGAGGCGCTGCAGCAGGTCCTCCGCGCTCTCGGGGAGCGCACCCTTCAGGAATGCGTCACGGCGAGCCTGGAGCGTACGGCGGATCGACTCCTCTTCGGCGCGAAACAGGTACTCGAGCTGGCGGAGGGCGCGCTGCGCATCCTCCACGGCGTGCGTCATGGCCGAAAGCCGCTGCTCGGATTGCTCGAGCGGCCGCTCGAGCGCGTCCCGGTGCTCCGCGATGTCGTGCGCAAGGCGGACGGCGAGGCGGGCGATACCCCGGCGGCGGGCCCCCTGGACGAGATCGACGCCCCCGTCGCGCGCGAGCTTCGTCAGGGTCCCTTCGAGCGCGGGCCAGTCGCGCGTCGGGCCCACCTTCGTGCGCTCCAGGGCGCTGACCACGAGGATCTCCGGCGGCTCGCGCCCGAGCCGTTCGCCCAGCACCTTTCGCGTGAACGCGCGCGCCTGGGCCACGTCCGCCTCGGCGAGGCGGTCTGCCTTGTTGATGGCGATCACCAGACTCTCGACCTCGCGCGCGACCTCTGCGACGAGATCGAGCTCCTCACCGGAAATGGGCGGATCGGCACCGATCACGACGAGCGCCGCGTCGACGTGCGGCAGGAACTCGCGCGTCGCCGCGGTGTTGCTCGCGTGCACCGAGCCGAGGCCCGGCGTGTCCACGAGGCACATCCCCGAGGCGAGCAGCTCGCTCGGGACGTACGCCTCGACGGCGATGACCTGCTTCGCGTTGCCTGGGTTGCGCTCCTCGGTCACGTAGTCGGCGAGCTCCGTCTGCGGCACGTCGCGCCAGTCTTCGAGCCGCGTCTTCACGCGCGATGCGAGCGCGTCCCCGTGGCGCACGACGGTCACGACCGCCGTCACCGGCACGACGCCGACGGGCAAGACGTCGGCCCCCACGAGCGCGTTGATCAGCGTCGACTTGCCGCGCTTGAACTGTCCGAGGCACGCGACGAAGAAGCGCCCCTCGTCGACGCGCCGTCGCAACGCCTCGACGTCCGCCGCCGCCGCGTCGTCCGCGAGGTCGCGCGCGACGCCCGCGAGAACCTCGAACGAGTCAGCCGCTCGCGGGGCCATGCCGGACATGGGCCACGTAGGCCGCCGCGAGCTCGCGTACGACGGCGGCCGCTTCACTGGCTCCAGCGAAGCCGGCGGTGCTCGTCTCGACCCCCTCGATCGCCCGATAGTCGTTGAAGAACGTCTCGAGCTCGACGAGCTGATAGCGGGGCAGCTCCTGCCAGGAGCGGAACGGGCTGAACACGGGGTCGTCGAGGTGGACGGCGAGTACCTTGTCGTCGCGCTTGCCGGCTTGCACCATCCGCAGCACGCCGATGGCGCGCGCGCGCACGACGCTCATCGGGTGGATGGCCTCCTGGCCGAGCACAAGGACATCGAGCGGCTCGCCGTCCTCGCCGAGCGTCTGTGGCACGAACCCGTAGTTGGCCGGGTAGTGCATGGCGCTGAAGAGCACGCGTTTGACCCGCAACAGCCCGGTCGACAAGTCGATCTCGTACTGCACACGCGATTCGCGCGGCGTCTCGATGACGGCGGGGAACGCCTCGCCGACACCCGGGCCGAGCGGCACGTCGTGCCAGGGGTTCATCGCTCATCCCTTCGGCTTCGACCCGGGAGCGGAGCTCGGCGGGGGCGGCACGGAACCGCGCACGCCTGCCGCGTACTTGACGACCCGCACCTTCTCGATCGTGATGAGCGCGCCGCCGGTGACCATCTCGTCGAGGATCGGCAGCAGCTTGTCCATGTGCTCCTGGTCGTCGACGATCTCGATGACGACCGGCAGATCGCCCGAGAGATCGACGATGCTCGCCGTGTGCACGACGCTCCTCGCCCCGAAGCCGGCGACGCCGTGGAACACCGTCGTGCCGGCGAAGCCCTCGCGTCGCAGTCGCTCGAGCAGCGCGCGATGCAGCGGGCGATGGTGCCACTTGTCGTCCTCGCCGATGAAGACACGGGCGAGGAATTGCTCTCCCTCGAGTACTCTCATGGGGTCCTCCCGTTCATGTCTGGGCGAACAGCGGAGCGATGAGCCGTCGCGCCGCGAGCAAGCCGAGCAGCCCCGCGGCGAAGCACGCGATCAGCGTGAGGCCGATGTTCGTGAGGCCCACCACCAGGCCGCGATCCCGCAGCAGGAACGTCGTCGTCTCGTAGTTGAAGCTCGAGTACGTCGTCAGCCCTCCCATGAAGCCGGTCGTCAGCGTCAGCCGGAGCGTGGGCGAGACGAGCGTCGTCGAGAGGGCGATCTCCGAGACGAGCGCGATGAGGAAACAGCCCGCCACGTTCACGATGAACGTCCCGTACGGGAACGCGGCGCCGAGTGTACGGCCCGCCCAGACACTCACTCCGTAGCGGCACAGGGTGCCCAGCGCGCCCCCCAGCCCGATCAGAAGCACTCTCGTCATCACGTCGCCTCCGAAGAGCCGAGGCGCCGAGCTCGGATGCTTCCTACGGCGCCACGGCGGGTTCCGCAGGAGTCATTGGCCGCCCCGTACCACGTGGGGTCGGCGGTTTCGGTGGACTCCACCACCGCGCCGCCTGCACGTAGCTCAAAGCCCGCGTCGTCGCAAGCAGGGCGAATCACTCACGGGGCGGGGTCTCTACTCCTCCGGCAGCTTGTGGACGCCGCTCGGCTCGGTCGCTTCGACGACGGACCTCGTCCCCGCGGGAGCCGACGGTACGGTGCGGACCGGATCGAGCTGGCTCGCGAGCTGCGCGCGCAGCCTGTCGAAGCTCGATCGCACCCAGGCCCGCAGGTCCTGCTCGAAGCGGTGGAACGCCCCCTCGATCGCGTCGCCGCTGCGCTCGGCGAGCTTCTCGGCGATGCGCCGCTCGCGGTAGGGCGCGAGGCGGGGCCGCTCGATCGTCAGCCCGTGCAGCTCCGGCGGCGGCTCCACGGCCGGCATGTCGGTCAGATCGACGGAGACGAGCTCCGGCTCGAGCGCGAAGCCGACGGCTCGCGCGGACTCGTCGATCCAGAGGCGAAGGCGGTCGCGCGTCTCGAGCAGCGTGCGCCGCGCCTGATCCTGTTCACGATCCGCACGCGCGAGCATGGCCGCGCGCACGACGTCGTGGGCCGCACGGCCCGAGCCTTGCGCCAACTCGTCGGCCGCGGAGCGGATGACGTCGAGCGTCATCTCGTGCGACCGACCGCTCGCGTCCTCCAGCGCGCGGCGGCGCACATCGAGGTAGCGCGCCGCCTCTCCGGCGATCCGTTCGATGTTCGACCGCGCCTCCCGCCCGGGCGCCACCGTCCCGGACGCCCGCTCGACCAGCGCGCGAAGCGCTTGCAGCTTGCGCGTGACGGATTCGCCGGCGAGCTCCCGCGACCGCGCGACGCGATGCGCGAGCACGTCGTCGAACCAGGCGCGCGCGAGCGCCGTGTGCGGCTCGACGCTGCTCACCCAGCGCGGCTTCACCTCGACACCGAGGCGCCCGAGCAGCTGTTCGTGGACGTAGGCCGCGAAGCTCGCACGTTCGGCCTCGCTGGCGCGATCGGCCTTGCTGATGACGACCTCGACCTCGATGCCCGAGTCGATCAGGGTGCGCGCGAGGTCGACGTCCGCGGCATCGAACCCGCCGCCACCGTCGACGACGACGACGCCGAGGTCGCAGCGCGGCATGTACGCGTACGTCTGGCGCGCGCCGGCCGACGCCAGCGCTCCCAGACCCGGCGTGTCGACCAGGGCGACGCCGCCCCGAAGGCGCTCGGCCGGGAGCTCCACGACGACGCGCACCACCCCTTTTCCGTTGCCCGGGTTGCGCTCCTCGGTGACCAGCTCGTCGAGCTCCTCGACCGGGAAGTACTGGTCCTCGCCGCGGCCGGCGAAGCGCACGAGCACGCCCTGTTCGGGGCCCCACCCGAGGCGCGTCGGCACGGACGTCACCGGCGTGATGCCGACCGGCAGCACGGCTCGCTCGAGCACCGCGTTGAGCAGCGACGACTTGCCGGAGCTGACGCGGCCGAAGACGGCGATCTCGTACGTGCCGCTCTCGACCTGCTCGACCAGCGCCTGCAGCGGGCGGCGCAGGGCGACGAGACCGCCTTCGCGAACCGTCCGCTCGAGTCGTGTCAGCTCGCCCTTGGCGGCGACGCGGTCGTCGAGGCGCGCGATGCGCTGCGCCAGATCGACCTCCGGCGGCTCGGCGAGGAACTCGCGCACGCTCGTCAGGACGGCGGCCACGTCGGCCAGCATCCGCTCGATCGCCGCCTCCGCTTCCGCCGCGAGCGGCCCGTAGCCGCGCAGGCGCGACGGCTCCACTTCCTGGAGCGCGACGTCGGCGAACGTGAGCGCGTTGCGCGCCGAGGCACGCGCCGAGCCCGAGGGCGCCGGCGCCGGGACGCCGAGGTGCGCCAGGGCGTCGGTCATGCGCACGTGCGCGGCGCGCGTGAACGCGACGAGCACCTGTTTCTGCACCGCCGTCAGATCGTCGACGTAGCGCCGGAACGGCGAGTCGGCCGACGTCGCGAGCGCCGCGACGTCTCCGAGCAGCCGGTCCACCGCCACCGCCGCGGCGTAGAGCGCCCGCACGTGGTTGGAATTGATGCCCGGACCGCGTCCGCCGCCCGACGTCGCCATTCAGCAGGACCCGAGCGAGAGGCGGTACCGCTCCGCGGCCTGGATCGCGGCGCCGGTGCGCAGCCAGTCGACGCGCGGCCGGCCGCCGAGCCAGGCGCGCGGATCGACGAGGGCCTCGGCGAAATGGACTGCGCGGCCCGGGAGCCCCGCCGCGGCGGCGGCCAGGGCGCGGAAGTGCTCGGCCGCCAACGGATGTGGCAGCACGCGTCGTTCGAGCAGCGCCTCGAGCAGCGCGCGCGTCGAGTGGCCGTGAAGCGGGCGAAGCGGGATCTCGCGGTAGGTCAGCCCGAGTGCGCGGATCCGGTCGTGGTCGCGCGGCTGATCGACATCGGCGGCGAGCACGATGCCGAGGCCCATTCCGCGCACGGAGTGGAGGGCGCCCTTGAACGCGGTCCCGGTCTGGCCGAGGTCGTCGAACAGGAGCACGCCGGGCCGCGCCTCGACCGCCATGCGCAGGCGCGACCGGATCTGGCGCTGCGTACCGGACGTGGACACGGCCGGGTAGGCGCGCGACAGCGCCGAGGTGAAGTCGGCCAGCGAGGCCGTTCGCGTCGCGAGCGCGTAGGGCATTCCGCGCTGGTGCGCGCGGCCCGCGAGCTCCCGTAGCACGGCCGACTTGCCGACGCCGACGCGCCCGTAGAGCAGGATGATCTCGCCCTGCTCGAGCAGCGCGCCGATGCGGGCCAGATCGCGCTCGCGGCCGACCAGCGGGGTGCGCTCGGGCGAGTCGATTGGCCTTTCGATGAGTCTTCCCGCGTCCATGGTCCGCCTCCGGTTTTCCGGATCCCCAGAGGCGGAGCCGGGTCCTTCCGCCAAGCCTCTGGCGAGAAGGAGTCATCAACCGCGTCGCGGCGGTGGTTGCGGGGTGAACTCCATCACCCGCGGCCGCCCGAAGGCGCCCACGCTCCAGGGATCTCTCCGTTCGCCCCGCTCGTCAAGAGCCGGCGAGGCGAGGACCTGGCCTTGACCCCACCCCGAGCCGGCACTACCGATCTTGTCAGTACATAGGCGATGGAGTTCCGCCGCAACCGCCCGTCGCCCCTCGGGGGGCCGGGATGATGACTCCTGCTTCCCCTTGGAAACAGGAGCACGGGTCATGGCGGACACGCATCGCAGCACTCATCCGAACCGCTCGAGGTCGATCACCGCGCGCGAAATCCTCGACTCTCGCGGCCTGCCCACGCTCGAGGTCGAGATCGTGCTCGAGGGTGGCCGCGTCGCGCAGGCGTCGGTCCCTTCGGGTGCGTCGCGCGGATCCCGGGAAGCCGTCGAGCTACGCGATGGCGGCGCGCGCCTCGGCGGCAAGGGCGTGCAGACGGCCGTGCGCGCGGTGGAGAAGTACGTCGCGCCGCTGTTCGGGCGGATCGACATCGCCGACCAGATGGCCATCGACGACGCGCTGAAGGAGCTCGACGGCACGCACGACAAGGCCGAGCTGGGAGGAAACACTCTGCTCGCGGTATCGATGGCGTTCGCACGCGCGTCCGCGCTGGCGCACCGCAAGCCGCTCTACCGCGCGTTCGGCGATCCGCACGCGACGCTCCTGCCCATGCCGATGTTCAATGCGATCGACGGCGGGATGCACGCCCGCAGCCTGCTCGACCTCCAGGACTTCATGATCGTGCCCGTGGGGGCGGCGCGCTTCCGCGACGCGGTGGCGATGGGCGCCGAGACGTACCTGGCGCTGCGTGACGTGCTCCTCGCGCACGGTCACTGCACGGCCGTCGGCGACGAGGGCGGGTTCGCGCCGCAGCTGCTCGATCCCAGGCAGGCGCTCGAGCTGCTGCTCCGCGCCGTCGAGCGCGCCGGCTTCGTGCCCGGGCGGGACGTGGCGATTGCCCTCGACGCGGCCGCGAGTACGTTCCAGGAGCAGGGGCAGTACGTGCTGCGGCACACGGGACGGCGCTACTCGTCCGAGGAGCTGGTGTCGCTCTACGAGGACTGGACACGGCAGTTCCCCATCGTGTCGCTCGAAGACGGCCTCGCCGAGGACGACGAAGTCGGCTGGCGAGAGCTGACGGCTCGGCTCGGGGATCGCGTCCAGCTCGTCGGCGACGACGTGTTCGCGACGCATCCGGAGCTCGTCCGCAGCGGCGTCCGGCGCGGGATCGGCAACGCGGTCGTCATCAAGCCCAACCAGGTGGGGACCGTGTCCGAGGCGATCGAGGCGATGGGCGTCGCGCGCGCGGGGCGATACGCGACGATCGTGAGCCAGCGGTCGGGCGAGACGAACGACGACTTCATCGCCGACTTCGCCGTCGGCACCTCGGCCGGCCAGATCAAGGGCGGAGCACCGTGCCGCGGCGAGCGCGTCGCGAAGTACAACCGGCTCCTGCGCATCGAACAGGAGCTCGGGGACGAAGCGCGGTTCGCGGGCCGGCGGGCGCTCGAGCGCGGCCGCGGCGCGCGGTCCGACGGCTCCGACCAAGCAAGGTCCGCATGAGCGCGGTGATGCGCGAGGTGCTGCTCGTCCGCCACGGCGAGACGCCGTACAACGCCGAGGGGCGCTTCCGGGGACGCGCCGATCCGCCGCTGACCGAGCGCGGGCGGTTGCAGGCCGCCGCGGTCGCGCGGGCGCTCGCCCGGCTGCCGGTCGGCATGCTCGTGTCGAGCCCGCGGCTTCGAGCTCGGCAGACCGCCGAACCGCTCGCGGAGGCGCTCGGCCGCAAGGTCGTCGTCGACGACCGGCTCGACGACATCGACTACGGCGAGTGGACCGGGCTGTCGCGCGACGAGGTCGGCGCGCGCTGGCCGGCGTCCTACGGGCTCTGGCTGAGCGCGCCGCAGCGCCTGCGAATCCCCGGGGGCGAGAGCATCGCGGCGGCGCGCGATCGCGTGTGGGGCGCGCTGTCCGAGCTGGCGTGGGGCAGCGCTCCCGTGGTCGCGGTGACCCATGACGCGTGCATCCGGCTCGCCGTCGGGGCGCTGCTGGGCGCGCCGCTCGTGTCGATGCACGCCATTCGGGTCGATCTCGCGTCGATGACCCAATTGGCCTTTCGCGACGACGGGACCGAGCTGGTCCGTGCCAACGATGCCTCACACCTGAAGGACCTCGTAGCGCAACAGGCGACGTCTCGATGACGTGGCGTCCACGCATGCAGATCCTCCGCACGAGCCGAGATCACTGGCGCTCGCCGCGGACCGGACGAGCCGCCCTCGAGCCGCTCGGCGCGGATTCGCGCGGCACAGCGCGCTCGGGCCTCGCGCGGAGTTCGGGTGGGCCTGCTCGTGCGAGGCCCGGCGCGAGTCAGATCGTGCGCTTCTCCCCTGGGGCCGTCCAGCACGGGCGGCAAGGAGCCGGCATGGCCTGCCCATTCTGTGATCTCATCGCGAGTGGCCACGTTCTCGTCGACGGCGGCGCCGCTGTCGCGATCGCGGATGCCTTCCCGCTGAATCCGGGGCACACGCTCGTGGTGCCTCGGCGGCACGAGCCCAACTTCCTGGCTCTGCGACCCGACGAGCTCGAAGTCATCGCCAGGGTGGCGCGCGGCGCCGTCGAGGAGTTGACGCGCGGGCACCACCCCGACGGCTGGAACCTCGGGGTGAACGTCGGCGACGCGGCCGGGCAGACCATCGATCATGCGCACCTGCATCTCGTCCCCCGCTACCGCGGCGACGTCGATGATCCGCGCGGAGGCGTCCGCTGGCTGATCCCCGCGCGCGCGCCGTACTGGAGGGGTGAATAGCGTGCGTCCCGCGACCGATCCCATCGAGCGCCTGCGCGACTTGCACGAAGGAGAGCGGCACCTCGCGGCGGTGGTCGCGATGGGTGATGCGGCGATCCCCAGCTTGGAGCGGCTGCTGCGCGGGCCGTCCGAATCGGTGCCGCAGCCCAGGTGCCTCGCGGCGGATGCGCTGGCGCTGATTGGTACGCGGAGCGCGGTGGACGCGCTCGTTCGCGCACTGTCGGACAGCACGTCGCGGCGCCTCGAGCCCGTGCTGGAACACGTCGAGTACGTCGTCATCAACGGCATCGCCGAGAACCTCGGCAACGCGGGGGATGTGCGCGCGGTGCCGGCGCTCGTCGAGGCATCAGGAAAGCGCGCCTACCCCGAGGTGGCGCGCGCGCTCGGGCGCTTGAAGGATCCTCGCGCCATCCCCGTTCTCGTCGAGCGCCTGCACGCCGACGTGACGCGCGAGGCCGCGATGGATGCGCTGCGTGGCTTCGATGCGAGCCTCGTGCGCCCTCACCTCGTCGCCGCAGTGACGAGCTCGGCCGATCGGGGCGAGGCGGAGCGACGCGACCGTGCGTGGGGCCGCGCGGCGGCGTGCACGTTGCTAGGCGAAATCGGAGGTGCCGGCGAGGTGCTTCGCGGCGCGCTGGCGGACCGTGGCGGCGACGTGCGGCTGGCCGCGGCACTGGCGCTGGCGCGGAGCACCGATACGGGAGAGGAAGCGGTGCACGTCCTCGTCGATGCGCTCGGTACCGAGGACTGGCAGCGCGCCGAGGACATCGAGCAAGCGCTCGTACGCCTCGACGGGAGCGGCCTCCCGGTGCTCGTCCGCACGCTGCGAGAAACACCGCGAGTGCCGAGAGCCGCCCGGCTCCGTAGCCGCATCGTCGAGGTGCTGGCTCGCATTCCGGCCCTCGAGGCAACGAGCGCCCTCGCCGCAATGGCCCGCGACCCCGACGCGACGTGCCGCTGCACGACGGTAGTCGCGCTCGCCCAGCAGCCCTACCCCGAGGCGCTCGACGCGATGAGCGGCTTTGCCCGAGACTCGAGCGCGCTCGTTCGCGAGCGCCTGGCGGTGGCGCTCGCCTCGCGCGGACCCGACGCCACCGATCTCCTTGCGCGCCTGAGCACCGATCGCGATCGCCGGGTCCGGCGCGCTGCGATCGCGTCGCTCGTGCGCCTGGGCGAGCCGGCGCTTCGGCGCCTGCGTTCTGCACGGTCCTGGCGAGCCCTGTGGGTCTCGTGGCGCGTCGCCCGGCGCCTCGACCACTCGACCTGAGGGGACCGCGCAGGCTTGCGGATGCCCCACTCACCCGGTCTGCCGACCCGCTTGCGACTGCCTGCGCTCCGGGCTATGCGACGCCGCGGTGGTGGAGTCCGCCGTAGCCGCCGCCTCGGGCAGCGAGGTGGCCAATGACTCCTGCCGAGTGGGCATGCGCGCGGTAGCTCCAAGAGCTGCCGCGGCTTCGGGCAGGAGACGCGCGATGGGCATCCAAGATCGACGGGCGTGCGAAACTCTCGATTCGCGGGTCGGCCGGTGAACGCCGGTGAGCGGGGTGATCCACCCGTGAGGCGCGCCGCCGGGCTCGACCTCGGGACCACCAACAGCGCCCTCGCGGTCGCCGACGGCGACCGCCGAATCACGCTCGCCCGGTTCCCCTTTCGCGACGGCGTGGCCGAGACCTTCCGATCCATCCTCTACTTCCACCCGGAGGCGCTCGACGCGCGGCGGCGCATGACCGCCGTCGCAGGCCCGGCGGCAATCGAGCAGTACCTCGACGGCGAGGGCGATGGACGCCTCATCCAGTCCCTCAAGTCCTACCTGGCCGACCGCGGGTTCGAGGCGACGAGCATCTTCGGCGCAAACTATTCGCTCGTCGAGCTGCTCGGCTTTCTCGTCAAGGCAATCCGGGCGGCGGCCGAGCGGCAGATCGGACCTCTCGGGCCGCGGCTGGTGGTCGGCCGGCCGGTTCGCTTCGAGGGCGCGGACGAGGAGGACGACGCCTTCGCCGAAGCGCGCCTGCGCGCCGCCCTTGCGGCGGCCGGCTTCGAGGAGATCGTCTTCGAGCACGAGCCGCTCGCCGCGGCGTACTGTTACGAGACGCGGCTCGACCGCGACGAGCTCGTGCTCGTCGCCGATTTCGGTGGCGGGACGAGCGACTTCTCGCTGCTGCACGTGGGCCCCGGGGCGCGCGCGCGCGGCGAGCGGCGGATCCTGGGCACGGCCGGCGTCGGCGTGGCGGGGGACGCGCTCGATGCGAAGATCCTCCAGCACGCAATTTCGCCCGCGCTCGGCCTGGGCTCGCGCTACCGATCGATGCTCGGAAAGGAGCTCGTCGCGCCCGTCTGGGTCTACGCGCGGCTCCGCCGCTGGCACCACCTGTCGTTCCTCAAGTCGAAGCAGACGAGCGCGCTGCTCAGGGAGATACGCGACCAGTCCCTCGAGCCGGACAAGATCGCCGCGCTGATCCACGTCATCGAGCACGATCTCGGCTATCATCTCTATCGTGCCGTCGAGCGCGCGAAGGTCGCGCTCTCGCGCAGCGAGCGGACGCGTCTCGTGTTCGACGCCGACGGGCTGCACCTCGAACGCGAGCTGACTCGTGCCGAGTTCGAGGGCTGGATCGCGGAGGAGACGGGCGCGATGGCCGCGTGCGTCGATCGCCTGCTGGACTCCGTGGGTGCCGCGCCGCACGACGTCGATCGCGTGTTCATGACCGGCGGAACGTCGTTCGTGCCGGCGGTGCGTGCCATCTTCGACGCGCGCTTCGGCCCGGAGAAGGTCGTCGCCGGCGGCGAGATGGTGTCGGTCGCGAGCGGCCTGGCCCTCCGGGCGCTCGAGCCGTGACCGGCCACCGATTCGATCGGGGTCTTGCACCGGCTTTCGAGTTGCTGTGCTCGCGAGGAACGCTCGATGGCACACGGCTCGCTTGTCCTCGGGCTCGACATGAGCCCGCGCCCCACGGCGGCCGAGCACGGCACGGCCCGAAGCATCGCTCTCGTGCTCTCGGGCGGTGGAGCACGCGGCGCCTACGCCGTCGGCGTGGTGGCCGGCCTACACGAGGTCCTCGGCGGCTTGCGCGGGCGCTTCGACGTCGTCACGGGCACCTCGGTCGGCGCAATCAATGCAGCGCACCTCGTCGCCCACGCCGACGAGGACGATCTCGGCGCGGCGGAGCTGCAGAGCAATTGGTCCACGCTGCACTTGCCGACGCACTTGCGCCCGCACATTCGCCATCGGCAGCCCTTGGCCGCAGACCACGGCTGGGCGCTGCTCGATCCACGTCCGTTGCGCAAGCTCGTGCTCGAGGAGCTCCCTTGGGACCGCGTGCACGCGAACATCGCCTCCGGGCGCATTCGCGCGCTGCTCGCCTCTGCGCTACGGATCCGCGACGGGCGCACGGTCACCTTCGGCGAGCTGGCACCAGGGACGGGGTTCGCCGCGACGCACGACCCACGCCGCGATGCGCGGATCGGTCGCGTGACGGGCGACGAGGTGCTTGCCTCGGCCGCTCTGCCGCTGCTCTTTCAGGCACAACGCATCGATGACACGTACTATTGCGACGGCGGGTTGCGCTTCAACACGCCGATCGCCCCGGCCATTCGCGTAGGTGCCCAAGATCTGGTCGTCATCGCGCTCCGCACCGGCAGGCCAGCGGCGTCCGACGATATCGCGGTCGAGAGATACCCCCGTCCGCTGTTCCTGCTCGGAAAGGTCCTCGATGCGCTGCTTCTCGATCCGGTCGACTACGACCTGCAGGTCCTCGCGCGCTTCAATGCGCTGCTCGAAATCATGGAGGAGGCCGTCCCTCCGGAGGCGCTGGACCGAATCCGCGCGGTCGTAGCCGCGGAGCGTGGCCTGCCGTACCGACGCGTGCGCTCGCTCGTGTTTCGCCCGTCGCAAGACATCGGCGTGCTCGCCGGCGAGTACCTGTCCGCGGGGCGCCGCCTGCACCACGTGCTCAGCGCAACCGACCTCTTGCTTCGCCACGTCGCGTTCCTCGGCGCGCACATGGAAGCCGACTTCATATCCTACCTCCTCTTCGACGGAGAATTCGCGCGGCTGTTGATCGACCTCGGGCGTCACGACGTGCTCGACCGCGCCGGCGAAGTGCGCGCGTTCTTCGGAGAGCCTTCGCGGATCGCCGACGAGCACGCGGGGAGCATCACGACAACTTCGCCGAGCGTCGATGCTCCAAGGCCCACGAGCGCTTCCGGCTACGAGGGCCCGAAGACCTCGCGATAAAGATCCTGGCCGTAGCTCGTCTTCTGGGGCTCGCCCTCGACGAGGCGGAACGTTCGCGTGCCGTCGGGGAGCCTTTCGGCCCGCAGGAAGAGCGCGTCCGGCGACCCGACGAATCGGTGCGCGAAGTCGTACTGGTGCGTCACGAAGAACACCCGGACGCGTCGTTCGACCAGCGCTCGGGCGATCTGCGTGGCGATCTCGGAGCCTTCGCGCTCGTTGGTGGACGCGAACGACTCGTTGAACAGCACCATCGCGTGCGGAACGAGACCGTCGGCGATATCGCTCATGCGCGCCAGCTCCTCGTCGAGCTTCCCGCGCTTCGTAATCGGCGCCTCCTCGCGACGGTAGTGGGTGAAGAGCCCGCGGCAAGGCTCCGCCGAGAGTTCCTCGGCGGCGACGAACATCCCGGCCTGCATCATGAGCTGCGCGACGCCGATGCTCCGCAGGAAGGTCGACTTGCCCCCCTGATTGGCGCCGGTGATCACCACGAGTCGCTTCGGGCCGACGTCGACGGTGTTGCCGACGACTGCGCGCCGAAGCGTCAGCGCCAGACAGGGATCGTACAGACCGCGGACGCTGTTCGTGCCGGAGCCCACCGGCGACGGGATGGGAAAGCAGACTCGCGCGCCCATCGCGCCGAGCGCGTCGTGCAGCCTCACGCAGCCGAGGTAGAACGCCAGCTCGTTCCGCAGCGTCTCGAAGAAGCCGGACACGTGGTCGGCCGACTGCGCCAGCGCATTGGCGACGCGATTCTGGGCTTGGTCGCGCAGCTCGCTCAGCGTCCGAGCGCCCGCTTCGTCGCGAGGATCGAGGCGGAACGTGTACGCCTCCGGTCGCTTCCGCAGCAGTCGGTCCACCCAGCTCGGAGTGCTCCTGCTCGGCAGGCGCAGGACGTAATTCGATCCCTCGTTTCCCTCGCCCAGCTCGGCGCTCGTCAAGAGGGCTTCGCTGTACCGCACGTACGCCAGGTGATGCTCGATCTCGGCCAGGTACTCGTCGGTCAGATCGCGCCGGAGCATCTCGATCAGCGTCGAGAAGCCCTTCGACCCGAAGCTCCCCGCGCCGGCGTCGGCGACCCGCCTCACCTCGCGGAGCACGGCCACGTGGGCCTGCAGCAGATCGCGCGCCGTATGGAGCAGGATCGATGGATATCGCGCGGAGATGCCGAAGTAGTGTTTCTTCTGCGCGGCCAGCGCTTCTCCGGCGAGATCGTACAGCTCTCGTACGGCGGCAGGGTTGGCGATGCAGTCTTTGAGGACGGCCTGGCGATGGGCGATTGTCTCGAAGTCGTTGCTCACGGCGTTCGAGAGCGCCGTGTACGCGACGCGCCGGATCGTGTCGTCCTGGCCGGCCATGGCGTGCACGAGCGTTTCCAGCTCCAGGTCCTGCGTGAGCGCTGGCTCCTGCCGAGGAAGCTTCGCTTCGGCTTCGAAATCGCGGTCCGGGTGCATGAGGAGGACCCTCATGTGGGCAGGCGCCTCGTCAGCCCGTCGTACGTGACTTGATGCTTGGCGGCGACGGCGAGCGCATACGCCAGCCCGTCGGCCGCCCTGCGCTCCAGCCGGTACGTGCGCCGCACGGGATCGTCGGGGTCCATCCTGCCGACCACGCTGACCGTCTTCGCGTCGAACGCCGACAGCTCCGCGAGGAAGGTCACCCATACGCACGGCGCATCGAGCCGGGAGATCGCGGCCAAGATCTCTCGGCTCAACCAGGACGCGTCGTCGGGCGTCGTCGACGAGAAAATCTCGTTGACGACGAGCAGACTGCGCGGCGTCGCTTGGTCGAGGATCGCGCGGATGCGCAGCAGGTCGTCTTGGAGCTTGCCCCTCAGCGTCTCGATGCGCTCCTCGCGTTCGAAGTGCGTGAAGATGCCGTCGCAGAGGAAGAGGCGCGCCTCCTTGCCCGGGACCGGCAGGCCTAGTCGCGCCAGGTAACAGAGCTGTCCGATCGTGCGCGCGAACGTCGTCTTGCCGCCTTGGTTGGGGCCCGTCACGACGAGGATGCGCTCCGCGCCGTGCAAGTCGACGTCGTTGCAGACGATCGCCGCCTTCTCCCGGAGCAGGCGGGCCCCGAGGGCGGCATCGAACGTATCTCGCACGTGCAGCTCCTTCGACACGCGCGAGAAGCTGGGGTAGCAGAAGCTCAACCCCGCGCGCCGGAAGCCGTCGACGAAGGCCAGGTAGGCCACATAGAAGTGGACCTCGCGATCGAACCGCTCGATGTTCTCCTCGACGAAGTCTCGGTGGCGAGACGCGAACGCGTCGAGCGCTGCAAACACCTCCGGGTAAAGCCACGCGACGCGCTCCAGGATCTGCGCCTGGACGTGATCGACGGACCACCGAGCGGGCAGCCTCGCGCGGTAGTCCCGCAGGGGGGGCTCGCGCCGAAATCGCTCGAACGCCGCCTCGATGGCGGCGCCGTAGTCGGTCTCGCCGGCGAAGGCGCGTACCGTGACGGCGCCGCCATCGATCCGCAGGCAATACCGGATGGCCGCGAGCGCGGAGGCGAGCTCCCTGGATTCGGCGGCCAGCGTTCGGAAGGCCGACGACGCGACGTAGTCCACGAGATACGCGTGGAAGCTGCGGAGGCCGCGCGACCGGACCTCGGATCGGCTCAGGGCTCGCGCGAGCGCCTCGACGGCGTCGGCGTACTTGCCGGCAGCTCCCAGCAGCCAGCGCTCCGCTTCGAATCTGTACTCGCGCTTCTTCGCGCCGTCGCGCAGACGACGTACGGCGGCCATGGCCTTTCCGAAAGACGCGATGGCTTGCATGGGCTCGGCGTTCTCGAGATCGCGGGCGACCTCCTGCCGGTAGGCGATGGCGTCCTCGTCATCGAGAGGTGCGTCGAAGAACGGCCCGAGGTCGTAATCCGCCCAGGAGGCGACGACGTCGTCGCGGACCTCGTCGAGCTCGAGATCGTGCAAGAACGGTGGGGCCTTGGCCGGCTCGGCGTACGCGGGAGGTGTGCCGGGACAGAGGATGCTTCGGAAAGGCTCGCGCTCCACGCTGCTGGTGGCCATGCTCACGACCCCCGCCAAATTCGAGCTCCCGTGTAGTGCCTGACGCGTCCGGTGAAAAGGGGGGGGCACGGGAACCGCTGAGGGCCCGTTGACGAGGGCCACTGCCAGGGCGCGTGCTTCGCGATTGGAGGCTCGCGCCTTGACCCGGGCGAGGGCGGGCGCTAATCCTCGTGGCGCCGGCGATGGAGATCCGCCGTAACCGCCCGTCCCGCGTTCTGCGGCCCGGGATGATGACTCCTGTCGTTTCGCTGTCGAGACAGGAGCATCCCGCATGGCGGAAGTGCATTTCGGTGACACGTCCCGTAGGCGTCGCTCGGTAGAGGCGTGCGGCATGGCCGTGCCGACCGGGGCGACACTCACCCCCGGCGCACCTTCGTGAGGTGCGCTCGTGCCCGAGCAACACGCCGCCGAGGCGACTGCCTGGTCGCTCAAGCTGCCTCAATTCGAGGGCCCGCTCGATCTGCTGCTGCATCTCTGTGAGAAGCACGAGCTGGAGATCCGGGACATCCCCGTCTCGTTCGTGACCGAGAAGTATCTGGAGTACCTGGCCATCATGCAGCTCATCCAGCTGGACGTGGCCGTCGAGTATCTCGTGATGGCGGCGACCCTGGCGCACATCAAGAGCATGGCGCTTCTGCCGTCGCCGCCCCCCGGCCAGGAGGACGAGAGCGATCCGGACGAAGAGATCGACCCGCGTCAGGCGCTCATCAAGCGGCTGCTCGAGTACCAGAAGTACAAGCAAGCCGCCGAACAGCTGGTCGCGCGAGGCGTGACGGGGCGTGACGTGTTCCTGCGAGGCACGCGCTCGGAGCGGGTGGTGAACGGGGGCGAGCCTCGGCTGGCGGAGATCCCGCTCTTCTCGCTGGTCGAAGCCTTTCAGCGGGTTCTCGACCGGAGCAAGGTCAGGCTCTCGCACGAGGTGGTCGCCGACCGGATCAGCCTCGCCGATCGCATCGCGCAACTGGTGGACTGGCTGCGTCCGCGGGGCCGCGTCAGCTTCGACGATCTCTTCGAGGGGTCGGTCACCAAGTTCGATCTCGTCATCACGTTCCTGGCGTTGCTCGAGATGGCCCAGCTGCGCCTGACGCGCCTCTTCCAGGCCGAGGCGTTCGGGCCCCTCTACGTCGAGCTCAGCGCGCCGGATCACGGCGGGGAACCATCGACCGATGCGCCGCTCTGATACACCGAAACCTCCGGCGACGGAGACGCCGACAGCGCCCGCCACGACCGCGTGGATCGAGCTGCAACGCGTTTCGAAGGCGTTCGGGTCCGTCCGAGCGCTCGTGGGCGTGTCGGTACGGTTCGAGGGCGGGCGCGTCTCCGTGATCGAGGGACCGAACGGCGCCGGCAAGTCGACGCTTATGGCGGTGGCCGGGACGCTCGTGCGGCCGTCGTCGGGCTCGGTCCACTACGGACCGCTCGGAGACGATCTCACGTCGGTGCGCCGCGCGCTCGGTTGGCTCGGGAGCGAGTCGCTCTGCTACCCCGATCTCACCGGACGCCAGAACATCGAGCTGTGCGCGCGCCTGTACGGTCTCGAGCCCACGGCGGCCGTGGCCCGCGCCAACGAGCGATTCGAGCTGCCCGCGTTCCTCGAACGGCCCGTGCGCACCTACTCGCGTGGGCAGCGGCAGCGCCTCGGCCTCGCGCGCGCGCTCGCCCATTCGCCGTCGCTGCTGCTGCTCGACGAACCGACCACCGGGCTCGATCCCCCGGCCGTCGCTCGACTGTGCGGGATCGTCGAGCAGGAGGCGAGGCGAGGCGCGGCGGTCGTCGTCGCAACGCACGACAGGGGATTCGCGGACGCGATCGCCAACGACCGGTTCGAGATGGTCCGTGGACGACTGGCTCGGCTGCACCCCCGTGGGCCGGCCACGAGAGCTCCGAATTCGGTGGAGAGCTGAGGGAGGAAGCAGGCAGGAAGCGAGAGCGCAACTCACGACGCAAACGGTGATGGAGTTCGCCGCAGTGCCCGCCCGGAAGGCGAGCTGATGACTCCTACGGACTGCAACACTCGGAGGTGTTCCATGCCTAGGGATTCGTCTCGACGCCACCGGTTCCACATCGTGAACGAGCGGGGGCTGCACCTGCGCGCAGCCGCGAAGCTGGCGCTCGTCGTGTCACGCTTCTCGAGCGAGGTCGTGATCGAGCGGCAAGGTCGGACCGCCACCGGCAGGAGCCTCCTGGAGCTGCTCCTTCTCTGTGCCGCCCAGGGAACGAGCGTCGACGTGATCGCGTCGGGCGCCGATGCCAGCGAATGTGTGGCCGCCATCGGCGAGCTGATCGCGCGCGGCTTCGATGAATCGGGCTGACGCACGCGCGCGGCGGCTCCGACTCTCGCCAGGCCTGCGGCCCGGCGACGCCGGAGTGACGTTCGCGTGGGGAGCTTGATGAACTCCAACAACCGTG
>JGI20133J14441_1000083_pt1 | contig 86019 bp, 85 predicted proteins | sample RS3BMetagenome_FD_14441 | JGI IMG/M metagenome (IMG submission 14441)
GNANTATTCCCCACTGCTGCCTCCCGTAGGAGTCTGGGCCGTGTCTCAGTCCCAGTGTGGCTGATCGTCCTCTCAGACCAGCTACCCGTCGTCGCCTTGGTAGGCCGTTACCCCACCAACAAGCTGATAGGCCGCGAGCCCCTCCCGAAGCGGAATCCATTTCCGCACAAAGCCATGTGACCTCGTGGGGGTATCCGGTATTAGCAGCGATTTCTCACTGTTATCCCGGTCTTCGGGGCAGGTTGCTCACGTGTTACTCACCCGTTCGCCACTAGGCTTTCACCGGCATTGCTGCCGGATCGACCTCGTTCGACTTGCATGTGTTAAGCACGCCGCCAGCGTTCGTCCTGAGCCAGGATCAAACTCTCCATCGAGATCCGCTCACAGCTTTCGCTGCGAGCAAACCAGAGAGCCGGGTGGGACCTGGCAGATCCCACCCAACTGGCACAAGACGGATTTGTTGTCCGTCTAATGCTGAATTGTGGTTGACATCTTCCGTTAGCACACGTTGCAGCAGTCGGATTGAGTCCGAATGCTGAGGTGTGTACCAGGCGGAGATGCCCGCACTAGCTTTTGTTTTCCTCTGTTCCGTTTTCAAGGAGCACTGCCCAGGCACACGGTCGCAAGACCGGCGGTGCCCAGCTTTCGCTACCAGCGTTTCACTGGACCGTGTCGGTAACGAGTCGAAGACTCGCTGTCCTAACGGGGCTGCTGTCTCCTCCAGCATAGCTGCTGGATTCGAAGCGGCTTCACACTTTACTCCCCTTTTCGGATCTTGTCAAATGACTTGGATCCGTATTTCCGGGGTTCAGTGCAGCGGGTGTCACTGTAGCAGGTTCCGAGACGGTTGCGGCAAGACAAAGCGCCAACGTTTCTCGATCGCCCGCGAAATGCCGATCCGGGGCGTCGCTATCGGGGAAGGTCCAGCTTCAAAGTTGTCGTCGCCTTCGAGGAGCCTGAGCGGGCTCGTAGCGGCGCAGAGATCGGTTCCGTCGTAAGAAAAGTCGATTCCCATCGCCTGGGTGAGACGGCCTGGACCCGAGCACAGGTCGGCGTCCCTGCCCTGTCGGCCTTCCCCCCATCTTCGCTGCCTCATGGCCTCGACCCCTTCGAGCGGCTGCAACGCCCGGATCAGCACAGCGGCCGCTTCGCCCGCCTCGCCTGTCACGACGTTGGCACACCAGTGAACGCCGTAGCTCCTGTAGACATAGAGCAACCCGGCCCGCCCGTACATCGTGGCGTTGCGAGCGGTCCGTCCCCGGTACGCGTGCGAAGCTGGGTCGTCAGCGCCGCCGTACGCCTCCACCTCGACGATCACTCCCCGCCGGCCGTCGCTCCTCGCTAGGGTTGCGCCGAGGAGGGCCGGGGCTGCCACCTCTGGTCTGCCCAGCAGTAGGTGTCTCGGAAAGCTACGGCCCGGCCCTGCGGACCTACGCTTGGGAAGGTCCACCCAGTTCGAGCTCGAGTCTGCTCATCAGCTCCTTGAAACTGTCAAGTTGGGCCCTCACAGGGACCGGACCGGCACCGCCCGGCGTCGTGCGCCGCAGCACGGCAGTTCCAGGTTCGAGGAGGCCGACCGCTTGGCTTCCCAGAGCCGGGTGCGCCTCCACCAGTTCGTGCAACGGCACGTGGCGTTCCATAGCGTCTCGCACCAGGCCCCCGACGATAGCGTGGGCCTCTCGGAAGGGCGTGCCCCCAGCGACGAGCCACTCGGCCAAGTCCACGGCCGAGGCGAAGGGAGTGTCAGCGGCCTGGCGCATCCTGGCAAGGTTCCAGGTGGCCGTCGCCAGCAGCCCAGACAGGGCGCTCAGCCCCCGGTTCGTCTGGTCCAAAGCGTCGAATAGCGGCTCTTTGTCCTCCTGGAGGTCCCTGTTGTAGGAGAGGGGCAGACCTTTGAGCGTTGCCATGAAACCGGCGAGCTCCCCGATGAGCCTCCCGGAGCGACCGCGGGCAAGTTCGGCGATATCCGGGTTCTTTTTCTGCGGCAGCATCGAACTGCCCGTCGAATAAGCGTCAGCCAGGGAGACGAAACCGAACTCCTCGGAGGACCAAAGCACCAGCTCCTCCCCGAGCCGAGACAGGTGAACGCCGATGAGCGCTAGGGCGAACAGCGACTCGGCCACGAAGTCACGGTCAGACACAGCGTCGAGCGAGTTGTCGAAACGGCGGGTGAAGCCGAGCAGGGCAGCCGTTCTGTCAGGGTCCAAAGCGAGAGACGATCCGGCGAGAGCTCCGGCACCGAGGGGAGAAACGTCGGTTCTGCGACGAGCATCCTCGAGGCGCTCGACGTCGCGGGCGAAAGCCCAACCGTGGGCGAGAAGATGGTGTGCGAGCAGCACGGGCTGCGCCCTCTGCAAGTGTGTGTAACCCGGCAGGTATGCGTCGCCAGCTTCGAGAGCACGCCCGAGCAGGACCTTCTGCAGCCCGAGGACGTTTCGAGCGACGCGGCGCAACTCCCGCTTGGTGAAAAGGCGGAGGTCGGTGGCAACCTGGTCGTTACGGCTCCGACCGGCGTGCAGTTGGGCGCCCGCCCGGCCTGCGAGCTCGGTGACTCGTCGTTCGACGACACTGTGGATGTCCTCTTCCCCGGGGTTGAACTCCAGTTTGGAGCTCGACACCTCCTCGCGCACGCGGTCGAGAGCGGCCTGCATGATGACGCCGTCTTGCTCTGTGACGATACCCGCCACTACCAGTCCGGCGACGTGGGCTTTGGAACCGGCGATGTCGTCGAGCGCCAGCCTCTGGTCGTAGCCGAGGCTCACGGTGTAGTCGAGCAGGGCCTCGGCAGGATCCGTCTCCCCGAAGCGACCCTGCCATAGGGTAGCCATCAGGCCTCCCTTCCTGACGTAGCGCTCAACAGCCCGTCACAGCCCGGCGAGGGACAATATTCGATCGGCAAGAGCTGAACCTCCGGTCTGCTCGTCAGCAACCACCAGCAACGTGTCATCGCCTGCCACAGTACCTACCACCTCGGCCAGTCCCGCCCTATCGAGCGCCGAAGCCACGACGTGTGCCGATCCGGGCGGTGTCCTCACAACCACGAGGTTCGCCGACGACGTCACCTCGACCACCCAGTCACCGAGGACCCTCCGCAGGTGCTCCTCGGGAGCGACGCGATCTTTCGGCAGGTCAGGCACAGCGTAGATGGACTCACCTCCGGCCGCTCGAACTTTCACGGCTCCTATCTCCTCGAGGTCCCGTGACACGGTCGCTTGTGTGGCCTCGACTCCAGCTTCGGCCAAGAGCTCTACCAGCTGACTCTGGCTGGCCACCGGTTGGCGCTCGAGGATCTGCTCGATTCGGTGCTGGCGCGCCGCACGCGGGAGCCTCACGGTCCGACCAGCCACTCGCACAACGCCCGGGCTGCGTGCATACGGTTCTCCGCCTGATCCCACACTGCACTCCTCGGACCGTCTATCACAGAAGCTTCCACTTCCATACCCCGGTGCGCCGGCAGGCAGTGCATGAACAAAGCGCCCGGCGCAGCGCGTGACATGAGACTTTCGGTGACGCAGAAGCCCCTGAAGGCCTCGACCCTCTCCGCCGCTTCGGCTTCTTGTCCCATCGACACCCACACGTCGGTGCACACAGCGTCAGCGCCGTCCACTGCTGCATAGGGGTCGGTGGTCACCTCGACGGTCACGCCGCGGCTCCTCGCGCCAGCCAGCGTGGCCTCGTCGAGCTCGTAGCCTCGCGGGCTCGCGACGGACACGTCTACGCCAACCATGGAGCAGGCGATCACCAGGCTGCGGGCGACGTTGTTGGCGTCACCAACCCAAGCTACGCGCCGACCGTGCAGGGAGCCCCACCGGTCGTGCATGGTGAGCAGATCTGCGACCGCCTGCGAGGGGTGCGAACGCTCGGATAGCAGGTTCAACACCGGGACGGCGTCGACGTGAGCCATGCCTTCGAGCGAGGCGTGTTCGACGACTCGAGCGGCCACTATGGCGTGGTAGCGAGCGAGGACGCGTGTCACGTCGTCCACACTCTCGCGTGTGGCGAGGCCGATCTCCTCCCCGCGGATCACCACCGGGTGACCTCCGAGGGCCACCACCGCCATCTCGAAGGCGTTACGCGTCCGGTTCGAGGGCTTCTCGAAGATGAGGGCTACGCCTCTGCCTTCGAGGACCCGTTCGGGACGGCGGTTAGCCGCGGACCCGAGCACCTTCGCCAGGTCGGCCTCGGAGAGGTCGTCGACTTCGAGCAGGTGCCTCACCCGAGGACCTCCCCCAGGATCTCAACGGCCTCGTCCATCTCGGCTTCGCTGACCAGCAGGGAAGGAGCAAGACGCAAAGCGCTGGCCGTGACAGCGTTGAGCACCAGGCCAGCTTCGAGCGCTGCTGCGGCGACCGACGCGGATGAACGTCCGTCCTCCAACTCCGCAGCCAGGAGCAGGCCGAGCCCGCGAACCTCCCGCACCGCGCCCAGAGATGACAGCTTCTTTGACAGATAAGCCCCGGCCGCCTCAGCGCGCTTGGGGGCGTCCACCGACTCCATGACACCGAGCGTCGCCAGCGCAGCCGAAGTGGCGAGGGGCTGACCGCCGAAGGTGGAGCCGTGATCACCGACAGCGAAGGCCTTGGCGACGTCCTGCCTTGCCCAGCACGCTCCTATGGGAACCCCGTTCCCCAGGGACTTCGCTACGGTGACGACATCGGGGGTAACACCGTATCTTTGGAAGGCGAACCACCGACCGGTCCTGGCGAGACCTGTCTGAACCTCGTCGAGGATTAGAAGCGCTCCGGTCTCGTCGCAGATCCTGCGCACCTCGCGTAAGTATTGCTCCCCGGCAGGGTTTACGCCGCCCTCGCCTTGGACCACCTCGATGAGCACTGCGCACACCGACGGGTCCATGGCCCGGCGCAGGTCTTCGGGGTCTTTCCAGGCGACGTGGCGGAAGCCTTCAGGGAGGGGTTGGAAGGCTTCGTGCTTGGAAGGCTGGCCGGTCGCGTGCAGCGTCGCCAGGGTCCTGCCGTGGAACGACCCGTAGGCGCTTACCACCACGTGACGGCCTCGCCCGCCGAAGCGGCGGGCGAGCTTGATCGCCGCCTCGTTCGCCTCCGCTCCGCTGTTGGCGAAGAACACCTGTCCCGGACCGGCGTCTATCAGCCGGTCGAGAACCTCGGAGAGCTCGCGCTGGGGCAGGGTCCCGAAGAGGTTCGACACGTGCACAAGCGTGCCGGCCTGCTCGCAGACAGCTTTGGTCACCGCCGGATGGCAGTGGCCGATCGACGTGACCGCAAGTCCGCTCAGAAAGTCCAGGTAGCGTCGGCCGCGCTCGTCCCACAGTTCGCTGCCTGAGCCTTTCACGAAGGTCACCGCTTGGGGCGGGTAGGTTCCCATCAGTGTCATGAGTCGGTCACCATCGTTCCTATCCCTTCCCTGGTGAAGATCTCCAGGAGTAGCGAGTGCGGTGCGCTCCCGTCGAGGATGTGCACGTTACCAACGCCGGCTCGGACCGCTTGCATCGCCGAACGGGCCTTCGGGATCATCCCTCCGTCGATGTCTCCTCGGTCGATCATCGAAGCCAGCTCGGCGGCAGGCACCGTCGACAGGCGCGTGCCCGGGTCTGTTCGGTCGGTTCGGATCCCGTCGACGTCGGTGAGATACACGAGCTTCACGGCTTTGATCGCGGCGGCGATCGCTCCTGCGGCAGTGTCCGCGTTGATGTTGTATGCCTGCCCGTTCTCGTCGGTCCCGATCGTCGCCACGACCGGTATCAGGTCCTCGGCCATCAGCCTGACAAGCAGTTCCGGGCGGACAGCGCTCACCTCACCGACGAAGCCGAACTTCGGGTCTTTCGCCTCGGCGGTTATGACGCCGGCGTCCTCCCCCGACACGCCCACGGCAAGGGGACCGTGACGGTTGATCGCAGCGACGATGTCACGGTTCACTTTGCCGACGAGCACCATGCGAGCGATGTCGAGAGTGTCAGCGTCGGTGACGCGCAGCCCGTCGACGAACTCCGGTACCTTGCCGAGCCGGGCCATCAGCTCCCCTATCTGGGGGCCACCTCCGTGCACCACGAGCGGTCTCATGCCGACTGAACGCATTAGAACCACGTCCGCGCAGAAGGAGTGGAGAGCTTCGTGTTGGCCGGCACCTCCGGTGACGCCCAGGGCGTTCCCGCCGTATTTGACTACGACGACTTGACCCCAGAAGCGCCGGATGTAGGGCAGGGCCTCGACGAGGACCTCGGCCTTGAGGGAGGCGGGAAGGCCGGTCACGGGTACAGTCCGATCGTCGACAAGCCGCTGCGTTCGTCGAACCCGACGGCGGCGTTGGCGCACTGCACGGCCTGGCCGGCAGCACCTTTCGTGAGGTTGTCGAGGGCGCATATCGATATGACCCAGCCGGTCCGTTCGTCGCGTCGGGCTGTCAGGTGCGCAGTGTTCGCTCCGAGGGTCGCCTTGGTCGAAGGCGACCGCTCCGATACCACGACGAACGGCTCGCCCTGGTAGAAATCCGCCAGCACTTCGAGAGGGTCTGCGTCCGACGCCGGTCGGGAGTAGCAAGTGGCGAGGATCCCGCGGTTCATCGGTGCGAGATGCGGGGTGAAGAGAACCTGAGCTCCGCTGGCTTGTTCGATCTCTGGCGTGTGCCTGTGATTGACAAGACCGTAAGCAGCGAAGTCCTCGTCGACTGCGTTGAAGTGCGTGTTGGGTTTGGGCGAGCGCCCTGCGCCAGACACGCCGCTTGCGGCGTCGACGATCACCCCGGCGGGGTCGATCGCCCCACTTCGAACCAGCGGAGCCAGGGCGAGAGCAGCCGCCGTCACGTAGCAGCCGGCGGCTGCTACCAAAGACGCTCCGGCGAGCTCCTCCCGGAACAGTTCTGGAAGGCCGTAAACCGCTTCGCTGAGAAGCTCGGGGCAGGCGTGCTCGTGTTGATACCAAAGCGGGTAAAGGTCCGGATCCTGGAGGCGAAAGTCGGCGGCCAGGTCCACGATGACACCCACCTTGGGGCGCAGGTGCGGCACGAGGTGCTGGGACAGTCCGTGGCCCATCGCCAAGAACACGACGTCGAGCCCGTCTGCTCTTTCAGGGTCGGCTTCGACGAAGACCTCGTCGGGATACGCAGCGGCAAGGTTCGGATAGAGCGAGGCGACACAGGTACCGGCCTGGCTGTCACCGCTGAGCATCACCACCTCGAAGCCGGGGTGTCCGGCGAGAATCCTTAGAAGCTCGGCACCGGCGAAGCCAGAAGCACCGAAAACTCCCACCGACCGCCTAGAAATCATTGCACTACTATACACAACTCTGCATAGTCATACGCCTCTGTTAGGTGCGCCTTGGTGGGCGCGAAGCGTCAGCTCCGCAAGGGCGCGCCGAGGCGGGCCGCTGCCTCGATCATCGACGTCCGCAACTGTGAGATCTCCGAGTCGTCGAGGGTCCGGTCCGCCGCCCGCAGGCGGACTCGGAAGGTCAAGCCGCGCTTTGCATCCCCTAGCTCGGAGGAGTGATACACGTCTATCAGGGTTACGCCCTCCACCAGGTTTCCCCCAGCCGGCCGGCCGGGGAGCGACGCACCGCCCGACGAACCAGCACCCGACGAACCAGCACTCGACGAACCACCGGCTCCCTGCGCGCCGTCGAGGCGGAGCGCGCCGTCGAGGCGGAGCGCGCCGTCGAGGCGGAGCGCGCCGTCGAGGCGGAGCGCGCCGGCGACGGTCGACGCCGCGACGTTGTCGGGGACGACGAACGCCAGGTCGATGTCAGCGGCAGGAAACCTGCTCACTTCCTGCGCCCGACGGTCCCTTCGGGCTGCGCCGGCGAGAGCGTCCAAGGAGATGTCCAACCAGCCGACCCTTCCGGCCAGCCCGTAGGCGGCCGACACCTCCCCGGCGACTTCCCCGACGACCCCGAGGTTCACGTCCCCGGCCCCGACGCGCGCAGCGCGTCCCGGGTGCAATCCCGCGGCGGACTCCCCGGCGAGGACAGGATCGTAGAGGCGTAGAGCGTCCGCTATCAACACCCACGTCCTCACGGCCGACTCTACAGCTGCGTCCCGGCCGGTCGAGCGGGGTAAGACGACTGCGACGCCGAGGCGCTCCTCTTCGACCGGCAGGACCGACTCCCCCGATGGGAGGCGGAAGACCCGTCCTATCTCGAAGAGGGCGAGGTCGTCGCATTGGCGGTCCGTGTTGTAGCGCAGCGCGCGCAGCAGTCCCGGCAGCAGTGTCGGCCGCAGGATCGACTCGCCACTGTCGAGGGGATTGTCGACTTCGACTGCGTCAGGCCCGAGGCCGACCGCTGCGAGATCCCCGGGTGCGATGAACGTGGTAGTCCACGCCTCGTCGAAGCCAGCTCCCACAAGAACACCCCTCAGACGGCGCCTTTGGTCAGCCACGGCCGAGCGCGCGGCACCGGTGCGCTTGCGCGACGGGGGCAGCGTCCTTGCGATACGCCCGTAGCCGAGCATTCGCGCGACCTCCTCGACGAGGTCTACCTCCCGGCTGCACTCGAGGCGCCACGTTGGCACGGTCACCGCTGCCGAGCCGTCAGGCGAGGCCTCGACGCTGAAACCGAGAGGTCGAAGCAGCCCTGCCACGTCGTCGTCGGCGAGAGACGTCCCCAGAAGCGAGTTCACACGCCTCGTGCGCAGCGCTACGACCGGCGCCACCGGCGTGTGCGTAGCGTCGCGGTACTCGGCGGTCACTCCGAAGCGGACCTTGTCGCCCCCCTCCAGCGTCCGTAGCAGCTCGACGAAACGTTCGAGAGCCCGGCCGGCGAGCTCCGGGTCGACACCGCGTTCGAAGCGCGTCCGGGCTTCGGAGCCGAGCCCTAGCCGCTTTCCGGTCCTGGCGATCGTCGTAGGATCAAAATAGGCGCATTCGAGCAGCACCCGGCGAGTCGTGTCGTCGATCTCGGCGCTAGCTGCGCCCATCACGCCGCCGATACCGACCGCTGTGCCGTTGGCGTCGCAGATGACGCAGTCTTGGGGACCGACGTGACGTAGCACTCCGTCTAGGGTACGGACGGTCTCTCCCTCGCGACCTCGCCTCACCGACAGGCCCCCGCCGCCCAGACGGTCGAGGTCGTAGGCGTGGTTGGGCTGGCCGACGTCGAGCATGACGTAGTTCGACACGTCGACGATCCCGCTGATCGGGCGCATCCCAGCGAGGGTAAGGCGGCGACTCATCCAAAGCGGTGATGAAGCGCTGGGCACGTCCTCCAAGACGGTGGCGGCAAACCGCGGGCACATCTCGCCCGCGTCGACGCGCAGCGACGCTACCGCTACCGTGGGGTCGGGAGTGCCTACCGGGGGCGCCGAAGGCCAGGCCCACTCCTCGCCAAGAGCAGCAGCTAGGTCGCGTGCTACACCCGCCATGCAGAGAGCGTCGGGCCGGTTGGGCGTCACGTCGATGTCGAAAACGACGTCAGGGTGGACGCCCAGAGCCTCGGCGAGCGGAGTTCCGGCTTCGGCGCTGCCTTCGGGGAGCACCAGAAGCCCGTCGGACCCCGCGGGGTCCGCCAAGTCGAGCTCCGCCGGGGAGCACAGCATCCCGTTGGACACCTCGCCGCGCATCTTGCGCCTCGAGATCTTGAAGTCGCCGGGCAGCACCGCCCCGACTGGTGCGAGAGGGACCAGGTCGCCGACATCGAAATTCCACGCTCCGCAGATGATCTGCAAGGCGTTGCCGTCCCCGGCGTCGACGTCGACGATCCTGATGCGGTCCGCATCCGGATGCTTGCGAATGTCGAGGACCTTCGCCACGACGACGTCGGCGATGCCCGCCCCTACCGTCTCGACGGACTCTACGACCAGCCCGAGGCCGCTCAAAGCCTCGACGATGCGCTCTGTGGGGGCGTCGAGGGGGGCGTAGTCACGCAGCCAGGACAGTGGGGCTCTCATCTAAGGCTCCTAGAACTGGGAGAGGAATCGGACGTCGTTGTCGAGAAGAGCCCGCATGTCGGCGAGAGATGTCCTCACCTGTGCCAGACGGTCGATACCGAACCCGAAAGCGAACCCGCTGTAGCGCTCCGAGTCGATCCCTGTAGCAGCGAACACGTTCGGGTCGACCATTCCGCAGCCCCCGAGCTCGATCCAACCCGAGCCGCTACACGTGCGGCATCCCACGCCAGCACAGATCGGGCAGGTCACCTCGAACTCGGCGGAAGGCTCGGTGAAAGGGAAGAAGGAAGGCCGCAGCCGGGAGTGCATACCCTCGCCGAAGAAGGCCTCCGTGAAGACCTCGATGACCCCTGCCATGTCCCCGAAGGTGATCCCTTCGTCTACGACGAGACCTTCGATCTGATGGAAGACAGGAAGGTGCCTGGAGTCGGGCGTGTCCCTGCGGTAACAGCGGCCCGGCATCACCGAGTAGATCGGAAGGTCACCTTTTGACATGAGCCGCACCTGCACCGGCGAGGTGTGGGTGCGCAAGAGCACCGTCTCGGGAGCTCCCATGCGGAGGTACAAGGTGTCCCACATGCCCCGGGCGGGATGGTCCGGGGGCATGTTGAGAGCCTCGAAGTTGTACCAGTCGGACTCCACCTCAGGGCCTTCGACGACGTCGAATCCCATCGAGATGAAAGTCTCCTCCAGCTCGTCGCGGGTCTGCGTGACCAGGTGCAAGTGACCGGCCGATCGCTTCGACGCATGCAACGGGGGGCGTCGCACACCGCAGGACATCTCTGTCAGGTCCATGCGTTCCTCGACGAGTCGTCGCTCGACGTCGCGTCTGTCCAGGTCGTCGCGAACCTTACGAGCGAGGTCGCTCAGCGCCTGGCGCGTCTGTTGGAGCGCCTGGCCTGCTTCGGCTCGCTCCGAGGCGTCCAGGTCTTTCAGCGCAGCTCCGAGCGCCGCAAGAGACGACCGCTTCCCAAGGATTGAACGCTCGACCTCGGCGAGCGTCTCGAGGTCCGAGACACCGCCAAGGCGGCTCTCGGCCTCGGAGCGCAGGTTCTCTAGCGTCGATCGTATGGTCTGGATGTCCGTCAATGCCTCAGCCGCCTGTCGAGATCTCCACTCCCCTGCGAAAGGCGGGGGTGACACTGGCCGGTCGTATCCGAGCGGTCCCGTTCAACAATACCTGCCGTCCGCTCGGAAGCCCGCAGGGCACCCGACGAAGACGTCCTGCGCCGGGCCGCCTCGAAACACAAGACCGTGGCGGCCATCGCCACGTTCAACGATTCAGCGCTCGGGGTCATAGGGATGGTCACCTCGCCGTCCAGAGCGCTGCGAACCTCCGCTGGGATGCCTCGGCTCTCACCGCCGGCGACGAGCGCCACCGGGCCTTCGAAGTCGACTTCGTGGTAGGCGACGCCACCGCGGGCCACAGCACCCAGGCGTCGGTAGCCCAGGTCCGCGAGCTTGGACATCGCCTGGCGTGCAGGCGCTTTGGTGATCAACCGGCAGTGCAGCAGCGCACCGGCCGAAGCCCTGACCGCCTTGGGGTTGTAAGCGTCGACGCAGCCGTCGCACACTACGACGCCATCAGCGCCGGCCGCCGTCGCCGCCCGGATAGCAGTACCAAGATTCCCCGGGTCGGCGACGTCTACGCAGACCAGCACGAAACCGCAGGCGGGAAGATCCCCAAACGATGCTTCCACCAGTTCGGTCACCGCCAGGACACCCTGAGGGCTGACCGTTCCCGAGACACGCTTCATCACGCCCGGGGCGACAATGGCGACACGCGCTCCGCTAGCCGCCGCAAGCTGGCCGAGGCGCTCGAATCGCTTGTAGGACTCCGAGGAGTCGAAAAGCACCGTGTCGACCTGCCTGCCCGACGAAATGGCCGCCTCGACTAGTTTCGGACCCTCCAGCACGAACCTCTTCGCCGCCCACCTGGCTTGGGGGTTGGCAACAAGGTCCGCCACGAAGCGTACCGCTCGGTTGCGCGGCGAGAGGGGCTCTCCTAGGGCGGGATCCGCCAAGCTGCTCTGTGTGGTCAGCTCGCGGCTGACGCCAGAGCGTCCTTGGCTACCTGCACGAGGCTAGCGAAAGCGGTCTCGTCGTGGACTGCCAGGTCAGCGAGGATCTTCCGGTCCACCTCGACCTGAGAGGCGTGCAGGCCGGCGATCAGCCTGCTGTAGCTCATGCCGTGGAGCCTGGCCGCTGCGTTGATCCGCTGGATCCACAGCTGGCGGAAGTCGCCTTTGCGAGCCCGGCGGTCCCTGAAAGCGTACTGCATCGAGTGCATGACCTGCTCGTGGGCAGCCTTGTAGCTTCGACTCTTGTTACCGAAGTAACCCTGCGCCTGTTCTAGTACGGCACGACGGTGCTTTTTGCTATGAACGGCGCGCTTGACTCTTGCCATCGCCGGCTCCTCTCAGAATAGACGTGTAAGGCTGGCTCGGTCCCGACACGGCTGCGGGCTTCGCCAGCGTGGAGTCGAGTGCCAAATGCAAGGAACGCCTTGCGGCGGAGGGAAATGTCACAGAAAGAAATGTCACAGACCCAGAAGCCGTTTGACCGCCTTGACGTCGCCACTGGACACGTCGGCTTCGCGGCCGAGACGGCGCGTGCGGGTCGAGGACTTCTTCTCGAGGATGTGTGAACGAAAGGCGCGACGACGCCGCAGCTTCCCGGTTCCAGTGACCTTGAAGCGCTTCGCCGCGCCCCTGTCGGTCTTCATTTTCGGCATGATCGCAACAACTCCTAGTTCGAATCGGCAAGTCTAGCTGTTTTCGCTCACGCTGAGCCACAGCGCAACGCAGGCGTTCCCGGCGAGAGCGGCTGGCTGCGTCAGGAGGCGCCGGCAGCCGTGCTTGCAGCGCCGGCCGGGTCGCTCACCCCAGCGCCGTTGGCGTCAACCGCATCCGCTGCCGGCGCTGCGGCGACCTCTGAGGTCAACTCGAGCTTCGACGCGCTTGGGTCCACGCTGAGCGCTGCGGCAGCCTCAGCCTGCGACGCCGGAACTTCGGGCGGCGCCTCCCCAGGTTCGCCCAGCGGCTTGCGCACCTGGGGCCTTCGCTCCGGGGCAAGGACCATGATCATGTTACGACCGTCGAGCTTGGGAGCCGCCTCCACCTTGCCGACGCCTTCGACCTGCTCGGCGACGTGGTCGAGGATCTTCTTTCCGAGGTCGGGATGGCTCATCTCGCGGCCGCGGAACATGATCGTGACCTTGACCTTGTGACCCTCACCCAAGAAGCGGGCGACCTGGCGGGTCTTGGTGTCGAAGTCCCCGACGCCGATCTTCGGCCGGTACTTCATCTCCTTGATACCGGCGCTGGTCGACTTGCGCTTCGATTCCTTGGCTCTCTGGGCCGCCTCGTACTTGAAGCGGTTGAAATCCATGATACGGCACACCGGAGGGCTCGCCTCCGACGCCACCTCGACGAGGTCGAGATCCAGCCGGCGCGCAATGCTAAGAGCTTCGGGAAGAGGCTTGACCCCTAGCTGGGCACCGTCCGGACCGATAAGGCGAACCTCGCGCGCACGAATGCGGTCGTTGGTACGGTGCTCGTTCTGATCAGTCGAAGGGGCTATGCGAGATCTCTCCTGGTCTTGAGTGGTTTGGGGGCTCTGCGACGCCGATGAAGCTTAGAGCACAAATCGGGACTTGTCTCGCGAAAACTTCTTCCTCGGGTCAAAGCCACCAGGGTGAAGCCTCGTGCACCCGTCTCAGGCTTCGCAGCCCGAGATTGCATCCATGGGCATTGCCGCTTCCCGTGATTTCCATTTTCGCTATTAGGCTATCTGAAATGAGCACCCTTTGGACACCCAGCGGGGAGCGTCCCATCCGCAGACCTTCACCTCAGTCCGAACAGCCAGCGCCCGCCCGCAGCACTCGCGCCCCGGAGGAGCACGGCGCTTCGGGAGACGACCGTGGGCCCGACGACCACCAACACGCGTCGCTCGACGAGGAGGAGCTACGCCGCGTCCGGGACCGCCTCGCTGCGACACCGGCCGACGTGGTGATAGCGAACCATGCGTATGGGATATTCGAGCTCGCAGGACTTCATCTGTCCCTCGACCCACCCCAGCTCGACCAGGCCAGGCTGTGCATCGACGCCTTCGGCTTGCTGGTCGAAGGGCTCGGGGACCGTCTAGGCGAGCCAGCCTCCCAGCTGCGAGAGGCCCTCAGCCAGTTGCGCCTCGTTTTCGTGCAGGTTGCGTCAGCTTCCGGACATCCGACACCAGCGGTCTAGACCGTAGCGACCCCCGCTGCTTCTAACACGCCCCCATGGGCGGGCACAGCGACGAAAACGACACGGGCGCCCACTTCGACGCTGCGCGTACCGTCGGCTATCTGCGTGCAATGGAACCGGTAGCGCAAAGGGGGCCCAGCGGTGGCCTCGACTGTGCCGAGACCGACTTGTGCGTCGAAGTCGACGACCGTCCCGGTCAGGCGTTCACCTGCAACGGCGCTGTTCAAGGCACGATCTTCGCTATCGGCAGCTCGATGATGTCGGTCGCCCCGTGGTCTTTGAGCTCAGGGATCAAAGTGTTAATCGTGTGCTTGGGCACGACCGCCTCGACAGCGAAGGCGTCCTCCCCGAAAAGCTTGGACACCGTCGGAGATTTCATTGCCGGGAGGATGCCGATCACAGCGTCGAGGGATCCAGGGTCGACGTTAAGCTTGACCAGGACACGGGTTCGGGCGATCAACGTACCGTCCAGCAGGCTCTTGATCTGCTCCATGGCGTGACGCTTCGCTTCGTCAGCGTAAGAGACGGGGTTTGCGACCAGCTCTGTGTAGGACTCAAGGACGGTGGCGACCACGCGAAGGCCAGCGGCGCGAAGCGCTCGTCCGGTCTCGGTGATCTCGACCACAGCGTCGGCGACGTCGGGGATCTTCGCCTCGGTCGCTCCATGGGAGAGGCGCACTTCGGCTCGCACCCCGTGAGCCTCGAGGAATCTCGCAGTCAGCTGCGGGTACTCGGTGGACACCCTGGTCCCGGGGGGAAGGTCGGTGACGTCTCTAACGGGCGAGCCGTCTGCGACAGCTAGGACCACGCGGATTGGGCGCGTGGTGGCCTTGCTGTAGCGAAGCTGGCCGAGAGAAACCACGTCGCTGGCTGTCTCCTCGATCCAGTCCCGGCCGGTGATGCCAAGGTCGAAAAGGCCTTCGCTCACGTAAAGCGGGATCTCTTGGGGGCGCAGGATGCGCACGTCGTCGACGCGTGGATCGTCGATCGTCGCCTTATAGTCGACGTCGGAGCTCCTGGCGACGGCGAGGTCGGCGTCAGAGAACAACTCGAGCGTCGCTCGTTCGAGGGAGCCTTTAGGAAGGACCAGCTTCAACACCCCTTAGGCCACCTTGGGGCCAGCCGGTATCTCCGCTAGGAGGTTCACCACTTCGATAGCGCTAAGCGCAGCCTCGAAACCCTTGTTACCAGCTTTGGTTCCGGACCGTTCGACGGCCTGTTCGATCGTCTCGGTGGTGAGGACCCCGAAGATCACTGGGACTCCGGTGTCGAGGGAAGCCCGCGCGATCCCAGCCGCAGCCTGTCCTGCTACCACGTCATAGTGCCCGGTCGCCCCGCGTATCACCGCTCCCAGGGTGATCACCGCGTCGAAACCGCCGGAGGCGGCCAGGCGGGATGCTACCAGCGGCAACTCGAACGCCCCCGGAACCCAAGCGACGCTGATGTCAGACTCGACGACGCCGTGCCGCCGTAGGCAGTCAAGCGCCCCGTCGACGAGACGAACGGTGATCGTGTCGTTGAAGCGCGACGCTGCTATCGCGAACCTTCTACCCGCGCCGGTGAGAGCGCCCTCGAACGTCTTCACAGACCTGCTCCCTCTTCGAATAGGTGACCGAGGCGGTCCCGTTTGGTGCGAAGGTAGCGGATGTTCTCTTCGTTGGGCTCGGTGTGTATCGGCACCCGCTCGACTATCTGCAGTCCGTAGCCCTCCAGCCCCCCGCGCTTGGCAGGGTTGTTGGTCATCAGGCGCATGGTCGTGACACCAAGGTCCACGAGGATCTGGGCTCCAATCCCGTACTCCCGGCTGTCCACGGGCAGACCCAGCTCGACGTTCGCGTCGACGGTGTCCAAGCCTCCGTCTTGGAGCTCGTAGGCTCGCAGCTTGTGAGAGATCCCGATACCTCTGCCCTCGTGGCCTCGCAGGTATACCACGACGCCTAGGCCTTCCTCGGCGATGCGCTGCATCGCACCGTGAAGCTGCGCTCCGCAGTCGCAGCGCAGAGAAGCGAACACGTCCCCGGTGAGGCACTCGCTGTGCACCCTGACAAGGACGTTCTCGGCGTGCGCCGGGTCGCCCATGACGAAAGCGAGATGCGTCTCGCCGTCTAGAACGCTGGTGTAGGCGACGCAGCGGAACTCACCGAACGTCGTCGGGAGCCGAGCGTCGGCGCTTCGTGTCACCAGTCGTTCAGTGCGACGCCGATAACGAATCAGGTCGGCGATGGTCAGGATTGGAAGTCCGTGACGAGCGGCGAAGCTCTCCAGCTCCGCCCGCCTCGCCATGCCCATGCCGTCCTCGGTCACGATCTCGCAGAGGACCCCGGCGGGCGTCAACCCGGCTAACTTGGCGAGGTCTACCGCTGCTTCGGTGTGGCCGGCCCTTTTGAGCACGCCCCCATCGCGGGCACGCAGGACATGCAGGTGGCCGGGTCTGAGCAGGTCGTCGGGGGAGGTCTTGCTGTCGGCCAGCGCCACCGCCGTGGCGGAGCGATCCTGGGCGGAGATGCCCGTGGTGGTGCCGGAGCGCAGGTCGACCGTCACTGTGAACGCTGTCCGCTGGCTTTCGGTGTTGCGTGCGACCATCAAAGGCAGCTCGAGCTCGTCGGCTCGCTGGTTGGTTATCGCAGCGCAGATCAACCCGGAGGTGTGACGAACGAAGAACGCCATAGTCTCAGGGCTAGCGTGCTCGGCGGCGACGACCAGATCCCCTTCGTTCTCGCGATCCTCGTCGTCTACGACGACGACCATCCCCCCCGCTGCTATGGCCGCGACCGCCTCGTCCACGCTCGAGAAAGTCACTGTCCGACTCCGCCGTCGCTGCCAGAACAGCGCTCGCCCGCAGCTTGCCTGGGCGCGTAAGGCGACCGAGCTCCTGCGACGAGAAGTCTCTCCACGTACTTTGCGATGACGTCTACCTCCAGGTTCACAGCGTCACCGACGTTGCGGCGGCCGAGGGTGGTGGCTTCCATGGTATGGGGAATGACAGCGACAGCGAAAAGATCCTCGCCCGTCGCCGCTACGGTGAGGCTGACCCCGTCGACGGTGATGGATCCCTTTTCGACTATGTACCTGGCGAGACCTGCCGGTAGAGAAACCTCAAGGTCAGGTGCGGTGCGCAAGACGGTGCCTGTCGCGTCGACGTGACCTTGAACTAAGTGGCCACCGAGGAAGTCTTGAGCGCCGAGCGGCAACTCCAAGTTCACCGGGTCCCCGACGCGCAGCGCTCCCAGGTTCGTCCGGGAGAGCGTTTCGGCGACGGCGTCCGCTGTCCAGTGGCCGGCTCCTACCTCGGTAGCGGTGAGGCAGCAGCCGTTCACAGCGACCGAATCACCTACCTTGAGCCGGGGCGCTAGACGGTCGGAGCGGACGCGGATACTGCGGCCTCCCTCCGGGCCAGCCAGCGACAAGACCGCTTCGACCGTCCCGACATCTTGTACTATCCCGGTGAACACGGCCCTCACCGTAGGTCATCGCCAGCGCCGGCTACCAGATCGACTCGCAGGTCAGCTCCGAGCGAGCGTACCGAGGCGATCCGACCGCGGCTGACGGCGCTCATCGTGGTAGCTCCTGGCCCGGCGAACATAGCGAGACCGTCGTCGCCGCCCATGAGAGCCGGGGCGAAGTACAGCGTGTACTGGTCCACCAGACCGAGACGATGGAACTCCCCGGCGACGCGCGCGCCGCCTTCCACGAGCAGCTGGAGAACTCCCCGCCCCCCGAGGTCGTCGAGAAGGTCCCCGAGGTCACCCTCGTGGAACAAAGCGGGGTGCACTTTCGCTCCCGGGTCGACGGCGCCTGGGCTGCCAAGCACCACCCGTAGCGGGTCACGGCCTACAGCGTCGCGTACCGTGAGTGCCGGGTCGTCGGCGCGTACCGTAGCCGCCCCGACGGCCACAGCGTCACTGAGAGCTCTCAGGCGGTGGGCATCAGCTCGCGCCTCGCGACCTGTGATCCACTTCGAGGTGCCGTCAGGGGCTGCGATACGCCCGTCCAGCGTGGCTGCCAACTTCACCACAACCCACGGCCGGCCGTGCCGGCGGTGCTTGAGGTAGGCGGCCAGCGAAACTTCGACCGCCTGCGAGGCGATCCCGACCCGCACCTCCAAGCCGGCGGCCCGGAGCTTCGCAACTCCCCTCCCCGACACCTGCTCGTCGGGATCCACGACGCCTACGACCACCTTGGCAACGCCCGCCTTGACGATAGCGTCGACGCAGGGCGGCGTCCGGCCGTGATGGGAGCACGGCTCCAGCGTCGAATACAGCGTCGCGCCGGCAGCGCCAGCGCCGGCAGCTCTCAACGCGAGCACCTCTGCGTGCGGTCCTCCCGGTGGTGACGTCGCTCCGGTCGAGATCTCTGAACCGTCGGCTCCCACTACCACGGCGCCCACCCACGGGTTCGGCGAAGTGGTACCCCGGGCGGCCTCTCCGACCTCCACTGCTTTTCGCATCCACGCTTCGTCCCTGGCGGAAGCGCTCACATCGTGCGAGGTAGACGGCCTGTTCACGGGTGGTTCGCTGGGCGCTCCCCGAGCAGGTCCAGGGCATGGGGAAGAACGTCGATGACCGCGCCCAGGCACTCCGCTGCCCCTTTCGGCGAGCCGGGAGTGTTGATTATGACCGCTTTCCCACGGACCCCGGCCACGCCCCGGGACAGTCTCCCTAACGGGCTGATCAACCTCATAGCCTCCGCGAGCCCGGGGGCGTCTCGTTCGATGATCTCGCGCGTGCCTTCGGGGGTCTGGTCCCGTGGAGCGAACCCGGTTCCACCTGTCGTGACGACAAGCCCGTGAAAGCTTGCGCTTACCCTGGCAAGCTCCCCGGCCACCGACGCGACACCGTCCGCCACGACGGAGCGTTCGACGACGCTGAAGCCGCCAGCTTCGAGAACCTCGACGAGCGCTGCACCCGAGAGATCCTCCCTCGTCCCGCGGACCACGCCGTCGGACACGGTGATCACCTTGGCCAGGTACCCGCCGCTCGGCTGCGAAGGCGGCTCCCCTACCCGACCTTCCACCTCAGCCACCTTGCTTGCCCGCAGCGGCACGCTCAGCCGACCTTCGGATACCGGCAGCCGCAGCCAGCGGATCAGGGCGCCCGAAGATCGCGCTGCCGGCGACGAAGACGCTCGCTCCCGCAGAGCAAGTCCAAGCAGCTCGCTCCTCGTCAATGCCACCGTCGACTTCGATCGACAAATCGAGCGAGTTCCGCTCGGCGTAGCTGGCAGCCCAGGCGATCTTGTCCAGGGCGACCGGCATGAACTTCTGCCCGCCGAAACCCGGGTGGACGGACATGACCAAGAGCACGTCGATCTGGCCGAGGAACTCCTCGCACGCTTCGATAGGCGTCTCGGGATTGACAGCAAGCCCGACGCTCATGCCCAGGCTGCGGCACTGCTCGATCAGGCTTGCGGTGCCGCCCACCTCGACGTGAACGCTGGCGCTGTTGGCCCCCGCCGCGGCGAAAGCCTCAAGGTAATCGCCAGGGTTGGTCATCATCAGGTGACAGTCGAGGTATGCATCGCAGTACCTTCTTATGGCAGCCACGACCGGCGGTCCGATGGTCAAGTTGGGAACGAAATGACCGTCCATGACGTCGACGTGCAGCCAGTCGGCTTCTGCGCGCACGCCGTCTATAGCAGCGCCGAGGCGGGCGAAATCAGCGGAGAGTATCGACGGCGCCACCATCACCTGCCTGCTTGCTACTCCCACGGTGTCAACCTAGCCGACGCGACCACCGATCGTAACCCGAGCACGAACATGCCGTCACTGTCGCAGTCCTGGGGCAAAAGCAGGGCCCCCCGCCCGTGTGGACGCCACGGCGGCCCGGGGGGGTCCAACGCTACCAGCCAGTCGGCAGCGTCGCGTATCCAGGCGTCGAAGCCGACAGTCTCCGCGTCGGTAACCGTGCACACGCTGTATACGAAGGTCCCGCCTGGTGCGAGAAGGTCCCAGGAGGCCACTGCGAGACGGCGTTGCAGCGCCGCAAGGCGCGCAACGTCGGCTTTCGACCGCCTCCAGCGGGCGTCCGGGCGGCGGCGCAGCACGCCGAGCCCCGAGCACGGGGCGTCGAGGAGCACGGTCGAGAATGCTCCGCGCCGCCAGCTTGGACGCTCCCCGTCGGCGACGACCGTGACGACAGAGCCAGAACCGAGGGCACTGACATTAGAAGCGACGGTCCTAGCGCGCGACTCGGATATGTCGGCCGCCACGACGAGGCCGCAATCCGCGCGCGCCGGCGCCGGGTCGGTTTGAGCCCGTGCGGTGGCCGGCGAACTGGCGATAGCCGTCGCTTTGCCACCAGGAGCTGCGCACACGTCGAGCAGCGGACCGGGGCCGGCTAGCGAAGTTACGTAGGCGGCGACCATCTGGCTGGCGGTGTCTTGGATGTAGCCGTCAGCGCGTCGCGTGGCCCGACCTTGGCGGTTCATCGCCTCGAGCGCCCCGAGGGCGTCTTGTTCCCCGAGGTCGGAGCCGAGGAGCTCTACTATCCAGTCCGGATAGCTCAGCCTGGTGGCTGTGTCGGGCCACTCGAATCGTCGGTCTGCCACGTCGGCGGACACTTTGCGCAGGACAGCGTTCACGAGGGACCGCCCGGGTCCTCGAACCTCTTCGACTGTCGCCGCAACAGCGGCGTGAGGAGGGATCCTGGTCCATATCAACTGGTAGACCCCCAGAAGAAGGGAGGCCCTGACGTCGGGGTCCAGCGCCTGGAGGCGGCCTCCTCGTCGGGCTGCGATGGTGGCTGCCGGCGGCCTTTTCGTTACCGTCGAGCCGCGGGTCTGCGCCGGTCTTTTCGGGCCCGCCCCGCTGCGCGGTAGCGCCAGGTGACGCTCGATCATCCAGGCAGCAGATCGGCGCATCCGACACGCCCCGTAGACCAGCTCTGTGACGAGATGGCGGTCTCGTTCGTCGAGACCGGAGCGCCCCAAACGCTCGGGTACGGCGACGTTGGCCCGCTCGCCTGACTCGACAGCCACCATTGCGTCCAACGCGACCGCCCGTGCCGTAGCCGTCCCTCGCGCTCGGCTCAACTCTGCGTTCCGGGCGCCTGGACGACTTCACCGGATCCCGGCGTCGCGCCGACGGTCTCCCCGGGAGATGGGCGGACGCCACGCGACCATGAGGCTGCGTCCATCGGGCGTCTGGCTTGTGGTTGGACCTTCACCAGGCGCAAAGCACCCGTTCCGGCGTAGACGAGGTCGCCGTCGAGGCGTCCGGGAGGACCTTGGCCCTGCGTCGCTGTTGCGTCGAGCACCAAAAGCCTCTCGCCGCGCCAGGTGGTCCAGGCACGACCGGCCCGCACGACCCGTTCGAGCTCGACTGCGGGTCTCGTCCAGTCCAACGCAAGGTCGGCGCTGGTCAGCTTCGCTGCGTAGGTGGGCTCGCCTACCTGGGGTTCAGGGACTCCCAGCCCGCCTGCGAGAGCGTTGACCACCAGGGCCGCGCCCAGCCTCGCCAGGCGGTCGGTGAGCTCCGCCGCTGTGTCAGACGGTCGGATCGCCAGCTCGGCTCGCTGGTACACCGGGCCCGTGTCGAGGCCCTCTTCCACCTTCATCAGGCAGACACCGGTCGTCTTGTCGCCGGCGAGCAACGCCCGTTCCACCGGTGCGGCGCCACGCCAGCGGGGCAGCAGGGAGAAGTGGACGTTAACCATGTCGAGTTCGCCTAGCACGTCCGCAGGGATGATCCTGCCGTACGCGACGACGACCCCGAGCGCTGCTCCGTAGCCAAGGCAACCCCGGGGCGTGTACTCGACGGGCACGCCGTAACTTTCCGCCAGGGCTTTCACCGGAGTAGGAGACGGAGCGGCGCTACGCGACCTGCGCGTGTCAGGCCGGGTGACTACCACCGCCACGTCATGCCCAGCCCTGATGATCTCGGCGAGGACGACAGCGGCCGGATCGGGCGAGCCGAGGAAGGCGATCCTCAGGGCTCAGGCCTCGTCAAGTTGCCCTCGGCGGCGCAACTCTCTCATGGCCTGCTTCTTCTGGTCCTTGTCGAGGAGGCTCAGCAGGAGACGCCCGTCGAGATGGTCCATCTCGTGCTGGAGGCAGCGCGCCTCGATCTCGTCGGCTTCGATGGAGATCTCCCGACCGTCGAGGTCATAGCCTTTAAGGTGAATCTCCTTGGGCCTCACGATCGGGAAGAACAATCCCGGGATCGACAGGCAGCCCTCGTCGTACTCCCACTCTCCGCTCTGATCGGCGATGGTCGGGTTGATAACAGTCACCGGCGCTGCGTCGCCTAACTGGTAGACGAACATCCTCTTTTGGACGCCCACCTGGGGAGCGGCAAGGCCTAGGCCGTTGGCGGCGTGCATCGTCTCCAACATCGACTCGGCGAGGTTCGCCAACCTGGCGTCCACGTCGATTACTTCCTTGGCCGGCTGCGTGAGGACAGGGTCACCAAAGAGCCGGATCGTATACGTCGACACCGTTATATGGTAGCGCCGGCATTCCCGAAACGGCCGCTACGACGCGGACGTACCGCTTTTCTGCGAACCTTGGCTGATGCCCCACTACTTCGACGAGCTTCCCGGCGTGGTGTCGCAGCCGGGCACGGTACGCCTGAAGCTGGCAGACTTGGACGAGGAGCTCGTTTCGGACCGCGGTGTCTTCTCCGCGACACGGCTCGACCCTGGGACAGCCGTGCTTTTGGAAGCCGGAGCGTCGGCAGCCGCTGAGCGCGGCCTCGAAGGGAACCTTCTCGACTTGGGCTGCGGGTACGGGCCCGTCGCCTGCACCGTGGCTCGCCGTAACCCTCGTGCCACGGTTTGGGCCCTCGACGTCAACAGGCGGGCGCTGGACCTGACCGGGCGCAACGCGCTTCGTCTCGGCCTCACCAACGTCGTCACCGCAACCCCCGAGGAGGTACCCCGAGATATGTTCTTCGAGGGCATATGGTCGAACCCACCGATCCGTATCGGCAAGCCGGCGCTGCAAGAACTGCTGAGCCGCTGGCTGGACCGACTGGCCGGCGGAGCGACGGCACGGCTCGTCGTGGCTCGCAACCTCGGGGCGGACTCCCTCGCCGGGTGGCTCGGAGCCAAGGGTTTCGGGGTCGAAAAGTACTCTTCGAAACGCGGTTACCGACTCTTGGCGGTCCGCACCGGGGAGAGCCGCACCGGGGAGAGCCGCACCGGGGAGAGCCGCACCGGGGAGAGCCGCACCGGGGAGAGCCGCACCGGGGAGAGCCGCACCGGGGACGCCGCGTCGTGAGGCAGCTCCGCCCCACGGACCTCAAAAGGCTCCACCGGGAATGGAACCGGCGTGCCGGCTCGCGCGTCTCGCTCATCCTCGACGGCGTTCAGTCTCCTTTCAACGTGGGGGCGATAACCAGGACCGCAGCTGCGTGGCGCGTCGAGCACCTCTATCTGTGCGGCCAGACACCCCCACCGACGTCTGCCAAAGCGGCCAAGGTTGCGCTCGGCACGCAGAGGTACCTGACGTGGTCTGTGACCGACAGCGGCGCCGACGCTGTCGAAGCCGCCCGCAAAGACGGCTACTACGTAGTCGGTCTCGAGCTCGCCGAGGGAGCAGAGCCGCTTCACTTGGGTGTCCACGACGGAGACGTCTGCCTGGTTGTAGGCAACGAGGACCACGGAGTTCCGCCGTCGACTCTGCAAGCCTGCGACGCCGTCGCTTACCTGCCTCTCACGGGAAGGGTCGGCTCGCTCAACGTGGCGACGGCGGTCGCGGTCGGCGTCTACGAGCTTCGCCGGCGCGAGTGGACGTGACAGCAGGCGTGCACGCCCGGCCGCTCAGCGACGGGCAACCCACGTGGCGCTGACAGCGTCGTGAGCTGCTACCAGGGCCTCGCAGCGGGCTACTTCGGCGTCGTCGAGCCCAGGAGCGACCCTTACGGCGATCGGTCTTATAGAGATCCCACCTCGCGGAACGAAATCCCCGAAGACCCTCAACCACGCCGGCGCGCAAGCTTCTACCAGGTCGTCGGCGATCCGGTTGACGCAGTCCTCGTGGAACGCCCCGTGGTTTCGGTAGGCGCCAAGGTAAAGCTTCAGGCTCTTGGTCTCCACGCAGCGAAGAAGCGGCACGTAGTGAACGTGCAGCCGGCCGAAGTCGGGCTGGCCGGTCATCGGGCAGAGGCTGGTGAACTCCATGCATTCCAGCCCGACGGCCCAGCCTCCCTGCGGCCGGGGGTTGCTGAACGTCTCGAGGATACCGGGGTCGGGATGCTCGTAGCGGTAGCGGGTCTGGCCACCCAGCGCTGTCAGCTCTGAAAGGTCGCTCACGCACCCCCACGGTAGCGGCCCGAGACCGGGGACCGTCGCCGTCACCGCTGCTGGTGGTGGTGCTTGCGGGCCTTGTTCGGTCACAGGTTCGCCGGGTCGACTGCTATGCGAAGCCGGCCCGCCGGGCGGCCAAGCGACGACAAGGCGTCGCAAAGGGTCACATGGTCGGGGGCTTTCACGAGCCACTCGGCGCGCGCCGGACGCGCCGGCTCCTCGCCGTGCCCTGGCACACGGGGGCCACCTGCCCTGGGCGGGCTTGCTCCGGAAGGGCCGTGAACCTCGAGCGAGGGCAGCTCCAGTGCTCTAAGCGAGTCGACCCAGCCTTGGGCAGCCTCGCCGGACACCAACGCGACCGCTGAGAAAGGAGGAAGCCGCAGCATAGCCCGGAGGTGACGTTCCGCTTCGACTGCGACACCGGGGTCACCCGCCGCTGCCGCTTGTATCACGTAGTGATGCGGCGTACGGGTCTGGAGCAGCACCGTACCCCTCCGGCCTCTCACTAACCTCGAAGCGCTCGACACCAAGGCGAGGGAGTGCTCCGCCGCCGATACGCGCGGCGCGAGAAGCTCCTGGTCGAAATCCAAGAAAGCCACCACGTCGAAGCCGGCGGCAGGATCGAGGCGTCTGAGGAGCGCCTCGGTGCCGACCAGAACTTCTGCGTCGGGGAGCTCACCGGTCGAACGAGTGACCTCCCCGACCTGCCGGCCTGCAAGGCGCTCCAGGTCCTCCCTGGCCCTGGAGGTTCCGATCCGAAGCGCTGACAGGCGGATCGAAGTGCAATAAGAGCACACGTAAGGCCGGGTTGCTCCGCAGCGCTGACACGACAGCAAGCCGCCCTCCGGTGACGACACCGCCGCGTCGCAGACCTCGCAGCGGGCGACGGCCCCACAGTTCGCGCAGGCCAGAAGCCTTGAGCGGCCGGTCCTGTTCAACACGCACGCCACCCGACGGGGGGTCCTGACCAGCTCGACGACCCGCTCGCTGTACAAGCCGCTCCTCGGGTCCTCGGCGCGCTGGTCGACGACCTCAAGGTTCGCCCACCCGGACCTCTCCTTCTCGGGGTCGGGATTCCACAAACGCCCGAACGCCAGGAGTTCGGCACCCGGGCAGGAGCTGAGCAGGTAACAGGGCACCCCTTGGCGTCGAGCTCTCTCGGCGGCCACCGTGACAGCACTCCACGTGGGTGCCGCCTCAGAGATGTGCAACTCGTCGTGTGCGTCGACCACGACGACCGCCGCCATCCCCGGGCACGGCGCCCACGCCGCCCCCCGGCTGCCAAGGACGACGGCCGCGCCGGAACGCGCCTGGGTCCAGCCATCGGGCAGCAACGCCACGTCCCCGCCCGCCCGTCTGAGCCTGAAGGCCAGGGCGGAAGCCCGCGCGTGCGTCGGGACGACCACGAGGATCGCTCCGAGCTGCGCTGCTTCCGCTACGAGCGGAGTCGGGTCCGCTGCCGGCCCGACACGAACCACGTGCACCCCGACGCTTGTAGGAAGGCGCTGTGAAGAGGGGGCAGCCGGCCGTGAGAGACGAGGCTCCACCAGCCGGCGCACGGCACGATCGGCCGAACCTGCTCGCAGGAAGTGCGCTCTCCTGCCCGCCCACCTCCAAGCCGCCCAGTTGGCCAGGTCGACGACGTCGGCTTGGGGACCCCAACCTCTCAGCGTCGCTATTGCCTTGAGCGTTCCAGCCTGAGGCCGCAACGATAACCCTGGTGATACGTTGCCGTCGTTTGGCTGCGGGATCCCCGGCGACACCGAGGAGACCCCGCCTAGGCCAGCATCGTCCTCCGGGCGCACAGCCGTCACCCACCCGCCTACCCGCCGGCCCGACAGGTCCACGCGTACCTGGCAGCCAACCTCCAGTGACTGAGCGAAATCTGAGGGCACGAAGTAGTCGAATTGCTTGTCGATGCCGCTCACGTCGGTGACCACCGACGCGATCAGCACCGCCACGCCCCTAGCGGCAACCGGAGCTTCGAAGGCTTGCCGTCAGGCGCCGATGGCACTCTTGAAGTCTTCGAGCCTGCTGACTTTCTCCCAGGTGAACTCCTTGTCCGAACGGCCGAAATGGCCGTACGCGGCAGTCTTCTGGTAGATCGGGCGGCGTAGATCCAAGTCGCGGATGATCGCCGCTGGTCTCAGGTCGAACACCTCGTTCACAGCGCTGGCGATGACAGCCGGGTCCACCTGCTCGGTTCCGAAAGTCTCCACCAGCAGCGAAACCGGCCGGGCCACACCGATCGCGTATGCGACCTGTATCTCGCATCGGCGAGCGGCCCCGGAGGCGACCACGTGCTTGGCTACCCAACGAGCGGCGTAGGCGGCTGAACGGTCGACTTTAGAAGGATCCTTACCCGAGAAAGCGCCACCACCGTGGCGAGCTGCGCCACCGTAGGTGTCGACGATGATCTTGCGGCCGGTGAGGCCGGCATCGGCGTGCGGCCCGCCCATCTCGAACTTCCCGGTCGGGTTCGCAAGGATCTTGTAGCCGTCGTCAGCGAAAGCCGCTGGGACTATCGGGGAGATCACGTGGTCTCGCAGGTCGGGCAGAAGCAGCGTCTCTATGTCGATGTCAGGCTTGTGCTGGGTGGAAACGAGGACCGTCTCGAGCTTCACCGGCCTGCCGTCCTCGTACTGGAACGTCACCTGGGTCTTGCCGTCCGGGCGAAGGTAGCCCAAAGTACCCACCTTGCGGACCTGCGCTAGACGCTGGGCGAGCCGGTGCGCCAACCATATCGGCAGGGGCATCAGGTCATCTGTCTCGTCGCACGCGTACCCGAACATCATCCCCTGGTCACCTGCTCCCTGAGCGTTGAGGATGTCCTCCCCGCTGGTACCGGAACGGACCTCCATGGCGGTGTCGACGCCTTGCGCGATGTCGGGGGACTGCGAACCGATCGACACCGCCACCCCGCAGGTCACGCCGTCGAAACCGACGTCTGAGCTGGTGTAGCCGATACCGGTCACCACGTCACGGACCAGCTTTGGGATCTCCACGTAACCGTTGGTGGTTATCTCGCCTGCGACGACGACCAAGCCGGTAGTTAGAAGCGTTTCGCACGCTACCCGCGACAGCGGGTCCTGCTCGAGTAGCGCGTCGAGCACAGCGTCGGATATCTGGTCGGCCATCTTGTCGGGATGGCCCTCAGTGACGGACTCTGAAGTGAAAGTCCAGCGGCTCATAGGTTCTCCTTATTTTCGAGGGCGGTCGGATTTTCGAGGGCGGTCGGATTTTCAAGGGCGGTCGGATTTTCGGGAGGGGCGCAATCGCGTGGAACGGCGGGGCCTCCGAGACTGGCCAGTCGTCCCCTCTCGGCCAACAAGGCTTGCGCGGCGTCTACTACAGCCGCGGCTACCGCCTCCTTGGAACTCAGAGGGACCTGCGTGACCCGCCCGGCCCCGTCCACGATGACGACGGCGTTCGTGGCGTGGCCGAAACCGACACTGGGCAGAGACACGTCGTTGGCGACGATCAGGTCGGCGCCTTTGGATGCGAGCTTACCCTGCGCCAACTCGAGAAGGGTCGGTCCCTCAGGCTGGACGGTCTCAGCAGCGAAACCGACTAGCAGCGGGCGGTTTGGGGCCTGCCCCGGTCGACCCGCCCCGTAGGTCGAGCCGATAATCGCGAGGATATCGGGATTGGCAACGAGCTCCAAGGCCGGGACGCCCTGAGCTTTCTTCAGCTTCTCCTCGGCTCGGCGAGCCGGGCGGAAATCGGCGACGGCCGCCGTCATAACGAGCACGTCGGCTCCACCTCCAGCGACCGGGCCACCAGCAATCGGGCCACCAGCAATCGGGCCACTAGGGATTCCAAGCTGGGCTTGCACCGCCGCAAGCATCTCTAATGCCGTCTCCACCTCGATCGTCTCCACACCCGGCGGTGCCGGCAGCGTGGAGGCGACGGTGCTGATCAGACGCACTGTGGCTCCCCTGGCAGCCAGTTCGGCCGCAATAGCGTAACCCTGACGGCCCGACGATCGGTTCCCGACGTAACGGACCGGGTCGATGGGCTCCCTGGTACCACCGGCGGTCACCACCGCCGACAGCCCCCTCAGAGGCGACAGTTCCTTGCGAGGCGACGACGCTGCGAGGAGGAGCGCTGCCGCCCGGACTATCTCTTCCGGTTCGGCCATTCGACCGGCTCCGAGGTCCCCACCGGCGAGCCGTCCGACTCCCGGGCCGACGAAGCGCACCCCTCGGCGGGTCAAAGTCGCAACGTTGTCCGCCACGGCTGGGTTCTCCCACATTTCTGTATGCATCGCCGGGCACATGAGCACTGGGGCCCGGGTGGCGAGCAGGGTTGCGCTGAGCAGGTCCGACGAGATCCCCGCCGCGTAGACGCCGAGTATCCGGGCGGTTGCGGGAGCGACAAGCACCAGGTCCGCGCGCTGGCCCAGAAGAGTATGAGGAATCGGGTCGCCCGCACCCCACAGCTTGGTCCTGACAGGCTCGGAGGCCAGAGCCGACAGGGTGGTCTCCCCGACGAAGCGCTGCGCCGCTGCGGTCATCACCGGCATCACCCACGCACCGGCCTGCACAAGCCGCCGGCAGATCTCAGCCGCCTTGTAGGCGGCGATCCCACCGGTGACGCCCAAGACGACCTTCCGGCCCTCCAGAGCCCGAAGATCGTCGCTTGCTGCCTCTTCGCTCAGCTCACGTCGTCCTGATCGTCAGCGTGCACAGAGTCGGTCTCCTGCGCCGGCGCGGCCGCCGCGCCGGAACCAGCCTCGTCGGAGCGGAGCGCCAAAGGGTCGGGACGGCTATAGGTGATCTTACCCGCGGCGATCTCCTCCATGGCTATCGACAATGGCTTGCGTGACACCGACGTTACCTGCGGCGGGACGATCGAACCCAGGCCAGCACCGAGCTGGTTGAAGTAGGCGTTCACCTGCCGGCCGCGCATAGCAGCGAGACTGACCAGTGTGAACTTCGAGTCGACTCGCTCCAACAGGTCCTCTACGGGAGGTTCCATCATCGTGGCTGGACGTTCGGTCAAGTTGTCTCCATCCGCTTTCGGTAGGTTTCGATTATACCGGCCAGCTCGCCGGCGGCCCGCTCCAGCTCGTCGTTGACGATCACGTGGTCGGCGAGCTCACGACCGAGCCTCTCCTCGTCGCGCCCGACCGCAAGACGTCTTGCGACGGACTCCTCGTCGTCGCCCCTTCCCCGAAGGCGCTCCTCCTGTACCGAGATCGACGGCGCGACTATGAGTATCACGACCGCGTCGGGATAGTCTCGGCGGACCTGCCTTGCACCGTCGAGCTCAATTTCGAGTAGCAGGTCACCGCATTCTCCGACGCAGGGTTCGGGTCGCGGAGTTCCGTAAAGATGGCCGGTGCCGGGGAACTCGGTCCATTCCAAGAAGCCTCCGGCTCGAACCTTGGCTTCGAAATCCTGCCGTCCCACGAACACGTAGGCACCAGGGTCCTCGCCTTGGCGCGGCGACCGGGTCGTCCACGAACGCGACAGAGCTATACCACCCACGACACCGAGGACTCGTTTGACGAGCGTACCTTTGCCGACCCCGCCGGGGCCGCACACCACGAAGATCATTGTCTAGAGGCGCCAGCGCCGGCTCAGAGGGTCGGAGGCTCAGATGCTCAGGCGAGCAGCTCGAGGAGCTTCTTGCGCTGCTGTTCGCCTAGACCTTGCACTCTTCTTGTGTCGGCGACGCCGAGCTCTTCGAGCACTCGCCGGGCCTTGACTTTACCCAAGCCGGGCAGGGACTCAAGGACGGACAAGACCTTCATCTTGCCGGCGATCTCGTCGGTGCTCGCCCTCGCAAGCAGGTCAGCGACAGTCACGGACCCCATCTTCAGCTTCTCCTTGAGCTCAGCGCGCGCTCGACGGGCTTGCGCGGCCTTCTCCAGGGCAGCTTGTCTTTGCTCGGGGGTGAGGGTAGGCGGTTGAGGCATGGCGCGCACGCTAGCGCGCTGGCGAGGGCCGTGCGCCGTCTTCCGGCGAGAAATGTGGCACCAGCGACGAGAAGATCGCCTCCGCTGCGCTCCTGCGGTCGGCTGCGGCGGTAACGGCCCTGCCGATGACCAAAAGGTCGGCTCCGGCTGCCAGAGCCGCGGCCGGCGTCGCCGAGCGGGCCTGGTCGTGCGAGGGGCTTCCAGCGGGACGCAGCCCTGGGACGACCGCTAGGAGCCTCGGTGCTATCAGCTTTGCTTCGGAGACGTCCGACGCTGCGCACACCACGCCCGCGCAGCCAGCTTCGACCGCAGTGGCGACCCGCTTCGCGAGAATGTGCTCTGGAGCGTCGGCGTCAGAGGTGAGGATCGTGACCGCGATAGCAGCAGGGTTCTCCAAGCCTGCCCGCTCGGCGCCCTCGCGTAAGCCTTCGACGCCGGCTCGCAGGACCGCAGGGCCAGCGAACGCATGAAAGGTGAGGTAGGAGACTCCAAGCGAGCCGAGGACGCGCGCCGCCCTGCCGACCGTGTTGGGAATGTCGGCCATCTTCAGGTCCAAGAACACTCGATAGCCGTCCTCCACGAGCATCGCTACCGCAGCAGGCCCCGCAGCGCTGAACAGTTCCAAGCCGACTTTCGCCACGCCGAACCACGGTCTCAGCTCCCTGGCCAGGCGTCCCGCGGCGACCGTGTCGTCGACGTCGAGGGCCAGAGCGAGATGCCTACGAAGCTCCGACTTAGCAGCCTCTGTCGCGTTCATGCGCGATTCCTTTCAGTTGTCGTAGATCGGTGACGCCGTGCGCGTCAGCCCAGGAGACCAGCTCGGAGGCGATGCGCGCAGGAGCCCTCGGGTCAGCGAAGGTTGCAGTCCCTACCTGCACGGCGTCAGCGCCGGCGCAGATCAGCTCAGCTGCCCCTACCCCCGAAGTGACCCCACCGACCCCGACGATGGGTAGGTCAGGCCAAGCCGCGCGGCAGTCGTATACAGCCCGCACTGCGACGGGGTGGATGGCCGGCCCGGAGAGCCCGCCGCCGCCGCCGCCGAGCCGTGGGCGCCCAGTGGCGGGATCCAACGCGAGTCCCATCAGCGTGTTTATGAGAGTCACCGCCGCAGCGCCGGACGCTGCCGCAGCGCCGGCTAGCGACGTCAGGTCGGTGACGTTCGGGCTGAGCTTCGCCCAGATAGGCAGGGCACCCTGAAGGCCCTCGAATGTGGCCCCAACGGCCGCGGCGACGCCTTCGGCGCTGTGAGCGAACATCCGCCGGCGGTCCTCGACGTTGGGACACGAGATGTTGACCTCGACGGCGACGACGCCGGGCGCCTGACCGGCGAGCACAGCGGACCTCAGCTGCGAAGCAACCTCCTTGTAGGCCTCGACGCTGAAACCCCAGACCGACACGACGACGGTCGCGCCGGTCGCCGCGAGCGCGGGAAGGTCACGCCTGAGCCATTCGGCCATGCCCGGGTTGTCGAGCCCGACACTGTTGAGCATCCCCGAGGCTGTCCCGATCACCCTCGGAGCGGGATTGCCCTGCCATGGTTGCGCCGACAGGGATTTGACGACCACGGCTCCGAGTGACGCGAGGTCCACGTAACCCGCCAGTTCCCCGCCTAATCCCGACGTGCCCGACGCTGTCATGACAGGGTTCGCCAGAACGACCTCACCGACACGGGTCTCGAGCCTGGGAGTCTCGAACCTGGGCGCGCCGGCACTTCTGCGGAGCGCCCCGCCACCGACCGGCCTCACGCGTCGCGTCGGGTCCCTGGGCGGAGCTGGTGATGCTCCTGGAGGCTTTTCACTTGGAGCGGTTCGATCCCACGCTCGGCTATGCCGCCCACAGCAGCCCGGGCGGCAGCGAGCGTGGTCAGGCAGGCAACGCGATGGCTGTTCGCCGCCCTGCGGATATACGCCCCGTCGGCACGCGGACCCCTACCGCGTGGGGTGTTGACAACCAACTGGACCTTACCGTCTCGTATGAGAGCAGCAGCGTCCGGACCGCGCCCGGCGCCCGGAGGGCCCCCGGGAGAGCGCGGGGACCCTTCGCCGACCTTCGCGACTCTCGTGGCCACTTGCACGCCGGCGGCCTCGAAGAACTCTGCGGTGCCGTCTGTCGCGGCGAGCGTGAAGCCCAGCTCGGCGAAGCGACGGGCGATGTCCACACCGGCGGCCTTGTCTCTGTCAGCCAGCGAGAAGAACACCGTCCCGGACGACACCAGCCGGTCGCCGGCAGCGTCCTGGCTCTTGGCGAACGCAAGGCCGAAAGTCTTGTCGATACCCATGACCTCCCCGGTGGAGCGCATCTCCGGGCCGAGGAGGGTATCGGCTTCGGGGAAACGTGAGAAAGGAAGCACAGCCTCTTTCACAGACACGTGACCTCCGCCGGCTGGTTCTACGAGGAGGCCTTCTGTTCGCAGGTCCGCGAGGAGCGACCCGGCCATCACCCGGGCCGCCAGCTGGGCTAGGGGCACGCCGGTGGCTTTCGAGACGAACGGCACCGTCCTACTGGCTCTGGGGTTGGCTTCTATCACGTACACGTCGTCCCCAGGGTCGCCGCCGGCCGTGGGGGTCGCCGCCTTTTTGACCGCGAACTGTACGTTGATCGGCCCGACCACTTCGAGGGCTCGAGCTATGGACGCTGTGTGATCCTCGATCGTCGTGACCGTGTCGGCGCCAAGAGTCTGGGGTGGAATAGCGCAGGCGCTGTCCCCGGAGTGCACCCCAGCCTCTTCGACGTGCTCCATCACCGCGCCTATGAGCACCTCGCCTGCAGCGTCGCGGATTGCGTCGACGTCCACCTCTATAGCGTCCTCGAGGAAGCGGTCGATCAGGACCGGCCGGTCTGCCGAAAGCCCGCCCTCACGCCCTAGGGAGCCGAACTCGGCCATCTCCAGCATCGCTCTTCGCAGGTCCTCCTCGCTGTAGACGATCTCCATGGCACGCCCGCCGAGAACGTAGCTGGGCCTCACCAGAGCCGGGTAGCCGACCGTTTCGACGACGCGGCGAGCCTCGTCGATGTTCGTCGCCGTTCCCCCGGGGGGCTGCGGTATGCCGAGCTGGGCACACAGGCCGCTCCAGCGCTCCCGGTCCTCGGCCAGGTCTATCGACGACGCCGGAGTTCCGAGCAGCAACTCGGCTGGCAGCATCCCTGCCAGCTTGAGGGGAGTCTGGCCGCCGAGGGCTACGATGACGCCTCGCAGCTCCCCCGACGCTGACTCGACCTCCAAGACGTTGGAAACGTCCTCCCACGTTACCGGCTCGAAGTAGAGGCGGTCGCTCGTGTCGTAGTCGGTGGAAACCGTCTCAGGGTTGCAGTTGACCATGACCGTCTCGAAACCTGCGTCGTGGAGAGCAAAGCTCGCCTGCACGCAGCAGTAGTCGAACTCGACCCCCTGGCCGATCCGGTTCGGACCGGACCCGAGGATGATGATCTTCGGCCGGCTCGACGCGGCCACCTCGTCGTCGTCCTCGTAGGTCGAGTAATGGTAGGGAGTGGAAGCTTCGAACTCCGCTGCGCAGGTGTCGACGGTTTTCATGGTCGCTTTGACACCAGCGCCGAGGCGCTCGGCGCGCACCGCCTCCTCGCCGGCACCCCAAAGGTAGGCGAGCTGCGCGTCGGAGAAGCCGAGCCGCTTCGCCCGACGCCAGTCCGAACGGGTCAGCTCGCCGGGCGAAGAGAAGCCGGCGAGGCGCCGCCTCTCGGCGACGACGAGGCTTATCTGATCCAAGAACCACGGGTCGACGCCCGTCGCGTCATGAAGGCGCTCGACGCCGATACCTCTACGCAACGCCGCTTCGAGCTGGAAGGGCCTGTCGGGGGTTGCTATAGACGCCCTGCGGACAAGTTCGTCGTCGTCCCAGCGCTCCGAGAGCGCCTCGGCCGGATCGCAGTTGAGACCGCTGCGGCCGTGCTCCAACGAACGGAGGCCTTTTTGAAGCGACTCGGGGAACGTGCGGCCTATCGCCATCGCCTCGCCTACCGACTGCATCCGCGTGCCTAGCACGTCGGGGATGCCAGGGAACTTCTCAAAAGCCCAGCGCGGGATCTTCGTGACCACGTAGTCGATAGTCGGCTCGAAGCTCGCGGGGGTCTCGCCGGTTATGTCGTTTCGGATCTCGTCGAGGGTGTAGCCGACGGCCAAGCGCGCCGCGATCTTCGCGATCGGGAAGCCAGTCGCCTTGCTCGCCAGCGCACTCGAACGGCTCACCCGCGGGTTCATCTCAATGACCACCTGCTCACCCGTCGCAGGGTTCACGGCAAACTGGATGTTCGACCCGCCTGTCTCGACGCCGATCCGCCTTATGCATGCGAACGCGTCGTCGCGCATCTTCTGATACTCGCTATCCGACAGCGTCTGGGCTGGAGCGACAGTGATGGAGTCGCCGGTGTGAACCCCCATAGGGTCGAAGTTCTCGATCGAGCAGATGATCACGCAGTTGTCCAGCCTGTCGCGCATCACCTCCAGCTCGAACTCCTTCCATCCAGCTATGGAACGCTCCACGAGGATCTCAGATATAGGACTTGCCGCCAGGCCGACCGACGCTATGTGGACGAGGTCGTCGCGGCTGAAGGCTATGCCCGTGCCGGCCCCGCCGAGGATGTAGGAAGGCCTCACTATGAGCGGGTATCCGATGCTCTCCCCCACCGCCAGCGCCTCTTCGAGCGTGTACGCGAAACCGGAGTCGGGCACTGCGAGGCCGATCTCGGTCATCGCGGCTTTGAAACGCTCCCGATCTTCGGCCGTGGCTATCGCCTCGGGTTTCGCCCCGATCATCTCGACACCGTAGCGGTCGAACACGCCGCTGCCGTGAAGTGCCATCGCCAGGTTCAAACCGGTCTGGCCTCCAAGGGTGGGCAGCACCGCGTCGGGGCGTTCGCGCGCTACGATCGCCTCCAAGACCTCCGCCGTGAGCGGCTCGACGTAGGTGCGGTCCGCCATCGACGGGTCGGTCATGATCGTCGCCGGGTTGGAGTTGGCCAAAACCACACGATAACCCTCGGCTGCGAGGACCCGGCACGCCTGGGTTCCCGAGTAGTCGAACTCGCAGGCCTGGCCGATCACGATCGGCCCGCTTCCTATCACCAGGATGCTCTCGATGTCGTCGCGCCTGGGCATCTAAACTCCTCGTGCCATTAGCTTCTCGAAGTCGGAGAAAAGGTACCTGGCGTCGTGCGGTCCCGGACCGGCTTCAGGGTGGTACTGCACGCCGAAAGCGCTCAGCTCGGGTAACGCTAAGCCTTCCACCACCTCGTCGTTGAGGTTGACGTGAGTCACCTCGGCCGACGTGAGGCTTTCTGCGGCTACGGCGTAGTTGTGGTTTTGGGCGGTTATCTCGACCCTCGAAGTTGCCAGACGGCGAACCGGGTGGTTCGCACCGTGATGACCGAAAGCCAGCTTGTAGGTGCTCCCCCCCATCGCAATGGCCATGAGCTGATGGCCCAGACAGATCCCGAACACCGGGACCTTCCCGAGCAGCTTGGCTATCTCGTCCGACGCGTAGCCGACGGCGGCCGGGTCCCCCGGTCCGTTGGACAGGAAAACGCCGTCCGGGCTACGGCCGAGTACTTCCTCGGCGCTGGTCGCCGCTGGTACCACTTCGACGGTGGCGATCAAACCAAGCTCGCTAAGGATTGACCGTTTGATCCCAAAGTCGTATGCGACCACCGACAGGCTCCCTGCGCCGTAGCTGTAAGGGACGGGAGTGGTCACCTGTGATGCCAGGTCGACCCCGTCCGTCCCAGCTTCGCCTGCTGCTGCCGCGGCGAGATCGGACAAGGCAAGCCCCCCCGGACCCGACACGGGACCGAACGCCGCTGGCATCGCGCCGGACTGGCGTATGTGGCGCGTCAGACGGCGGGTGTCCACTCCGACAATCGCAGGGATACGCTCCTTGTCCAAGAACTCCCCGATGGTCATAGTCGAACGCCAGTTGCTCGGCCTCGCTGAGAGGTCCCTGACTATCACGCCCCTCACCCACGCCCGGGAGCTCTCGTAGTCTTGTGAGGCCACCCCGTAGTTGCCGATGTGGGGGTAGGTGAAACACACGATCTGACCTGCGTAGGACGGATCCGTGAGGATCTCTTGGTAGCCGGTCATGGAAGTGTTGAACACGACCTCGCCGGTTGCGGGGCGGGTCAGATCGGGATCCCACCACCCGGCGGCTTCCCCTTCGAAGCTCGTTCCGTCTGCCAGTACCAGCATCGCCTGGGTCATCTCTGCGCCTCTCCGCCGATCACGACCGGCTCACCCCTCGTGACAGTGTGACGGACCATGCCGGTCAGCTCCCGCCCCTTGTAAGGGTTGTTGCGACTGAGGCTGGCGCTCCTGTCGGGGTCCACCACCCACGTCGCCTCGGGATCTATCACACACAGGTTGGCGGGCCTGCCGACCGCCACCGGTCCCCCGTGAGCGGAGTCGATCCCGGCGATCACCGCCGGCTGCCATGACATCAACGCCAGTACCGCCGCTAGCGGCAGGTCAAGCTCGCTGAGAGCCAGTCCGACGGCAGTCTCGAGTCCGATCATCCCCGGCGGGGCCGCGTCAAAAGGCGCCTCCTTGGCTTGGCGTGGATGCGGAGCGTGGTCGGTTGCTATAGCGTCCACGGTGCCGTCAGCGAGAGCCGCCTTGACGGCCGCCACGTCCAGCGCCGAGCGCAGCGGTGGGTGCACTTTGAACACCGGGTCGTAGGAGGCGACGGCAGCGTCGGTCAGGGTGAAATGGTGCGGAGCGACTTCGGCGGTCACGCCTAGACCGCTTCGGCGCGCAGCGGAGACCATGGCGAGCGACGCGGCAGTGGACAGATGCAAGAGGTGAAGCTTCGCTCCAGTCATGCGAGCGAGGGCGAGGTCTCTCATCACCATCAGCTCCTCTGCTTCGGCCGGCTGGCCGGCTATCCCAAGGCGCGACGACCACTCGCCTTCGTGCATGTGCCCGCCCGCAGCCAGGGCGGCGTCCTCGCAGTGCTCTGCGAGGGTCACGCCGAGCGCCCCGGCGTACTCCATAGCCCGCCGCATCAGCCTGGCGTCTTGGACGCCGGCTCCGTCGTCGGTGAAGATCCTCACCCCGAGAGCCGCCATCTCCGCCATCGGAGAAAGGGCCTTGCCGGCGCGCCCTACGCTTATCGTCCCCGCCGGGTAGACGTCCACACAGGAGCGTTCCCCCAGAGCTCTTACGTGGCTGACGATCGAGGCGTTGTCCGCCGGGGGGTCGGTGTTGGGCATCGCTACCACGGCGCTGAAGCCTCCCAGAGCTGCGGCACGCGCCGCGCTTTGCACCGTCTCGGCGTCCTCGTAGCCCGGTTCGCGCATGTGGGTGTGCAGGTCGACCAGGCCGGGGGCGACCACGCAACCCGACGCGTCCAGCACGACCGCTCCGCGAGGCACCAGTCCAGTGATGTCGCCGACGGCGACGACCGATCCCTGCGATACGAGCACGTCAGCCTTGCGGGAACCCTCAGCGTCGAGCACCGTCCCACCTCGCAGAGCCACGTCTCGGAGCCCACGCCCTTCGCCTCGGAACGCCCAGGCCGCAGGAGTTGACCCTTCAGGAGTTGACCCTTCAGGAGTTGACAAGGTCCACCCCCGATCCCAGAAGGTAGTACAGCACAGCCATGCGAACCGACACCCCGTTGGCGACCTGCGCGCCTATCACCGAACAGGGCCGCCGGGTGACGTCAGCGTCAATCTCGACGCCCAAGTTCGCCGGTCCTGGGTGCATTACCAGAGCATCCGATCTCAGCTTGTCCGCCCGTTCCTCGGTGAGACCGTATATGGCTCGGTACTCGCGCAGCGACGGCAGCAGCGCCTCGGCGGTGCGTTCTCGCTGCAAGCGAAGCAGATAGCACACGTCCAGATCCCCTATCAGGCTGTCGAGGTCGTTTGACACCTCGACCGGCCAGCCGGCGAGGGAGGGCGGCAGGAGGGTCGGGGGGCCGATGAGCGTCACAGTCGCTCCGAGGGCGGTCATCGCTGCCACATCGGAGCGGGCCACCCGGCTGTGGCTGATATCACCGACAATGCCTACCAGCAGCCCTTGAAAGTCGAAGTCGTCAGAGTCGGGCCCGTAGCGGTCGGCGAGCACCGGGGATGTCCTCGCTATCGTGTAGCAGTCCAGCAACGCCTGGGTGGGGTGTTCGTGGCACCCGTCGCCGGCGTTGACCACCGACGGTCTTTTCACCCAGGAAGATATCTGCCACGGCACACCCGAGGAGGAGTGCCTGACCACTAACGCGTCAACGCCGAGCGACTCTACCGTCTCGACCGTGTCGCGGAGGGATTCTCCTTTGTTCAAAGAAGACGTAGACGCCGAGAAGGTGACGACATCAGCGGACAGCCGCCGGGCTGCAGTGTCGAAGCTGAGCCGAGTGCGGGTCGAGTCCTCGAAGAACATGTTGACGACCGTCTTGCCTCGAAGCGCCGGCACTTTCGGGATCGGCCGTCGGTTGACCTCGCCGAAACGATCGGCGAGACGCAAAAGCTCGCGGATCTCGCCCACGTCGGCTCCTGTCACTCCGAGGAAGTGCCTTGGCGCTCGGTCCGCTTCGCCGGCGCCGACGGACTGCCCTGCCGATCGGCCGGGGGACGAATCGAACTCAGCCGCCGTGGCGCCCGTCACGGTTTCACCACGTCACCGATGACCACGCCGTCTGGAGACGCGTCGACCATTTCGTCGCGGCGCGTCGGAAGGTTCTTGCCTACGTAGTCGGGTCTGATCGGAAGCTCCCGGTGACCACGGTCGACCATGACCGCCAGCTGGACAGCCTTCGCGCGGCCGTAGTCCCCGAGGGCGTTCAGGGCTGCTCTGATCGTCCGGCCCGTGAACAAGACGTCGTCTACCAGAACCACCGTGCAGCCCGTCAACTCACCGGGCATGTCGGTGGCCGCCTCCGCTAGGACAGGGCGGAGGCCGATGTCGTCGCGGTAGAACGCGACGTCGAGACTTCCGATCGTGACGTCATGGCCGCTGACCTCCCCTATGACCCGTCCGAGCGCCTCGGCGATCCAAACGCCGCCAGTTTGCAAAGCTACCAGCACGAGCCCGGACACTTCCCGGTTCCGTTCCAATATCTCGTGCGCCATTCGCCAGATCGCCCGTCGGACGTCCTCGGCGTCCATGACAGTCGTCCGGGCAACGAAAACGCCCCCGTAAGGGGGCGCCAGGGACCTCTCTCGTTCAGCCAAAATCGTCCTCCACGCTCCGTGCCGGCCTCACAGGACCGGCTTCACGGCTCGCGTGCCATACTAGCTTCCCCGCAACGCCGTCGCGACCGAAGCCAGGACCCCGTTCACGAAGCGTCCCGACTCGTCGGTCGAGTACTCCCCGGCCAGCTCGACGGCTTCCGAAAGTATCACAGCCGTCGGCACGTCGGGGCGTTCCAGAAGCTCGTAGGTGGCGACACGCAGCACGGCCCGGTCCACTGCGGGCATCCGGTCGAGCGCCCAACCGATCGCGTAGCGGCTTATGAGCTCGTCCACCTCGGAGCGCTTAGCCTCAACGCCGCGAACCACAGCGCACGTGTAGTCGTCCGGGACGACTGGAAGGTCGTCGAGGAGGGCCGACGGCGTCAGAGTCTTCGCCTCCGCCTCGTAGAGGAGCATGAGCGCCCGCTCGCGAGCTTCGCGTCGGGTGGCGACCGCAGCCAATCCTCTCAGGCCCTGGTCAGGTATTCGCCGCTGCGGGTGTCCACCTTGATGCGCTCTCCTACGTTGACGAAAAGCGGCACCTGGATAGCCAGGCCCGTCTCGAGGGTCGCCGGCTTTCTTGCTCCCGACACTCGGTCGCCTTGGACGCCCGGCTCCGTCTCGGTTACGGTGAGCTCTACCGACGCCGGCAGGTCGACGCCGACGATCTCCCCGTCGAAGAGCTGGATGACCGCCGCGTCACCTTCCTTGAGGTACGACGCCGCAGACCCGAGCGACCCCCGGGGCGCCTGCATCTGCTCGTAGTCGGAGGTGTCCATGAACACGTAGCTGTCGCCGTCGGGATAGAGGAACTGCATCTCTCTCTTGTCGATGAGAGCCTGTTCCAGCTTCTCGTCGGCCCGGTACGTACGCTCGATGACGGCTCCGGTCCGGACGTTCTTGAGCTTCGTCCTAACGAACGCCCCGCCCTTGCCGGGCTTGACGTGCTGGAACTCCACGACCGAGAAGAGCCCTTCGGGAAGGTTGAGGGACATCCCGTTCTTGAGGTCGTTTGTCGAAACTGAAGGCATGGATAACTTTCTTCCCTAGATCGATTCTTTCGGGCTGAGCGTCAGCGGGCGACAGCCGTCCTCGGTCACCACGACGGTGTCCTCGACGCGGACCCCGCCCACCCCGGGTAGATAAACACCCGGCTCGACGGTGACGACATGTCCCGCTGCGAGTGTATCCCCCGAACCGGCCGACACCGACGGCGCCTCGTGGATGTCGAGTCCGACTCCGTGGCCGGTGGAGTGCACGAAGCGGTCGGCGAAGCCGGCGTCGGCGATGATGTCCCTGCACGTGCGGTCCACCTCGGCGGCGCACACCCCGGCTCTGACTGCCTCGACACCTGCTGCCTGGGCTTGACAGACCACGCTTATCGCTCGACGAAGGTCGGCGTCGGCGGGCGGTGTCGAAGCCCAAACCGTGCGGGTCATGTCCGAGCAGTAACCGTCGAAGCGGGCCCCGAAGTCGACCACGACAGCCTCGCCGGCTCCGATCGTGCGACCGCCGGGACGGTGATGGGGTTTCGCAGCGTTGGGCCCCGACGCGACGATCGTCTCGAAGGACGGCTCGGAGGCTCCCATCTCGCGCATCTCGAAGTCGAGCAGCCGTGCGAAGGTCGCCTCGGAGAGGCCGTCGCCGAGCCTCGGGAGCAGCTTCGCTAGAGCGGCGTCGGCTATGCGCGCGGCTTCTCGCATCCGGGCGAGCTCTCCTGGGTCTTTTCGCAGACGTAGGGCTTCGACGCAGCCCTCGGTAGGGACGAGCTCGACGCCGGGAAACCACTCCTCCTGGAAGGATTTGACCCTCGACCACGTGACGTTCGCAGCTTCCAGGCCGATCCGGCGACATCCCGCTTCGTCGACGAAGCGGCCAAGCGCTTCGCGTTGGCCGGCGAGACCTGCGACTTTCACCTCGACAGGTGCCCCGCAAGCGGAGATCTGCTCGGCCGCCTGGGTCTCGTAACGGCCGTCCGTCACGAGCACAGCGTGCTCGGGTCCCACGCAGAGCAGACCGGCGGAGCCGGTGAACCCGGTCAGGTAACGGATGTTGGTCAAGGAACTCACCAGGAGAACCGAAATTTCTTGTAGCTGCGAACGCAGAGCGCCGAGCCGCGAGGAGACGGCCATAGGTTCCATATGAGCATCTACAGTATCTCCGTGACCGCACGGACCCGCCCGTGACAGCCGCCCTCGCTGCGGCAGCCGGCCTTTACGGGCTGGTCATAGGCTCTTTCTTGAACGTGGTAATACACCGCGTCCCGCTTCACCAGTCGATCGTCCGCCCCCCTTCGGCGTGCCCTTCCTGCCAGTCGCGCATAGCCCCCTTCGACAACATCCCCCTGGTGTCGTGGATCGCCCTCAGAGGCCGATGCAGGGCGTGCGGTGCGCCGATCTCGGCGCGCTACCCTGCGGTCGAAGCGCTCACCGCTCTCGCGTTCGCTGCGACATCCCTGCGTTTCGGGTGGAGCGCGACGCTGCCGGCGGAGATCATCTTCGTCGCAGGCCTCGTCGCTCTCTCTTTCATCGACTATGACCACATGCTGCTCCCCAAGGTGGTCGTCTACCCGCTTGGCGGTCTCGTCCTAGCAGGTCTCGTCGCCGCAGCGGCTTACGACGGCAGCTGGCCCAGGCTGGAAGTGGCCCTCGCGTGCGCCGCAGTCGAGTTCGCTCTGCTGTTCGCCGTCAACGCTGCGAGCCCTCGCTCTCTCGGCTTCGGGGATGTCCGCTTCGGCCCCGTCATCGCCTTAGCCCTCGGATGGCTCGGCTGGCGTTACGCTCTCGCAGGGTTTTTCGCCGCCAACCTTCTAGGCGCCGGCGTGGGCATAGCTCTGATAGCACTACGAAAAGCCGACCGCAGGACGCCGATCCCCTTCGGGGTGTTCCTCTCAGCCGGGGCGTTCGCCGTGCTCATGCTTGGCGGGGCGTTTCACTACCCGGCGTGAAGAACCCTGCGTGAAGAACCCGGGGTGAAGAACCCAGCCTCGACAGCCAAGCCCGGCCGGCCCGCCATTTTTTGGCGGCGTCACCTGGGTGGGCCACACTGAGGAAGCACATCGACGCGGTGGCGACGACGACTCCCATCTCCAGCCAGGGGGGGAGCAACCCTCCGAGGAAGCTTCCAGCCGAGCTCAGATACAGAAGGGAAGCGCCGGCGCACAGCGTGGCGAAACGCTTAGGCGCTCCTAGGGTTATGAGCCCCCCGACGACGACTACAAGCACGACTGCGGGTGCGACGTAGTACGGCCAGTACTCGACTTCGAAGAAGCACCGGGCGAACATCGCTACGCTCAGCGCTACCGTCACCGACCTGGGATCCCGGCGATTTCTGACGAACCAGCCGGCAGCGACAGCGACGACGACCGCCAGCGAGCGAGTCGTCGATCCTGCCACCATGTTCTGGGTGCCGTAGATCGTGGAAATAGCAAAATGTGGGGCGAGACCCCACCACGGCAGGTGCTGGCCGGTGTCTGGCATAGGCTGGCGCAGCAGGTCCATCCAAGCCTGGTGGAAGTCGACAGCGAGGAGGGTCACGCCGAGAACGGCTGGAGCAGCGGCAGCCCTAGCCAGCGTCCGCAGCCTGAGTCCCGGCGGGGATGCCGCTAGGAGCACGGGGATCGCCAGGCCCGCCCAGGTCTGCGCCAAAACGGCGAAGCTCAACGCCACGGCCGCGCCGGCAAAGTGACCCCGAAAGGCAAGAGCGAAGCTGAAGCAGACCAACGCGAGCGCCAGCATGTCCTCGGGATGGCCTTCGAAGCCTGGTGTCGGTCCTACCACCGCTAGCGCGACCACCAGGGTGATCAGCTTGCGCCTGGCGGTCTTAACCTGGAGAGTTTCGGCGAGGTAGTCGACGCCTAGCACCGCTGTAGCGCCGCACAGGAAAAAGAACGGCCCGCTCACGAGCCACATCGACGGCTTCGCGAGGGGTATCGGGTAGGAGGTGACCAACCCCAGGTGTCCGGCCAACGCGACGACCGGCGCGTAGAGGTAGACGAAGCCGGGCAGCGCCGCGAACCACGGGTTCGCTGAGAACACGAACCCAGCGCCTCCGTTCCAGGCGTACTGGGCTGCGGTGGTAGTCGTCCAGACGTCGCCGCTCATGATCCACTGGCTCGGCACGCCGAGCAGGTAGGGCATTCCGAAGCTCATCCACGCAGCGGCCGCGACCCCGAGCAGGTACATAAGCGCCGCCCATCGCCAGCCTTCCCAACGCAAAGGGCCTGAGCTAACCGGGATAGACTCTGGGGGCATAAGGGGATATCGGATCGTGAGCCGGCGAGGGTTAGGCCCAAGCGCGCAACCGCCCGGCTGGTCCCTGACGCCCGCGGGCGCGCTCTAAGACAGCAGCTCTGCGAGCGTCGCTTCGACGGCTGCGTCGTCGACACCCTCCACGACCTCCAGACCGCCGTCTCCGTCCAAGACGAACGTAAGGTCGCCTTCGAGAGACTTCTTGTCCCGGCGCATGAGCGCCACCAGGTCCTCCGGCCGGGACTGGCGCGGCGGGCGGACCGCCAGGCCGTAACCGGCGACTACGCTCTCGTGCAGCGCGACCCGGGCGTCGTCGATCCGCCCGAGCCTTCGCGCTAGGTGGGCGGCGAAGACCATCCCCACCCCGACGGCTTCTCCGTGGGTCAGCTCGTAGCTACCGCTCGTCTCGAGGGCGTGACCGAGGGTGTGGCCGTAGTTGAGCAGCGCACGTCTCCCCGACTCGCGCTCGTCGAGGCCGACCACCTCCGCCTTGGCTCGCACGCACGCTGCGACGGCGGCGTCGAGGCTCAAGTCTTGCAGGCCTTCAACTCCCAAGAAACGGTACTTGGCCATCTCCCCCAGGCCGCTGCGGCGCTCCCGGTCAGGGAGCGTGTCGAGGGTCTCGGTGTCGCAGACGACCGCCGCGGGCTGCCAGAAGGCTCCTACGAGGTTCTTGCCTTCCGGCAGGTTGACTCCCGTCTTGCCGCCTATAGCCGCGTCGATCTGAGCGAGAAGCGTCGTTGCCACGTGAACTACGGCGACACCGCGGTGATACACGGCTGCGGCGAAGCCGCCAACGTCGGTGACGACCCCGCCGCCGACCGCGACGACCACGTCGCTGCGGTGCAGCCCCCAGTCGGCGAAACCTCGGCAGAGGGACTCCACCGTGGCCATCTCCTTGGCGGTCTCGTCGCCGCCTACCACGAACGTCGTCTGGTCGATTCCGGTGTCGACGCTCCACGGGATAGTCTCCTGTGTGACCACAGCCGCCTTGCGGGCGCCCGAAGGGATCAGCCCGGCCAGGCGAGCTCGGGCTCCCCTGCCTACCACGACCGGGTAGCTGCGTTCCGCGAGGTCGACCCAGACCTCCTCGACGCCCACCTGATCAGCCCCCACCAGCCCGGTCGAGGCTGGCAAGGTAGGAGTCGTGGTTGCGACAGAACTCCCCGACAGAGTCCCCCCCGAACTTGCGCAGAGCCTCCCCCGCCAGGACGAGTGACATCATCGTCTCGGCGACGACGCCCATCGCAGGCACCGCTGTCACGTCGGTACGCTCCTTGAACGAAACCGTCTCCTGCTTGGTCAACACGTCAACGGTCTTTAGAACCGGGCGGTTGAGAGTGGCCAAGGGTTTCATGGCCACTCTAGCGACGACCGGCTCGCCGTTTGAGATGCCCCCCTCGATGCCGCCGCTCCTGTTGGTCTGCCGGCGGTAACCACCGGCGGTGGTGCCGCCGCCGGGACCGGTGCCCTCCCAGGAGATCGCGTCGTGAGCCTCGGATCCCCGCCGTGCGGCTCCTTCGGTCGCTTCGCCTATCTCGACGCCCTTGACCGCCTGGATGCTGAGCATCGCCTGGCCTAGCAAACCGTCGAGCTTGCGATCCCAGTGCACGTGGCTGCCTAGTCCGACAGGCACCCCGTAGGCGATCACCTCGGCTACACCGCCGAGCGAATCACCGACCTTGGCTGCTGCTTTGATCTCTGCCACCATCGACTCCGCCGCTGAGAGGTCGAAGCAGCGGACCTCCGACGCGTCCACCTTGTCCAGGTCGTCGGGGCCTGGCCTTTGAAGGCACGGCGAGCAGGCCGAGCCGATCTGCACCACGTGGCTAACGACGGTCACGCCGATCTCGCCTAGAAGCGCTTTCGCCAACGCCCCGGCGGCCACCCGCGAGGCGGTTTCTCTGGCCGACGCCCGCTCGAGGACGTCCCTAGCGTCCACGAAACCGTACTTCTGCATTCCGGGCAGGTCGGCGTGACCCGGACGAGGCTGGTGCAACGGCTTCGAAGTCATGCCCGGGGCCGGGGACATCTCATCGGTCCACTTAGGCCACTCGGTGTTGGCGATCTCCACCGCGACCGGCGAACCGAGGGTACGTCCGTGGCGGACACCCGCCAGCAGGGTGAGCTCGTCCGCTTCGAAGCGCATCCTCGGCCCCCTACCGAAGCCGAGCCTACGGCGACCCAGCTCGGCTCCGATCATCTCGACGGTCACCTCGAGGCCCGCCGGGAGGCCTTCCACTATCACGACTAGGCCTTTGCCGTGCGACTCACCGGCGGTCAAGAAACGCAGCACGACGCTTCATGCTAGTCGCCTCCCACCTGCCGGCCTGAAGCCGTGCCGCATTCGCCGGCCGTGTCCATCGATGGGGGCCAGGGCACGCCCCGTTCAGCCGAACGGGTTGCGCGAGCTGACAGGCAGGCCGCCGGGTACCGTCGTGGTAGTCGTCGGGGCGGCCGGCTTGGAACCGGCGGTCTTAGCTATCGCCGGCGGGCTCAGAGACGCCGACGTACTCGATTGGTGGTGAAGCTCCTTGGTCCAGATGACGAAGCCTGCGACGAAAACCAAGACGGTTAAAGCCACTACGGTGGCGTACCTGCGCCAGGCTGGAATCGGGGATTTGGTCGAGTCGATCATGACGTCAGCTCCAGTTCAAGGGGCGTAGAAAACTTGGGTGGACAGCGAAGCGGTGAGCTGACCGCTGGTGGAGGAAGAGATCGACACGCTTTGTATCACCATGCTTCGCTGCAGGCTCGCGAGGCCCGACATGAAGCTCGTCAGCTGCCCATAAGTGCCAGAAGCGGCCATCGTCACCGGTATCTCCTGCAGGCCTGTGGTCGAAGGTGCCGGCGTTGCAGAGGACTGGTTGCCCGTGGCCGACTGAGGAGGGCTCGGAGTGACGGTCGTGAGCTCGGTTCCGGTGGACGTCGCCAAGGCGTGGAGTTGGTCGAGGAGGCCACGGAGGTTCTCGCTGGTGGGCACTGCTGCGTCGAGAGACGCCAGGCGGGCCTTGTCGGCGGGTATGTGCACCTCTAGGGCCTGAAGCGACGCCACCTGCGAGTCGAGTTGACGCACCTGGCTCGCAGCGGAAGCGTACGCCTTGTGAGCGGCGTTGACCTTCGCGCTGGACGGCCGGTAGACGGCCAGATACCAGGCTGCGGCCAGGACGACCACAGCCGCAGCTGCGAGGCTGTAGAGCCTGCGGGTGGACATCGTCACTTGGTGACTCCCTTGGATCGGGGGCTCTCGGCGTCAGGGGTCAGCGCGGCGGTGGACGAGAAAGTCACGGCCCCGCCGTTACTTTTCACTGCGATCGAGCCTATGGTCAAGTTGGTGAAGTCGGGGTCGCCAGCGAGTTGGCTGAGCCACTGGGAAGCCGACGGAAGCCCTCCAGTGCCCTGCACGGCGAACGTGACGTTGCCTACCGGCACCGAACCGGCCGGTTGGCTCGACGCTGTCGACCCCGAGGCCGCAGCCGGCGCTGTCCTGGTACCGCTGAAGCTCGTGATGCTCAACTGCGACGGAAGCACCCCGGCGAACTGGCCGAGCACTCGCACCCAGTCGATGTCGCCTTTCAGGGCGCTCGACACCAAGGCGGCACGGGCCTGCGCCTGAGAGTGCACGGCGGTGAGGCTCTGGAGGTGACTGACCTCGGAGGTCAACGCCGGAACTCTCTCCGCCTCGGCCCTGGCGTTGGCCTGGGCGTGGTGAACAGCGGATATCTCAGCGACGCTGCCGGCTGCGAGCAGCGCAGCTGCGACGCCGACGCCAGCAAGGGCAGCGAGCGACCTCCGCTTCGCACGTCTCGCGGCGATCACCTCGTCGGGGAGGATCGACAGGCGGATGAGGGGCGCGTCCGTCGGCCACAAGGCGAGGCCTACCGCTGTCGCTGCGCCGGCGCTGATAGCCCTCAGCTGATCCTGGTCGTACGGCAGGGAGGAGCAGTCGAGCGTCGCGAGCGGGTCCAAGAGGCGCACCTCCACTGGAAGGTTCCCTCCGATGGAAGCTGCCAGGCCCATCGTGAGAGCTGCGCCTCCGGTGATCAGCAACTTGTCGATGGCGCCGTTGTCGGCCTGAGAGACGAAGAAGTCGATCGTCGCCCGGATCTCCTCTGCGAGATCGCGGATACCAGCTGACATCGCCTTGCCCGCCTGGACGGCGAGCGCCTGGGCTTCCGGCGCTACGCCGCCACGCTTGAGCCGCTCGGCGACGGCGAGATCGAGATGCATCTGCTCGGAGATGGAGAGGGTCAGCTTCGAACCGCCGACGGCGAGGGACCTTATGAAGCGGGGCGCCCCGCCCTGACGGACTCCGACGGTGGTGAGCTCAGCCCCGATAGACACGACGACCTCCACCCTCGCCGACGCGGCTACCCCGGAGGGAGGCTCGGGAACCGCTCTCATCAACGCCAGCGGCGAAGCATCCATCACGGTCGCTTTCAGGCCGGCCGCGTTGAGAACCTCGAGATATGAGTGGAGGACTTCGCGGTGAGCGGCCACTAGAAGCACTCTTTGCATGGGCTTCCCGGCTGCGTCACTGACAGGGTCCCCGAGGAACCCGAAGTCGAAGCTGGCATCGTCCATCGGGATCGGTATCAGCTCTTGGCCGTCGAAACGCAGGCTCGACCGTGTCTCCTCCGCGCTCATGGCTGGGACCTCCGCCTGGCGGACGAACACCCGAGGACCTGAGACGCCGAGCACGACCTTGGAGCTTTTGAAACCCGTCTCGGCCCACAAACGCCGCAGTGCCTCGGTGACCCCTACCGGGTTGTTGATCTCGCCGTCCACGACGTACCCGCGAGGCAATCCGACCTGGCCGTAGCGGCGCAGGGAGCGTTTGCCGTCTCCTGAGACCACTACCTCAGCGGCGCGGATGGCCGACGACCCGATGTCGAGTCCTATGCTCACCGACTCCACGGTCGGCCTCCCATCTCGGCTAGCGTTGACATTGCTTTTCTTATCGGCTTCATCGGCCCGTACTTGACAGGCTCCACCGGCACGGAAGACGGCGAAATACGTGACGCCTTCGCCCCAACCGTGCCTTGACATGCATGAAAGGGACCCCGCCGCCAAGGCAGGGTCCCTTTCATCTTCTCCGGCGTCGGGGCGGATCCCGCCGCCTTTAAGGCGCTAAGAACTTGCGACTAGAAGCTAGTGTACCAGCTGCCTAAAGTCCCGTTAGTGGCCGACCCGGCGGCTGCAGTGCCGGGGACAGCCGGGGATGCGCACCCACCACTCGACGTGGCCGCCCGCTGGTAGTAGGTGCCGTCTGGGGCGACCCCAGTCGGAGGGTTCGGATCGTTGATCTGGGCGATGGTCCAGCACTGCCCGTCCTTGCCGAGGGCTGTGATCACGACCGCCTGGCCGTTGTCACCCGTGACTGCGTACACCTGGTTGCCGTTCTGGGTGGACGTGAGCGCTGCTGTCTCCCAGGTGAGGCTCGGCTCGGTGGTCGTCAGGTTGCCGGAGAAGCTCTGGTTGTTGGTCCAGTACGTCTGCTCCGCAGTCAGTGCGTTGGTCAGGTTCGACTGGGCGGCTCTTGCGTTAGCGGTGTTTCTCGCCCCGAGGAACGTCGGGATGGCGATCGCCATCAAGATGGCGATGATGAGCAGGACGACCATGAGCTCGATGAGGGTGAAGCCCTCGTCGTCGCGCTCCCGGCGCCCCTTGATGGCATCTAGCATTGTTGTGGTTGCCTTTCGGTTAGGGTTTGCTCTGCTTTTAACGTGGGACTGCCAGCACCCTATAAAGTGCCTTGTCGAGCCCCACAGAAATATTCTCGGCTTGCATTGTCTTAACCTAAGGATCTCTTGTCTGCTATTCCGCCATTTCCGAAACTGCTATTTAGATTTCTGAGACTGCCGGTTCGATCGCCCAGGTATACGGCCCCTCGCAACACGAGAGCCAGGCGACAAGCGATCAGATAGACCACTTGTCACCTGGCTCTATAGGCCAAATACGGGCTGTCAGTCGGCGTCAGTTGTTGTTGCCGACAAGCTTGATGATGTCGAACATCGGAAGGTACAAAGCGATGACCATCGAACCGACCGCAGAGCCGAGAACGACTATCAGAAGTGGCTCGAGGATCGACGTGAGAGCGTCTACCGTCCGCTCGACTTCTTGCTCCAAAAAGTCGGCCACCTTGCGCAGCAAGGATTCGAGCGAGCCCGTCTCCTCGCCTACTGACATCATCTGTGTCACCATAGGAGGGAACACCGGGTGCCCGGCGAGAGGGCGCGTGAGCGGCTCGCCCCTTTTAGCCCCCTCGGCTATCGCCTTGACCCCCCGGGCGACGACAGCGTTTCCGACCGTCTCGGAGGTGATCTCAAGCGACTCCAAGACGGGCACACCAGCCCCCAGAAGCGTCGAGAGGGTAGCGGCGAAACGGGCCAGCGCAGTCTTTCGGATAAGAGCACCGAAGACCGGCACCCGCAGCAGCAACGAGTCTCGGGTGGCTTTGCCCGCCGGGGTGCGAACCCACCTGCGGTACAGCACGATTAGGGCGATGATTGCTATCAGCACGAACGGCGCCCCGTGCACTGCAACGTTGGATATAGCGACGAGGAGAAGCGTCGGCGCTGGGAGCTTCCCGCCTAGCTGGGCGTACATGTTCTTGAAGATCGGCACCACGAAGAGGATCATCGCCGAGAGGATCCCGAGCACGAGGGCCAGCACGGAGATCGGGTAGGTCATGGCGCTGCGGATCTTGCCTCGCAGGGCGACCTGCTTTTCTATGGTGTCTGCCAGGTCGGTGAGGGTACGGTCCAAGCTGCCGCCCACTTCGCCCGCCCGGACCATAGACCGATAAAGGTTGTTGAACTCCTTGGGGTGGCGTCCCAAAGCCTGTGACAGGGACGAGCCCGACTCGATGTCGGCTCGAACCTGGTCGATGACGTCCGCCAGCTGCTTGTTCTCGGTCTGAACGGCGAGGATAGACAGGCTGCGCAAAAGCGTGAGACCCGACGCCACCATCGTCGCGAACTGGCGGCTGAAGACCGCTATCTCCTTGAGTTTCACCCGGTTCGTGAAGCCCGGGATGGCGATCTCGCGTTTCAGGCCGGGACCGGCCTTCTTGTCGATGCTGATCGGGACGTAGCCCATCTGTCGAAGCCGGTTGGCGACCAGCGCTGTGCTCTCTGCGTCGATCGAACCGGATATGACCTTGCCGGCGGTGTCACGAACCTTGTAGGCGTAGGTGGTGGCCATCAGCGTGCCCCTCCGACCAGACGGCGAAGGTCGTCCTCGTTGTGGCAGCGTTCCAGCGCCATGTCGAGTCCTATCGCCGACGAGCGGACCAGCGCTGCGAGGGACTGGTCCATCGTCTGCATGCCGAACTGGCCGCCGGCCTGCATCGAGCTGTACACCTGGTGGGTCTTGCCTTCCCGGATGAGGTTACGGATGGCCGGGGTGGCGACCATCACCTCGCAGGCGACGGTCCGCCCTCTGGCGTTCGCCCGGGGAAGCAGCTGCTGAGTGACGACAGCCTGCAGCGCAGCAGCGAGCTGCACTCGGATCTGCTGCTGTTGGTGGGAGGGGAACACGTCGATTATCCGGTCGATCGACTGAGGGGCGTCCTGGGTGTGCAAAGTCCCGAACACAAGATGGCCTGTCTCGGCGGCTGTCAGAGCCGTCGAGATGGTTTCTAGGTCGCGCATCTCGCCAACGAGGATCACGTCGGGATCCTGGCGCAGGACGTGCTTGAGAGCCGACGAGAAGGACTTCGTGTCCTCGCCTACCTCTCTTTGGTTGACCACCGCCCTCTTGTGGGTGTGAACGAACTCGATCGGGTCTTCGACGGTCATGATATGGCAAGCCCTGGTGGTGTTCACCACGTCGACCAGCGACGCCAAGGTCGTCGACTTACCCGAGCCTGTCGGGCCGGTAACGAGGACGAGGCCTCGCTGAAGGTTCGCGAACCCCCCGACGATGGCCGGGATGCCGAGCGCGTCGAGCGGCACGATCTTGAAGGGGATCGCCCTCAGAACAGCACCGACGGAGTCGCGCTGGATGAACACGTTCAGACGAAAACGTCCGACTCCAGTCACCACGTGGGAAGTGTCGAGCTCGAGATTCTCCTCGAAGCGTTCCCTCTGGCGTTGCGTGAGGATCGAGTAGAGCAGCCGACGGATCTCCGACGGCGTGAGGACCTCCTGGTTCGCCATCGGGCGTATCGACCCGTCGATGCGCACGCACGGCGGCAGCCCGGAGCTTAGGTGCAGGTCCGACGCTCCCAGGTCGACCATCTCGCCGAGAAGGTCGTTGATGTGCAGTTCCGTCGCCGCTTTGCCCTGCGGCCCCCCGACGGCGCCGTCACCGGCGGGACGGTCCTCCACGCCGTAGAGGACCTCTATCGCCAAGGAGATGTCCGAGGCGGCGGCGAGGACTGGCCGGACCTGCCAGCCGGTCTCCGAGGTGATGTCAGCGACCGCTTTTTGGTCCATGGGGTTCTCCATGGCGACGATCAGCTCGGTGCCGTCCATGCCGACCGCGACCGCACGGAGACGCTGGCAGAGCCCTACGGGGAGCATCCCCCCGAGGATCGCCGGTATCGGCTCGGCGTCGGGATCCCACATAGCGAGTCCGAGCTGGTCGGCCACGGCAGCGACGAGGTGGCGTTCGGCGACGAGACCTTCGCTTGAGAGGATCTTCGCCAAAGGCACGCCGGTGTCGGCCTCGCGGCGCAGCGCCTCCTCCAGCGAGTCGCGTGAGAGGACTTTGCGTTCGACGAGGAATTCCCCGACGGCCCTAGATGTCGCGAGCATGCCTTCTCCTTCGGTCGGTGAGCTCGTTGGCTGTAGACGTCGTCAACTCTCGAATCCCTTCAGGCGATGACCCGTAGGATCTCTTCCATAGACGTCACGCCAGTGGCCACTTCGACCATTCCCGCCTGGCGCAGTGTGAGCATCCCCTGGCCGATGGAGATCTTGCGTATGTCCTCGGTGTGAGCCCGCTCAACTATCGCCCGTTCGACTTCCTCGGTGACCACGAGCACCTCGTGGATGGCGAAACGGCCGTGATAGCCTGTGCCGCCGCACGCGCCGCAGCCGACCGGCTGGAACGTCTCGTAGGACTCCCCCGGCTCGCCGAGGCGTTCGAAGTCCCAGCCGGTCGCAGAAAGCTCGCTCTTGTTGGGGGTGTACGCGCGCTTGCAGCGCGTGCAGAGCTTACGGGCGAGCCGCTGAGCGACCACGCAGTCGATCGAGCTTCCCACCAAGAACGGCTCTACTCCCATCTCCACCAGACGGCTCGGCGTCGACGCAGCGTCGTTGGTGTGCAGGGTCGACAGGACAAGGTGGCCTGTCAGTGCGGCCTCTATAGCGATGATCGCCGTCTCTTGGTCGCGTATCTCACCGACGAGGACGACATCAGGGTCAGAGCGCAGGATGCTTCGCAGAGCCGCCGCGAAGCTGAGACCGGCCTTGGTGTTGACCTGCACCTGGTTGATCCCGGGAAGCTGGTACTCGACTGGGTCCTCCACGGTGATCACGTTCTTGGTTTCGTCGTTGACGATGTTGAGCGTCGCGTACAGCGTCGTCGACTTGCCAGACCCGGTGGGACCTGTGACGAGGATCGTCCCGTAGGGCTTGCGGTAGCACTGCTCGTATCGAGCCATGTTTTCGGGCAGGAAGCCGAGATCCTGCAGACGCAGCAGCGCCGTCGACTTGTCGAGCACCCGCATTACGACCTTCTCGCCGTGCACTGTCGGCAGGGTCGCAACCCGCAGGTCTACGTCGCGCCCGGAGATCTTCGTGTTGATCCGCCCGTCCTGGGGGACTCGACGCTCGGCGATGTTCATGTCTGCCATCACCTTGAGCCGGCTGACGATGCCCGCGTGAATGTTCTTGGGTGGCCGCATCACCTCGTGGAGCACGCCGTCGATGCGGAACCGGACTCTCAGGGAGTTGTCGCCGGGCTCTATGTGGATGTCCGACGCCCGGTCGGCAATCGCCTGGCCGATGAGGAGATTGACCAACTTGACGATCGGCGAGTCCTCGCTGATCTCTCGAACCGACGCTAGGGAGGTGTCCTCGTCGAATACGCTCGACGCCTCAGCGGAAACGTCCTCGGCCGAGGACATCACCCGGTGGAACTTGCCGATAGCTTCGACTATCGAGTTGCTCGTGGCTACCGCTATGTGAAGCTCTGCGCCGGTGACCGCGCGGATGTCGTCGATTGCGAACACGTTGGACGGGTCCGCCATGGCCACTATCAGCCGGCCTTCGAACCAGCCGATCGGCAACGCAAGGTAGCGACGTGCCAGAGAGTCGCTCACCAGACGCGCCGCGGCCGCGTCGACCGGGTAGTCGGCCAGGTCGACGTAGTCCAGTTTGAGGTGCTTGGCCAGCGTCGCGACCAGGTCGGCCTCGGAGACGAGATTCTCCTCTATCAGAACCCTCGTCAGGCCCTCGCCACGCGAGACGCTGACCTGCATCGCACGTGACAGGGCTTCCTGGCTTAGAACCCCACCCTCCACGAGCAGAGCGCCCAGCCGGTCGTCGTCACCGATTCCGGTGCCCGAATCCGGGGGGAGTGGCGGCATCGGTGAGGTCACTTCGCAGTTCGGCTATCGGGGTCGGCGAGACAGGCTCGGCTCAGTTACGAACCGAAGAGAGGAACTTGAGCAGCAGGCCGCGGTTGATGGGCTCCTCAGCGGGCTCCTCGCCGCCTTCCGCCTCCTCAGTAGCGGGACCGTCTGAGGCTTCTGGAGACGACTCCGACAGGCCGTAGGGGGCCTCCGCTCTTCCGTCGTAGGACCCGCCGTCGTCAGCCGAGCCGGCGTCGGTGTCCCACGCGCCGGACTCGTGGATCTGAGCCAGTTCGCTCTCCGACCACGGTCCGCGATCGGAGAGCGCATCGAAGTCGCTGGCACCGTAGCCGCTGTGGGCATCCTCGTAGCCGGCCGAGTCGGCAGCTGCGGTGCCGACGGTGCTCTCCAGGTTCTCCCCGACCTCGAGCATCGCAGCGCGCAGCGCTGCGTAGCGGTCCTCGGCGGAAGTCTCAGGGGTGTCGAAGTCTCCCTGCGAGGAGGGCAGCTCATTCAGGTCGGAGAAGGTGACGTCGGGGGCTACCAAGGCGCGCTCGGGTTCGTCGTCTGCGGACTCTTCGCGAGATGCGGTCGCCGCTGGGACCGGGAAGTCCGCCACGAGGGTCCCGAAGTCGAAGCCGAGAATCCCAACCCGATCGCTCTGTGGCTCCTCGCCGGCGGGCGCAACGTCCTCGACCGGGTCTGGAAGGCGGTCATAGGCGATGTCCTCGACCGGGTCTGGAAGGCGGTCATGGGCGATGTCCTCGACCGCTACCGTCGCGCCCGGGGCGTCCCTCTCGCTGACAACTGCCGGGCGTTCGGTGATCGTCGCCACGCCCGCCTCGACTAGGTCTCGGATCACCCGGCACCCGGCTATCTCGCTGAGGTCACAGCCGGCTATGACCTCTGCGACGCGGGAACCAGACCCGACTGCGACGACAGCAGCCCACTGGGCCCGTCCGAGGGTCACAGGGTCGCTCGGAGCGTCCGCTACGAGCTCTACGAAGCGGTCGAGTGACGCCACGACGCCGACGATCTCGCTCCATTCCTCCCTGAGAGCTTCCGCTTCGGCGAGAAGGGGCCCTACTTGCCGTCTTGTCGTCCTTGCGCTGGGGGCCGGTTGGCCGCTGTCAGCGGCGGTGAACACGAACTCGCCGTCTGTGATGCCCATGAGCTCGAATACGGCTTCTCCTGGCTCCCGGCTGGAGCGCGACTCGAAACCCGATACCATTCCACTGTCGAACCAGAGGCGCCCGCGGCCGTTGGAGCCGCTGACAGTGAGCTCGCCCGACTTGGACGTGCTCTCCAAGAATTGTAGGACCTCGGGGATGGCGACTGTCTGAAGCGAGCCTTGCAGCACTGCGGGGACCTCCGAATAGGGTGACTTTGGTCCTATCGGCGCAGCTGAGCGAAGCCTTTACATGGTTTCGCTGTTGCGGCGACTTATCGCTGCCTCTGCGGCGTCGCGCATAACCTCGACCGGTGGGATCAGCCCGGTCCAGCACTCCACCTGCCGTCGCGCCTGGTGCACGAGCATCGACAGCCCGTTCACAGCGCGGGCCCCTCCCGCTTCAGCGACGCGCATCAGCTGCGTCGTCGCCGGATGGTAGATCAGGTCCATCACCAGCTGGCCGGAACGAAACCACCCCGACGGTAGATCCATGGGAACCAGGTGGGGATCTGACATGCCGACCGACGTCGCGTTGACTACCAGGTCACCAGCTTTCAGCGCTTCCTCCAGCGCCGCATCGTCGTCAGCGACGAGGCTTTTCGCGACGGATCCGCCGAGGGCTGCGCACGACGCCGATCTCGCCGGGTCCCGACCGACGACCGTGACAGACCCTGCGCCAGCCGCCGACGCTGCGTCGGTGACAGCTCGGGCTGCGCCCCCGGAGCCGAGCACCACGACGTTGCGGCCTTCGACGCTGAAACCCTCATCGTGGAGTGCCTCCAAGAAGCCCGGCCCGTCGGTCGACTCCCCGACGAGTTCGCCTGGTCGGTCCCGGGACCACGCTACGGTGTTCGCCACTCCGAGACGCCCGGCTACAGCGCCGAGAGAGTCGACCGCCAACGCCACCGCACGCTTGTGAGGCATCGTAACTGACAGGCCTGCCAGCCCGAGGGCCCGAACCGCCGCCACCGCAGCTGCTGCGTCGCCCGGAGCGACCCGGAACGCCGTGTACACCCAGTCGACGCCGAGAGCGTCGAAAGCAGCGTTGTGCATGGCAGGCGAGACGGAGTGGGCGACCGGGTCGCCGATCAGCGCCGCAACCCGTGTGGTCGCTTCCGGGGGCCTCAGCACAACCCGGCCGCCCTGCACTGGGCTTGCAGGGACACGAAACCCGCCGTGTTGGAAGCGAACCCTAGCTTGCCGTCGGGGTTCACCTCGACGAAGTACAGGTAGCTTGTCGTGGGAGGCGCGGCCGCGGCCGCCAGAGCGGCGAAGCCGGGGGACGATATCGCGGTTGGGGGCAGCCCCTTGTTCAGCCGAGTGTTATAGGGGCTCGGCTGATCGAGTTGCGCGGCGCTAGGCACGAGCGTCGGGTCGCTCTGGCGCAGGTAATAGGTTTGCGTGGAGTCAGCTCCGAGTGGCATACCCAGCCTCAGACGATTGTACAAGGTGCTGGCCACCGGGCCGAAATCCGAAGAGAACTTCGCTTCTCTCTCGACGATCGACGCGACGGTGACCACCTGGTAAGGGCTGTAGCCGAGCTTGCTCGCTGCTGCGGCGAGACCGATCTGGGCGGCCCGGTCGTCGAAAGCTCCGACCATCTCCTCCAACACGTCGATGACGGTGTCGTCCTGGGAGATCTCGTACGTCGCCGGGAAAAGGAGGCCCTCCAGGTTGTTCACCCCAGCCGGCTCGTATGGGCTGCGCACGGCCCCGCTGGCCGCGGCTGAGAGAAGGGCTGCGGCTGAGAGGTGCAGGCCCGGCAGCCTGGCGACGGCTTGGGCGATCTGCTCCACGGTGAAGCCTTCGGGTATGACCAGTTTGTCGACGAGGAGTTTCGGCCCGGCTTTTAGAGCTGCAAGCGCCTGGTAGTACGGCGAGTTCCGGGCGAGATGGTACGTGCCCGGGTACAACACGGCGGATCCTTTCAGCTTCACGTACAGCGGGAAAAGGGACCCGTCGTGGATCACGCCCGCCTTGGCGAGAAGATCCCCGATAGCCGACGTGGAAGCACCCTTGGGTATGACGACGGTGACCGTCGGTCCGGGCCGACCGCCGGGGTCCATCTGGGCTCTCGCCCACAGTCCTCCCCCGACTGCCACCGCAGTTGCGACGAGGACTGCAGCAGCGAGGACCGCAATCCACCGCCTCGGTCCGTCGTGGTGGCCGTGCACGCCACGAAGGTGGCGTTCGGCCGGTCTGCGACGCCTGGGAGGCAGGGGGCGGCTGGTGGCGGGGTCGCGGTAGTGCGTCAAAACTCGGTCCGCGAGGCGACGTTCGCCCGGTCCAGCCAGCCTTGCAGGAGAACTTGGGCAGCCGCAGCGTCGATCACGGATCGTTGCCTCTTGGCGTTTCGCCCTGTGCTTCGCATCGCCGTCGACGCGACGACGGTGCTGTAACGCTCGTCGACGGTCTCAACCGGAACCGTCAACGCGCGGCGCAGCTGGTCGACCTCTTCGAGCACCCCCGCGGCTGCGGGACCGGCGGCACCGCTCAACGACAGGGGCAGACCGACCACTACCGACACCGCCTCGTAGGACTCGACGATACCTGCCAAGGCTAAGTGGTCATGTCGGCGCTGCGGGTTTCTGGCGAGGACGGTCACGGCGGTAGCGACGCTGCGACGCGAGTCGCTGACCGCGACGCCTATACGCCTGGAACCCAGGTCGACGCCGACGACCCTGCCGGGCGGTTGCGCCGAGCTCACCCTCCCAGGACCGCCCGGACAGCGTCGAGGGCCTCGCCGAGTCGGGACGGGTCCCGTCCGCCTGCAGTGGCATGCTCGGGGTTGCGACCGCCGCCGCCGCCGCCGACTGTCCGCGCCGGTGGACCGATCAGCTCCGGAGCACTCAGATCCGAGCCTTTTGCTACCACCGCGGCAAGCGCCACTTTGGACCCGTCGGGCGAACCTCCGAGCACGACGGCTTCCAGGCCGGCGAGGTTACGGACCTTGGCTGCGAGCTCGCGGAGTTGGTCGGGGTTCAGACCGTCGACTCTGGCCACCAACGTCGAAGCGCCGGCCAGTCCGGCGAGCTCGCGCGCGCGGCCGTCGAGGACGGACCGCTCCATGTCATCGAGGCGTCCCTGCAGCTCGCGCAGTTCGGCCAGCCTGCGTTCGAGGGCGTCTGTGACCTCGTCTGGCCTGGCGCGAAGCAGCCCGGCGCAAGCGGCTATCTCCCGGTCCGCCTGACGCATCCGGGCGAGGGTGGCCGTGCCGGTCACGGCCTCCACGCGGCGCAGGTTCGAGCCGATCGACCCCTCCGATACGATCTTGAACGGGCCGATCTCGCCGAGCCGAGTCACGTGCGTACCGCCGCACAACTCCAGCGAGGCTGCGCCGGCGGCGACGACGCGCACCTGGTCACCGTACTTGTCTTCGAAGAACGCGAACGCTCCCGCGGCGTCAGCGTCCGCCTTGGCCATGACACGGACCGAGACGGCCTCGTCGGAGAGGATCTGCGCGTTGACAATGTCTTCCACCTGGGCGATTTCAGATTCTTGGAGCGGATGGTAGTGCGTGAAGTCGAACCGCAGTCGGTCCGGGGCGACGAGGGAGCCCTGCTGCTTGACGTGCTCGCCCACAACCCGGCGTAGCGCGGCGTGCAGCAGGTGCGTGCCGGTGTGGTTGCGGCGGATCGCTGCACGCCTCGTCACGTCGATCGTCGCTGTCGCCGCCTGACCCGGCCTTATGTCGCCGTCCACGATCTTCGCGACGTGACGGTACAGGTCGGGTAGGGCCCTGGTCGTGTCGGTAACCTGCGCCCGACCGGTGTCGGTTTCGATGACCCCGACGTCGCCGACCTGACCTCCACCCTCGGCGTAAAAAGGGGTGGCCGCCAGGAAGATCTCGACCTCGCTGTTCCCGCCGGGGATAACCCCGGTGACAGTGCTGGTAGCCGTCGCCGTCTCGTAGCCGACAAAGCGTGTCGCTCCGTGCTCCGCCAGGAGCCTCCTGTACTCGCCCAGGCGTTCTTCCCCGCCGGCCGGTACCTTCCCCCCCGCCCGCGACTGGTCCCGCTGGCGGCTCATCGCCTTCGCGAAGCCGTCCTCGTCGACGCTTGCGCCTCGCTCGGCGGCAATCTCCCTGGTCAGCTCGATCGGAAAGCCGTGGGTGTCGTGCAAGCGGAAGGCCACCTCGCCGGCGATCGCCGAAGAACCGGAGGAGATCTCGGCGTCGAGCATGGCAAGACCGGCGCGTAGCGTAGCCCGGAAGCGGGCTTCCTCCCTCGCCACCACGTCTGTTATCAAACCCCGGGACGCCACGAGATCCGGGTAAGCATCGCGCATCACTTCGACGCACGCTTCGACGAGGGTGGGCGTCACCTGCTTGTCCACGCCAAGCGCGAACGCCTGACGTACCGCCCTCCTGATCAACCGGCGAAGCACATAGCCTCGGTCCTCGTTGCTCGGCACGACTCCGTCGCCGACGAGGAAAGTCATGGAGCGGGCGTGGTCGGCGAGGATACGAAGCGACACGTCCGTGGACTCGTCTGTTCCGTAGCGTCGGGAGGTCAGCGCCTCCGCTTTGGAGATGACCGGACGTAGCACGCTCGTGTCCCATATCGTCTCGACGCCCTCCACCAGGGTGAGGATCCGCTCCAAACCCGCCCCGGTGTCGATGTTCGGCTTGGGCAGGGGCCGCAGCGACCCGTCCTTTTGGCGGTCGAACTGCATGAACACCAGGTTCCAGACCTCGACGTAGCGTTCCTCCCCCCCGACGCCGGGGCCCCCCTCTTGCCCCCATTCCGGCCCTCTGTCGAAATAGATCTCCGAGCACGGCCCGCACGGCCCGGTGTCGCCCATCTCCCAGAAGTTGTCCTCGTCCATCCTGACGATCCGCTCGTGGGCTATCCCCACCGAGCTACGCCAGATCCCGACGGCCTCGTCGTCGTCACGGTACACGCTCACCCAAAGACGATCCGCCTCCAAGCCGAGGACATCGGTGAGCAACTCCCACGCCAGAGGTATAGCAAGCTCTTTGAAGTAGTCCCCGAAACTGAAATTCCCTAGCATCTCGAAGAACGTGAGATGCCTGGTGGTACGTCCGATCAGGTCTATGTCGTCGTGCTTGCCGCGGACCCTGACGCACTTTTGGATGCTCGTCGCCCTTGGATAAGGGGGTGTCTCTTCGCCTAGGAAGTACGGGATGAACTGGTTCATCCCAGCGTTCGTGAACAACGGGGCACGGGGATGATGAGGGATCAGACCTGCCGACGGCACCGCCACATGGCCGCGATCGACGAAGAACTGAGTGAAGGCGCGACGTAAGGCGTTGGCGTCCATGACCGATCCAGCCTAGATGTTACGGCGCCGGAAGCTCGCACCGGGGCCGGGCGCTGCATCCCTGGCGGCTTTACGGCCGCCGGGTCCTGAGGGAACTGGGTTCGGGCGCTTGGACAAAGCAGGGCGATCCTGGTCAGACGAGCCGCCTTTGAGCTGGGCTTCGCGCTCGCGCATCGCTTCGCGTCCGTCCGCGAGCGCTGCGGCGACACGCCGTCCTGTCGCCTCTGCGAGCCCTGCGGGCCCGTAGCGGGCTGCCGCGGTTTTGGCTTTGCGCTGGGCCCAGAGGGAACCCCCAGCTCCCAGCGCTACGCCGGTGACCAACCACCGTGTCCTTTTGGGCATCAGGCCCGCCTCCTCAGGCTGCGTCCTGCGCGAAGGGTGCCCGAAGCGAACGCCACTACCTTGATGAGCGGGGCCGCAAGAACTGCGTGAACGACCCGCGACGCAGACCCGACGGTGGCGGTTATCGCCTCCGCCGAGCCGACCAGCTCGTCGACACGGGCGAGCTCGCTCCTCGCGGCGCCGATCGTCTCCTCGGCCTGGCCTATCAGTGCTTTGAGGTGCCCTTCTAGCTCCTCGACGAGCAAGGCCAGCTCCCGGGCGCTTCGCCGCAGCGACAGGCCGGCTCCGAAGAGGACAGCCACGACGGCAGTGGCGAGGACGGCTACCAAAAGGGCTATCAAGGTGCCCGATTGTACCCGGGGGGGGAAGCTCCGGGGCTGGCGTCGAGCATCGAGCGCAGTGTCTCCAAAAGCTCGGCGCGTCCCACCAAGCGCTGCCCGCCTCCGGAGAGGTCCTTGACTGCCACCTGCGACGCCTCCGCCTCGTCGGGACCGACGACGAGCGCGAACCTCGCCCCAGAGCGGTCGGCCGCTTTGAACTGCGCTCTAGGCGAGCGCCCGTCGAAGGCCCGGTCCACCTTGAAACCAGCCTGGCGCAGCTCGCGTGTGATGTCTCTGGCGGCGCCGCCGCCGGCGAAGTCCACGACGAAAGCGTGGAGACGTGCCCGTGAGCGGGGAGCGGCACCGCTCGCGCCTATCGCCAGGAGGGTCCGCTCCACGCCGATCGCGAAGCCTACCGCAGGCGTTGGCGGTCCTCCCATCGCTTGCACGAGACCGTCGTAGCGACCGCCGCCGCCTAGAGCGTTCTGCGACGCCTCCAACGTGGTCCCGGCGTACTCGAACGTGGTCCGCGTGTAGTAGTCCAGTCCCCGCACCAGGTGCGCTTCGACACGGTAGGGGACCGAAAGGGCGGTCAGGCCCGCCGTGACCCGCTCGAAGTGGGCCGCGCACTCGTCGCAGAGGTTGTCCACCTGCAGTGGCGCCCCGGCGGTCTGAACCCGGCACGCCTCCCGTTTGCAGTCGAGGACCCGAAGCGGGTTCTCCTCGACGCGACCGCGGTGCTCCTCGCAAAGGTCGCCGCGCCGGGCCAGCAGGTAGTCGAGGAGCTTCTGGCGGTAGGCGGGCCGGCAGGTCGCGTCTCCGAGAGAGTTGACGAGAAGGTCCACGCCGTCGATGCCGAGACGGGCAAAGAAGTCCCATCCGAGGGTCACCACCTCTACGTCCAAGTCGGGGTCCGCCGTGCCGAAAGCTTCGATGCCGACCTGGTGGAACTCCCTGAAACGCCCCGCCTGGGGACGCTCGAAACGGAAGTTAGACCCTGCGTACCACGCCTTCCAGGGTGTCACGGGGCGGTGCTGGATGAAAGCCCGCGCGACCGAGGCGGTGACTTCGGGGCGAAGCGCGACGTGCCGGCCGCCTTTGTCGACGAAGTCGTACATCTCCTTGCGCACCACGTCGGTGGATTCGCCGATACGGGTGAACACGCTGACGTCCTCGAAGGTGGGGGTCACGATCAGCTCGTAGCCGGCGTCGCCCACAGTAGAAGCGAAAGTCGCGAGCATCTCCTGCCACGGCCCAGACTCGGAGGGCAGCACGTCGAAGGTTCCTGGCGGGTTGCGGAGCTCTGGCATCGCAGCCGAGCGTACCCGCCGCGGAGCTTAGGTCCTGTTGGGTAGCACTCGGTAGGCGTCGTAAACCGAGTCGATCCGCTTCAAGGCGACGATCACGGACTCGAGATGAGCCGGGTCGGCGAGCTCGAACTCGAAACGCATCCTGCTCACCCGGTCGCTGCCCGTCAAGGACTCGCTGCGAAGGATGTTCAGGTGGTTGTCAGATATCACCTTCCACACGTCCACCCCGAGACGAGTGCGGTCGAGCGCTTTGAGCTCGACGGCGGCCACGAAGCTGCCGCTCGACGCCTGGTCCCATTCGACCTCGATCATCCGGCCGACCTCGCCCGACGCGAGCGCCGCCGCGTTCGGGCAGTCGGTGCGGTGCACGCTCACTCCCCTCCCCCGGGTGACGAAACCGACGATTTCGTCGCCGGGGACCGGCGTGCAGCACCGAGACAGGCGTACCATCATGTCGTCGAGGCCTTCGACGTGCACACCGACGCCGCGGCGGGCGGGACCGCCACGGCGGGGCAGGCGTGCCGTGCTCGGCAGCTGCTCCTCGTGCTCGCCTCCGCGCAGATCCCGGGCGACACGCTGGGCTATCGACTGCGCCGAAACGTGGCTCTCCCCGATCGCCACGTACAGCGCCTCGAGGTCGGCGTAGCTGAGCGTTTCGATCAGCTTGGCGAGCGTCTGGGAAGCAGCGAGCTTTTGGACCGGGAGTCCCTCCTTGCGCAACGCTTTCGCGAGCTCCTCCCGGCCGGACTCTATAGCGTCCTCCCTGCGCTCCCGGCTGAACCACTGGCGTATCTTGTTGCGAGCCCGCGGGCTCGCCGCTATCTTCAGCCAGTCCCTGCTCGGCCCGGCAGACGGCACCTTGGACGTGAAGATCTCGACGGTGTCACCCGAGGAGAGGCTGGAGTCCAAAGGGACGAGACGCCCGTTGATCTTCGCTCCGATACAACGGTGACCGACTTCGGTGTGGATAGCGTACGCGAAGTCGATCGGGGTCGACGACGTCGGAAGCGACATGACGTCGCCTTTGGGGGTGAACACGTACACCTCGTCGGTGTCGAGGTCCAGCTTCAGGGTCTCCAGGAACTCCGAAGGGTCGGAGCTCTCGGCGGACCATTCGACGATGCGCTGGAGCCAGGCGACGTCGGCCGCTGTCGCCTTCTCCTTGTATCCCCAGTGCGCAGCTATACCCCACTCGGCGCGCCGGTGCATCTCCACCGTGCGGATCTGCGCTTCGAGGGTCTTACCCTGGGGGCCGACCACGGTGGTGTGAAGGGACTGGTAGAGGTTGAACTTGGGGGTGTTGACGTAGTCCTTGAACCTGCCTGGTACCGGGGCCCAGGCCCCGTGGACCGCTCCGAGGGCCGCCCAACAGTCCTTCACCGAGTCGACTATCACCCGAACCCCTACCAGGTCGTAGATGTCGTCGAACTCCTTGCCTTTGACGACCATCTTCTCGTAGATCGAGTAAAGGTGCTTGGGGCGACCCGTCACCTGGGCGACGACGCGAGCAGCGTCCAGGCGTTCTTTCACCTGGTCGACGACCTGGGCGAGATAAATCTCCCGCTCCGGCGCCCGGTTGGCAACCATCTGGTCGATCTCGGCGTACCGGCGGGGGTGCAACGCTGCGAAAGCCAGATCCTCTAGCTGCCAGCGGATGTCCTGTATGCCGAAGCGGTGGGCCAGAGGAGCGTAGATGTCCAACGTCTCCTGAGCCGAGCGTTTCTGCTTCCACTCGGGCATGGCGGCGATGGTCTGCATGTTGTGCAGCCGGTCGGCGAGCTTGATCAGCAGCACCCGGGGGTCCTTGGCCATCGCGACGAGCATCTTGCGCATCGTCGCTGCCTGCTGGGCTTGGCGCGAGTCGAAACGGACACGGTCAAGCTTGGTGACCCCGTCCACGATCGCGGCTACCTCCGGGCCGAAGGAAGCCTCGATGTCTTCAAGGCGGACCGCCGTGTCTTCGACGGCGTCGTGGAGCAGAGCCGACGCGATCGTAACGTCGTCGAGGCCGAGGGACGCCAGGATCGTCGCCACCGCCAGCGGGTGGCTGATGTAGGCCTCCCCGGAGTTGCGCAGCTGACCGGCGTGAGCCTCGGCGGCCGTCTCGTAGGCGGAGGTGATCAGGCCTAGGGGGTCTTTCGGGTGGCGCTCGCGGTAGGCGACGATCAGGGGAGTGAGCGCGTCGGCAGTCTGCACCTGACGCCGCCACGCGAGGACCCGCTCGACGGTCACCACAGCTCTCGACCTGCTCAGCGTGTCGCCCCTGCTCACGGCGTCTGCTTAGTCACTTGCGTCTGCGTCCTTGTCCTTACTGGCAGCTCATCGGTACGTCACGAGGGAAAAAGTAGAGTAATCTTCGATCCTACGGCGCCCCTCCAAAAAGGCGAGCTCCAAGGCGAAGGAGAAGCCGGCGGTGACCCCGCCCATCCGCCTGACCAGACGAGCCGCTGCCGCCGCCGTACCGCCCGTGGCGAGCACGTCGTCGACGACCAGAACCCGTTGGCCGGCGCTGATGGCGTCCTCGTGCACTTCTAGGCTACCTGCACCGTATTCGAGCTCGTAGGTCTCCTCGTAGACCGCCCACGGTAACTTTCCGGCCTTGCGGACCGGTACGAACCCCGCTCCAAGGGCCAGAGCAACCGGCGCGGCCAAGATGAACCCACGGGCTTCGATGCCGACCACGACGTCTACTGCACTTTCACGGAACGGAAGCGCCATATCCTGCACCAACCTGGAGAACGCCTGAGCGTCGGCCAAGAGAGGTGTTATGTCCTTGAACGCGACTCCAGCGTGGGGGAAGTCCGCCACGTCTCTTATCAAGCTGCGGTAGTCGTCTTCGACTTGCTCTGGATGTGCGTGCACTACTCCAAACTACCCGCAGCGGCGCTGTAGCCGCTTCACGGCGCAGGGGACGGGCCGGTTCAGCGCTTACGACCCTTCTTACGTGGCCGCGGTGGAACGCTACCCGAAGGCCGGGTCGGGGCTCTGAGAGGAATGGAACCGGCCGGGGCACCGGTGGGTTCCGAGGGGCGGCCGTCGTAGGGAGTCTCGACGGGCAATGGCGCTCCGTCTGGGGAGTCGTCCAGCGTCGCGGAGCCGGCTGCTAGCACCGGGGTGAGCTTGCGCCGCGGGGCAGAACCGAGACGCCGGCGGATCTCCGAGTAGCGCGGCTCGCGTTCTTTCATCAGGGCCAGCAGAGGTGAAGCTATGAAGATCGACGAGTAGGCCCCGGTCGTGAGCCCGACCACTAGGGCGAGACCGAAGTCCTCGAGGGCCGTCGCGCCGAGGATCCAAGCTCCCACCACCAATATCGACAGGATCGGGAGGATCGCGACAAGCGAGGTGTTAAGCGACCTGGCGAGAACCTGGTTCATCGAGATGTTGACGGTGTCGGTGTAGGTGAGCTTGTTCGACGACGCGAGGCCTCGAGTGTTCTCCTGCACTCGGTCGAACACCACGATCGTGTCGTAGAGCGAGTATCCGAGAATGGTGAGGAACGCTATGACAGTGTCAGGGCTGACCTGGAACCCAGACAGGGAGTAGATACCGACGGTGACGAGGATGTCGTGAACGAGCGCCGTCAAGGCTGCTATCGCCATCTTGCCCTCGAAGCGCAGCCAGATGTACAAAGACACGACCACTAAGAAGACGATCACCGCTTCGATCGCCTTGTCAGTGATGATCGAGCCCCACGACGGGCCGACGTCGCTCAGCGTCACGGCGTTCGGGGACACATGAGCTAGCTTCGCCAGCGCGTTCGTGACCGCCGCGACCTCGGCCTGGTTGCCGGTCACCTTGGCCGCAGCTTCGACCTGAACGGTCCGTTGGTGGGTGAGGCTGTTGGTCAAAATCTGGATGGTCGACTGGCCGAAGCCTGGAACCGCCGCCCCGACAGCGGAACGCACGCTCGACACCGAAGCGTTCGAGGGGACGTTCCAGATCGTCCCGCCTTTAAAGTCGATCGAGAAGTTCAGACCTCGGGCGCCGAGGGAGATGAGCCCGACGACTATGACCGTTCCCGAAATCGCGAACCACCGCCGCCAGCGACCGGCGAAGTCGAACGAGGTCTCCCCACGGAACAACCGCCGGAACGCCCCCGGGCGTTTCGTATCGCTGCTCACCGGCTACGAGCCCGTCCTGGCGCCGAGACCCCGGGCGATGCCGAACACCGGGTTGTCGGTGATCGAGCGGCGCCGGCCGACCCATATGACCGCCGGACGGATGAAGAAGAAAGCCGTGAACACGTCCAGAAGCGTCGACAGGCCGAGGGTGAAAGCAAAACCTCTGACATCTCCGATGGTGAGAAGGTAGAGGATCAGCGCTGCCATGAACGAAACCAGGTCGGCTGTGAGGACCGTACGGAAAGCCCGCGAGAAGCTCCGCTCGACTGACTGGCGAACCGACCTGCCAGCCCTCACCTCGTCTTTAAGGCGCTCGAAGTACACCACGTAGGAGTCTACGGTTATGCCGACCGAAACGATTATCCCGGTGACACCGGCCAAGGTGAGGGTCAGGTTCGAAGTTTGGCTTAGCTCGGCGAGGATCGAGTACAAGATCGAGCCGCCAACGCCCAGGCCGACCAGGACCACCAGCCCGAGAGCCCTGTAGTAGGCGAGCATGTACAGCATCACGACTGCGATACCCCCGATACCGGCGAGGAGCCCGGCGCGCAACGAGTCCTTGCCTATCGTCGCTGAGATCGTCTGGACCGTCTGAGGCACGAAACGAACCGGGAGTGACCCGTACTTGAGCTCGTTAGCCAGGGCGGTCGCCTGGGCGGAAGTGAAGTTCCCGCTGATCGAGACGTTGCCGTTGAAACTCGAAGCCTGAAAGTCCGGTGCGGACTCGACCAGTCCGTCGAGCTCGAAGGCCTCCTCGCTGCACGGAGGGGGATTGCTGGGAGACTGCTGATAGCAGGCGTATCGGGCGGCGGCGATCTTGTCGAACTCGACGGCGCCCTTGGAGTTGAGCGTCAACGCGACCGTGTACTGGCCGGTCGTCGAGTTGATCTCGGCGGCTGCGTTGGATATCACCGAGCCGGTCATGTCCGCCGGGCCCAGCACGTAGCGAGCCGTCGGATCCGAGGAGAACGCGGCCGGGTCGACGGGAAGCACGACCGCCGAGCCGGGCTTGTCCTGCGCCGGGGTCGTGGTCGGAATAGACGAAGGGTTGGTGCTCGAGCACGCTGTTGTCGGGTTGACAGCTCCCGGGGCCACGGTAGTGGTCGTCGTCGGCGCGGTGGTCGTCGTGGATGCGGGGACAGTCTTTGTTGACGCGGGGACGGTCGTGGTTGACGTGCTCTTGGGGGCTACGTAGGCGGGTATGACGCAATCCACTGGCCTGAAGTACAGCACAGCCGTCTGGCCGAGCTCGGCGAGGGCCTGCTGGGAGTTCTTGAGCCCGGGCAGGTCGATAACCACGTCGTTGCCCTGCCGGGTGACGTTGGAGTTGCTAACCCCGAGGCCGTTCACCCTCCTATCTATTATCGCGACCGCCTGGTCTATCTCGGCGGCGTTGGACGTGCCCTGCGGCTGCAGGACGACTGATACGCCACCTCGCAGATCCAAGCCGAGTAGCGGGGCGTGCCCTGCGGCTAGGGTCGCCGCTAGCGAGCCGATAGCGACCACGAAGATGAAGACGAGCGACCATACGAGACTCCGTCTCATCTCAGTCTCGGGGAGGCCCGGGGCGTTGCGGTGGTTCCGCCTTGCCCTCCGGCCCATCGCCGTCGGCATCGCCGTCGGCGTCGTGTTCTAGCACCTCCGGCTCGCCGTCGCCTTCGCCGTCCTCGTACTCCTCGTAATCTTCGTCCTCTTCGGCTTCGAAGTCGCCGGACTCCTCGTCGTAGCCTTCGGTCTCGTCTTCGGGGTCCTCGTAGCCCGGACCGGCCGGTGCAGGGGGCGCCCCGAGCGTTCCCCTACCCGCTGGCGCGTTGGGACGTCGGCTTACCATCCTCGGAAGGAAGGTCATCACGACACCAGGTGAAACTTCCACGCCCACCGAGTCAGGGCTGACGCTCACCACCGTGCCGAAAATCCCTCCGGCGCTCATGACCTCGTCACCGATGCTGACTTGGCGCAGCGTGGCCTGCTGCGCTCGGTTCCGCTTGTTCCTCGGCCGGATGAACAGCAGGTACGCGCCGGCGAAGATAAGTATCAGCACCAGGAACGGTGTCAGGGAACCCGACGAGGAGGTGCTCTTGGCCACGGTTGTAGATGGCGTGCTTTGCGCCAGTGATGCGAGCAGGATGTGCATGTTGGTGTGAACCCTCAGGTAGTGGCCCGGCGTCGGGCTCGCTGGACATTAGCGCAGACTGCCACCGCTCCAGGCTTCATCGACTTCGCGAACCGTGCGGGCGAGGCTTCCGTCTCTGATCGACGCACGTATCGTAGCCATGAAGTCGAGCATCCAGTGCAGGTTGTGGAGGCTGATCAGCCGGCCCGCTGTCGGCTCGCCTACCAGGAGAAGATGCCTTATGTACCCGGCGCTGTAACGCTGGCAGACAGCACAGGAGCAGTCCGGGTCGACCGGAGCGTCCTCGTACGCGAAGCGGGCCGACCGGAGCCTGACGCGACCGTTGCGTGCCATGGCCACCCCGTGGCGGGCGATGCGTGTCGGCGCGACGCAGTCGAACATGTCCACCCCTGCGGCGACGGCGTGGACTATCGAAACTGGGTCGCCGACGCCCATCAAGTAGCGGGGCTGGTCGAAGGGCAGCCCGGGTGTCGTCGCCGACAGGGCTGCGAGCATCTCCTGGCGCGACTCCCCGACAGACAGCCCGCCGATAGCGTAGCCGTCGAAGTCGAGGGCGACGGTGCGCTCTGCGCACTCGGCTCGCAGCGCTTCCGACACGCCACCTTGGACGATGCCGAAGAGGCTCTGGCCCTCCCTGCGGTGAGCGCTCCTCGCCAGCGCGGCCCAGGCGAGGGTCCGCTCCGCTGCCTCGCGGACCTCCTCGTCGGGCGCTGGGAGGCCGCAGCAGTGGTCCAGGGCCATCTGGATGTCGGCGCCGAGTTGCTCTTGGATCCTGACCGCCCCGGCAGGGTCGAGGCGGAGGCGGGAGCCGTCGTAGACCGACCTGAAGCTGACCCCGCCAGCGTCGACCTGTGCGCCTAGGGAGAAGACCTGGAAGCCGCCGGAGTCGGTCAGTGTCAGACCTGGCCACCCGGTGAAACGACCGACACCCCCCAGCTTGGCGACCACCTCAGCTCCCGGTCGTAGCATCAGGTGGTAGGTGTTGGCGAGGACCACCTGGGGACCCAGCGACTCAAGGTCGGCAGCGTCGAGGAGTTTCACTGGCCCCCGAGTGCCTACCGGCATGAAGCACGGTGTAGCGAAGGATCCGCGGTCGAGCTGAACCGTCCCGCAGCGTGCGTCTCCGTCGGTCGCTTCGATGGTCACGCTGGCTTTCCTCATCGGCCCTTCCTCATCGGCCCTTCCTCATCGGCCCTTCCTCATCGGCCCTTCGTCATCGGCGTGGCATCATAAGCCGGGACGCGATCATGGCATCACCAAAAGACAGGAACCGGTATCCCCGCCTGAGAGCCTCTGCGTACATATGCCGCCAGGACGGCCCTACGAACGCTTCGAGGAGTAACAGCAGAGTCGAGCGGGGCTGGTGGAAGTTGGTGAGCAGCACGTCGGTAACCGACCATTCGAAGCCCGGACGGATGAACAGGCTGCTCTGCCCACGAAGCCTGCCAGTAGCCCCCGCGCTCTCCAACGCCCGCACAGTGGTCGTCCCGACCGCCACCACCCTGCGACCGTCCCGGCGGGCAGCCAAACACGCCTCCCAGGTGCTCTCCGGCACTTCGTAGCTCTCTGAGTGCATCTCGTGGTCCTCCGCCCGATCTACTTTGACGGGCCTGAAAGTCCCCAAGCCCACCGCAAGGTCGACGGTGCGCAGGTCGGCCCCTCGACTTGCGAGGCCGTCGAGCACAGATCGCGTCAGATGAAGACCGGCCGTCGGCGCCGCAACCGACCTTGGGACATCGGCGTAGACCGTCTGGTAGCGCTCGGGATCCTCCAGCGCAGCCTTTATGTACGGGGGCAGGGCCATCTCGCCGCAGCGGGCTAGGACCGACTCGGCCTCGTCGAGAAGCCTGACCTGTCTCAGACCGCCGTCGAGGCGCTCTCCCACCTCCACCAAGGCCACGATCTTGTCCGGAGCCCCCCCATCCCCGACGTCGACGCCGAGCACACAGCCCGGCGGCAGCCTCCTTCCGGGCCGGACAAGCGCAGACCAACTGCGGCTGTCCGCAGGGTCTGGGGTGAGAAGCAGCACCTCGGCCGCCCCCCCGCCTACCTTGCGGAGCCTGAGGCGCGCCGGCAGCACCTTGGTGTTGTTGACTACGACCACGTCGCCGGGTTCAACCAGCCAGGGCAGCTCTGATACCACACGGTCGACAAGACTGGCCTCGGGATGACCGACGTCGAATAGACGGGCGTCCAGCAGACGCGCCGAATCCCTCGGCTCGACAGGCGTCTGAGCGATCGACGCCTCGGGAAGATCGTATTCGGGGACGTCCACTAGCCCTGCCCTGCAGCAAAGCAAGCGATCCCGGTGAGGGCGCCAGCCCCATGGACAGGCCGGCGATGCGAAAGGTTCAGAACAGGCTCTTCTCCTCCGCTTCGCTCCCCTGCGGCGATGGGAGCCCGAGGTGCTGCCAGGCGGCGGGCATAGCGACCCGCCCTCGCGGTGTACGCATCAACAACCCAAGCTGGAGGAGGTAGGGCTCGTATACGTCCTCGACGGTGTCGGTCTCCTCCCCGACGCTCACGGCGAGCGTCGACAGCCCAACCGGACCGCCACCAAACCGTGAGCACACAGCGCCTAGGATGGCACGGTCCACTTTGTCCAAGCCGAGCTCGTCCACCCCGAACAGGTCGAGGCCCCGCCTCGCCACCTCCAAGTCGACGTGACCGCCCGCCCGTACCTCCGCGAAATCGCGAACCCTCTTGAGGAGGCGGTTAGCTATGCGTGGGGTCCCACGCGAGCGTCTCGCTATCTCAGCCGACCCGAGCGGGTCTATCGCCGTGCCTAGGATCTCGGCCGAGCGGTCGACGATCGTCTGCAACTCGCTGTGACTGTAGAAGTCGAGTCTCGCCACGAAGCCGAAACGGTCCCGTAACGGCCCGGTGATGAGGCCTGTCCTGGTGGTAGCGCCGACCAGCGTGAAGCGGGGCAGGTCAATCCTGATGCTCCTCGCCGTCGGTCCTTTTCCCAGCACGATGTCAAGCTGGAAGTCCTCCATCGCCGGGTAGAGGATCTCCTCCACGGCACGGCCCAGGCGGTGGATCTCGTCGACGAAGAGGACGTCACCTTCGGTGACATTGGTGAGGATAGCGGCGAGGTCCCCGGCTCTTACCAACGCAGGACCCGACGTCACCCTAAGACCAGCGCCAACCTCGTTGGCGACGATCCCTGCCAGGCTGGTCTTGCCCAGTCCCGGAGGACCGGCAAAGAGGAGGTGGTCGACAGGCTGCTCACGCCGTCGCGCCGCCTCGAGCATGATCGACAGGTGCTCTTTGAGAGCGGACTGACCTACGAACTCGCCGAGACGTCGAGGCCGCAGTCCCGCTTCCTCCGCCGATTCCGCCGGGTCGGCTGTCGCCGCGACCGGTCGTAGGTCCGCCTCCTCCCTCACTGCGCCGGCCTTTGCGCTGAGGGGGAACCTCCGAGCTCACCGGGCCGGCTCAGCGCCGGGCTCCCAGCTCGCGCAGGGCCATCTTCAAGACCTCCTGTACCGGACCCTCCACGCTCACCACCGACTCGGCGTAGCGGATCTCGTCAGCCCCGTAGCCGAGAGCAGAAAGAGCTCCTCGCAGGTCCTCCCTTACGGACGCAGGCGCGCCCGGCATCCCAGCGACGCCGAGGCCTCCCCGCTCCGGAGCACCCTGACGGGAGCCGCCGGCGGAGGTGTCGTCGAAGTCGTCCAGCTTGGCGTCCAACTCGACTACCAGGCGAGCTGCTGTCTTGGCTCCGATACCGGGGACCAGCCGCAACGCGTCGACGTCTCTCGCGGCTACCGCCCTGCGCAGCGCCCCAGGGGTGTGGACCGCGAGCATGGACAGGGCCACGCCGGGGCCGACGGTCCGGACCGATATGAGCGCCTCGAAGCAGGCCCTCTGTTCGTTCGTGACGAAGCCGTAGAGGATCAAGGCGTCCTCGCGGACATGGGTGTGCACGTGAAGCGACACCTCGGATCCGATCGGGCCGAGGGAGGCCGCAGCCTGCTCGGCCATCGTCGCCCGGTATCCAACGCCGCCGACGTCGACGAGAACCTCGACCAGACCGCCCGCTCGGCGCCACCAGTCGCTCAGCGTGCCTCGCAGCGAGCCGATCACCGTAGCGCCGCCGCTCGCAGTCGTGCGCCGGCCAGGTGAGTGACCGCCAACGCCAGGGCGTCCGCTCGGTCCGCCGGGCGCGGCAGCGAATCCAGCCCGAGGAGCGTCGCTACCATCGTGCCCACCGCCAGCTTGTCGGCGGAGCCGTATCCGGCGACGGCCTGCTTGACCTCGTTGGGGCTGTACTGGACGACCTCGATACCCCGGCGGGCTGCGCTGACGAGAGCAAGGCCGCTCGCCTGGCCGACCGACATCGCTGTGCGGGCGTTCACCTGGAACAAGACCCTCTCCACGACGACCACCTCTGGGCGCAGATCGTCGAGGAGGGCCTCCAGGTCGTTGAACAGGACGCCCAGTCGCGTCGCCAGCGGAGCATCGACGGGTGTGGTGAGATGACCGAAAGCCACGCAGCGCAGGTCGGCCCCAGAAGAGCGCACGGCACCGTACCCGCAGCGCGACAAGCCCGGATCGATGCCTAGAGCGAACACCAGTTCGACTATACTACGCTTCGACGAGGTTCAGTATCGCGTCAGGTATGTCGAAGTTGGCGTACACGTTCTGGACGTCGTCGTGGTCTTCGAGCAGGTCCACGAGGTGCAGAACCTTGCGGGCGTCGGACTCGTTGGACAACTCGACGGTGGTGGTTGCCAGGAGGGTGACCTCCGCTGAGTCCACTTTTATCCCGGAGTCCTCGACGGCTTGGCGAACCGTGTTGAGGTCCGCAGGTGGAGTGGTCACCTGCCATTCGTCACCGAGGTCGACGATGTCGAGAGCTCCGGCGTCGAGCGCGGCTAGCATGAGCTCCTCCTCGCCAACCGCACGCGCGACGTTGATGACACCTCTGCGTTCGAACTGCCATGACACTGCCCCAGGCTCGGCCATCGAACCGCCGTTCTTCGAGAACGCAGAGCGGATGTCGGACCCGGTGCGGTTGCGGTTGTCGGTCAGGCATTCGACGATCACCGCTACCCCGCTCGGCGCGTACCCCTCGTAGCTGACCTGCTCGTAGCGTACGCCTTCGAGCTCACCGGTCCCTCGTTTGATAGCCCGCTCGATCGTGTCGAGAGGCACCGACGCCTCCCGTGCCTTTTGGAACATTGTGCGCAGGGTCGGGTTGGAGTCAGGGTCGCCGCCGCCTTCCCTCGCAGCTACCTCCACCTGGCGGATCAGCTTCGCGAAAAGCTTCCCCCGGGCTTTGTCAGCTGCGCCTTTCTTGTGCTTTATCGTCGCCCATTTGCTGTGGCCGGACATGGTCGGATTGCCTCCTACAGGTTGGTTCGGGACCCTGGCGCCGTCCCGACGGTGACGCCCGGGTCAAAAGCGATAGTCAGGAACATCTCGTGAAGCCGGGGATCGCCTGACAGCTCCGGGTGGAAGGCGCTGACCATGCGGGGACCCTGCCGGCACAGGACCGCCCGGCGTCTCCCGTCGGATCCTTCGACCGAGGCGAGCGTCTCGACACCCGCACCCGAGCGTTCGACTATCGGAGCCCTTATGAACACAGCGTGGAACGGCCGGTCGAGTCCGTCTACCGCCAGGTCGGTCTCGAAGGAGTCCACCTGGCGCCCGAAGGCGTTACGCCTGACCGAGATGTCGATCCCTCCGAGCTGGTGCTGGTCCGGTCGACCGTCGAGAACCTCGTCGGCGAGCAGGATCATACCTGCGCAGGTACCCAAAGCCGGGAGTCCCTCCTCGATGCGACGCCTTAGGGGGTCCAGCATCCCGGAGGTTTCAAGGAGGCGGGAAATGGCCGTCGATTCACCACCGGGTATGACGATCGCGTCGACACCGGCGAGCGTCGCCGTGTCCGTCACAGCCGAGGCACCTACCCCGAGGGCAGCGAACATCTCGACGTGCTCCCGGACAGCGCCCTGCAGGGCAAGGACCCCGATTTTGTGTTGATGCGACAGTTTCGTCTACCATCCCCGGTCGGACAGGCGTGTCTCGACGCCGGAAGAGTCCTGGCCTCTCATCGCCTCGCCCAGCCCACGGCTCACCTTTGCGACTATCGACGGGTCCTTGAAATGGGTGGTCGCCTCGACTATCGCCCTTCCGAAACGAACGGGATCCGAGCTTTTGAATATCCCGCTGCCGACGAAGACCGCCTCGGCTCCGAGCTGCATCACCAGCGAAGCGTCCGCCGGAGTTGCGATACCCCCGGCACAGAACAGCGGAACGGGCAGCTTTCCTGTCTCGGCGAGTTCCTCCACTAGTCCGACGGGGGCCTGAAGGACTTTCGCCCAGTTGAAGATCTCGGCTGAGTCCGAAACGGTGATCCGCTTTATGTCGGCGGTGATCGAGCGAATGTGGCGTACCGCTTCTTTGATGTCCCCGGTCCCAGCTTCGCCCTTGGAACGAATCATGGCCGCTCCCTCGGAGATCCGCCGCAGCGCCTCGCCGAGGTTGGTGGCGCCACAGACGAACGGAACGGTAAAAGCGTGCTTGTCGATGTGGTGAACCTCGTCGGCGGGGGTCAGGACTTCGCTCTCGTCGATGTAGTCGACGCCGAGCGACTCAAGGACCTGCGCCTCGGCGATGTGACCGATCCGTGCCTTGGCCATTACAGGTATCGTCACCGCAGCCTTGATCGCCTCGATGAGAGCGGGGTCGCTCATTCGCGCGACGCCGCCGTCCCGGCGAATGTCGGCGGGCACCCTCTCCAAGGCCATCACTGCGACAGCCCCGGCGTCCTCGGCTACCTTGGCCTGCTCGGCAGTGACGACGTCCATGATCACACCGCCTTTGAGCATGTCGGCCATCCCCCGCTTGACCAGGGGTGTTCCGGTACGACGGCGCTGCACGGGATCGTTCATGGTCGCATTCTAGGTTGCTTCACAGCTCTTGTAGCGCTGCGCGACGCCCCGGCAGGCTCATACGCCACCGCCCGGCGTCGCTGCTTCCCAGCGGGTCGGCGACCCACAGGTGCGCGCTGCGCTCAGTCTGGCCTGGCACCACCGAGCCTTTCGTCTCCATTTTCTCCAAGGCCGAGGTCAACGCAGGCGGGTAGCGGGTTATCCTGACCGCTCCCGCGTCGAGGCGAGTGTCGCGCCCGGCGCCAAGAAGAACTGAACGTCCGAGCCCGAACGTCGCAACTAGGACCGTCTCGGCTGCTACCTCGCCGTGGCGGAGCCTGTAAAGCACTTCGGCCAGCACGGCTTCGAGCTCTACCACGTCGAGCTCTTCGAGCAGACCTGACGTGACCACCACGAGCTCGCGACCGCGACGGGCACCGCTCACCATGGCGTTGAGGCCGTCGCTGTCGAGAACGGCTAGCTGCGGACAGCGGACGCCCACCGTGGCGGCCAACCCTTCGGCCATGTTGTACAAGCGGGCGTCGACGCGCGGGTCCGCGTCCCGCAAGGACACACCAGACCTCTTCAGGCTGGACCTGACAAGACGATCCGCCCCCCAATACACCCACCCTGACAGAGCCGCGAATACCACGACGAACACGACGACACCAGCCACCGGGCCGCCGAGGACCCCCGAGACTACCCCTACGACCAGGGCAGGTCCGGCAGCGAAAGGCGCTGCGAGCGCTGCAGCTTTGCGGTCGGGCCGCTTCGATATCATCGCCACGATCGTATTCGCCATTCCCCCAGGGTGGAAGCCACGGACGTGGCGAACCTCTCATACCGGCTCGGTGGAAGGGACGAGCGGCGCTCGACCGCCAGCTCGAACAGCTCAAGGTAGCGCTGCGCGAGCGAGTCCATGGAGAACTCCTCGGCGCGGGACCGGCCATTGGCGACCATAGCCCGTATCGCCGCAGTGCCGGCGAGAGCAGTCCGCAGCGCCTCGGCCAGCGCCACATCGTCGCCGGGCGGCGTCAGGGTGGCCTCCACGCCGGACCTGGCGACCCGGCGGTAGCCGGCCAGGTCCGACGCTACGACCGGCGTCCCCGCCGCTAAGCCCTCCAGGAGGACGACACCGAAGCTTTCTCCGCCGAGAGAGGGGGCGCACAGCACGTCGGCTGCTCGCATCCTGGCTATTTTTTCTGCTTCGCCGATCCTGCCCAGCCACTCGACCCGGCTGTCGAGGGCATAGACCTTCTTTAGGCGTTCGGTCTCCGGCCCGTTTCCCGCCACCCACAGCGTCACCCCCGCATCGAGACGCCGGGAGGCTCGAAGGAGCACTTCGAGGCCCTTGCGCGGCTCATGTCGTCCCACGAATAGGACCGCCGGGCCGGTCTTCGCCCACAACTCGGAGCGTTCGTAGCGGCCCACGTCAATGCCGTTCCAGACCAGTTCGTAATCCCCGCCGACAGCCTCGGCGGCGGTCTGGCGAGCTTCCTCGGAGACGGCCACGCGTACGTCGAGGTAGCCGCTGCCGTAGGTGGCCAGCGGACGGGTCAGGTCAAGCCAGCGGCTCGGGCCGCTGCGGTGGAAAGTCCCCACGGTCGGGCAGAACGCTGTCACCAAAGCGGTGAGGCTCGGGCCTGGCGTGAGCGGCTCGTGGATGTTCAACACGTCGAAGCGCTCGTCTCGAAGCGCCCGCACCGTGCGAAGCGACGCCGCCGGGTCCGGAGCTATCGCGGCCAAGGAACCGTTCGAAGCTGTCGGTATCGAACTTCCCAGGGGGGTCACCGACGGGTCCGGCGGTGGTCCGTCGCACGGGCCGAGCACCCGAGCCTGAACGCCGCGCCGGCGTAACGCGGCAGCGAGACCGAGCACCTGACCTTGGACACCACCGGGAAGCGTGAGGCTGTAAGGGCAGACGACGCCGACACGCATCCCGCCAAGCTAGCGGAGCCGGACCCGGCCTCCGCCCGCCAGCGCCTGGTCGCTCGGCCAGTTCGGCGACATTAGATGCCACTGGGTGGGAGCGCGCCTCACCATCTGCTCCAAAGCGGCGGCCAGGCTCTGAGTGACCCGAACGACGTCGTCGCGCAGGCGGCCGGTACGGGTGGCTTCGACCGGCTCGGCGAGGACACCCAGATGCTTCGACGTTCGCTTCTCGAAGTACACCGCCGCCGGCAGGAGCGTCGCCCCTGAGCGCAACGCGAGCGCGGCGGGGCCGGCGGGCAAACCGGTCGTCTCCCCGAAGAACTCCACGTCGACGGTGGCCGTGGTCCCGACCGCCCGGTCAGACAGGAGGCAGAGAACCTCGTTGCGGCCCAGGGCAGCCGAGCACGCCGTGGCCGCGCCGGGCCCTGTCGGTATTACGCTCATGCCCAGGCCGCTGCGCAGTTCGACGAACCACTCGAAGAACCCATCGGACACGAGTCTTTCCACGACGACGCTCACCGGCCATCCACGGCGCGCCACGTCCGCCCCGCCCCACTCCCAACCTCCCAGGTGGGGAACGGCGAGGATGGTCCCGCGGCCTTCGGCGATGCTGGCCTCCAAACGATCGAGTCCCTCGTAGACGATGCCGGCTTCGAGCTCCTCGGGGGTGACGCTGCTCAGCCTCAGGCTTTCCGCCCAGTACCGGGCGTAGGAGGCGATCGCGTCGTCGACCATCGCCCGCAACCTTGCCGGAGGCACGTCGCGCCCGACGACTCTTACCAGGTGGTCAGCTAGAAGGCGGCGGCGTGTCGCCCAAGACCCCTCGCCGGGCGGCCAGTGCGGGGCATACGAAGCGGCTACCGTCAGGCTCTCCGCGACGCCTCTTGCCACTGGCGCTGGGACGACGCCAGCCAAGGCCTCCACTGCTTTGAGAGCTCCCCTCAGCGCGTCCTGACCCAGGTGGGCCATCCTTGCACCTGGAGGCTTCGGGCCGGGGGGCAGCTCAGGGACGCCCGGCCCCGGGGCGGCGGTCCCGCCGCGCCCGACGTCGCTCCGACCAACGGGAGCTGTCCCCCGACGGCCTGGAGCGGCGCGCAGCGTAGCGCCCCGGGGCGGCACCCCAACCGTTGGCTTCCTTCCACGCCCTGAGCCGGTCGGCCACCGGGGCCGCCTCGTAGCCGGCGCGCCGAGCCGAGCGGGTTCGAAGCGGCTCGCGCAGCGGAGGGTTCTTGCCCTGAGCGTTGGCCTGCTTCCAAACAGAGGCGAACCTCTGGAGCGCGGTGAGAGCGCTCAGCGCAAGCATCAGCCACAGCAGCGGGACCATGAGGAAACCGAACGCCAGCGCAGCGCAGAGCACCACGATCCGCTCGGCGCGTTCCATGATCCCACCTTTGGCGGACAGTCCGAGCGACTCCGCCTTCGCCCTCTGGTAGGAGATCAGCAAGGACACCCCGAGGATCGCCACGGGGAGGATGAAAAGGTGACCTTTACGCGTGTCGGACAGGTACCACGCGAAACCTCCGAGCACGAGGGTGTCTGTGACCCTGTCGGCGACAGAATCGAAGAATGCTCCCCTCACGCTGGACGCCCCGGTCGCCTTGGCTAGGGGACCGTCGAGGAGGTCCGGCACCGCCGACGCGATGAGAAGCGCCAGCCCAAGCCCGATACGCCCAGAGGCTATTGCCCACGCTGCAGGGACTGCTAACAGGAGTCCGAGGCCGGTCAGGTGGTCGGCTGACAGGCCGGTCCGGCGCAGCCGCGCCGCGACAGGTCTGGTCACACGGTCCACGCCCGAGCGAAAACGTCCGTCAAACAATGGTGGCAGCTCCTCGACACCGCCAGTTTGGGCGGCTGCATGTCTTGTGGTTGTAGGGTACCACCGTGGACCGCCACAGAGGCGGACGGTTGGGGGACCGGTTCTTCGTCCCGGGAAGGAGTTGCCATGTCAGAGGAGGTGCGGCGGTGAAAGCTTTCCCGCCTGAGAAGATCAGGAACGTCGCTTTGGTGGGCCACGGCGGTGCCGGCAAGACCACCCTGGCAGAGGCTCTCGCCTATCGAGCCGGCGCTGTCAGCCGGCCCGGCCGGGTGGAGGACTGCAATACGATCGCCGACTTCGAACCCGAAGAGCACAAGCACCGAATGTCGATCTCCACGAGCCTGGTACCCCTCGAGTGGGATGGGTTCAAGATAAACCTGCTGGACTGTCCAGGCTACGCCGACTTCACCTCCGAGGCCCTAAGGGCGCTACGTGTTGCGGATCTGGCGGTGTTCGTGGTCAGCGCCGTCGAAGGCGTCGAAGTGCAGACAGAGCTGCTGTGGCGCGAAGCTGCCCGACTAGGCCTGCCCCGGCTGATCTTCGTCAACAAGCTCGACCGGGACCGGGCATCGTTCGAGCGGACACTCTCCGAGCTGCAGAAGTCCTTCGGCGCTGGCATAGCCCCTCTAGAGCTGCCCATCGGGGAAGAAGGTGCGTTCCGTGGTGTCGCCGACCTCCTGTCCGACACCGCTATCACCTACGACGCGGGCAAGGCGTCGACCGGGCAGATACCCGACGAGATGGCCGTGCGGGAGCACTCGGTCCACGACGCTCTGGTCGAAGGGATCGTCGTCGCCGACGACGACCTAATGCAACGCTACCTAGAAGGGGAGACCCCAAGCGTAGCGACCCTCGAGGCGACGCTCGCCCACGGCGTGTCGGGCGCTCAGGTCTTCCCCGTCCTGTGCGGCTCTGCTGCGCGGGACGTCGCAGTGGACCGTCTCGGCGCGTTCATCTGCGAGATAGGCCCGTCCCCCCTCGACCGGGGTCCGGTCGAGGTGTCAGCCGGCGGGGCTACCACAGCGTTCTCCCCATCCCCGGACGGTCCGCCGCTAGCGGTGGTATGGAAGACCGTGGTGGACCGCCATGTCGGCAAGATCAGCCTGCTCCACGTACTTTCCGGGTCCATCAGCTCCGACGCAGTGCTCGTGGACTCCCGAACACGGACCGATCAGCGGCTGCACTCCCTGTTCGCCCTGCGGGGCAAGGAGCAGGTACCCGTCGACTTCCTACCGGCCGGGGACATCGGCGCGGTGGCGAAGCTGGCCGACGTGGCCACCGGCGACACCCTCGCCCCCAAGGGCACGCCCGTGGTCTTGGCGGTTCCTGATGAGAGGGAACCTGCGCTTTGCATCGGGATCCGCCCGAAGTCCAAAGGCGACGAGGACAAGCTCATGACCGCCCTGCACCGCCTGCAAGAGGAGGACCCGTCACTTCAGGTACGCCGCGACAGCGAAACGCATCAGACGTTGCTGTGCGGGGCCGGTGAGACCCACCTGACGGTGGTCGCCGAGCGCCTCGCCCGCAAGTTCGCTGTGGACGTGCTGACCGAGCCGGTAGTGGTCCCCTACCGCGAGACGGTGAACGCACAGGCAGAGGCGGAAGGCCGCTACAAGAAGCAGACCGGTGGCCACGGCCAGTTCGGAGTGGCCAACATCCGGGTGGCCCCTCTGGGGCGCGGAGCAGGCTTCGAGTTCATCGACGAGATCGTGGGAGGGGCGATCCCCCGCCAGTACATACCGGCCGTGCAGAAGGGCGTCGAAGAGGCGATGGCGGCAGGCGGCGTGCACGGGTGGCCCGTCGTGGACGTCTCGGTCACCCTCTTCGACGGCAAGTACCACCCGGTGGACTCCTCGGAGATGAGCTTCAAGATGGCCGGCGCTATGGCGTTTCGCGAGGCGATGGAGAAGGCCGGGCCGGTCCTCCTGGAGCCGATCTCACGGGTGGAGGTGACCGTCCCCGCCTCAGGGCAGGGCGACGTCATAGGCGATCTCAACTCGCGGCGAGGGAAAGTGACCCAGACGGGCACTTGCGACGACGGCTCCTCGGTCATCGTAGCGTTGGTCCCGACGTCGGAGCTGCTGCGCTACGCGGTGGACCTGCGCAGCATAACCGGCGGCCGGGGCAGCTTCACGGTCTCCCACGACCACTACGACATGGCACCGGCGAACATGTGGGCGTCCGTTGCCAGACCGGCGAAGACGACAGGCTGACGGCGGCTACGATCCCCCGGCCGGCGGCCAGGCCCGCCGAAGCCGAGCTGCGGACGCGTCGAGGGGCTCGGGGAGGACTCTCGCGTCGGCCACCGAGGTCATGAAATTCGTGTCTCCGTCCCATCTGGGCAGGACGTGGACGTGCAGGTGGCCGGGAACGCCGGCACCGCCGGCGCGTCCCAGGTTGGCTCCGAGGTTCAGCCCGTCGGGCCTGTACGCCGCCCGGACCGCCGAGACTGCGCTCGACGTGCCTTCCCACAGCGCGCCCGCCTCTGCGGCTCCGAGAAGCTCCGGGGACGCCACATGGCGGGCTGGCATGACCATGAGATGACCGCTGCAGTAGGGGTACGCGTTCAGGATCGCCACCGCAAGGCCGCTGCTGTGACGCCAAAGCACGTGGGTGGTTTCGTCGTCCTCACCGGAGGCGAGGATCAAGCAGAATACGCAGCCGGTCCCGTCCTCGTCGCGCGACTCGCCAGTCTCAGCCCCGCCGCCGGGCGACGAGGTGACCGAGTCGATGTAGGTGCTACGCCAGCCGGCCCAGAGGCGGTCCAGGCCGCTCACCCTTTGACCGAGTGGCTGCGGTCAGCCTCGACCACTCTCGCCACGAAATCGGCGATGGCCACTCCCCTCTCCGGCCGTGACGAACCCACCGAGTTCACACCGACCGTCGAGTTGGCGACGTCCTCGTCGCCGACGACCGCCACGAAAGGCACTTTCTCCATCTTCGCCCGGCGGATACGCCCGCCTAGCTGCTCGTCGGCGGGTACGACGTCGACGCGAAGCCCTTGCGCTCTCAAGGCCGAGGCGACGCTGTCTGCATAAGTTTGGTGGTCGCTTCGCACCGGGAGCACTGAAACCTGAACCGGGGATAGCCACACCGGCAGCTGGCCGGCGTAATGCTCGAGGAGGATCGCGAAGAAACGCTCCACCGACCCGAACAGCGCTCTGTGGATCATGTAAGGCCTGTGTCGGGTGTTGTCCGAACCGACGAACTCCATGTCGAAGCGTTGCGGCATCTGAAGGTCCACCTGCAGGGTCGAGACCTGCCAGCGTCTTCCTATCGCGTCTTTGACGTGGACGTCGATCTTGGGGGCGTAGAAGGCTCCTTCGCCTTCGGCCACGACGAAGGCGATCCCGGCGGACTCGGCCGCTTCACGCAACGCCTCGGTCGCAGTGTCCCACTCGGCGGGGTCCCCGACGAACTTCTCTGGCCGGGTGGCCAGTTCGGCTTCGAAGTCTTCCAGGCCGAAAGCCCTAAGAATCGACAGTACGAACGACAGAAGGTCTGCCAGCTCGCCTGCGAGCTGATCGGGAGTGCAGAAAATGTGCGAGTCGTCCTGAGCGAAGCCCCTGACCCGCAGGAGCCCGTTTAGCACCCCGGAACGCTCGAAGCGGTACACCGTCCCGAACTCGAAGAGCCGCAAGGGCAGCTCGCGGTAGGAGCGCTGCCGACTCTTGTAGATCAAGATGTGCATCGGACAGTTCATCGGCTTGGGGTAGTACGTCGCGCCTTCCATCTCCATCGGCGGGTACATGCCGTCCTTGTACCAGCCGAGGTGCCCTGAGATCTCGAAAAGCGTCGACTTGGCGAGATGTGGGGTGTAGACGAACTCGTAGCCGGCCTTAGCGTGCTCCTCGCGGGAAAAGTCCTCCATCAGCTTACGGATCAGTCCGCCCTTGGGGTGGAACACAGGCAGCCCGCCACCGATCTCCGGCGGAAAGTGGAACAAGTCCAGCTCGGCGCCTAGGCGCCTGTGGTCGCGTTTCTCGGCCTCCTCCATCCGGTGCATGTAGGCGGCCAGGGCGTCCTCAGACTCCCAGGCAGTCCCGTATATCCGCTGCAGCTGCGGCCGGCGCTCGTCCCCACGCCAGTAGGCCGCTGCGACCTTAGTCAGCTTGAAATGCCCAAGCTTGCCGGTCGAGGCGACGTGCGGACCCCTGCACAAGTCGACAAACCGGTCGCTGTTGCGGTAGGTGCTGACCACGCCCTCCCCGACGCCTTCCGCCTCGGCAGCCTCCTCCACCCCTTCGATGATCTCAACCTTGTAGGGCTGGTCAGCGAAGAGCGCCAGGCCTTCGTCGATCGTGTGCTCTTCGCGAACGAAGGGCTGGTCCTCTCCGACAATCCTCCGCATCCGCTCCTCGATACGCCCGAGGTCGTCCTCGGAGAACCTGGCGCCTCCGGGAAGCTCGAAGTCGTAGTAAAAGCCGTCCTCGATCGGCGGTCCGATCGCGTACCTGGCTCCGGGCCACAGGTCGGTGACCGCCTGGGCCAGGACGTGGGCCGTGGAGTGGCGAAGGACTTCGCGGGCCGCGTCGGAGGTTTGCTCTACTGCCATCACGCCACGATATCCACACCGAGCAACCCCGCCGCGCGGGTCACGCCGTGGCCGCCTGCTGCGGCCTTGTCGATCGCTGCGATCGCCCCAGGGGTGTCGAGGTCCTCGTCGAGCGCGTCGCGTACGTCGCCCAAGGCGCCGTCGCCTTCGCCGTGGCTGCGCCAGGCGGCCAGCCTAGCGGTCGCTTCTTGGAGCAGGTCCGAAGACCAGCTCCACTCGTCGCGGTAATGGTGGCCTAGGACCGCCAGGCGTATCGCCGCGGGGTCCCACTCGCCGAGAAGGTCGTGCACGAAAACAAGGTTTCCGAGTGACTTGGACATCTTGGCCCCGTCCAGACATACCATCCCGGTGTGCATCCAGTACCGCACGAACGCCTTTCCAGTCACCGCCTCGGACTGGGCGGCCTCGCACTCGTGGTGCGGGAAGATCAGATCCGAGCCGCCACCGTGAATGTCGACGGTCTCGCCGAGCTCGCGGATCGACAAGGTGGAGCATTCGATGTGCCATCCCGGCCGGCCGGGGCCCCACAGGGAATCCCAGGCGGGCTCGTCGGGAGCGGAAGGTTGCCACAGCACGAAGTCCAACGGGTCGCGCTTGGCCGGGTCGTCGGGGCGACCCCCCCGCTGGGCCGCGAGCTCCAGCATCGTCACCCGGTCGTAGCCGCTCACCTGTCCGAAACGCTCGAAGCTCGACACGTCGAAGTACACAGCGCCGCTAGCCTGGTAGGCGTGACCTGATTCTAAGACCATGCCTATGAAACCGAGGATGTCGGGAATAGCCGACGTCGCCCTTGGCTCGGAGTAGGCCGGGAGCAGCCCGAGGGCTGCCATGTCGAAGTCGAAGCGGCGGACCTCCTCTGCGGCGAGGTCAAGGTAGTGCACGCCGAGCTCGCGCGCTTTGCGCAGGATGTCGTCGTCCACGTCGGTGACGTTACGGACGCAGCGCGTCTCGTGGCCGATGTCACGCAGACGCCTTTGAAGCACGTCGTAAGCCAGGTAGGTCGCCGCGTGACCGAGATGCGCCGCGTCATAGGGGGTGATCCCACACGTGTACATCTTCACGACCTGCCCGACGTCTAGATCCACGACCTTCTGCTGTGAAGTCTCGAAAATCCTCATGTTGAACTTTGGTTCCTAGGCTTGTATGCCGGTCAGATGTATCGAGGCGTGCGTCTTGTAACGCCGGTTTATCTCCAGCAGCGTAGGGGTAAGCGCCTCGATGGCCAGCGCCCCGGACAGCCCGCCGGCTTCGATGCCCCGCAGACCTGGGAGCCTGTTGACTAGACCGACCACTTGCGCGACGGCCTCCCGGTCGTCCCCGCATACCAGCACGTCCGCGTCCAGCTGCTGGTCGAGGTCGCCCCACGGACCGGCAGGCAGATGGTGGAACGCCCCTACTACACGGGACTTGGGCAGCGCCCGTGCCAGTGCGGCGGTCATGGACCCGCTGGGAGGTATGAGCGGAACCATCTCCTTGCCGAGCCGGGTGATCGCGTTGAGCATCGACACGACCACTTTGCCTGCCAGAGCGCCGGCCAAGGGGACGACCGTCCCCAGAGCGCCGTCCCAAGGGGTAGCGACAACCACGACGTCGGCATCCGCAGCCGTCTCGTTGGTACCGGCTGCGAGGCGCAGATCTCTGGAGCGCCACTTCTCGTCGAGCTGGGCCACGATCTCCTCCGCACGTTCCAGCGTCCGAGACCCTATTACCGCTTCAACGCCGACCGCTGCGAACTGTACGGCCACCGCCTGGCCGGCTGGCCCTGTTCCACCTATAACTCCGATTGTCACCCTCGTAGACTTGCACGCGGAGGGCCCTCAGGTCGAACCGGCACCGCTCCAGAGAACCTAGGCATTCCTAGGTGCTCGTTTTGTTTTCGCTCTCCAGCCGCCGAGTCTCCCCGGTCCTTCCCATATGGACCGGACTCTGCGAG